>Ga0210395_10004154_pt1 | contig 11125 bp, 8 predicted proteins | sample IncBWH4OmetaG_FD_150861 | JGI IMG/M metagenome (GOLD analysis project Ga0210395, IMG submission 150861) | Forest soil microbial communities from Barre Woods Harvard Forest LTER site, Petersham, Massachusetts, United States - Inc-BW-H-4-O ...
GAATTGGTCGTTGGCCGTGCCCAAACGGTAGGTCGGGCTTTCCGCCCGACACTTGCCCGCAGGTGAAAGATATTGGGGATAAACCCCGACCTGCGATATCGAATGGCATATCAATCCAATCGCACCCCGCCACTTCAGCAGCGACAGTGGCATTTGATATGCTGCCTTTTTCGGCGCCAGCCGGGAAAACCCGGACACGCAGGCGCCGGGGAGCCACACCTTTTTGCGGAGGATAAATTACCATGCCGATCAATATTCTCGTCGATTCAGGTCAGCCCATCCAGCCGCCGCCGGATGTTCAACGCACGACCCTCGGTCTCGATGTGCTTTCCCGTTTCGTCTGCAATACCTGGGATGAGGCGGTCAACAACGGCGGCGCTCCTTTCGACGCCGTCATCATCGGTGCCGGGATGTTCGGTGGCTATTGCGCCGACAAGATTTATCGGGACGGCGCGGCCCGGGGATTGCGCGTGCTGGTGCTGGACGCCGGGCCTTTTTTAGTGCCAACGCACGTTCAAAACCTGCCGCAGGCCGGACTGAATGTACCCGGGCCGCTTTATCCTGCCAACGACCCGGGACAAGCACGTGAATTGGTTTGGGGCATGCCCTGGCGAAGCAACGTCGATTTCATCGGACAGGCTTATTGTGTCGGGGGAAAATCATTGTACTGGGGCGGCTGGTGTCCGCGGCTGCAGGCGGACGATTTAAGTTCATGGCCGCCGACGGTAGCCCAGTACCTCGTGAACAACTATCCCACGCTGGAGTCGCAGACCGGGGTCACCGACAAAACCGAATTTATCCAGGGTAATCTGTACTCGCTGTTGAAAGCGCAGATCAGCGGTTTCGTGAGTGCCGCTTCGATCGCCAATCTCAACTCGGTGGAAGACCCGCCGCTGGCGGTGCAGGGCCAATCGCCCGCATCCGGTCTGTTCAGTTTCGACAAGTACAGCAGTGTCACCCTGCTCATCGAGGCGGTGCGGGAAACCGCCGGCCAGCCCGACTCGCAGCGCCGGCTGTTTGTCGTGCCGAACACCCACGTGACGTTCCTGGAGACCTCGGCTGGCGTCGTAACGGGTTTGCACGCCTCGGTGAACGGGCAGGCGCGTTACCTGCCGATCGCTCCCTCGACTTCCGTGGTCCTTGCGCTTGGCACCATCGAGTCGACCCGCCTGGCGTTGCTCTCGTTTCCGACCGGGACCGTTGGGCAGCCCGAACGCATTGGGCGGAACCTGATCTCCCATGTTCGTAGCAACATGTATTTCCAGGTCCGCCGCACGGCCCTCGATCCCACCAACCTTCTGCCGCTCGTGCTGGAAACCGGCGCACTGCTCGTCCGTGGCTCGACGCCGCAGGGCAAGTTCCAACTCCAGGTCACCGCTTCGGCCGATCCCACGGGAAATTCCGATGCATTGTTGTACACCATGATTCCCGACGTGGACCAGCTCGATGCGATTTTGGCGAGCCAGCAGGACGGCTGGATTTCGTTCGCGTTTCGCGGGTCCTCCCAATTGCAGGGAGACACCACGACGCCGATTCCCAATGGAACCGGCCGCTGGATAAATCTCAGCCCCTACGAGAGCGATGAATTCGGGCTGGCACGAGCCTACGCCCAGTTTACGACCACTCCCGCGGAAGATACTTTGGCCGATGCGATGGATCAGGCGATGGTCGACCTGGCCAACCGCCTCGCGAACGGAAATGCGGCGGATCTCAATATTACCTACCATGGCCGCGATGCCCTCGGCACGACCTACCATGACGCGGGCACGATGTGGATGGGCACGACGCCGGCAACTTCGATCACCGACCCCAACGGGCTATTTCATCATGTCCAGAACGCGTACTGCGCGGACCAGTCGCTGTTTGTCACGGTGGGCTCCGTCAATCCCACGCTGACCGGGCTCACGCTGACGAGAAAAGTGGCCGAGGCTATCGTCGCCCGTGCCACCGGAGCCCCGCCGCCGCCGTGACATGACTCGTTGATAGTTCAAAGTTCAGGGTTCAAAGTTTGGCGTTTGCTGTTCCTGCACCATCGCGGAACTCGCTTTTTTTTGCGCCCGGGCGCTCTGCAAAATATGCGCAGGGCCGGTCAAGCCATGCGTGGCAAAAATCAGGCTTCGGGGTTATACTTGGAGCATGGAAAAGATCTGCATAGCCAGTGCGGCAGTCTTTCTTGGCTCGATAGCCTACTATCTGGCCCAACTCACCGGGCGCAGCGGCAGTACGTGTGTGATCCTTGGTATTCTCGTTGGCGCCTACGGTGCGTGGCTCGGAGAACAGCTCTTCATCAAGATTCGCCATAAACACTAATCAGTCTCGCGCCGCGGTCGCCAGACATCGTGCTCGGAGCCGAACTTCGGGTGCCAGCAGCTTTGCGATCCTTGATCCTTTGTGGCTCAAAATCTTTGGGGCAGATATTTGGACACGAAAGAGCAGGCGCGCAAAGAGGGCTCGATGTTTCGTCGCACATACTGCTTGCCGCGTTAAAATTTCGAATTAGCCCTTAGCGATGAAACTGCATTGCCTGCGTTATTTTCTGGCCGTAGCCGGCGCCAACGACTTTTCCGGGCGCCTCTAAAATCGACCCGGTTTCACTCCATTGATCATAACCCGCCTAGTAGAATTCTGTCGTCGCCGAGCGGGCGTCGTAGTGGTCGCAGCCTTCGTCCTCGTGCTGGTCTCGGGGTTCTATGTCGCGGGGCATGCCAGCATCGACAGCGATACATCAAAGCTGATCGATCCCACTCTTCCGTGGCAGCAAGCTTCGGACGACGTCGACCGCCAATTTCCGCAAAATAACGACCTGCTGGTGACCGTGATCGATGGAGCGACGCCCGAGCAGGCCGCTGATGCCGCCACCATCCTCGCCGACGCACTTGCGCAGCAAAAAAACCTTTTCTCCTATGTGCGCGATCCGGAGGCAGCTCCTTACCTCCGGCGCAATGGATTGCTCCTCCTGCTTTCTCCGGCGGAAATCCAGGATTTCTGCGACCACATCATTTCCGCCCAGCCGTTTCTCGGGACCATCGCGGCCGATCCCAGCGTTCGCGGCGTCCTGAATGCGATCGACCTGCTCGCCCAAGGCGCCCTCCGCCATGAAGTGGCCTCGACGCAGATCGACGCGCCGCTTAATATATTGGCCGATGCCGCCGAAGCCGCGGCGGCCGGTCGGCGCCAGCTGCTTTCGTGGCAGCAATTCTTCAGCGGACGGAAACCCGACCCGGGCGATTTTCGCCGGTTTGTCCTGGCCAGCACAACGCACAATTACGGCCAGGTTGAATCCGCTTCCGACGCGATCGACGCCGTCAGAAAAGCCGCGCGCGATGCCGGCCTGACGCCAGAAAATGGAGTGACCGTGCGCGTGACGGGACAGGTCGCGTTGGATAATGATCAACTTTCCGCGCTTTCGGAAGGTGCAACCTTTTCCGCCGTGCTCTGTTTGGGGTTGCTCGGTTTCTGGCTCGTGGTCGGGCTGCGCGAGCTCCGGACCGTGCTCGCGGTCGTGGTGACCCTTCTCGTCGGCCTCGTGACCTGCGCGGCTTTTGCGGCTTGGGCGATCGGGCCTTTCAATCCCGTCTCAATCGCCTTTGCACCCCTCTTTATTGGCATCGCCATCGACTTCAGCATCCAGTTCAGCATCCGTTACGAGGCGGAGCGGATTACCAACGCTCCGATTGAGGCGCTTCGGCGGACGGCGAGCGGGATCGGAGCCCCTTTGGCGGTGGCCGCCGTCGCTACTTCGGTTGGTTTCATTTCCTTCGCCCCCACCGCCTATTTAGGCGTGCGAAGCCTGGGCTTGATCGCGGGTGCCGGCATGATCATCGCCCTTCTGCTCAATCTTACGCTGCTCCCGGCCCTGCTCTCGCTCCTTCGAATCGACGCCGATTCGCATGCGGCCGGTTTCGCGTGGGGGAGGGTGGCCGATCGTTTTATTCCCCGCCGCCGCCGCTGGGTTGTCGCTGGAATCGCGGTCCTTTCCCTTTTTTTTGTGACGGCCCTGCCGCGGCTGCGGTTCGATTTCAATCCGGTCGATTTGGAAAATCCCCATTCCGAATCCGTCAGCACGCTGCTCGCTCTCATGTCCGATGTGAATACCTGTCCCTATTACATCGAATTCCTGGACACTTCCGCGGCTGCGATGTCCACCGCTGACCGGCTGCAAAAACTGCCTGAAGTCGACCATGTCCTCAGCGTCCGCAGCTTCATACCCGAGGACCAGGCGCCGAAACTCGAGGCGTTGGAAGATGCGGCCTCGTTGCTCGGGCCGACGCTTTCGCCTGTGGTGGTCAAGCCCGCTCCTACGCCGAGCGAAGCCTTGGCCGCGATCGTTCACTGCGCAGATGATATGGCCCAACTCGGAGCCAAAGGAGATGTGCCGGCGGCCCGTTTGGCGGTGGCTCTGCGCAAAATTATCCAGGGAGGCGCCGCTGCGGTTCCTGCGCTTTCTACTAATTTCAGCGCCGGAATCAGCCAACGCCTGGATGACCTGCGGCAAGTGCTTCAAGCCGGGCCGGTTTCCCTCGACACGCTTCCGCCGGACTTTCGTCGGGACTGGGTCGCGCCGGACGGCCGCTGGCGGGTGGAGGTTTATCCAAAAGGGGATGTGCGTGACAATGAGACCCTGCGGCACTTTGCCCGCGTCGTGCAAAGCGTCGTTCCCCAAGCCGTCGGATCGGCGATCGCGGTGGAGGAATGGACCCAGCTCGCTCCCCGGGCTTTCGCGACGGCGGGATTCCTGGCGCTGGTGGCAATTTCCATTTTGCTCTTGGTCGTCTTGCGCAACGTTTACGATGTCATCCTGGTCTTCGTCCCCTTGTTTCTGGCCGGGCTTTTTACCCTGGGCGCCGCCGCGCTTCTCGGTCTCTCGATTAATTTTGCCAACATCATTACCCTTCCGATGATGCTCGGGATCGGCGTCGCCTTTGATATTTACTTTGTCATGCGCCACCGGTCGGGTGAACCCGATCTATTGGGCTCATCCACGGCTTACGGGGTGATCTTCAGCGCCCTTACAACCGGCACGGCTTTCGGCAGCCTGGCGCTTTCCAAGTCCCCGGGGATGGCGGAAATGGGCAAGTTCCTCAGCCTTTCCCTGTTTTTTATCTTGTTCTGCACGCTTTTCGTCCTGCCTGCTTTCTTCGATGTAATCCCCGCTCCAGAAATAACGAAGAAAGATGAGAATGGATGACTAACAGGCTGTTGAAAACCTCTGCTAAGCTCGTCCGGATCGCGATGCTCGGGTTATCCCTGTTAATGATGGCGGGATGCGCCACCGTGCCGCGCGACCCGGCCGCCCGCGCCGAATTCAAGGCGAACAACGATCCGATCGAACCGTTCAACCGCAAGGTCTTCGCTTTCAATCTTACTTTCGACCGGATGCTGATTAAACCGCTGGCCAAGGGATATCGCTGGGTTTTGCCCGATTGGATTCGCGATACAGTCCGCCGTGTCCTAGATAACCTCAATGAACCGATCGTGATGGTCAATTGTGTCCTGCAGGTGCGGCTCACGGCCGCGGCCACTACTGGCGGCCGCTTCATCGTCAACAGCACGTGCGGCGCAGGTGGCATCGCTGACCTAGCCACCGATTGGGAAATGCCAAAACAGGTCGGCGATTTCGGCCAAACGTTGTGGTCCTGGCACGTGCCCGAAGGTCCGTACCTGGTTATCCCGATATTCGGCCCGTCGAACCCGCGCGATGGCATTGGCCAGGGCGTCGATGTCTATATCGATCCATTTCGCTACGAGCCGTTAAATGATAGTTATCCCGACGCCGTCACGACCGGCCGCCTGGTCGCCGACGGCATCGACCAACGCGAACGCAACCTCGAGTCGCTCGACGAAATCCAGCGGGAATCGATCGACTACTACGCATCCCTGCGCAGCTTGTTCCGGCAAAATCGGGCCGCCGAGTTGAAGGGCGAAAAGACGTCGACGACCCTGCCGCCGGCCGGTTTTTACGACGATCCCGGCAACTGATTTCCGAGTTCGGCCGTTTTCTTCGTCAAAAGGTCGATGAGGGCTGGGGCGCCACCCTGGCGCAGAACGGCGGAATATTCGGAACGGCGGGCGGCCATTTCGCTGATCGTGCCGCTGAGATACACGTCGATGATCTGCCAGCGATCGCCACGTTTTCGCATCAGGTAATCAAGCTGTACCGGTTCCGGATCGCCGGTAAACAGTTTGGTGTGCACAATGCAGTCCCCGTTTGACAGCTGGGTAGGCGAAGGATCGACCTCGAAGTGCTCCCCGGAATAGCTGTTAAAACGCTGCGCGTAAGTCGCGATACTGAAAGCGCTGAAAGCCTCCACCAATTTCTGGCGGTTTTCTGCAGAAAAGTTTCGCCACGCCGCCCCGACCACGATTCGGGTCATGAAGGGCAGGTCATAATCGCGCTGGATGACCGGGGCGAGGAGGTCCCGCCGCGCGGCAAAATCCAGGGACGAGCCTTTCTTCATGGCCGTGATCAGGGCATCGCATAGCTCTTTCGCCGTAGCCGGGGCATCTACCCCCACGGCCGGCGCCGCCGGTTGCGATCGGCCGGAAACGGCCAGGGCGAAAAGAAAAATGAGTGCTGTGAGAAAACGCATTTAACAGGCGGTTAAGTCAACTCGTCCGCTTGCTTGGCCCAGCGCACCCGTTGCAGGATCATCGCGAACCACGGGGTGATCTTACCGGCCTGCTGCAGTGCGGCCAATTGTGCTTGATCGACCCAGCGCACGGTTGAAATTTCCTCATGGTTCGGCCTGATGCGCGCATTTTCGGGCAACCGGGTATAGAATACATGATCAAGTTCGTGCTCGAACACTCCGGAGACGGGACATTGCACCGGCCCATAAAACATGCGAAACGCCGGCGTGACCTCGCCGCTGATCTGCAATTCTTCGCGGAGTCGCCGCCGCGCGGCTGCCGCATACGGCTCCTTCGGCAATGGGTGGCTGCAAACGGCATTGCTCCAGAAACCGGGCCAAGTCGCCTTGGTGGTCGCGCGGCGGGTGATGAGCATTTTTGTGCGAGAATCGTTCCACGCCACAATGCTGATCGCGCGATGCGCCGCGCCCATGCGATGCGCCTCCAAAATGGCGACCGCGGGCCCAATACCGCCCGCACCATCAATGGTTTCCACCAACCTTTTGGGTGAGTTCACCAGGCTCATTTGCAGCCAAGATGCAGAGCCGTATTGGTGAGTCAAGAGACAGGTCGGGGCGATTTTTGCGGCGCGGCGCTGCAACGGCGCCAGCTTTCAAGGATGCGGCGGTAGATGTCGTCTGGTGCCAGGCCGTGCGCGGCGCGCAGCCCGTCCACGCTCGAACCGTGCTCGATGAATTTGTCGGGCCAGCCGATGCGCTCGACGGCGGTTCCGCCGCCGGCTTCCTGCAACGTTTCGAGGACGGCGCTGCCGAAGCCTCCGTCAATGACGTGATCTTCCATCGTCACGAACAGCGGGACCACGGCCGCCTGGCGGAGAAGCAGCGCGCGGTCGAGAGGCTTCACGAAACGGGCGTTCACGATGCCGACCGAGAGATTTTCTTCCTGGGCGAGACGAGCCGCGATGCGATGGGCCTCGGCCAGCATCGGGCCCAGCGCCCATATCACGATATTCGAGCCTTCTTGCAAAACCTCGGCGCGGCCCACCGGCAAGGTGGCCGGCTTGTCCTTGATTTTCACTCCCGTGCCGGCGCCCCGCGGATAGCGGATGAACGCAGGCCCGTTCAACTGCAGGCTGGTGTGCAGCATGTCCACGAGTTCGTCCTCGTCCTTGGGTTGCATGACCACGACTCCCGGAATGCAGCGCAGGTAGGAAAGGTCGAACAGGCCGTGGTGAGTCGGGCCGTCGTTGGGCGACAGGCCGGCGCGGTCGAGGCAGAAAGTCACCGGGAGATTCTGCAGCGCGACATCGTGGATGATTTGATCGTACGCGCGTTGCAGGAAGGTCGAATAAATGGCGCAAACCGGCCGGATGCCGCGGGTGGCGAGCCCGGCGGCGAAGAGGACGGCGTGTTCCTCCGCGATTCCGACGTCGAAGAATTGGCGGGGCAGCTCGGTCGCCAGTGCGGACAGCCCCGTGCCGGCCGGCATCGCACCGGTGATGCCGACGACTTTGGAATTGGCGCGGGCAAAGCGCACCAGGGCCTGGCCGAAGACTTCCTGGTAGGCTGGCGGGGTGCCCGGCGCGGACTTGCGGCTCTCACCGGTGGCAGGATCGAAGGCGCCGAGGCCGTGAAATTTTTCGGGCGCGTTGCAGGCGGCAGCCAGGCCGCGGCCTTTGTTGGTCAGGACGTGGAGGAGGATCGGCACGTCGGCGTGCTTCGCGAATTCAAGGTTTTTGGTCAGCTCATCGAGGTTGTGCCCGTCGATGGGGCCGAGGTAACGCAGCCCGAATTTCTCGAAGAGGTTCGAAGAAACCAAAAAGTCCTTGGTCTCGCGCTTCCATTTGATCCATAGCTGGCGCATGTCTTGGCCGCGCGGCAGCCCGGTGATGAATTTCCCCAGGTCGTGGTGAATCTTGTTGTAAGTGGGGCTTGTGCTCAAGCGGTTCAGGCAATGGGAGACAGCCCCGACGTTGCGGGCGATGGACCACTCGTTGTCATTGAGGATCACAATCAGCCGCTTGGTGGAGGCCGTCACGTTGTTCATCGCCTCCATCGTGATGCCGCAGGTGAACGCGGCGTCGCCGCACACTGCCACCACATGCTCGTTCGAGCTGGACAGGTCCCTCGCCGTCGCCATGCCGAGCGCTGCGCTGAGGGCCGTGCCCGCATGGCCGGCGCCGAATGCGTCGTGGACGCTTTCGGCTCGGGAGAGAAAGCCGCTCGTTCCGCCAGTCTGGCGCAGCTTGCGAAAGGCGGCGCCTCCGCGGCCCGTGAGCAGCTTGTGGACATAGCCTTGATGCGAGACATCGAAGACAAAACGGTCGATGTTCGAGTCGAACACCCGGTGCAGGGCGATCGTGAGCTCGACGACTCCGAGGTTGGGTCCGACATGGCCGCCGTTGGCCGCGGTGACCGCGATAATCTCATCGCGGATTTCCTGCGCCAGCTGGGGCAGCTGTTCCGGGGCGAGCGCCTTGACCGCGGCCGGCTGGTCGATCGCATCCAGCAAGCGGGGCAGGTGCGCGCTTACGTTATTGTCCTCGGCGGAGTCGGCTGGCGGAACCTGGGCTGAGGCGATCGATCCCGCGACCGCATCGAAACGCCTCAGGGCGGAAGAAAGTGAGTTCGGCATTTTTACTTAATTTAGTAAGATTTGGAGGATTGCCTAGACTAAAACAGGCTCGCTGGATTTGACCAATCGCATAAGTCCCTGTGGTTTCAAGTCGGGATCGAGGATGGTTCGTGGCTCGCGGAAGTAGCGGCAGACGGCTTCGGCGGCCAGGTGCCCCGAGCGCGCGGCGCTTTCCATCGTCGAGGGCCAGCCGGTGGCGGTCCAGTCGCCGGCCAGGAAGCAATTCGGCCAGGGCGAAACGGACGTGGGCCGCGAGGCGTCGACGCCCGGAGGCACGCCGAAGGTGGCGTGTAGTTCTTTTATGAATACCGCTTTTTCGAGGCGGGCCGAGCGGACGGCGGGGAAAAATTCGGCCAGCTCGCCGACGGCCTGTGCGATGGCCTGCTCGCTGGAGAGCGCGGCAAAGGCGGGCGAAGCGCTGACCACCAGTTCGACATAGCTGCCGTTGCCTTTGCGCCAGGGCTGGAGCCGGCTCTTGTTGTACATCCAGTGGATCCCGCGGTCCAGCAGCACGGCGTGCTCGAGCGTGGTGATCTCGCGGTCGAACCAGAGATGCACGCTGCAGATGGGCCCGTGCTCGTGGTGCCCGAGCTGCGCGGCCAGGCGATCGGCGCCTTCGTTCGTCGGCAGGTGCGGCAGCAGCTTGGCCATGCCTTCAAAGGGCAGCGCCAGCACGAGGAAGTCCGATTGCAGGGCACCGGCGCGCGTGGCGAGCGTCCATTGCGAGGCCGCCTGATCCCACGCCGCCGACTCCACGCTGGCGTTGAACAAGACGCGGGAGCCGCGCTTTTGCAGGAATTCAGACGCACCCGCATAAAGCTCGCCGAGCGGCACCGTGCTCATGCCCATGCTGCCCGCCTCCGCCGAGTTCATGAACAATTCGCGGATCACCTTGGCCGCATAGGGCAGGGCGATTGAGTCGATGTCGGCGTTCAGCGCGCTGGCGATCACGAGTCGCCAGAAGCGGTCGAGCGCCCCTTTCGTCTGCCGGTGACGCGCCAGCCACGCGCCCAAACTTTCCGTCGAATCGTCGGGGATGGGGCGCATGAGGCCGCGAAAGGCGCGCCCCAAGGCCAGCTTGTCGCGCAGGGTGAACGCCTTTGCGGCCAGGAAACGCGGCAGGCTGTGCAACGGCGCGGGCAGCCATGACGGGCCGAGCGTCGAGCGCCGCCCGCCGGGCTCGATCATGGTCATCTCGCTGGTCCAATGGATGCGGTCCGCGACGCCGATGCGCTGGTAGAAACCGGTGAGGTTGGTGCAGCAGCCGAAGAGCACGTGCTGGCAATTGTCGATGACTTCGCCGACTCCCGGATGGAGGAACGACGAGGCGCGTCCGCCCAGGTAGGGGCGCCGCTCGACCAGTTGCACCGACAGGCCGGCTTCGGCCAGCGCGCAGGCCGCGCTCATGCCGGCCACGCCGCCGCCCACCACTGTGACGGTTCCGTTCATTCTATCGGCAACAATCGCGCCTTCGCCATGCGGGCCTGGCCGATGGCCAGGATGCCGAGCTTTTGCACCCGCGGCACGCTGATGCGACGGGAAAAGACATCGTAGTCCGCGCAACGGATGCGCTTGAGCAAACCATAATAGATTGAAACCAGCACCCACAGGGCCGGCCGGCTTTCCCGGTCGATCAGCGGCAGCAGCTTGAGCGCCGATTGGTAGTAGCCTTCCGCGCGCTGGGCGATGTCGGCAAACAGCGCGCGCTCGTTGGCCGTTGGCGGCGTGCCGGGCGCGTGGTGCAGCAGTGAGTCAAGTGAAACGCCGTGGGTTTTGAGGTCTTCCAATGCCAGATAGACGCGATTGCGCCCTGCATCCTCGGCCACGTCGCGCAGGATGTTGGTGAGCTGGAAGGCAACGCCGGTCTCCTCGGCCAGTTTCTCCGCGCGACTGTCTTTGT
>Ga0210395_10004155_pt1 | contig 11121 bp, 9 predicted proteins | sample IncBWH4OmetaG_FD_150861 | JGI IMG/M metagenome (GOLD analysis project Ga0210395, IMG submission 150861) | Forest soil microbial communities from Barre Woods Harvard Forest LTER site, Petersham, Massachusetts, United States - Inc-BW-H-4-O ...
CGCCGAGTCCACCATCGACGCTTACATTCACACGGTCGAGCATTTCAGTCGGCACTTCCATCGTTCACCCGATCAGCTTGGCCCCGAGCATATATTCGCCAGTACCAAGCCGCGTTGTTCACGCGCTGGAAGCTGGCCCCGAACACCGTAACGCAGCGTTTGAACGAAGCCTTAGCGGCAGACGCTTTCGCGTGTCCGTGTCGGCAGTGTGCCTATGAGCGGATAAGGTTGGGTCATAAGGAGATCACCTATGACCCACCTTCGCGTCGGACGAACGCGGCAACCGGACCACACGCGAAAGTAAAGTTTGGCGATTTGGGGAAGTTACGCTGGTCGGCAGAAGGTCAAGGTGAAAGCTCCCAATTATGACAACTAGACACGCACCCCCTCGAAGCACCCCGCAAACTCAGCGAGCGTTCGACCGTCTCTAGGATCCCTCATGAGCATTCTTGCGATCCGAACCAGCCTGGGATCGGACAAATGCAGAAGGTGCAAGGGGATCCGGCGGTTAACAGAATAAGTAGTTAAATGATGCCTTTTTCGATCGCCTTGAGCACCGCCCTAGTCCGATCGCGAACGCCGACCTTCGACAAAATGTTCGACACATGATTCTTGACTGTGCCCTCTGAGAGGTCCAGGGCCGTTGCAATTTCGCGATTGCTGTAACCTCCCGTCATGAGGCGAAGAATCCCGGCTTCTCGCGAACTGAGAGCTTCTGGGTTGTAGCCATTGTCCGGCGGCAGAGGAGCATCGTGAATGCCGCGAAGCAGCCGCTCTGTGACCACGGGAGAAATCATGGTGCCGCCCGCCGCGACCAAGCGGATGGCGTTGGTGAGTGTGTCGAGGGAGACATCTTTCAGCAGGTACCCTTTGGCCCCGAGACGAATGCCTTCGAGCAAGGCGGAGTCGTCATCAAAAGTCGTAAGCAGGATTACTGGAGCGGAGTCCTTGCGGTCGTGCAGAACGCGCAGGACGTCAATGCCACTCATTTTCGGCATTCGCACGTCAAGCAAAACAACGTCGGGGTGGTGCTGGCGCATCTGGGCGAGGGCTTCTTCGCCATCCGTGGCGTGAGCAACCACGCGAACGTCCTCAGTAACGTTCAGCAGTGTCTCCAGGCCTTCTCGTACAAGCGTCTGGTCTTCCACCACCAAAACCCGGATCATCGCAGCTCCACCGGGCTCTTCACAGGAAGCCATGCTCTCAATCCAAAACCAGCTTGCGGATCAGAACTCACCGTCAGCCCGCCGCCTAACTCTTCCAATCGGCGGCGCATCGATGAGATACCCGTTCCGGATTGAGCATTCGCCGCACTCTGGCCATCATCATGCACATCGATTTCGATTGCACCCTCTTCCACGCGGAGCGCGATCCACAGATTGCAGGCGTCGGAGTGCTTGAGCGTATTTGTCGTGACCTCCTGGACGCACCGCAAGACTGCATGCGCTCTCGCCGCATCTGTTATGTGAAGTTGGCTGGGCATGGAAAGATGAAGCTTGATTCGAGGAAGATTCTCACTGAGAGACGTAAGCGCCTGGCGGAGATCGATTGTGTCCGTCTCGTGAAGCGACGAGACAACGGAACGGAGATCGGCGAGCAGCTGCTTCGAGGTTGCAAGCGCCTTCGCGACGGCTGCGTGCCCTTGCTCGACCGTGGTGTGGAGGGCCGCCTCCAGATGCAGGCACAGCGCAGTGAGATGGTGTCGGAATTCTTATGCAACCCGACGGGTCGCGCGTCTACGTGGCCTGCTCGCCCGAGGGATACGTCGTCGTAATCGATTTGCATTCGCTCGAAGTTGTGGGCCGCATCGATGCCGGGCGCGGACCCGACGGCCTCGCTTGGGTCGGCCACTAAAAACGGAACACACAGGAAAACTGCAAAAGTCATCCTAGATCGAGTTAGACGCTAAAGGAAACATCTACGTGTCCGAGATTTTGCTGAACCAGATCTGGGTCCTTTCGCCTGACGGTTCGCAGCGCATGCTGATAGCCACCAAGCAGAACGCGCCGCTGGACAACAACACTAGTCTGGTTTGGAAAGGAGATGTTCTTTGTACAGCCAACCTGGGCTTCACCCACGCGAAACCCGAGGAAGCGGACCGAACGGTGGTCTGCATGAAGGGTTTCCCCCTGCCGAGATAGTTGGACTATGGAATAGTAGCCGACCATCCATTCAGAATCGCCGTACCCTCCCAACCTAACGGCACAGGCTATAATTGCCCGCACGCATGACTCTCACTTCTGGCGCCAAACTTGGCCCTTATGAAATCGTTGTGCTGCTCGGCGCAGGCGGCATGGGAGAAGTGTACCGAGCGCTCGACACGCGGCTCGGACGCGACGTCGCGGTCAAGGTGCTGCCAGCGGGCATGGCAAAAGATCCGGATCGATTGCGGCGCTTCGAACAGGAAGCCCGAACCATTGCGGCGCTGAACCACCCGAACATACTCGGAATCCACGACATCGGGACACATGACGGTGCACCGTTTCTGGTCAGCGAACTTCTTGAAGGGCAAACCCTGCGGGAGAGGCTTGAATCCGGGCCGCTACCGGCAAGGCGCGCGATCGAGTATGCGCTCGGCATCGCGCACGGACTGTCGGCCGCGCACGACAAGGGAATCGTACACCGGGATCTGAAGCCGGAGAACGTGTTTATTACGCGGGATGGGCGGGTCAAAGTTTTGGATTTCGGGCTGGCAAAGTTGATGCGGCCCGAAGAAAGCCACGACACTGTGGCGACGCTGGCAAGTCCGGCGACCTTGCCGGGTATGGTGTTGGGCACGGTCGGCTATATGTCACCGGAACAGGTGCGGGGTGAGTCGAGCGACGCGCGCTCCGATATTTTCAGTTTTGGCGCTGTGCTGTACGAAATGCTCACCGGCAAGCGCGCCTTCAAACGCGAGACCTCTGCGGAAACGATGACCGCGGTTTTGCGGGAAGAACCGCCGGAGCTCAACGACACAGGCTGGCAAGGTCCGCTGGGACTGCAGCGGATTTTGAACCGATGCCTGGAGAAAGGTGTCGATCGACGATTCCAGTCGGCAAGCGATTTGGCGTTTGCCATCGAATCTCTGAGCGGAACGTCGTCAACGAGGAGCATAGCGCAGTCGAAGGTAAAGAGAGCCTGGCTGCCATGGACAGCCGTGGCGCTGGGTACGTTGGCGCTGGGGACAGGGCTGTGGCTGATGGGACGGTGGTCTGCCGCAAAACCACAGCCGAAGTTTACCCGGCTGACTTATCGACAGGGCTATCTGGCGAATGCACGCTTTGCCAGGGATGGTGAAACGGTCGTTTATAGCGCGCAGTGGAACAGCGACCCGTTGCAGGTCTATAGCGTGCGCATGGAGTTTCCGCAATCGACGAAAGTAGATCTTCCGAGCGCGACGCTGCTCTCTCTTTCCGCCAGCGGAGACATGGAACTTGCAGTAGACCCTGTGAGCGGGCCGTATTTTCTGACTGGGACGATGGCGCAGGCACCGATGGCAGGTGGTACGCCGCGCTCGCAGGAGAAGGACGTGATCGCGGCGGACTACGCGCCCGATGGCAAGACGCTGGCGCTGGTGCGTCGAGCGAACCGGAAAATTCAGCTGGAGTATCCGGCGGGGAAAGTCATTTATTCAACCGCCGGTTACCTTGATTATGTTCGCGTGTCTCCCTCTGGCAAGGAAGTCGCATTTGTGGAACATCCGGTATACGCCGATGACCGGGGCTGGGTATCCGTTTTCGATGCTACAGGCGAACGTAAGCAGCTGAGCAGGGAGTACGCAACGTTACAGGGGCTAGCGTGGTCGCGAAACGGCAAGGAGATCTGGTTCACCGCTTCCGATTCAACCGACCGCCAACTATACGGAGTGAGCCTTGGGGGTAAGCAGAGGGAAATCCTCACGACTCCGCAAGGGACGCGGATATTGGATGTTGCGGCAGACGGACGTGTGCTTGTTTCGAGCGAGCAGCACCGCACGGATATCTCCGGGAGCGACCCCGTCACGGGCAAAGAACGGCACGGGCTGGAATGGTTCGATGGATCCATGTTGGGAGACATCTCGCCGGACGGGAAGGCGATCGTGTTCCTGGAATGGGGAGGACCGGCAGGACCGTTGTACCTGGCAGTTTACCGGAAACTGGATGGCTCCGCGCCGGTTGCGCTCGGACCTGGCGGAGGGCCGAAATTTTCGCCAGACGGGACGATGGTTGCCACCAGAATTGTCAGCAGACCGCCGCAGGTGGGCCTGAATCCGATTGGAACCGGGGAAAGCCATCGGCTGCCGGTGGGAGACATCACCAGTCTCGGCAACATCATCTGGTTCCCCGACGGCAAGCATCTGCTGCTGACCGGGGCGACAGAGGGACAACCGTTGCGGTCCTACGAAATGGATCTGGAGGGAGGAAAGCCGCAGCCTTTGGGTCCTCCCGATTTTACCGGTAGCGCTATAACCAAGGATGGAAAACAGATCGCCGGACGGAATGGTTCTGCGGAGGCCGTCGTATTTGATCTACTGACACAGAAGCTGCAAGTGATCCCGGGTGTGGAACCCTACGATCAAATTGAAAATTGGACCGAAGATGGAAAAGGCGTGTTAGTGGTTTCGGCGACACCGTGGGAAGGCCGCATCTACCGCATGGACATCCCGAGCGGAAAGCGAACGCTGCTTCAGACCGTGCAGCCCAGCGAGAAAGCGGGTTTGACCCAAGACGTGAGACTGGTATATGCCGAGGCCAGCAAGGCGTACGCATACAGCACGGTCCGAGTTCTTGGGACGTTGTACGTAGTGGAAGGCTTGGAGTGAAGCGCGTGGAGTAGCTGTTTGACTTGCGTCCAAATGACGGGCTAACCGGAAATGATTCCCCGCCGTCCAATATTCGGGATCTGACAACACGGTCACATCTCAATTGGCACAACCCGATCCAACAGGCCTTGCTCGACAAGTCGCGCGTCAAGTCGATCCAGCAGCGAATCTATCTGTGCGATCAGTGTCCATGCCTGCGCATCTAACACAGCACGTACAAGGAAGGCCCACGGTTGAGGCAGATGAGTTAGAAGGCGCTTCTCGCCTGGATGGGCCTGTTTCTCAATCGCAAACCATACGTCGAAGAAGCTGGCGAGCAAGGCTGTTACGCGGTGTTGAAGGCTCACCGCGTCCCCGCGCTTTAGGGCCAGCTCAATTTGTCGCCGATAGGATGAATGATTGCGACGCAGAATCGGCCAGTTTTTCTTTACCACGGCGCGCCGCAACCCTTCTGGATATGAAACGCCGGCACGGTTCTGCAACCAGCGATACCAACCGCGTGGATCACATAGCGCCTCGGAATGGACAACGTTGTGCCAAAAACAAGTTGTATACCCGATCGCAGATTCTTGGCGTACCAAAACGCGGTCGAGCTGATCTTCAATCCATTCAGGGGATCGATACATGATGTCTAGTTGAGTGCCAGCCGCAGGCTCAGACCACTCATCCCCCGGTTCCCAGAAGCGATTGTCAATTTCCGCCCCCTCGCCCAAGAGTGCTCGACGGAACTCTACGGCCACCTCGTCCATCGTATAGACGTAGAGGTCAAAATCCGATTCCCGGTCGCTAATGCCCGCACAACGCGACCCAGCCAGCGCAATGGCCACGACCTGGGGCAGTTCGCTGAAGCGTTGCGCCAAGCGCCGCACCATCGGCCCCGCATCCGCTCCCAGCGATTCACTCCTGATGATGTCGGCCATGCTTACTGATCGTCAATTCTACCTGGAATACGCGGCATGAGCCGACACCGCTGTAGCTTCGTGTTTTGCTGATCCACCGCACCCGGATCACTAGAGTTTGCCGGAGTCAGGCCAACCTTCACCAGTTCGTGGCGAAGCGCAATAGGATCGGTAAACAGGATGCCATGCATGCCGAGGGCAATCGCAGCCTCGACGTTTGGTTTCAGGTCGTCAATGTAAACAGTGTGAGCGGGATCGACAGCGTGATTGTCAAGGAGCAACTGAAAAATGCGCGGATCGGGCTTGAGCAGGCGCACTTCGCCGGAAAGCAAGATTCCTTGAAACCATCGCAAGAATTCGAATCGCCGTAAGGATAGGGGAAAAGTTTCGGCGGACCAGTTACTCAGGGCATAGAGAGGAACTCCGCCAGCACGCAATTCCGCGAGGATCTCAACGGTGCCGTGGATCGGACCAAGGATCATTTCTTCCTGACGCTCGATCCAGGCGTCAATCAGTGCGGCGTGGGAGGGGTGGTCCAGTTTCAGAGAAGCGCAGGCCTCGGCGAAACTTCGCCCGGCATCTTGCTGCGAGTTCCAGGATGGAGTGCAGACGGTGGTCAGGAAATGCTCCATGGCGGCGTCGTCTCCATGAAAAAGCTTGCGATAGAGATAGCGGGGATTCCAATCGATGAGTACGCCGCCGAGATCGAAGACGGCGATGGAGCGATGGGTTGCCATGAAACTAATTCTAGCTGGTCTCTTTACGTTGACCGGGTGCAAGCTTCCGCGGGCGGCGAACTCCAGGGCGATGGAATCAACTCGATACCGAGTCGCTTCATTTCTGCAATACGTGGCAAGCTCGGTAGTAACGGCATCGTGGTCATGGGTGCCCTTTTTGTTCGTCGTCATCTTCTGTCGCAAGGCGCTGCTCAAGCGGCGCGACCAGCGAGCGCTGGAACTCTGGCTGCTTCGTAAGAGCTAATCGCAGTGCAGTTGCATAGTAAGGCCGAGCCTCTTCTCGCCTGCCAAGCGCATCCAGCACGTCGCCCATTTGTGCATTCACTCCAGCCGAGTCGGGCGCGAGAGCCACAGCTTGTTGTGCTTCCTGTAGTGCCTCCGGCAATCGCTTGCCGGCGAGAAACACACCTGCCTTCTGTGCGTGCGCCAACGCCGTCGCAAATGGAATCTCGAAGCGTCCTTCGTACACAAAGACACTCGAATCGATTGCATCGGCAGCCTTCAAGGTCTTGAACTGCTCATAAGGATTAAGTGGAGGCGGGCCGAATTCGAATCCCGTGAGATTGACTGCGCTGATGAACACGGGACCATCGATCGCAGGAGTAGCGTCAGAGAGCGTGCCCAGCCAGATTGATTCTATGGTTGGAAGCAGCTTGCATGGGATCTTGTAGTAGTCATAGTCAATCACTCCGGTTCCGAAGTAAACGAACCAGCAGTTCTGTATGTGGTGCTTGTCGGTGTATTGCTTCACGGCATGCAATTGCTGCGCCCAGTCCGCACTCGAATCGCTCACATACCTCCAAACGTTCTTTGGGCCACCGAAGGCTTCGTTCGCATAGCCAATGCAGTTGGGGAATGCGCGCGTCACCGAGATTGCCTGGAAGACCAGCAGAAGTACGACCGCATACCTCCAGCGGCGGCTGTTCCTAATCAGCACGGAGACCGCGCCCGCGATCAGGATCGCAAGAAAGATGTAGACGGGCAGAATGTGGCGAATGCCGATGTTCATTCCGCCCTTCATTGACGCAGCCAGATAAATGAGCGGCGGGATCAGCAGAAACAGAACTTCGCGCCTCTTTTGCCGGCGCCCGCTCGCGATCACCCAAACGCTAATCGCCAGCAGGATCAGGAATGTGAGGCTCGATTTCACCAGCATGGCCACTGGAAAGTAAAACCACACGGCGTGCGGATAGGATTTGCCGAAGAGGTAGCTGTTGAAGTCGTCGGCGCTGAATAATACGTGCGCAAAGCCGTAGATGTAAGACTCGGGGAGCAAGTGAAACCGGGCGAATTCGTGAAGAACTTTGGCTTGCGTAGGACTCGGAACTTTGGCAAGTTGCGCCTCCATCGGCGGATTCAACTGCAACCCGTTCCCGCGCGCCGCATAGCGGAAGCCATAGGCCGCCCACAGAATTGCGACTGACATAAGGCCGATGATCACTAAGGCCTTAGCGTAGCGAGCGGCGCGCTTACCGGCAGAAAGTTGCGATCCGCTGTCCGCCGACTGTCGCCGGAATATCTGGATTCCCGCGAGAATCAAGAGCATGGGGAACACGAGGACAGCGCTGTGCTTGGACGCCAACGCCAGTCCGGTGGCAAGCGCGGTTATCGCCACCCGCCCCACGGACGGCAATTGCACATAGCGGTAGAACGCATAGATCGACGCCAGTAAGAAACATGCTTGCGCCGCATCCGTGGTCACCAGCGCTCCGTGAGCGAGCAGGGTTGGATCGAATACCAGAAGCCCGAGCGTAAGGAAGCCCGCGCTGGTTCCGAACATTTCTCGAGCCGCGAGAAACGCAATTAGCAGCAACAGCAGCGTGAAGATTGAGGCCGCCATCTGCGCGCGAAACACGATCTTGTCGGCGTCGTTGTGGAAGATGAAATCTCTTCCACCAAGAACCGCCTGCAGCCGGTAAGGACGATCTTGCAGCTCTGGAACGTTCAGCTGCATGGGAAGCAAAGGCACAGTGGCAACGAACTTAACCAGCGGCGGATGCTCGGGATTCAAACCAAAGTCGCCGTGCCACGACATATATCCGGAATAGATATGGTCGGGTTCATCCCATGTGATGGTGTTGGCGCGTGAGATCAGTGCCAGGTGAACGGCGAAGAGCAACATAAGCCCGGCCACGCCCGCCACCACCCACAACCGGCGAGGGTCCCCTTGTAGTGAAGTCAATGCTTATACCTCACGAAGAGAATTCATAAAACCAACCTTCAACGAAATCTGAGTCTGAATGAGACTGAGTCTGTATGAGCCCGCGCCGTCGCGCTTATGTAGCCGAATCCGCTGCGCGCACGACATCTGACGGCAAGCCGAAGTTCAAGACATAAAAAGCTCGGCGCGGAACGCCAGTGTAACAAGAGCTGTGCCTGCCGCGCCTCTTCGTCGGTTGCATGGGGATATGCCGCAAGCAGGGCAGGGGAAAGCTGGCCGACGCTGTGTTCCAGGTCGCTGTCGAATGTGGCGGCCGTGTCGTGCGTGACATCCACAATCGCCCGCGCCTCGTCGGCGTTGGAACCGATCAGCAGCGGCACATCGTTCTGCACACCTGAAGAAAACGCCTCGTAGGGTGAAAGTGGAAGCACATACGGTTCGATCACCGGGTGGACGATACCGCCCGCGTTGCCGGTGAACAGGGACGCTGGAAGCCGGCGTAAGTCCTTGAGCGAGGTTGCAGCCAGCGAAGCGGTGTACTTCTCCCCGTCGTGTTCTGCATTGACCAGCAGATATTTGGGTGCGAGCTGCAACGGCTCAAACAGTCCGTGGTTCCAGGTCATCAATTTTGGATACCATCGGCCTCCAAGATTGTCAGTACCCGGCACGACACATTCGATGAGTGTTCCGGCCTTACGACGGTTTTCGTCTAGACCTGCAGCACATCGCCTTCGCGGGCAACCATCTCGTACAACACAGGATTGACGAAAAATCCGATGAAGAGTCGGGAAATGAGGCCGGCCACGATGACGATGGCGAATGGCCTTTGCGTATCCGATCCAATGCCGGTGGAAAGCGCGGCCGGCAATAATCCAAGGCAGGCAACCAGGGCTGTCATCATGATCGGGCGGAGCCGCAAGAGCGAAGCTTCTCGCGTGGCCGTGCGGATATCCATCCCCTCCTGGCGCAGCTTGTTGATGTAGGAGACGAGAATGACCGCAGTTTCCACGGAAACTCCGAGCAATGCCAGGAGACCCAAGACTGAGGAGACGCTGAAGGGGGTGTGAGTGAGCTTCAGCGCAACTAGTGCACCCACTGGCTCAGTCATAATTACGCCCAGAGCAATGGTGACGGGGAATTTGAAATTTCCGTAGAGCGCAAACAAGATCATGAAAATCAGGACTACGGCGAGGGGGCCAATAAAGTACATTTGCGATTTGGCCTCAAGGAACTGGCTGTACTCGCCGCCCCATTCCATCCGGTAGCCTTGGGGCAGTGTCACAGCCTTCTTGACCGCCGCTTGCGCGTCTTGCACCCCCCGCTCCAAATCGCGCCCTTCAATACTGTATTGCACGCCGATGTAGCGGGAGTTATTTTCACGATAAATAAAAGACGCACCGTTTCCCTGAGTAATATTGGCGAGTTGGCTGAGTGGGATCTGCTGCCCGTCGGGTGTGCCCACCAACAGATTGCCGATCTCATGCGCGCTACTGCGGAACTGAGGTTGCATGCGGACAACCAGATCGAACAGCTTCTCTCCTTGAATGACTTGAGTAACCGCCTGCCCGCCTACTGCGGCCGAAATCACAGCTTCCACGTCCGCAACGTTAATCCCGTAGCGTGCAATCTTGTCCCGATCGACGTCGACCAAGAGGCTTGGCTGGCCAAGTTCGCGCACTACCGTGAGGTCGGTGAACCCGGGTACCTTAGAGAGCGTGTTCTTGATCTGTATCGCTTTGTCCTGAAGTACGTTCAGGTCGTCTCCATATATTTTGACTGCCAAAGAACTTTTGAGACCCGTCAGCGCTTCGTCCACGGCATCTTCCGCCGGCTGGGTATAGTTGAAAATAATCCCTGGGAACGACGTGAGTTTCTTATTGATCGATTCGATGAGCTGTTTTTTCTCGCTGATCTCGCCGGTCCAAGCTTTGTCCTTGTAGGGCTTCAGACCGACGTAGAACTCGCAGTTAAAAAAGCCCGTAGGATCCGTGCCATCGTCGGGCCGTCCCAATTCTGAACCCGCCACAGTCACCTGCGGATAAGACATCAAAATGTCGCGTATCTGAGGAGCGATCTTGCTGGCCTCCTCGAAAGAAATGGTGTAGGGCATCGTGGCGCGCACCCAGAGGGCTCCTTCATCAAGGTGAGGCATGAATTCGCCGCCGATGAAGGGCACCAGGAGCAGCGTGGCGCCGAAGATCAGGGTCGCGATGAACATGGTTGTTTTGGGCCGCGCGAGCGACCAATCCAGCTGAACGGCGTATTTCCGCTTCATCCATTCAAAAGCACGATTCGGTTTCTCGCGCACGCCCTTCTTGAACCAATAGGAGGCGAGCACGGGAATCAGCGTAAGCGTCAGGATGAGTGCGCCTACCAGGGCAAACGACATCGTCTCAGCCATGGGATGGAACAGTTTCCCCGAGGCTCCGCTCAGCGCATAAATCGGGAGATAACCAGCGAGGATGACGGCCACCGAATAAAAGATCGGGCGATCCACATCTTTTGCTGCGGCAAGAATCACTTCGTTCAGGTTGTATGACT
>Ga0210395_10004158_pt1 | contig 11119 bp, 9 predicted proteins | sample IncBWH4OmetaG_FD_150861 | JGI IMG/M metagenome (GOLD analysis project Ga0210395, IMG submission 150861) | Forest soil microbial communities from Barre Woods Harvard Forest LTER site, Petersham, Massachusetts, United States - Inc-BW-H-4-O ...
GCTTGGCGCGCTCAGTACAAAGGCGCGAAGGACGTCTCCGTGTGCTTCTTCGGCGACGGCACTACCAATATCGGCGCGTTCCACGAAGCGCTGAATTTCGCCGCGGTGTGGAAGCTGCCGGTGATCTTCGTCTGCGAGAACAATCTGTACATGGAATATACGCCGATCGGCGACGTCACCGCCGTACAGCATCCGGCCGCAGACCGCGCCTCGGCCTATGGGCTGCCGCGCATCGTCGTCGACGGCAACGACGCCGATGAGGTTTTTCGCGCCGCCAATGCGGCCTACGAAAAAGCGCGCGCCGGCAACGGGCCGTCGCTGATCGAATGCATGACCTATCGGCACAGCGGCCATTCGCGCGCCGACCCGGCCAAATATCGCCCGGAAGGCGAACTGGAAAAATGGAAGGAGCGCGATCCGATAAAAATCTATCGCGAGCGGCTCAAGCAATTCGGCATCGCCGACAGTGTCATCGCCGGCATCGACGCCGACGTGAAGCAGCAAGTCGACGAAGCGACCGAGAAATGCAAAGCGGCGCCGATGCCGCCGCTCGATATCCTCACCACCGACGTCTATGCCGATGGAGGCTGGGCATGGCGGAACTGACCTATCGCGACGCCGTTGCCCGCGGCATCGCTCAGGAAATGACGCGCGATCCCGACGTGGTCTTCTTGGGCGAAGACGTCGCCAAAGCCGGCGGCGTGTTCAAGGCAACCGTCGGGCTGTTCGAGCAATTCGGGCCGCTGCGCGTGCGCGACACGCCGATCTCCGAACAGGCGATCCTCGGCGCCGCCATGGGGGCGGCGATGACCGGGCTGAAACCGATCGCCGAGATTATGTTCTCGGATTTTTTCGCGGTCTGCTTCGACTACATCGCCAACGAATTCGCCAAGAGCCGTTACATGTCGAACGGCCAGCTCAAATGCCCGCTGGTGGTGCGCACCGGCAATGGCGCCGGCTCTCGCTTCGGCGCCCAGCATTCGCAGAGCGTCGAGAACTGGTGCATGATGATTCCCGGGCTGAAAGTCGTGGCGCCGTCGAGCCCGCGCGACGTCATCGGCTTGATGGCGGCGGCAGTGCGCGATCCCGATCCGGTGATCTTCTTCGAGCATAAATCGCTCTACCCGACCAAGGGCGAGGTGCCCGACGGCGAGATCGTCGACACGCTCGGCACCGCGAAAATCGTGCGGCCCGGCAAGGACGCCACCATTCTGGCGCTGGCCCTGATGGTGCCGCGGGCGCTGGCGGCGGCAGATAAATTGAAAAGCGAACACGGCATCGACTGCGAAGTCGTCGATGTGCGCTCGCTGGTGCCGCTCGACACGCAAGCCATTCTCGGCTCGGTGGCGCGCACCCATCGCCTGTTCACCGTGGAGGAAAATCCGCGGCTGTGCGGCTGGGGCGCCGAGATCGTCTCCATCGTCGCCGACGAGGCGTTCTACGAGCTCGACGGGCCGCCGGTGCGGATCACGACGCCGCATATTCCGCTGCCGGCCGCCGACATTCTCGAAGACATCGCGCTGCCGACCGCCGATCGCATCGCCGATCGCGTGCGGCGCTCGCTTTCATCCTAGCTGCCCCCATAGGTGCATCATGGCCATGTACGACAACCTTCTCGCCAACGTCCCGACCGATCTGTGGATCGGCGGCAAATGGCGCAAATCCTCCGACGGCGGCCGCTTCGACGTGATCGATCCAGCCACCGAGAACAAGGTCGCCTCGGTGGCGAGCGCAACGGTCGAGGACGCCAAGGCCGCGGTCGATGCCGCGAGCGCCGCGTTTCCGGGCTGGGCGGCCAAGAAGCCGCGCGAACGCGCCGAGATTTTGCGCAAGTCCTACGACCTGATCATGCGCGACGCCGAGCGGCTGGCGAAGCTGATCACCATCGAGAACGGCAAGGCGCTCTCCGACTCCCGCGGCGAGGTCGCTTACGCTGCCGAGTTCTTTCGCTGGTACGCCGAAGAGGCCGTGCGCAATGTCGGCCAGAATTCCCGCGCGCCTTCCTCCGGCGCCCGCATCTTTGTCCAGCACAAGCCGGCCGGCATCGCCGTGCTGGTGACGCCGTGGAATTTCCCGGCCGCCATGGCGACGCGCAAGATCGGCCCGGCGCTCGCCGCCGGCTGTCCGGTCGTGCTCAAGCCCGCCTCCGATACGCCGCTGACCATGCTGGCGCTGATGCCGATCCTGGAAGAAGCCGGCGTGCCGGCCGGCGTGGTCAACGTCATTCCGTCGCGCTCGTCGGGCAAGGTCGTCAGCACCATGCTGCATGATCCGCGCGTGCGCGTGGTGTCGTTCACCGGCTCGACCGAAGTCGGCCGCAAGCTTTTGCACGAAGCCGCCGATTGCGTGGTCAAGCCGGCGATGGAGCTCGGCGGCAATGCACCCTTCATCGTGTTCGAGGACGCCGATGTCGATTCGGCGATCGAGGGCGCCATGATCGCCAAAATGCGCAACATGGGCGAAGCCTGCACCGCGGCCAATCGTTTCTACGTACATGAAAAGGTGCACGACGAATTCACCAAAAAACTCACCGCCAAGATGGCTGGGCTGAAGATGGGCAACGGCCTCGACGACGGCGTCGCGCTCGGCCCGCTGGTCAACAAGGAAGGCCGCGACAAGGTGATCGAACTGGTCGATGACGCGGTGAAGAAGGGCGCAAAAATCCTCACCGGCGGCAAGACGTCGGATGGACCCGGCTATTTCTATCCGGCGACGGTGCTCGACAACGTGTCCAACGACGCAAAAATGCTCAACGAGGAAATTTTCGGCCCGGTCGCGTCGATCCAGACTTTCAAATCCGAGGACGAAGTCATCACCCGCGCCAACGACACCGAATACGGCCTCGTTGCCTATCTCTACACCAAGGACTTGAGCCGCGGCATGCGCGTTTCCGAGCAGCTCGACTTCGGCATGATCGGACTCAACCGCGGTCTCGTCTCCGATCCCGCCGCGCCGTTCGGTGGCACCAAACAGTCCGGCCTCGGCCGCGAAGGCGCCCACGAAGGCATGCTGGAATTTCTGGAGACGCAATACATCTCGGTGACGTGGTGAGCGGAGAAGCGCAATCCGCCGCGCAGCGCCTGATCGGGGCGTGGCGCTATGTCGGCACGCGCATCAACGGCGGCAACTGGGATCGCGGCAAGAACCCCAAGGGCATGATCTATTACGGCCCGCACGGCGAGATGGCGGTGCAGATCGCTCCCGACATCGAGCGCAAGCGCGCCGGCGCGGTGATGACGCCGGAAGAGGCTTTCACCGCGCTGAAGGATTACATCGCCTATTTCGGCACCTACACGGTCGACGAGACAGCCGGCACGGTGATCCATCACCGTCATGACAATTTGCAGCCGGGCGAGGGCGGCGATCTGGTCCGCCGCTATGAATTCGCCGGCGATCGCCTCGTGCTGCGGCCGCCGAATTCAACGATGGAAGTAACTTGGGAACGCATCAAGTGAACGCACAAACGGACAAAGAGCGCCTGATCGGCTCGTGGCGCCATATCGGCTCGACGGTCGACGGCAAGCCGCGGCAAGGACAGGGTGCGAAGCCCAAGGGCATCATCATCTACGATGCGCATGGCTACATGGCCTGCCAGGTCGCGCCCGACCGCGACGTCACCAAGGCCGGCGACAAGCCAACCGGCGACGAGGCCAAGGCGGCGCTCGACGGCCACGTCGCGTATTTCGGCAAATATTCCGTCGACGACCGGGCCCGCACCGTCACCCACCATCGCCAGGGCAGTGTGCAGCCCGGCGACAAAGGCGATCTCGTGCGCGGCTACGAATTCGCCGGCGACCGGCTGATTCTGCGCCCCCTCGGCACCGCGACCGAAGTGATGTGGGAACGGATCAAGTGAGGCGGCACCTGGAAACACGCCCATGGACGTCCTGATGCCGCAACTCGGCGAAACCGTCGCCGAGGGCAAGATCACCAAGTGGTTCAAGTCGGCCGGCGAACAGGTCAAGCCGGGCGACAATCTGTTCGAGATCGAGACCGACAAGGTTTCGATGGAAGTGCCTTCGACCACGACCGGCGTGCTCGCCGAAATTCGCGTTGCGGCCGGTGACGTCGCGCCCGTCGGTGCCATCGTTGCCGTTATTGCGGACGGCTCCGGCGCGCGGCCTACTCAAGCGGCTGCGCCAGTCGCAGCGCCGACGGCAAAACCGGCCGCCACGCCGACAACGGCCGCGGTAGCAGCGCCGGCCGCACCCGCCCCGCAAGATTCACGACCGATCAAACTCGATCCATTCTTCGAGGTGCGCACACCCGGCCGCAATTTCGGCCCGGCGCGGCTGTCCGGCGGCGTCACGGTCACTCCGCTGGCCCGCCGGCTGGCCGCCGAATCCGGGATCGATCTTTCGCGGCTGAGTGGCTCGGGCCCCCATGGCCGCATCGTCGCGCGCGATATTGCAACTGCGCCGCGGCCGGCGGACGCACCGCTGACCCCGCGTGCGGGTCCAAGCGCCGACGAGGTCAAGGCGCTGTTTGCGCCCGATGCGTACGAAGAAGTGCCGCTCGATGGCATGCGCCGCACCATCGCGGCGCGGCTGACGCAGGCGATCCAGACCATTCCCCATTTCTATCTCACCGCCGACGTGGAGATCGATCGCCTGATTAGATTGCGCGAAGAAGCCAATTCTGGCGCGCCCAAGGACAAGGACGGCGGCACGGCATTCAAGCTGTCGCTCAACGATTTCATCATCCGCGCCCTGGCGCTGGCGCTGCAGCACGTGCCGGCCGCGAATGCGGCCTGGGCCGGCGACCGCATCCTGCGCTTCAAGCATGCCGACATCGGCGTCGCGGTCGCGCTCGACGGCGGCCTGATCACGCCGGTGATCCGCAGCGCCGAGACCAAATCGGTCAGCGCCATTTCGGCCGAGATGAAAGATCTCTCGGCGCGCGCGCGCGACAAGAAGCTCAAGCCTTCGGATTACCAGGGCGGCTCGGCGGCGATCTCCAACCTCGGCATGTACGGCGTGCGCGAGTTCTCGGCCATCATCAATCCGCCGCACGCCACGATTCTCGCGGTCGGCGCGGCGCGCCGGCAGGCGGTCGAAAAACCGGACGGCGGCGTTGCCTTCGCAAGCATGCTGGCCGTCACGCTGTCTTGCGACCACCGCGTGCTCGACGGCGCCGTCGGCGCCGAGCTTCTGGCCGCGTTCAAGGCTTTTGTGGAAATGCCGGTGACCATGCTCGTGTGATGAGAGGATAACGTATGACCACCGACAAGCGCGAAGTTTTGCTGATCGGCCCGCTTAAGCCGGTCGTCGTGAAAGGTCTGGATACGATCTGCACAGTTCATAGGATCGCCGCCGCGCAAGACCGTGACGCATTTATTGCCGCGCATTCGAACGTGCGCGCCATCGCCTGCAGCGACACGGCATGCAAAATTCCCGGCGACCTGATGGCGCGCTTCCCAAGCCTTGAAATCGTTTCGAGCTTCGGCGTCGGCTACGACCACATGGACGTCAAATGGGCCGCCGCACACAATGTGGTCCTGACCAATACGCCCGATGTGCTGACCGAAGAGGTCGCCGATACCGCGCTCGGGCTGCTGCTGTGCACGGTGCGGGAATTTTCCCAAGCCGAACGATATTTGCGCGCCGGCAAATGGCTCGAGCGCAACTATCCGCTCACCAAGGCGACGCTGCGCAACCGCACCGTCGGCATGGTGGGCATGGGCGCCATCGGTCAGGCGATCGCGCGGCGGCTCGCCGCCTTCGGCGTTCCGGTGGTCTATCACACGCGCAAGCCGCGGCGTGACGTCAGCTATCTGCATTGCCCGAGCCTGATCGAGATGGCACGCGCGGTCGATATTTTGATGGTCATCGTGCCGGGCGGCGCGGCGACGGCGAACCTGATCAATGCCGAAGTGCTCGACGCGCTCGGCCCCGACGGCATTTTGATCAACATGGCGCGCGGCTCAGTGGTCGACGAACCGGCGCTGATCGAGGCGCTTCGGGACAAGCGCATCATGGCGGCGGGCCTCGACGTCTTCGCCAAGGAGCCAGATGTGCCGCAGGAATTGATCACGTTTGACAACGTGGTGTTGTTCCCACATCTCGGCTCGGCGTCGGTCTACACCCGCGAGAAGATGGACCAGCTCGTCGTCGACAACATCGCCGCCTGGGCCGCGGGCAGGCCGCCGCTGACGCCGGTCGCGGAGACGCCTTGGCGAGCCTGGAAGAGCTAGCCAATAAATTGCATCAGTGCCATGCCCGGCCCCGGCATGACGGCACCGGATGCGCGTGCTAGCCTTGCAAATGTGAGCGTGAGCAGTTTCGATATGAGTCGTATCGTTGTCGTGGCCGTCGCGGCGAGCCTGTTTGGCAGCGCCGCGCTGGCCCAAGATACTCAGCAGCCAACGCCGCAGCCGGCCCAGCAGCCGCAAAATCCGCAATCCGATCCGGTCGCCGCGGTGGTCGGTGCCTGGGAACTCTCCAACGCCGATCACGACAAGACCTGCCGCCTCAATTTCCGCGCCGACACCACGCCCGGCGGTTATAAAATCGACGTCGACAAGAACTGCCCAAACGTCTTTCCTTCGACCAAGGACATCACTGCCTGGACGGTCGACAATTACGGCAGCTTGCGGCTGCTCAATGCCCAGGGCGAGCCGGTGATCGAGCTGACCGAGGTCGAGAGCGGCATGTACGACGGTTTCACGCCCGAAGAAGGCCGCTATGTCATGCAGTCCGCGGCGGCGGCGCCGGTCCGCTCCGCCGACGACATGATCGGCGATTGGGGAATAGCGCGCAGCACCGGCAAGCCGATCTGCACGCTCACCCTCGCCAACACCGCCGCTGCGGCCGGCTCCGATAATCTGGCGCTGAAGCTCAAGCCCGGCTGCGACGCGCTGATCACCCGTTTCGGCCCGACCTCCTGGCATATGGACAACGGCGAACTGGTCCTGCAATCGGCGCGCGGGCAGACCTGGCGTTTCGAAGAGAACGACACCAACACCTGGCAGCGCTTGCCGGAAAGCGCCGATCCGATATTGCTGGTGCGGCAGTAACGGATAAATTTCAAACATCATCAGATCAGTGCATGAGTAAACGGCATCAGGTCGTCATTGTCGGTGGAGGACCCGTGGGCGTCGCGCTCGCGGTGGAACTCGGGCAGCGCGGCATCGATTGCGCCCTGGTCGAGCGGCGCCTTGAGCCGCAACGCATCCCCAAAGGGCAGAACCTGACCCAGCGCTCGGTGGAGCATTTCCACTTTTGGGGCGTCGGCGAAGAATTGCGCGCCGCGCGCCTCTTGCCGCCGGAATTTCCCATGTCCGGCATCGTCGCCTACCGCGATCTCAGCAGCGACTATTGGTACGCGCCGCCGCTGCGCGAGATCGTCAATTCCTATTACTTCCAGAACAACGAACGGCTGCCGCAGTACCTGGGCGAATCTGTCTTGCGCAAGCGAATGGCGCAGCTTCAAAACGTCGAAGCGCGCTTTGGCTGGGTCGCGGAAACCATCGAGCAGGATGCGCGTGGCGCGCGTGTGACCATCGCCAAAGACGGTGGCGCCGAGCGCGGGGTTCTGGAGGCGGATTATGTCGTCGGCTGTGACGGCGGTCATTCCACCGTGCGCCAGCAGATCGGCATCGAACGCGGCGGCGCCGATTTCAACGAGCTGATGGTGCTGGCGCTGTTCCGGTCGCGCGAGCTGCATGAGAAGCTCAAACGCTTTCCGCCGCGCTCGACCTATCGCGTCCTCGATCCTGATTTGCACGGCTATTGGCAGTTCTTCGGCCGGGTCGATGTCGGCGAGAGCTGGTTCTTCCACTCCCCGGTCCCGGCCAATACCACGCGAGACAATTACGATTTCCACGGCTTGCTGCAGAAAGTCGCCGGCTTCAGCTTCGCCTGCGACTTCGACTATGTCGGCTTCTGGGATCTGCGCATCGCGGTTGCCGAGAAATATCAGGTCGGCCGCGTCTTCATTGCCGGCGACGCCGCCCATTCGCATCCGCCTTACGGCGCCTACGGCCTCAACAACGGCCTCGACGACGTGGTCAATCTCGGCTGGAAGATCGCGGCAAAGCTCAAAGGCTGGGGCAGCGACGCACTGCTGCAGACCTACACCGAAGAACGACGTCCCATCTTCAAGGAAACCGCCGAAGATTTCATCGAGGCCGGCATCCAAAGAGACAGAGAATTTCTCGGCCGCTATAGCCCCGCGCGCGATCGCGCCGAATTCGAAAGCGCCTGGAAAGAACACGCCAATGCCGCGGCGCCGCGGGTCCTGACCTATGAGCCGAACTACGAAGGGTCGCCGATCGTGTTCGGGCCGCCGGGCGGCGTAAGCAGCGCCCACGGCTCGCACACTTTTACGGCGCGCGCCGGCCACCACCTGCCGCCGCAGCTACTAAGCTCCGGCCGCAACGTGTTCGAAGAGCTCGGTCCGGATTTCACTTTGCTCGCCTTCGATGCCGAGGACCGGACGATCCTGGGTTTCACCGAAGCGGCCAAAGCGCTCAACGTTCCGCTGAAGGTCGTTCGCGACAGCTATCGCGATGAGCGCCAAGCCTATGAGGCAAGCCTGATCCTGGTTCGCCCGGACCGCTACATCGCCTGGTCCGCGGTCAGCGCGCCTGCCGACGCGGCGGCGATTCTCGGCAAAGCCGTCGGCCGCGCGTAGCCGCCGGCAGTCTCATCTGAAGCTCCAGCGCCGGCTATCTCGTTGGCGGAATTCAGTTACTTGAACTGTCACAATGGAGACGACGTCCGCCAGCGCCCGACCCGTCATCGCTCATCGCGCGCGACCGCCGCGCCGCTGGACCCCATTCCAGTTGTGGCAGCACGGGATTACCGTTATGGTTAAAGATGTTGCGTAAAGTATTGGGGTGGCTCGATGCGTAAAGTCTCCGACTTTCTTGCGCGCGCCGGCGTCTCTGCGACACCAGAGACCTTGGCCGCACTGACCGGCAAGCCGCAAAACGCCAACCGGCCTGACGACAACGGCAAGTCGACTTTCGCCAATATCGGCGAGCGCATCGGCGGCGACAACGAAGCGCTGCGACATTTGCTGATCGATACCGGACTGCAGTTCGGCGCCCTCGACGAATTGAAGGAAACCTTCGGCAAGCTGGTCGATCCGCTGCACAACCTGCTCAGCACGCTGGAACAGGCGAAATTCGACAATGCGAGCTTGCGCGGCGCGCTGACCGAGCTGCGCTCGAGCCACGAGACGCTGCGCAACGAATTCGAGGGACTGGAAAAGAGGTCGTCGGAACTCGAAGGCGACAATCACCGCCTAACCCGCGAATTGACGGCGGCGCAGCAGTCGGCGCAGGAGCTGGACAGCGACAAGGGCAAGCTGAGCGGCGAAATCGCGACGATGCGCGTCGCCTTGGCCAATTTCGAAAAGCAATTGGGCGAAGAGACCAACAACGGCCGGTCGCTGAGCGACGAGAAGCGACTACTGCTGGAACGCGCCGATACCGCGGACAAGCGGATTATCGAATCGGAGGCCGCGGCCAACCTGGCGCGCGAAAAGTTGTCGCTGTTGGAGAACGAAAAGGACTCGCTGCAGACGGCGCTCGATCAGACCCTGACCCAGTCGTCGCGGACCTCGCGCCGCCTCGCCGAGATCGAGAATGCCCTGTCTGAGGCGCGTGGCCGCCTGCAGCAGATGGAACACAACCTGGCCGCGGTCGAGGACGAGCGCAAAAAGCTGTCCGCGGCCTTGGACGAAGCCAATGAGCGGCGGCAATCGGAAGTCTATGCGCTGACCCTGAAACTCGACGCCATGCGCTCGCGGTCCACGGCGGCGGAAAAGCTGCTCGCCGAAATGCGCCAAAGCCTGGTGGCGCGCACCGAGGAAATCCGGGCCCTAGAAGCCAAATTGGTGGAAGCGGTGGTCGGCCGCAGCGGCGCGGAAAAGAAGGCCGAGCAACTCACCGCCGCCAACGACGCGCATGACCGCCAGAACAAAAAACTCGAACAGACGCGGTTGTCGCTGACCGACCGCTGCAATGTGCTGTCGGAAACCGTCAAGGCGCGCGACAGCTCGCTCACCCACGCCCAGGACAAGATCAAGTCGCTGACCGATCGGGTCGAACTGCTCAAGGCCGAAGCCGCGGCCAACCAGGCCAAGGCAGAAAAGCGCATCGAGCAGCTCAATTCGGCCATCGAGCGCGAACGCGCCGAGCGCGCCGTCGCCGAAGGCGCGCTGGAAGCAACGCGCGGAGATTGCGCCCGGCTGCAACGCGAGATCGCGGCCGAGCGCACTCTGCGGCGGCGCAGCGCCCCCGAGGAGGCGTTCGACGCCGACAAGGCGAAAGAGGCGCGGCCGTCAAAGAACGGCAATGGCGCCGGCCATAGTGCCGGCAATGGCGAGCCGCCGGCGCCGCCGCAAAGTGGCGCGGCCTGATCTTTTACGACGGCCGATCAAAGCGGCTTGATCTCGACCTTGCGGAATTTAACGACGCCGCTCTCGTCGGTCACACCCTTGCCGTGCTGGAGCGCGATGCGGCCTGAGTCGAATTTGTCGGATTTGGCGGCGTCGACAGTCTTTTGCCCGTTGAGGATCACCGTGAAGGTGTCGCCCTTCGCCGTGATCTCGTAGACGTTCCACCTGCCGCCGGCCTTCGGCATGGGATCGACCGCGGCGACGTCGACAATCGCGCCGGTACCGTATTTCGGCTCGGGCCGCGTGTCCCAGATATTGACCTCATACGAGGTTTTTCCGGACACGCTGGTGGGATCGGTGCAGCGGATGAAGACGCCGCTGTTGGTTTTGGTCTCGATCCAGAATTCGACCCTGAGCTGGAAATCCTTATAATCGTTCTTCGAAACCATGAAGCCGTTGCCGTTGTCGGCGACCAAGGCGCCGTCCTCCAGCTTCCAATTGGCGGTGCCGATCGGGCTCCAATTGTCGAGGTTCTTGCCGTCGAACAGCGTGATCCAACCGGCCTCGGCCTGCGCGGCCGCGTCGCGCGACGACGGCACGGCCAACAGACCGATACTGCAAATAAACAACGATGCTGCGATGATTGCCCAGCGCTTCATGGTGTTTCCTCCCGTTGCAGGCTGGTTTGTTTTTGAGTTTACAAACAGGCCGATGCCGGCCTGTTCAGATCAATTTTAATCCCTTCAAGCTCGCGTGCCCCTCTTTGCCGACG
>Ga0210395_10004159_pt1 | contig 11118 bp, 9 predicted proteins | sample IncBWH4OmetaG_FD_150861 | JGI IMG/M metagenome (GOLD analysis project Ga0210395, IMG submission 150861) | Forest soil microbial communities from Barre Woods Harvard Forest LTER site, Petersham, Massachusetts, United States - Inc-BW-H-4-O ...
ATGCACGACCTACCGCCTGGTCCAGTTCCGAAAGAAGGCCAGCGTCGTTTGGGCAAACTGCGAGGCGGCATCGAGAAAGACGGGTCCATGGTTGCCATTGGGTACAACCCAGAGGGCAGACCGCGGAATCGCGCGGTATATCTCGACTGCCATCTCGACCGGATAAAGGAAGTCGCGGTCTCCGTAGACGATCAATGTTGACGCGGTGATTCTCGACAAGTATGAGGGCGTAAAGTTCATGTCGTCATAGCTGTCCTTCATCCCGCGCGTCCAATCCCACAGGGCGGCGATCTGCTCGTCACCTAGATAGTGGCGCTTGCGCATGGCCTCCCATTCTTTTGCCGGTTGTTGATCAGCCGCCGCAACTTGGCGCATAACTGCTCGGGCCTGCTCCGGAAAGTACATGGCCGCGCTGACCAGTACCATAGCTTCGATTCGATCAGGTTGCATCGTTGCCATATGGAGAAGCGTGTTTGCTCCAAAGCTCAGCCCTATGGCTCGGCATTTCGCAATGCCAAGATGGTCTAACAACGCCAGGGCGTCCAACGCACACTGCCGATGGGTGATGGTTCCGTGAGGATTGGTTGATCGACCGTGACCCCGTGCATCCGGCTTAATGAGCATGTACTCGCTCACGAGTTGATCACGGCCGGCGTAAACCCAGTCATCGTGACAGCCGGTTCCCCCATGCAGAAGCAGGAGCGGGTCTCCCGATCCTTCCATCTCGCAGTACATTTCAATGCCGTTTAATTGAACCCTTTCAGACTTCATGACGTGGATTATTGCCGCTGGTGCGCAAACAAACAATCTGGTATGTGCGCCTGATATAATGGAGAATCCCTTTACAGCAAGTGCGCGCATCAAGTGTGGGCGCGATTCGAGCGCTCTACTCCCTGTCCCAAAAGGCCCTTCGGATACAACACCTGCCAGCCCGTGTCGCGCATCTAATATGCTAGGCTAAAAGGGATAGCGTAGGGTATTTCCCGCCCTCTGAAGGATTTCACAGTTTGATTAACACTCTGATCGGCAAGGTCTTTGGGACCAAGAACGAGCGGGTCGTCAAGAGCTTGATGCCCAAGGTCGAGGCCATTAATGCCCTCGAACCGCAGATGCAAAAGCTCACCGACGCCGAACTGCGCGCGAAGACAGACGAGTTTCGGCAGCGCATCCAAGAGCGCTTGAGTCGTTTCACTGGTACTGCCGCGACGGACTCCGAGGTCGAGGCGGAAGACGGTCCCGATCGCGTGAAGCGGCTCGAAAAAGAGCAGTACGAAGCTCTGCAGGAGGTTCTCGACGACATACTTGTGGAGGCCTTCGCCGTAGTGCGCGAGGCCGGACGCCGCGTGCTCAATATGCGCCACTTCGATGTGCAGTTGATCGGCGGCATGGTGCAGCACCGGGGCATGATCTCGGAAATGAAGACTGGCGAAGGCAAAACCCTGGTCGCTACTCTTCCGGTTTATCTGAACGCCCTCAGCGGACGCGGCGTACATGTCGTAACGGTCAACGATTATCTGGCCAAGCGCGACTCCGAATGGATGGGCAAGCTCTATCGCTTTCTCGGCCTCACGGTAGGTGTGATCGTCCACGACCTCGATGACGAGGAGCGCCGCGCCGCCTACGCCGCCGACGTCACCTACGGCACCAACAACGAATTCGGCTTCGACTACCTGCGCGACAACATGAAGTTCGATCTGAAAGATTGCGTGCAGCGCGGCCACAATTTTGCCATTGTCGACGAAGTCGATTCCATTCTGATCGACGAAGCCCGCACGCCGCTCATCATTTCAGGCGCGAGCGAGGAATCGACCGACAAGTATTACAAGGTCAACCGGATCATCCCCAAGCTGGAGAAAGGCGAAGAGCTTGAGGTCGCTCCCGGCGAACCCTCGCAGCTCACCGGCGATTTTGTGGTCGACGAAAAGCACCGCAACATCACGGTCACCGACGAAGGCTGGACGAAAGTCGAGAGCCTGCTGGGCATCGGCAACATCGCTGATCCTGAGAACTGGCCGCTCAAGCACCACGTCGAAACCGCGGTTAAGGCGCACGCGCTCTATCGCCGCGACGTGGAGTACGTGGTTAAAGACGGCGAAGTCATCATCGTCGACGAATTTACCGGGCGCATGATGCCCGGCCGACGCTGGTCTGACGGCCTTCACCAGGCGATCGAGGCCAAGGAAGGCGTCAAGATCGAGCGCGAGAACCAGACGCTCGCCACCATCACCTTCCAGAATTACTTCCGCATGTTCAAGAAGCTCTCGGGCATGACCGGCACTGCGGAAACGGAAGCAGCCGAGTTTGACAAAATTTATAAGCTGGAAGTGGCCGTCATTCCCACCAACAAGCAGATGCTGCGGTTGGAGAATCCCGACGTCGTTTTTCGTACGGAGAAGGAAAAATACTTTGCCGTCGCCGACGAGATTCAGAAGTTGACCGAGAAAGGCCAGCCCGTACTGGTGGGCACCACATCGGTAGAAAAATCCGAGAGGCTTTCTGATTTGCTGAAGAAGAAAGGCCTCAAGCAGCACGTTGTACTGAACGCCAAATTCCACGAGCGCGAAGCTGAATTTGTGGCCCAGGCCGGCCGCAAGGGCATGGTCACCATCGCTACCAACATGGCGGGCCGCGGTACCGACATTCTGCTCGGTGGCAATCCCGAATTCATGGCCAAGCAGGAGATGGTGAAGAAAGGAATCGCCCAGCAGTTGCGCGTGGCTCAAGGCAAGATCGAGGGTCCGCAGGAAGACGGCACGATTTCAATTTTCTATTACAACGGCAATGAATACACCGTTCCGACTGACAAGTGGACGGAAGCATTCAGTCGGTATAAAGCGCAAACTGATAAAGAGCACGACGAGGTCACCGCCGTCGGCGGTTTGCATATTCTGGGTACCGAGCGCCACGAGTCGCGCCGCATCGATAACCAGCTTCGCGGACGCGCCGGCCGCCAGGGCGATCCCGGCTCCTCGCGCTTCTACCTCGCGCTTGAAGATGACCTGATGCGCATCTTCGCCAAAGAGTGGGTCTCGAAGCTGCTGGAGCGCTTGGGCATGGAAGAAGGCATCCCCATCGAGTCGAAGCTCATCAGCCGCCGCATTGAGACGGCGCAGAAGGCGGTCGAAGGCCAGCATTTCGAATCGCGCAAACACCTGCTCGAATACGACGATGTCATGAACAAGCAGCGCGAGGCCGTCTACGGCCTGCGCAGGCGCCTGCTCGAGGGCATGGACCAGAAAGATCTGATCCTCGAGGACTACGTTTCAGCCATTCTCGGCGACCTAATGGAAGAGTACTGTCCGCCCAAGAGCCACGCCGACGACTGGAACATCAAAGGATTGAAAGATGCAGTCTTCACCCGCTTCGGCGTCGATTTCATCGCGGAAGGCGTAAAGCCGGAAGCGTTGAACCGCCAGGAACTCGGCGACGCGATTTTCGAAAAGCTGAAAGAGCGCTACGACGCGAAAGAAAAGCTGATTAGCCCCGAAGCCATGCGCCATCATGAGCGCATGATCATGCTCAGCGTGCTCGACTCGCAGTGGAAAGACCATCTCCTGAGCATGGATCACCTCAAGGAAGGCATCGGCCTGCGCGGCTACGGCCAGCACGATCCGCTGGTCGAATACAAGAAAGAATCCTTCGAAATGTTCGAGGCCATGTTGCAGCGCTTTCAGGAAGACACGGCCCGCTATCTCTACCTCATGCAGATTATCGAGCGCCCGCCCGACCCAGGCCCGGCTGGTCCTCGAGGAGGCGAACCCGCAGGTCACGGCCCTGAGGCCGGAGTACCGTCGCAACAGGGAAGTGGCGGGAACGGACATCGTCCGCCGCGCTTGGTTGCAACTTCCGCCGACGACCTGGAAGAAGCCTTCATGCGCCGCAAGCGCCGCGAACTCGAACAGGCGCGTATGGCCGGAGCCGGCGATGTGCAGCCGGTTCAACAAGTGGTTCGCGGGCAGGAAAAAGTGGGCCGCAACGATCCTTGCCCCTGTGGCTCAGGCAAGAAATTCAAAAAGTGCCACGGAGCGTGAGGTTTCACATCGGTCTAAGTTTGTCCCAGAACTTCCACCACGAGGTTGGTTGATTCTCCATACGCTCTGGGTACCACCATGCCGCGAAATGAGATGTGTAAGCTCTTCCACGGTTATCCGTGATGCGCACATCGCATGTGTAGGGGCTTTCGATGATCCTTAGGTTCCCGTGAAGCGGCCGCTGGGTACGGATGTCATAGTGCAGCGTGAGCGTTGCAGCCTTCACGTAGGTTCGATCGGAACCGTGCGTTTCGACAAGGCTCCAGAAAAATCGCGTGTATTGCGCAGGAATTTCCGAGATCGGTTCCTGCAATAGTTCGACGGGTGCGGCGTTTCCTGCGACAAAGTCGATCGTGAGCGTATCTTGGCCCGTGAGCCTTGCAAGGCGCAAGATGTGCCCCATCACGTAGTCATCGCCCGCGTAGTTCATTAGACTGGTAAATGAGTGGCCGATGTTGTGAGCCACACTCTTTAATACCTTGTAACGCGCCACTTTCGTTTCCTCAATGACAGATCGCGCGGGCATCTTAACTATCCGTGCCAGTTTAAGCCAAGACCTTGAACGTCATCTCTTCTGACTCGCTCTTCGTCCGGGCCTTCCACTCCAGAAACAATCCAGCATAATTCTTGGTGATGTAATTCGCCTGGCTCACTCCCAGCTTCTTCGCAGTAGCATCAATCCACCGCGCAGCCCCTTCGATCTCGCAGAAATCCCCTATAGGCGTCTCGTCCACGACAACCTGCCCCTTACCATCCGTCCACTCAGCGCGAAACTTCTCGTAACGGAAAGATGGCGAGTACCCCAGAGCGCGCAAGATCAAATCCATCTTCCCGCCGTCGGCGACGCGCGTCTCTAGCTCGATGCGGCTGCTATGCCGCCCAACCTTCTTCCCCGATTTATGCGTCAGCGTCCACTCGGAGCCGTACTTGCGGAGCCGCAACAGCTCTTTCCGCCCACGCAGAACCTCGCCGGGAAGGTCGTACAGAGTGTTCAACTCGTGAGTCCGTGGCGTCACCAAACGAAATCCAGCCGCTCGCAGTTTGCGTGCAAGCGCGCGCAAGTCGGCAATCCGAAACTTGATTTCGATCTCCCGATTCATCGAATGACGTTCACCGAATGAAAGTGTATTACGGGGAGGCCGCGCCCGTCGCGGGAGAGGAATCAGCGCCGACGAGCGATCTGCAGGTTATTCCCACTTCACCGGTTCGATCCGGCCCACGACAAACACCCAAGCCAGCGCCCCAATCCAGGAGAACACTCCTGCGATTAGAAAAGGCCAATAAAACTTACCCAGACGGTTCAGCAGATATCCGGTAATGGCGGGCGCAAACGAGCCGCCAAAGTTCCCCACGAAATTCTGCACTCCGGTCCAGCGGCCTGAGACACGCGGTCCAGCCAGCGTTTGAGTGACCGCCCAGCAATGTGCTCCGTTTATTCCAAAGCAGACGCCGGCCATGGCCAAGGCCCAGACGAAGACGTTATCAGGTGCGACTGCGGCTGCGACCAGCGAAACACCCAAACCGGTCATCCCGCCGCCGAGCAGCGTCTTGCGCACGCGCGTAGCTGATGCCCCCGCGGCAATCCAGCGCTCAGAGAGCTTCCCGGTCCCCATCGCCGAAATCGCCGCCAACAGAAAGATCAACCCTCCCACCCGCGCCATCTGACTCATCGACAGACTACGGGCACGCACCAGATAAAAGGGCAACCACGCCACCAGGAAATACAGGCCGTAGTTGATGCAGATCTGTCCCAGGCAGGTGCCCCACGCCGAGCGCTCGCGGAAAATGCTAAGAATCCGGATTTTCGGCTCCGAAGCCTCGGCGCCCGAGGTGGTGCCGACGGGCATCCACGCCAGCCACGGGACCAGCCACAGCAGGCTTCCCAGCCCAAGCACCAGAAAAAATGGCCGCCAGCCAAAGCGGCCAACCACGTTTCCTCCTACCAACATGCCGACCGCTGGCCCGAGGGACAGCCCAGCCATAACCGCCGCATTGCCGAAACCGCGGCGACTCTCGGTGAAGAGGCCGCTCCCCAAAATCTTGGAGTACGCCGGAAAAGCGATCGACTCGCCGATCCCGAGAATCACCCGAACGACGACCCATGCGGAAAATCCATGCAGGACCGCCGTTACTCCGGTTGCCGCCGACCACACAAAGAACCCGGCGGCAAAAATCCATTTCACTTCGAAGCGGTCCACTAGCCAGCCAGCGGGAATCTGCATACAGCCGTAGGTCCAGAAAAACACAGAGAGCAGCGTGCCCAGCTGTGCGGCGGAGAGGCTTAGTTCGTCTTTCAGGAGCGGGGCTGCGATCGAGAGATTGCTGCGGTCGAGGTAGTTGATGAAAACGGAGAGCGCTAGCAGGAAGACGATCCGGTTCGTCCCGTCGGAGCGCGACGTATCGTGGGTGATCGTGTCGCTCATCGTGGCAAAGCCCGACAATGCTACACCCTTGCTGCCAGCTTCTTCCGGGTTTTATCTGGCGTCTACAACGGCTTATGAGAATGTAGGGAGCTTCACGAGATCATTTTGCGGCACCGACTCGAGCGGTTCTCCGGCCTTGCGCCAGGCAGCCAATCCGCCGACGATCACGAACGTGTTGAATCCTTTTTCCCGCAGCAGGTGCGCCACCCGGGCGCTGGTCGCTTCGCGCGCTCAAGTGCAGTAAAGATAAATGTCCTTGTCTTTGGGAAGGTTCTTGACCTCTTCCTCAAGATTGTTGGGCTCAATGCGGATCGAGCCCTTGATCCGGGCTGACCCTCCGTCGTAATAGCCATGGCTGCGGACGTCGACGATGAGCACGCGGCCCGCATCCTCCGACGCCAGGAGCGCGGCCAGCTCCTGCACTTGAATCCGCGGCACCACGCGATACATCTTGTTTTTGCGGAATTGCACTGCACGGTAGATGGAATACACGACGAGAGCGGTGAACACAACGACTTCCAGAGCCAGCCCGGCTTCGTGAAAACCGCGCAAGAGGGCGGCCAGAAAATCGCGGGAAACGTAACCCACTGAAAGATAGGTGAGGGAGTATAACAGGGCTCCAGCAAAGTCCAATTGCAGAAACTGTGAGAAGCGCATCTTCATGCTGCCGGCCAGCGGCGCCGCCATGGTGTTAACCCCGGGAATAAACTTCGCCACCACCAGCGTGGCTTTGCCGCGTTTGTAGAAGGACTCCGCAGAGCGCAAAATGCAAGTCTCGGGATTAATCGACACCCGGCACAGGAACCCCAGCAGCAGCCAGCCCATATATCGTCCCAGCCAGAACTGCACCGAGTCGCCCAACATCAAAGCCACGACCGCCGCTAGCAGTATGTACGGACCCCACAACGCGTGCGCCGCCACTGCAGCTCCAGCCGCTACTAGAGCGATCGCGGCCGGGAAGGGAAGCCCAATGGCTTCGGCCATCAACAGACCGAAGGTCAAAGCATATCCATGGCGCGCCATCAGCAAGAACAAATTCATCAACACTCTTGGATAAAGAAAATCAGGAAAGGGTTCAGTATAAACAGATCGACGGCTTACTTCTCTCTCGCCACCACAAACTCCGGCGCCCACAGCAACGCCCGCTTGATTTCAGAATCCGGGAAGGTGCAGATCGCCTTCCGCGCTGACTCTGCATACCGCGCAGCGCGAGCGTGGGCCGCGTCCAGCGATCCGTAACGCTGCAGAATCTCCATGATCTGCGCATGGGTCACGCCATTGAAGGCGCGATCGCGCAGAATCGTTTCAATCTTGGCACGTTCCTCGGGCGTGCAACGCTCCAGCGCGTGGATCACCGCCATCGTGACCTTGCCCTCGCGCAGATCGCTGGCCACCGGCTTGCCCAAAACATCTTCGGACGCAGTCAGGTCGAGCACATCATCAACAATCTGAAAGGCCATGCCGAGATCGTGACCGTACTGGCCCAGAGCCTTTTCCTCGCCGGCCGTGGCTCCACCCAGAATCGCTCCCAGCCGCATGCAAACCGAAAACAGGCAGGCCGTCTTGCGATAGATCAAATCGAAATGCTCATCGAGCGTGATCAGTTGACCGAGTTTTTCCATCTGCAGCAGTTCGCCTTCAACCATCTGCTGCGTCAGCTCAATCAGAGTGTCGAGTATGCGGAAGTTACGTTCCTGCACCGCCACCTTAAAGGCCTGCATGTAGAGCCAGTCGCCCGCCAGCACGCACTTCGAATTGCCCCACTGGGTATTGGCGGCGGGCCGGCCGCGGCGGGTCTTGGCTTCGTCGATGATGTCGTCGTGCACCAGCGTCGCCGTGTGAATGATCTCGACCACGGCGCCCAGTCGCACCGCGCCGCGTCCTTCGTAGTTAAAGAGCTTCGAAGAAAGAAAAAGAAGCGCCGGACGAATCCGCTTGCCGCCGCCATTCCGCAGATACTCGCCAATCTCCGTAATGGCCTGCACGCCCGAGACGGTATCCTGCCCGAACTCGCCCTCCAGAGCCGCGAGATCATCGTGCAGCAGGTCGAAGACTTCTTTCCCGTTGATAATTGCTGGTGCGCTCACTTAATTCGTCCGATAATTCGTAAACTGCAAATCGATCCCAAACTCATGTCCCCGCAGCATGGCGATTACCTCCTGCAGCGTGTCGCGGTCTCTACTACTGATGCGCACCAGGTCGCCCTGGATCGAGGCCTGCGCTTTTTTCTTCGAATCCTTGACCAGCTTCACGATCTCCCGTGCCTTTTCGATGGCGATGCCCTGTTGCATCGTCACTTTGCGCTTGGCCGTGCCGCCTGCGGCCGATTCCACCGCGCCGTAGGTCAACCCCTTCAACGACACGCCTCGCTTGACCAGTTTCTGCTGCAGGATGTCGTTCACCGCCTTCAGCTTGTACTCGTCGGCGGAGTGCAGCACGATCGCGTCCTTTTCCAGTTCGATATTCGATTTCGAATCTTTCAGGTCGAAGCGAGTATGAACTTCCTTCAACGCCTGCTGGATCGCATTCGACACTTCCTGCAGGTCAATCTTGCTCACGATGTCAAAAGTGTTATCGGGCATCGGATTTCATTTCTTTCTGAAATAATGGAATCTGACCCTTGAGGGTACCAGAAGAAGACCTCCGAAAGGAGGGTTAACCTGCAGAAACTTTGCTTTCAGCGGTTTCAGCCAATTTGAAAAAATTGTAAAAGTTGCGAGCCGTCTGCTGCCCGATTTCTTCTGCCGTCGATCCTAGTAATTCGCCAAGCTTCCGCGCGGTTTCCCTTACGAACGCCGGCTCGTTGCGCTTGCCGCGATGCGGCACCGGCGCCAGATACGGTGAGTCGGTCTCAATCAGCATGCGCTCCAGCGGAACCTCGAGCGCGGCCTCGCGAATAGGTTGGGCCTTCGGGAAGGTCAGGTTGCCGGCGAATGAAATCATGAACCCCATGTCGAGCGCGCTCTTTGCCTGCGGCCAGTTTCCCGTGAAACAGTGCAGAATTCCTCCCAACCCTTTCGGCGCCCAGTGTTCTCGCATCAACCCGAGGCAGTCGTCCCAGGCATTCTCACTCTCTTCTGACGGACGGCAGTGAATCACAAGCGGAAGTTTCGCGGCCGCCGCCAATTCCATCTGCCGCAAGAAAACATCTTTCTGCACCTCGCGCGGAGAGTGATCGTAATAGTAATCGAGCCCGATTTCGCCCCACGCAATGACTTTAGGATTCTTCGCTAGCCGCTCCATGTTCTGATATGCAGCTTCATTCGCCAGCCGGGCCTCGTGAGGATGAATGCCCAACGTCGCGTAGATGAAGTCGTACTTCTCAGCCAATCGGATTCCCGAATCCACATCCTCGGGACCATCGCCATTGCCGATGGCGACGATGGTCTGCACCTCAGCCTCGCGTGCACGCGTAATCACGTGCTCGCGATCCGAGTCGAACTGCTTGCCGTCAAGATGAGCGTGCGAATCAACAAACATAAATAATCAGGACAAACTCATGTGGGGACGGCCGTCTCGGCTGTCGGGCCGGAGCGAAGCTCGGCCACATCTACTTCAATCTCGCCCCGACCGGCACATCCTCCAAAAAACCCGCCAGCACCGGCTTCCCATCTTCGAGCGACGCGGCGACGATCATCCCGTTCGATTCCATCCCGCGCAGCTTGCGCGGCGCCAGATTGGCGACGATCACAACTTTCCGCCCAATCAAAGTTTCCGGCGCATAGGCTTCGGCGATTCCCGCCAGCACCTGCCGTGTTTCGGTTCCAATATCAACCTCCAGCCGCAGGAGTTTATCCGCCTTGGGCACTCTCTCGGCGACTTTCACCAGCCCCACGCGCAGCTCGATCTTGGCGAAATCGTCAATGGAAATCTTATCGTTCGCCGCCGCGACGGTCGTTGGAGCGGCCACCGGCACAGCCGCGGCCGGAGCCGCCTGCGGCGCATTCGCCGGCGCGGGCGTCGCAGCTGCAGTCTCCGCCACCGGCGCACTCCTCTGCTCCTCTTCCATCTTCTGCATCCTTTCAACTGCGCTCTTATCAGCGCGCGGAAATACAGGTTGCACCTCGCCGAGCCTTGTGCCTAAAGGCAATTGTCCCCAGGCCAGTTCGGCCAGAGCAAGCTTCTTGATATCGCCCAGACCCAACTGCAGCCAAATCTTCGCCGCCGCATCCGGTACCACGGGATACGCCAGCGCCGTCGCAATCCGAAGCGCTTCTGCCGCCGTGTAAAGCACGGTCGCCAAACGCGAGCGGCTGTCTTCGTCCTGCTTCTCGCCCAGCGCCCATGGCTCATTTTCGACAATGTATTTGTCCACCGCCGCCACCAGCGCCCACGCCGCCTCAAGCGCTCGGGAAAACTGGAACTGATCAAACAGTGTCGCGAATTCGCGGATCGTCTTCCGCGCCGTCTCCGCAATAGCATCGTCCGCCGCGGTTTTCGACGCCCCGCGCGATGGATACGGCACCTCACCCTTGAAATACAGGTTGATCATTTTCAAGGTGCGGCTCGCAAGATTTCCCAGCCCATTTGCCAGGTCGGAGTTATAGCGCTGCACCAGCGCGTCGAATGAAAACGATCCGTCCTGCCCGAATACCACTTCGCGCAGCAGAAAATAGCGCAGCGCATCCGCGCCCAGCACATCGAGAATCGTTTCCGTCCGGACG
>Ga0210395_10004161_pt1 | contig 11117 bp, 6 predicted proteins | sample IncBWH4OmetaG_FD_150861 | JGI IMG/M metagenome (GOLD analysis project Ga0210395, IMG submission 150861) | Forest soil microbial communities from Barre Woods Harvard Forest LTER site, Petersham, Massachusetts, United States - Inc-BW-H-4-O ...
CGGGCGCCCGGCCGGTCGGGTGCGTCGGGAGCGTCGATGTCGGGCCAGTGCATCTTGGTGTGCCGCGCGGTGAGCCCGGCCACGGAGTAGGGGAACTCCATCGCGGAGACGCCGTGCCTGCGCAGCAGCGATCCCCACCGGAAGGCGGCGAACGCCTCCGCGAGCGACCGCACCGACAGCGGCCCGGGCGCCGTCAGGTCGACCGCGTAGATCGCGGCCGCCGCGGTCAGCAGGTCCACCGTGCACTGCGCGAGCGCCTGCGACCGGGTACGGAAGCTCGTACCGTCCCGGTTGACCGTGCCGAGCTTCTCCCCCTGCACGGGGGAGTACCTGGGGTGCGCCTTGCACTGCATCCAGTCGCAGGCCGCGAGCACCTGCCACGGGATCCGGGTGCCAGCGGCGACGTCCCGGTAGAGCGCTTCGGCATGCCCGAGCGCGCCCTTCGCCGCCGCGAAGTACGCGGTCGTCACTGCCCCGGGCAGCTCCGGCTGGTACCAGGCGGTCGTCACCACGGTCGCACCGCGGCCCGTCCGCGTGGCCGTCGGCCGCGTCGACGTGAGCCGCGTGCCGAAGGACCCGGCGGCCATCGGCCCGGTCACCACGGACGTGGGCGCCGCCACGGTGGGAACGGCCCCGGCGGGCAAGCCACCCGCGGTGACCGTTCCCGCGGGCACGGTTCCCGTGGGCACCGCGACGGCGGGCGCCGTCAGGCCGGGCACGACGGCCGCTCCCGCGGTGGGTGGGGTGCTCTGGGGGGTCGAGACGTGCGGCGCCGGATGGCTGGCAGCCATGCTAGCGCCGACATGACCGGGCACGGCCAGCCCGGGGATACTGGCCGTGCCCGGAGCCGAGGAGGCCGCGGGGACGCTGGCACCGGTCATCGGAGCCGCGACCCCGGGGATCGAGGCCGCGCCGGCGGACGTCGCGGTGACGGTCGGGTGCGCGGCCCCCGGGTGGTGAGCCGTCGCCGACGCGCGGCCCGAAGGCTGGGCGGCTGCCGACGCAGGTGCGTTCGGCGATGGCTGGCCGGCCGCCGCGGCCGGTGCCGCCGTCGCGGTGTCGAACCGGTACAGGTTGTAGAGCTTCATGAGCGCGATCAGGTTCGCGCCGTAGTTCGGGTCGGTGGCGTAGACGCCGCTGAGGTCGTTGGCGAACGCGTCGGGGATCGACCGGTCCGCCATCGCCCGCGTGTAGTAGCCGCTCGTGGCCAAGAGCTCGTCGTGGTCGGTGATGGACTGCGCGACGTTGTAGTAGACGCGGAACTGCGCGTCGATCGTCACCCACTGGCCGCCCTCGAACTCCGCGGTCGGCATCGTCACGCTGCCCGCCGGCCCGTCCCCCTTGATGCCGAACAGGTTGTTGTACCGAGCCGTCAATTCGCTCTGACCCCACCCGGACTCGTCGATCGCCTGCGCGATCGTCACGGCCGCCGGGACTCCGTACCGCTGCTGTCCGGCCATCGCACCGGGCGCGACGAGGTTGATGAACGCCTGCTGCGCGCTCGTCCCCGGCGTGCCCGCCGCCGGCGCGCTGTATTGCCGGTAATGCGACGCGGTGGGGGACGCGGAAGGTGCGGGGGACGGCGCCACGGTCGGCGTCGGTGGCGCGGCCTTGGCGTTCGGCTGACCGGCCGACGGGCTGGCGGCCGGTTGTCCGGCCCGGGTAGGCGTCGGCCGGGAGGCGGCCGCGTTTGTCGGTGTGCTGGCAACCGGCGTGCTCGCGAACGGTGCGGCAGCACCCGGCGCCGCGATGCCGGGAACGATGGCGAGCCCGTGACCAGTGCCCGCGGCCACCGGCGGGGGCGCCGCGGCCGCGGCCGCCGGCGCTTTGGTCGGGGCAGCCGAGGCGGCCGGCGCCCCCGACCCGGTAGGCGAAGTCGGCGAAGCCGCGGGGGGCGAGGCGACGGCCGGTGCGGCCGCCGGAGCGGACCCGGCGCCGAGGCCTGATGGCGCGACGACCCCGGGGACGTTCGCGAGTCCGGTGCTGGCTGCCGCGCCGGAGGTCTCAGCCGGGCGGCTCGGCTGCTTCGCCGAACCCGCCTGCCCAGTGCCGGCGGCACCGCTTCCGGTGGCCGGACTGGTCGCGGCCGGCGTCGTCACCACGGTGCTCAGCGGCTCGAGGTGGCCGTTGTCGACGAAGCCCTGGACGCCATCCGCGGCCAGCGAGCCGGAGAACGAGTGCGCGTTGACCGTCAGGTTCGGATCGGAGTTGGCGCCGATGGTGTCGAGCACGCCACCCGAGTAGCTCGTCACGATCTCGACGTGCTCGTCGAACAGCACCCAGTCGCCGGGCTGCGGCGCGTAGCCGTCGCCCAGCGCGTGCCAGCGCCCGTTCGCCTCCGCGTCCTGGACCATCGACGTGATGCCCGGCGACGCGGGGTTCTCATCGACCCGCACGTCGGCCCACGGCGGCAATGGCCAGGGGTAGCTGGTGCCGCCGGTCACCCAGCTGCGCTGACCGACCGCCTGCGCGGCGAGCTCGAGCGCGAGGCTCGCGAAGGCCGCGCAAGACGGACCGTGGTCCCCGCCGTCCACGCTGGTGTTGTCCCAGATAAGGGCTTCCATCTGCGCCGGAGTCCTGGTCTGGGCCAGGCCGAGGTAGTACTTCGCCACGTTGACGATCGCCGACCGGAGCAGTGCGTCGGCCGTGGCGCTGGCCGCGCTGTCACCGCCGACGGCCCGGGCATTGAGCAGTTGGCCGTCGGACGCCCTGGCTGCCTGCTCGAGCGCGAGCAGGTGCACAGGCACGCTGGCCGGCGAGGTGACTGTCGCCGCCGACCCTGGAACGAAGGTGAACCCGGTGATCGCTCCCCCTGTGGTCACGGTCACAAGCGCCGTCGCCTGCTGCCACCATGGCTTCCTGTCACGATGCACGGGTCAACTGCCCTCCTTCCGTCACCTCAGTCCTGAAACTTCTGTGGCTACTGAGCCGTCTGCCGCAGGCTGGCCAGGATGGCCTGGACCTGCGAGTTCCCGGGGTCGTTCGCGTTCTCGAAGAGCACGCCCGCCTCGGCGGCGATCTGCGACGGCGTACCGCCCATCCACTGCTGGAAGACGTCGCTCACCAGCGCGGCCTGCCCGTACGGTGTGCTGATCGCGAGCTCGCACCGGGCCGGGTACCCCTGCTTGGCGATCAGCTCCGCGGAACCGGTGTAGCGCTGGCAGTTCGAGGGCGAGCTCTCCAGGCCGGGCTCGACGTCCGGAGTCCCGCTCGAACTGGTCAGGGTCGCACCGCTGATGATGTTGTTGATGGCCCGCGCCGCGACCTCGAGGCTGTCGATCGCGTTGACCGGGTTGTACGGGTGGTGCAGGTTGAGCGACCAGGCGATGTCGCCGCCCTGGGCCGGCTGTATGGGCTCGAGCCCCTTGCGCCCCGTCGCCTGGTCGGCGAACGACGGGTTGTCGCCGCTGGTCAGCAGGGCGAACACCCACAGCACCGGCTGAGTGTCCGTGGCGCAGGCGAAGTTCAGCTGGCTGGGTTCCGCCGCCACGTTGGGGTTCTTGCAGGCCTGCGTGATCTCGGTCTGAACCTGCGCCACGCTGGCCGGCCAGGAGGCGCCGGCACCGGGCAGCACGAGCACGAGGATGCCGAACGCCACCAAGGCCACCGCCAGGAAGACGAGGACCGCCCGCCAGTGGGCCCGCAGCCAGCCGATCTTGGATCGCTTGGCGCGCAGCCTGCCGTGGTCGATGAGCGCCTCAGTCCGGCCGTCGGTCGCGGCCGAAGGCCTGGGGAGGTCGTAGGTGCCGGCCGAGATGCCCGGGAACCCCGGAATCCCAGTTGGTCCGGTTCCGGGATCCGTGCCATGATTGGGTATGTTTTCCAGCGTGGCGATTCCCTCAGCATCGTCATAGCTCATATATTCGAAGTCGTGCATAGTGGTCACCCCTTGCTGGATGTCTTGCGAGGGCGGCGATCCGGTCTTAGCGGGAACGCCGCCAGGTCATGCCCCGCGTGCGCCGGCCGGTTGCCGCGAAGCGGGGAAGTGCGCCACGGAACACCGGACCGGTCGTCAACGCGCGGACCTTACTCATGCCGACTATTAGAACACAGATGCGACCTCGTTGGAAAGTATTTGCGAAGGCCTATTCAAGTCGTTATGCAAGTTTCGATTTTAGTTGCTATTGATACTTATGTGACTGCTGTTTCTCGCCGTGGGCGGAGGTCGCCGGGCGGTGGTCGCCGCGCCGGGCGGTGTTCGCCGAGCTGGGCGGTGTTCGTCGCGCCGTGCCGCGTTGCCGTGCCGCGTTGCCGCGCTGTGCTGGGGCGCCTCAGCGCTCGTAGGTGCCCGTCAGCCGTCGGGTGCCGCGGCCGGGTCGAGAGCTCCGCTCGCCAGTCCCGCGACACCGGGCGCGACCAGCGCGAGGCAGTGCACGATCGGCTTGCCCATCGGCACGTCGACGTCATCCAGGACGAGCAGGAGGTCCGCGGTCCCGCCCGGGGGCCGGCGTCCAGTCCAGCGGCGGCGAAGTCGCGTCCTCCAGACCGGCCTCAGCGGCACCGGCAACCCCGTTATGTGGGAGCATGATCGAGTGCTGAGCGGGATGCTGACGGGATACGACGCGGCGGGGGAGACGGAGGCCGCTGACCTGGACCGGATGCGCCGCCTCGCCGCGGCACCCGACCCGTGGTCCCGCGCGACCCCGCTGCACTTCACCGCCTCCGCCCTCGTGGTTCATCCGGAGAGCGGCCGCGTGCTGCTTCGCTGGCACGTGAAGCACGGCAAGTGGCTTCAGGTCGGCGGGCACGGCGATCCGGGGGAGACCGACCCGCTGGCGATATCGCTCCGCGAGGCTCGCGAAGAGACCGGCCTCTCCGATCTTGTGCCCTGGCCGGACGCCACGCTGCAGCACCTGGCGATCTGCCAGGTTCCCGCGTCCAGCCATGAGCCGGCGCACGAGCACGCTGACCTTCGGTACTTCCTCGCGACCCAGGACCCGGACGCGATCTCCCCGGAGGACCCGGACTCCCCGCTGCGCTGGCTGACCATCGGCCAGGCTCGCGAGCTAGTTGGATCGAACAACCTCCGGCACACGCTGGACCGGGCCGAGCGCCTGCTGGTGAGCAACCGCTGATCAGGACCTGAGCTCGAACGCCCACCAGCGGACGGCCGACTCCGACTCGTGCGCGGTGTCAAGCGGCACGTTCGCAGCGGCGGCCCAGTCGCGCACTTCGGCGGCGACCGCGGACGCCTGCTCGGCGGTATAAGGCCAGGTCCAGGAGAACAGCTGCCGCTCGATGTGGTCGAGTGTCGCGCCGAGCGTCGTGCTGGCGCGGACCGGTACCGGGTCCAGTTCGCGCGCGGTGGCCCGGTCGGCCAGGTACGTGGCGACCGTCATGGGGTCCCGCGCGCCGATCCGCACCCGGATCACGCCGTGCCGTCGCGCCGCGTCTCGCACCACATCGGCCCACGGCGCCTGCCGGTCGCGGGTGAGCCCGATCGCCGCCGGATCACGCTCAGCCGTGCCCGGCGCTTCCGCCATGCTGCCCGGGTCGGCCGCGCTTTGCGGGTTCGCCGCGTTCTCCGGGTTCGCCCGGGCAACCGCGCGGCTGTACATGGGGAACGACGCCAGCAGCGCGCCGCCGGGTCGCAGCACCCGCGCCGCCTCGTCCACCGCGACCCGCCACTCAGGGATCAGGTGCAGCACGTGGACCGCGAGCACCGAGCCGAACGAACGCGCCGCGAATGGCAGCCGCGTCGCATCCGCCTGGACCACCGGCATGCTCAGGCCGCCGCCGGCCCCGTCACCGGCCGCAGTTCCGGCCGCACCGTCCGGCCCATCGCTGGCCAGGGCGTTCGCGAGCAGCTGTCGCAGCATGGCAGCGGAGATGTCAAGGCCGGCCAGCTCGATTCCGCGCGCCCGCAGCGGCAGCGCGATCCGCCCGGTGCCGACGCCGATCTCGAGGCACGGCTGCCGGTCAGCCAGCTCCGCGGCGAGCAGCCCGGCCATCGCGGCCATCGCCGCCGCGGGCAGCGCCCGGGTCGCGTCGTAGTACGCCGCCGCCCGGTCGAAGTTCACCGACTCCACAGCACGCGACCCTACCCAGCGAAGGGCGAAGCATGGCACCTGGGGTCGTAGCGGCGCAACCGGGTTTTTGCGGCCGGTACTGTTCGCATGTGGTCGGTCCCCCCACCCGTGGCTACATCGATGCACGTCACAGTGTGGAAATCTTCCGGCCCCAGTGGGTTGTGGCCGGAAGGACGCAACGCAGAGTGGTGTAACAGTCGCCGGGTTTATGGTACTTTGCACGCATCGCGGTCAAGAGTGCAACGCGTGCCGACCTGTTCGCTCTGTGGCGTCTAGGGCGGATGACAGTCCAATCATTGGCGTATCGATAGCAAATCGTGATTCGCCGGCTTCAAGTCCTTAACGGGGCTAACTTACGCTCCTGGCAGGTTAGCGCCAAGGGAGCGCCCTACCGGGCAAGCCGACGCGCACAACTACAGCCAAGGAGCGCAATTGATGTTTCGGAACAGACGGCGGTCGCGGATAGGTCGCGTCGCCGTGGCCGGGGCGGCTGCCCTGTTCGCGGTGGGAGTCGCCGCGTGCAGCAGCACTGCCAGCTCATCGTCGAGCAGCAGCACGCCCCCCTCGTCTTCCCCCACCGCCTCCTCCACCGCCGCGGTTCAGGCGGGCGGGGACGCGACTGTGGCGCTGCCCGCGGGCGTGTCGCTCAACTACATCTGGCCATTCGTGCCGATCACGAGCGCGAACGTGTACAACACCCTGGGCTTCCAGGAGCTGCTGTACCGTCCGCTCTACTACTTCGGCGGCAACAACTCTTCCATCGCGGTGAACTACGACCTCTCCACCGCGAGCGCCCCGGCGTACTCGGCTGACGGCAAGACCGTCACGATCACCATGAAGGGCTGGAAGTGGAGCAACGGCGAGACCGTCAACGCCAATGATGTGGTGCTCTTCCTGAACATCCTCGAGGCGGAGAAGGCCAACTACTACGGCTACGTGCCGGGCCTGCTGCCCGACAACCTGGCGTCCTACAAGGCGACCGGCCCGGACACGCTGGTGCTCAACCTCAAGAGCGCTGTGTCCAGTGTCTGGTTCACCTACAACCAGCTCGCTGAGATCACCCCGTTCCCCGAGGCCTGGGACGTGACCAGCGCGAGTGCCGCGTCGGGCAGCGGTGGCTGCCTCACCGACTCGGCCAAGGACAAGTGGGCCAAGTGCGTCGCGGTCTACAACTTCATGTCCAAGCAGGCGACCAACAGCGGCACCTACGCCACCAGCCCGATCTGGGCCGTCGTGGACGGTCCGTGGAAGCTGACCTCGTTCAGCAGCGGCGCCGGCGACGACAACTTCGTCCCGAACCCGGACTACTCAGGCAGCCCGAAGCCGGTCCTTTCCGAGGTGACGTACAAGTACTTCACCGATGACTCGACCGAGTACACGGCGCTGAAGACGGGCTCGCTCGATGTGGGCTACATCCCGTCCCAGGACCTGCCGCAGAAGCCGGCGAGCCAGCTGCTGCCGACGTCCAACCCCCTCGGCACCAGCTACAACCTGTCCCCGGCGTACCAGGACGGCATCTTCTACTTCCAGCCGAACTTCAACAACCCGACGGTCGGCCCGCTCTTCAAGCAGCTCTACATCCGGCAGGCGCTGCAGGAGGTCATCGACCAGAACGGGATCGACACCGCGGTTTACCGCGGCTACGGCTACCCGACCGCCGGCCCAGTGCCGACCGAGCCGAAGAGCCAGTGGGTCCCGTCGATCGAGTACAACAACAACGGCCAGGGCCCGTACGCGTTCAGCGTCTCCAATGCCACCAGCCTGCTGACCAGCCACGGCTGGACCAACCAGGGCGGCACCGATGTCTGCACGAAGCCGGGTACCGGCGCGGGCGAGTGCGGCGCCGGCATCGCGTCGGGCACCAAGCTCAACCTCACGATGGACTACCCGACCGGCATCGAGGCCTACACGCAGGAAGTGTCGGTCTTCAAGTCGGACGCGCAGCAGGCCGGCATCAACATCGACACCATCGCGGAGACCTTCACCACCATTGAGGGTCAGGACGTCGCCTGCACGCCGGGTCCGAAGTGCTCCTGGGAGCTCGACGCCGCGGGCGGCTGGCTGTTCAACGGTCCCGGCTTCGAGCCGACCGGCGAGCCGCTGTTCGAGACGGGCGCCGGGGCGAACATCGGTTCGTACTCCGACCCGACCGAGGACAACCTCATCAACGAAACCCACACCAGCGGCAGCATGACGGTGTTCGACCAGTACGCCACCTACACCGCGCAGCAACTGCCCTTCCTCTGGACGCCGAACGCGTATGCAGTCCAGGCGGTGACCAGCAACCTGGCCAACGTCAACTTCAACCCGCTCGACGACTTCCTCCCCGAGTTCTGGAACTTCACCAAGTAACCAGCCGGGTAGCGCGGACCGCGGCTTCGCCCGCACAGGGCGGGGCCGCGGTCAGTCGCGAGAAAGGACTCCAACCGTGGTCGGTTTCCTGATCCGTAGGATCGGCCAGTCGATAGTCGTCCTGTTCATAGTGACGATCATCACGTTCTACATGATCCACCTGTTTCCCGGCGGCGCCATCAAGGCAATGGTCGGGCCGAAGGCGACCCCCGTACAGCTCGCGTACTACACGAACCTCTACGGCTTCAACCGGCCGTTCTACGTGCAGTACCTCAAGTGGGTCGGCCAGCTGCTGTCGGGCAACCTCGGCTTCTCGCCCAAGCTGAACCTCGCGGTCTCGACGGAGATCGGGAACGCGCTGCCGAAGACCATCGTGCTCGTCGTGCTCGGCACCGTGGTCTCGCTGCTTTTCGGTGTCCCGCTGGGCGTCTACCAGGCGGTGCGGCGGAACTCGATCGGCGACTACATCCTGACCGGGATCTCGTTCCTCGGCTACTCCGCGCCCGTGTTCTTCGTCGGCCTGATCCTCGTCGAGTGGTTCGCGGTCGACACCCATATCTTCCCGCCGTTCGCGCCCTCCGGGCAGACGGTCGGCGCGATCCTGGCCGATCCCCGCGCGCTCGTGCTGCCCGTCGTCACCTACGCGTTCGGGCTCTACGCGCTGTGGAGCCGGTACATGCGGTCGTCCACCCTTGACAACCTCGTGCAGGACTTCGTCCGCACGGCGCGGGCCAAGGGGGCGGGTGAGCGCCGGGTCATCTGGGTGCACGTGTTCCGCAACTCCCTGGTGAGCATCGTGACCCTGCTCGGCCTGTCCATCCCGGGCATCGTGGCCGGCGCGCTGTTCACCGAGGTCGTCTTCAACTATCCGGGCATGGGCATGGCGTTCTACCAGGCCGCGCAGAACGTTGACTACGAATCGCTGCTCGGTTTCACTGTGCTTGCGACGGTCGCGACGATCCTGGGCAACCTGATCGCCGACGTGGGCTACGCGGTGCTCGACCCGAGGGTGAGGTACTGATGGCTGACACACTCGCGACGAACGCCGCGGCCGACCTCGGCCTCGAGCCGTCGACCAAACCGCGCGGCATGCTGGTGCGCGGCTGGGAAGTCTTCGCGGAGAACAAGCTCGCGCTCGGCAGCCTTGCCTTCGTCATCCTGATGCTGCTGTTCTGCTTCCTCGGGCCGGTCTTCTACACGACGAACCAGGTCAACACCAACCTGCTGCTCTACATGTGCCACCCGTCGGGCTCGCACCTGCTCGGCTGCGACGACCTCGGGTACGACGAGCTCGGACGGCTGATGATCGGCGGCCAGACCTCGCTTGAGGTCGGCCTCGCCGCGGCGGGGGTGTCCGTCCTGTTCGGCACGCTGTACGGTGCGATCTCCGGGTACGTCGGCGGCTGGCTGGACGCGCTGATGATGCGCATCGTGGACGCCGGCCTGTCCATCCCCGGCATCATGGTAATCATCATCCTGTCGGTGATCTTCCACCCGAGCCCGCTGGTCATGATCTTCATCATCGCGGTGTTCTACTGGTTCGGCGTGGCCCGGCTGATCCGCGGCGAAACCCTCAGCCTGCGCACGCGGGAGTACGTGCAGGCGGTGCGGGTCATCGGCGGCCTGCCGATGCGCTCGGTCGTGCGGCACGTGGTGCCGAACGCGATCGGCACGATCATCGTCCAGGCCACGTTCGCGGTCGCGGACTCGATCCTGCTGCTCTCCGGTCTCGGCTTCCTCGGCCTCGGCATCCAGCCGCCCTCGACCGACTGGGGCTCGATGCTGGCCAGCGCCCTGACCTACATGCAGGGCGGCAACTACTGGTGGCTGATCTATCCGCCGGGCATCGCGATCATCTTGGTCTGCATCGCGTTCAACTTCATCGGCGACGCGCTCCGCGACGCGTTCGAGACTCGTCTGCAGCGGCGATAGGGAGGGCACGCCACCGTGACGGCACTACTGGAAATCGATGACCTCCGCACCTACATCCGCCTCAAGCAGGGCATGGTGCACGCGGTAGACGGGGTCACCCTGCACGTCGACGAGGGAGAGACCCTCGGCATCGTCGGCGAGTCAGGCTGCGGCAAGACCATGACGGCGCTGTCGATCATGAACCTGCTGCCGAACGGCGGGCACATCGCCGGAGGTTCGATCAAGTTCGGCGGACGCGACATCGTCGGCATGCCCGCCGAGGAGATGCGGCGGATCCGCGGCGACGAGATCGGCATGATCTTCCAGGATCCGCTGAGCTCGCTGAACCCGACGATGACGGTCGGGAAGCAGATCTCCGAGGCGGTGCTGCTGCACCGGAACGTCTCCAGGGCCGAGGCCATGGATCGCGCTGTCGAGGTGCTCGACCTTGTCGGCCTGCCCCGGTCGCGCGAGCGGGTCAACGAGTACCCGCACCAGTTCTCCGGCGGCATGCGCCAGCGCGTGATGATCGCGATGGCGCTCGCCTGCGATCCGAAGCTGCTCATCGCCGACGAGCCGACCACCGCCCTGGACGTGACGATCCAGAAGCAGATCCTCGAGCTCATCGACAACCTGCGCCGTCGGCTCGGCATGGCGGTCATCATGGTCACCCACGACCTCGGCGTGATCGCCGGGCGCGCGGACCGGGTCGCGGTCATGTACGCGGGCAAGGTCGTGGAGACGACCGAGACGTCGAGCCTGTTCGACAACCCGCGGCACCCGTACACCGAGGCCCTGTTCCAGGCGCTCCCGGAGAAGTCCGCG
>Ga0210395_10004163_pt1 | contig 11115 bp, 7 predicted proteins | sample IncBWH4OmetaG_FD_150861 | JGI IMG/M metagenome (GOLD analysis project Ga0210395, IMG submission 150861) | Forest soil microbial communities from Barre Woods Harvard Forest LTER site, Petersham, Massachusetts, United States - Inc-BW-H-4-O ...
GATCTCGGTGATCTGGATCAGCAGCGAGTCGTCGATGCGCTGCGCGAAGACGGTCTCCGGCGGAACCATGGCGCGTTCCAGCTCGACCGAGTGCGTGCGTCGTTCCTGGTCGCGCCAGGCAATCGTGAGCTGTGTTTCTTCCGGGCCGGCGATCCAGGCCATCACAGAACCGGCATCCTTGCCGAGGGTCGACCTGCCGTCGACAGACAGGATCGTGTCGCCTGGCCGAATGCCGGCGAGCGCGCCAGGTCCATCGGCGATCGCCTCCACCACCACGATGGCCGATCCGCGCCGGGCAACGCGCAGGCCCGCGCCTGCCTCGCCAATCCGTCGTTCGCGATCCTGGCTGGCATCGCGCGGCGACACGTAGCGAGAATACGGATCGAGGTGATTGAACAGCTCGTCGAAAAAGCTTTGAACGATGCCCTGTGTACCGGCTCTGTGGACCGGCACAGATGCGCCAGCGGCTGCCACGGCAAAGTCCGTGGCAGCACGTGCCCAGCCGTTGACGTCGGTTTCGGCGGGCGGTGGCCGCATCGCAATGAGATGGTCCCGTACGGTCAGGCGGAGGTTTCCGTCATACACCTCCGTCGCCAGGTCCGGATCGAGCGCCGTCAGCCCGTGCAGCCCCCAGATGGTGAGCTGCGAGACCGCCACCGGCTCGAGCGTGCGTGGGGCCATGAAGGCCAGCGCGGTCGCGTAAACATCCGATACGAGATTTGGGTCGAGACCTGGTGGGGCAACGACAGTCTGGGCGTGGGCAGGAACGACCAGCAGCAGGACGCACAGGACGCCGACGCGGATCACCTGGGCCTGAATCGCACCCCCTTTTGTGGTCTGCCGCCAGGGCGATCAGGAACGCCCTGCAGGATGTGGAAAACCAGGCCGCCGTTGACCGGACTCGCCTCGGCAAGTCGTACATCGACCTCCTGAGCCAAGCGGAATGCGAGGCGGGTCCGACGTCCTGTCAGGGTCTGGCTCCTTTCATCGTGCTGCCAGAAATCATCCGGCAGCGAGCGCACTGGCACGAGGCCACTAGCGCCATTTTCGGCAACTGTGACGAAGAGTCCGAATCGCGTCACACCAGAAATTCGCGCAGCGAAATTCGCACCAACTTTGTCCGCCATGTATGCAGCGAGGTAACGGTCGATTGCATCGCGTTCGGCAAGTTGGGCGCGGCGCTCGGTCGACGTGATGTGCAAAGCGGTGTCGGGAAAATGCGCGGCCTCATCGGGGGCGAGGGCGCCGTCGCCGAGTCGCAGGCCACCGATCAGCGCACGATGCAGCAGCAGGTCGGCATAGCGGCGGATCGGGCTGGTGAAGTGCGCGTAGCGCGACAGCGCGAGACCGAAGTGGCCGATATTGTCAGGACTGTACTCCGCCTGCGACTGGCTGCGCAGCATGATCTCGTTGACCAGCGGGGCTTCCGGGGTGCCGGCGACACGGCGCAGCACGCGGTCGAGATCGCGTGAATGCACCTGATCGCCGGGTGGCAGCGAGATGCCTAGCCCGTGCAGGAAGTCGCGAAGCGATGCGAGCTTCTCGTCGGATGGTGGGGCATGGATCCGGTACATCGTCGGCTGGTGACGGCGCTCGAGTTCCTCCGCAGCGGCGACATTGGCCAGAATCATGAATTCCTCGATGAGCCGGTGACTGTCGAGACGCGGCCGAGGTGCCACGCTGCGCACAACGCCGTCGCTGTCGAGGACGATGCGGCGCTCTGGCAGGTCGAGGTCGAGCGTGCCGCGTGCGATGCGGGCGGCTAGCAGCGCACGGAATGCCGCGTACAAATGCGCGTGGCTGGTGTCGCCCGAATCCTGTGCACGCTGCGCGCTGTCATAGGTGAGACGCGCCGCGCTGCGCATCAGACCGCGGCCGAAGCGATGTGATGTCTTGCGGCCTTGCGCATCGATGCGGAGGTCAGCGAACAGGCAGCCACGTTCCTCGTTCGGCCGTAGGCTGCACCAGCCGTTCGACAGTGCCTCCGGCAGCATCGGCACGACGCGATCGGGAAAGTAGACGCTGTTGCCGCGGATGCGCGCCGCGTGGTCCAGCGCTGATCCGGGGCGGACGTAATAGGCAACATCGGCGATGGCGACGATCAGCCGAAAGCCCGACCCGTCCGGTTCCGCGAACACGGCATCGTCGAAGTCGCGTGCATCCTCACCGTCGATGGTGACCAGTGGGATGTCGCGCAGATCAGTGCGGTGGCCGAGCGGCGTGGGACGGGCGCGTTCGCCCTCGTCGAGTGCAGCCGCGGAGAATGTCTGGGGAATGTCGTGCGTATGAATGACAACGAGGCTGACGGATCGCGCATCGCCCATCGCGCCGAGGCGCTCGATGATGCGGGCGGGTTTGAGGCCCAGACGATGGTGGGGCAGGGGTTCGGCGAGCACGATCTCGCCTGGTTCGGCGCCGCCATCCTGACCGGGCGGCACGACCCATTCCGCTTTGGCGCGGCGGTCTGTGGGGATGATGCGCCCGTGGCGGTAGACACCAAGAACCCGGCCCGGCGTGTCGGCCATGCGGCGCACCGTGCGGCCTTCGTAGCGGCCTGACCCGGTGGGCCTGAGGCGCGCCAGCACGCGCTCACCTGGGGCCAATGCGGGGTGACCGCGCGGTTCGGGCACCATGAACACGGTCGGTGCCGAGCCATTGGCGGCGTCCCAGTTGGTTGGCCGCGCGATGGCGTCGCCGTCGGGGTCGGTGCCGGTGACGATCACTATAGCCGTCCCCGGAAGCCGGCCCCCTCCGGCGAGCGGAAGGGTATCACTCCCCCGCCCCTTACGGGAGGGGGTTGGGGGGAGGGGCCCTGTCAGATCACCGCGGTTGCGTCGCTGTCTTGCCACGCGCCGCGGCCTTCTTCTTCGGCGAAGCCTTGGCGGCTTTCTTCGGCGCGGGTCGCTTGGCCTTTGCGCTTCGCCGTTCGGCGGTGGCCTTTGTCTTGCGCGGCGCTGATGCCTTGGGTTCAGCCTCAACTTCAGGCTTGGCGGCCACGGCACCGCGACTTCGCCGTCCGGCGGCACCCCGCGGGCGCAGTGGCTTGCCCTTTTCCTTCAGCAGCGCGACGGCTTCCTCAAGGGTGATCTCTTCCATCATCACGCCGCGCGGCAGATTGGCCACTGTCTTACCGTGTTGCACATAGGGACCGAAGCGGCCCTTGCGCACTGCGATCAGTTCCTTGTTCCCCGGATGCGGTCCGAGCGTTCGCACGCTCGCCATCTTGCGCGCAATCAGATCCACCGCCCGGTTGATGCCGATCGCCAGCACATCGTCATCGCGATCGAGCGAGCCGAACACCGCGCCCATGCGCACATAAGGTCCGAACCGGCCGATCCCCGCCTCGATTATCTCCCCGGTTTCCGGGTGGATGCCGATGGCTCGCGGCAAGGACAGAAGGCCGAGTGCCTGCTCCAGGGTGATCTGTTCGCCGTCCATGCCGCGCGGCAACGCGGTCCGGCGCGGCTTCACTTTCTTTCCCTTGTCCTCACCGTTCTCGCCTTGCTGCACGTACAGCCCGTAAGGCCCGCGGCGTACAGTGATCTCCTCGCCGGTATCGGGGTGGGCGCCAAGGACGCGCATCCCCTCCTTCAGCGTCTCGCCCTGGTCTTCGCCGTTCTCGATCGCAAGGCGCCGCGTGTACTGGCAGGTCGGATAGTTCGAGCAGCCGATGAAGCTGCCGTAGCGGCCTAGCTTCAGGCCGAGCCGGCCCGTCCCACAGGCCTGGCAGGCACGCGGATCGGTGCCGTCCTCGCGTGGCGGAAAGAAGTGGGGGCCGAGGTCCTCATCCAGTGCCGCGATCACGTCGCTGATCTTCAGGTCCTTGGTTTGATCGACCGCCCGGGAGAACTCCTCCCAGAACATGTGCAGCATGGCCCGCCACTCGGCGTTGCCGCCGGCGATGTCGTCGAGCTGCTCCTCCATCGAGGCGGTGAAACCGGTATCGACGTAGTGCTCGAAGAAGCTGACCAGGAAGGCGGTGACCAGCCGTCCGCGGTCCTCCGGGATGAAGCGGCGTTTCTCCAGCCGGACATATTTGCGATCCTGCAGCACCGACAGGATCGAAGCGTAGGTGGAGGGCCGGCCGATGCCGAGTTCCTCCATCTTCTTTACGAGGCTGGCCTCGGAATAGCGTGGCGGCGGCTGGGTGAAGTGCTGTGTCGCCGTCACATCGCCGAGGCCCAGCGGATCGCGTTCCGCCATCGGCGGCAGCATACGGCCCTCGTCCTCTTCTGCTGCATCGTCGGTGTCCTCGCGATACAGCTTGAGGAACCCATCGAATGCAACGACCGAACCGGTCGCGCGCAGCGTGGTGCCGTGGCCGTCGGTCACCTCCACGCTGACCTGATCGAGTTCGGCAGATTGCATCTGCGACGCCACCGCGCGCTTCCAGATCAGCTCGTAGAGCCGGCGCTGATCGTTGGAGAGGAAACGCGCGACACTGTCAGGGGTGTGCGCGACGTCGGTCGGGCGGATCGCTTCGTGCGCCTCCTGGGCGTTCTTGACGCGGGTCTGGTACTCGCGCGCCGCCGACGGCAGGTAGTTGTTGCCGTAGTTGGCAGCGACGTGCTCACGGATCGAGGCGATCGCCTCGCGCGCGATCTGCACACCGTCTGTCCGCATGTAGGTGATCAGACCGGTTGTCTCGCCATCCAGCTCGACGCCCTCATAGAGCTGCTGTGCCAGTCGCATGGTCTGCTGTGCGCCGAAACCGAGCTTCCGCGATGCCTCCTGCTGCAGCGTCGAGGTGGTGAACGGGGCATTCGGATGCCGGCGGACGCGCTTCTTCTCAACCGAGCCGACATGGAACCGGCCGGCCTCGACGCGTCGCTTCGCGCCCAGGGCCAGCTCTTCGTTGTGCAGATCGAACTGATCGAGCTTCTTGCCCTCGAGGTGGGTCAGCCGCGCGGTAAATGGCGCACCGGCCGGCGTGGTGTAGTCGGCCTCGACCGTCCAGTATTCCCGGGCGCGAAACGCTTCGATCTCGGCCTCGCGCTCGCAGACCAGCCGCAGCGCGACCGACTGCACGCGGCCAGCCGACCGACTACCCGGTAGCTTACGCCAGAGTACCGGCGAGAGCGTGAAGCCGACGAGATAGTCTAGAGCGCGGCGGGCCAGATAGGCCTCGATCAATGGCTGGTCGAGATCGCGTGGGGCAGCCATCGCGGCGCGCACCGCGCTGCGGGTGATCTCATTGAAGGTGATACGCCGTACCTTGATGCCCTTCAGCGCCTTCTTCTCGGCCAGCATTGCCTTGACGTGCCAGGAGATCGCCTCCCCTTCGCGGTCAGGGTCGGTGGCCAGATACAGGGTGTCGGCACCCTTCAGGGCTTTGGCGATGGCGCCGACCTGCTTCTCGCCCCGCTGATCGGACTGCCAGTCCATCGCGAAGTCTTGCTCGGGACGCACCGAGCCATCCTTAGGTGGCAGGTCCCGCACGTGGCCCAGGCTGGCCAGCACCGTGAAGCCGCCACCGAGATAGCGGTTGATGGTCTTGGCCTTGGCAGGGGATTCGACGACGACGACGTCTGACATAATGATCCTTGGTGTGACCTAGAATCCGGCCTCCGGCAGCAATGCCACGCGGCTCCCGGGGAGCGTCTCTATCCGGCCGGCGAGCTCCAATTCCAACAGTACCGCCATGACCGCCGCCGCAGAGAACTGGCAGTGACGCACGACGTCGTCAACGGCTGTCGGAGAAGTTCCAAGGAGATCAATGACTTGCTGACGAGCCACAGCGAGGTCGGCGGTGCATTCGGCGGGTTCCTGCCACGTCGGCGGCGGTTCGGCGAGTCCTGTTGTGTCGTCACGAGCGAACAGCGGGACGCGGGCCAAGCCTTCGCGCGAGGGGTGGTCAGGAAGGTTGTCGAGCACGTCCTGCGCCGTCTCGGTCAGGTGCGCACCCTGGCGGATCAGATCGTTGGCGCCACGTGAGCGCGGATCGAGCGGCGATCCGGGCACCGCGAACAGCTCCCGGCCGGCCTCCTGGGCGAGGCGCGCGGTGATCAGGCTGCCGGAGCGCAGCGCCGCCTCCACCACCACGACGCCGAGGGCCAGGCCGGCGATGATCCGGTTTCGACGTGGGAAATGGCGCGCCTGGGGTGCGGTCCCGAGGGGCGCCTCGGTGACCACTGCGCCCAACTCCGCGATGCGGCGCTGCAGATCGGCGTGCTCCGGCGGGTAGGGATTGTCGAGACCGCCAGCCACCGCCGCGATGGTGCGACCGGTCTGGAGGGCGCCGATATGGGCCGCGCCGTCGATGCCGCGCGCGAGGCCGGAGACCACCACCAGCGAGCGTGCGAGCTCGGCGGCCAGGCTCTCGGCCACGCGCTGACCATTGGCAGAGGCGTTGCGGCCACCCACCAAGGCGATCGCGCGGCTCGCCAACAGCGCTGCATCGCCTAGGACAATGAGAGCGGCGGGTGCATCGTCCAGCATGGCCAGCAACGGCGGGTAATCCGGTTCTCCGGCGAAAATGACGCATGCGCCCAGCCGGTCGAGGGCGTGCAGTTCGCGCTCAGCGTCGTCCGACGAGGGGACAGTCGGAGGCGCGGAACGTCCGCCGGCGCGCGCCAGCACCGGTAGTGCATCGAGTGCGGCCGCAGCCGATCCATACCGGGTCAGCATGCGTCGATACGCGACCGGCCCAACCCCCTCGGCGCGGGCAAGTCGCAGCCGATTTATCGTATCGGCCGGGGGCGGTTGCGGTGGCTCATGCTTTTTGACCAATGCGCGGCTCGGTGCCTGCGATCAGGCGGCGGATGTTCGTGTGATGACGGGCGAACACCAGCACGGCGATTACCAACGCAAGCTTAACGATGGTCATGTCGCCCAGGATGGCGGCAAGGACTGGCGCCAGCGCGAACGAAGCGAGTGCGGCGAGGGATGAGACGCGGGCTAGCGCGGCCACTACCAGCCAGACGGCTCCGGCGCACAGTCCAACCGGCCACGCGGCAGCGATCAGCACGCCATAGGACGTCGCGACTCCCTTGCCTCCCTTGAAGCCAAGCCAGACCGGGAAGGCGTGTCCCAGCACTGCGCCGGCCCCAGCCCAAAGAATCGCCGCATGACCACCCCACCAATTGGCGATCAGGATCGCGGCGGCACCCTTGATGGCGTCCAACAGCAGCGTGGCCGCGGCCAGCGCCTTGTTGCCGGTGCGCAGAACATTGGTGGCGCCAATGTTGCCAGAACCGATGCCGCGGATGTCGCCCAGCCCGGCAGCGCGGGTTAGAAGCAAACCGAACGGGATCGAACCCAGCAGGTAGCCCGGAAGCAGGAATACGGTGGGCGGCATCTAACCGAACACCCTCCTGCCAGCCTTCCAGGTTCCCAGCACCACGCCCTCCAGCGCACGGCCGTCGAACGGCGTGTTCTGCGCCTTACCGGGGAGTCGACCGGCTTCTACCTGCCAGATGCGCTCCGGATGGAACAGACAGAGATCCGCGGGCCGCCCCTTCGCCAGGCGTCCTGCATCGATGCGCAGCAGTGCCGCCGGCTGGGCCGTCAGCAGCTCGATCGCGCGCGCCAGGGTCAGCGCGCCGTTGTGCACCTGCGCCAGCGTCACGCCGAGCAGTGTGGCGAGGCCGGCACCGCCCGGTGTGGCCTGGGCGAAGGGCTGGCGCTTGTCATCGGCGTCGCGCGGCTGATGGTCCGAGGCGATCGCATCGATCGTGTCGTCGGCCAGCGCGGCGACCACGGCCAGCCTGTCCGCTTCCTTGCGCAGGGGCGGAGATAATTTGGCGTAGGTCCGAAAGTCGCCAATCGCCGTCTCGTTAAGGTCGAAATAGGGCGGCGCGGTGTCGCAGGTCACGGCGAAGCCATCGGACTTGGCCTGGCGGATCAGCGCCAGCGCCTCGGCGGTGGAGATGTGAGCAAAATGCACTGCCCCGCCAGTCAGCGCCGCGAGCCGGATATCCCGGGCGACAAGGATTGCCTCGGCCGCTGCCGGGATGCCTGGCAGGCCGAGCCTGGTTGCCAGTTCGCCCTCGGTAGCCGCGCCGCCAGCCGCGAGTGACGGTTCCTCGGGATGCTGCACGATCCGCGCACCGAAGCCGCGCGCGTAGGCCAGGGAGACGCGCATCAATCGGGCCGAGCCGATGGCGCGATTCCCGTCGGTGAATGCGACCGCGCCCGCCTCGGCCAGCAATCCAAGTTCGGCGAGCTCTTCACCGCGGCATCCGGCGGTGACCGCGCCATAGGGGACGATGGTCAGACTGCCGGTTTCCTCGCCGCGCGCTCGCAGGAGACGCACCAAGGCGGGGTCATCGATGGCGGGCAGGGAGTCGGGCAGGGCGGCCAGCGTGGTAATACCGCCGGCGGCGGCCGCCTCCGCAGCGGAGGCAATGGTTTCGCGGTACTCGTAGCCCGGCTCACCGAGGGCCGCACGCATATCGACCAAGCCCGGGCAGAGGATCGCACCGTCCTCGGCAATCACAATCGCACCGTCCGGCCGGCCCAGGCCAGGTCCGAGATCGGCTATCCGGCCACCGCGCACGAGCAGATCGCCGTGCAGGTCGACACCTGACGCAGGGTCCAGCAGGCGCACGCCGGTGAAAAGCGTATCAGGGCTCATTCCGCCCGTATCCACGCGACAGCGTGTCGAGAACCGCCATGCGGACTGCAACGCCCATCTCCACCTGCTCGCGGATCACGCTGCGGAGCGGATCGTCGGCGACGGCGCTGTCGATCTCCACGCCTCGATTCATCGGCCCCGGGTGCATCACCAAGGCATCGGGCTTTGCGACGGAGAGCTTCGCCGCATCCAGGCCGAAGAAGCGAAAGTACTCGCGCGCGCTTGGCACCAAGCCACCCTGCATCCGTTCGCGTTGCAGCCGCAGCATCATCACGATGTCGACGTCTGCGAGGCCTCGCTCCATGTCGTGGAACACCTCGACTCCGAGCCGCTCCGCCTCGGCCGGCATCAGTGTCGGTGGCCCGACCACGCGTACCCGGCTACCCATCGTCGTGAGGAGGTGAATGTTGGACCGGGCTACCCGCGAGTGCAGGATGTCGCCGCAGATCGCGACCGTCAGGCCTTGCAGGCGCCCCTTGCGGCGGCGGATGGTCAGCGCGTCGAGCAGCGCCTGGGTGGGATGCTCGTGAGTGCCATCGCCGGCGTTGATCACTGCGGCATCGACCTTCTGCGCCAGCAGGTTTGGCGCGCCCGATTGGTCGTGGCGTACGACCAGCAGGTCGCAATGCATGGCATTGAGCGTCGCCGCTGTGTCGAGCAGCGTTTCGCCTTTGCTGACCGAGGAGGTCGACACCGACATGTTGATCACGTCGGCGCCCAGCCGCTTGCCGGCAAGTTCGAAGCTGGTACGCGTTCGCGTCGAGTCCTCGAAGAACAGGTTGATCAGCGTGCGCCCGCGCAGCAGGTCCCGCTGGGTTTTGCCGGAACGGTTGAGCAGAACGTAGCTCTCTGCCAAGTCGAGCAGATGGCCGATCTCGGGCGGGTGGAGGCCCTCGATCGCCAGCAAGTGTTTTTGTCGGTACGACACGACCCTAGGTCGCAGAAACCTCCGACGGCCGTCAATGTCTCCGGCGTCGACGGCAGGCAATGGTCACTGCGCGGCGCTGGCGGAGCCCATGAGGAAGGCTACATGCTTGCTCGCCGTAGCGCCGTAACCGCCGGCTGCCGTCGCTAGAAGCTCGATATCATCAAGATTGACCAAGAGGTCGGCAGATGCGCCGCAATCGGCGCCATCATTGCTGCTGTGCTTTCCCGCCCAGTGCACGCGGTAGCCGAAGCTGGGCCGTGGCTCCCGCGACTCGACGATCACGCTGCCGCCGTTGGCGTGCATGGTCCGCACGTCCAGGACGCAGGCCACACCCCGCCTCTCATTGACCGGCATTGCGGCCAGGCGCGCGTGCATGTCGCGCGAGATTGGGTCGAGTGGGTCGAAGGAGACAATATCGCCGACCTTGGGGCCAAAATCATCGATCTGGCTGATCAGGCCAATGGTCCCGGCCATTCCCGCCAGCGCAATCGCAACGATTCCAAGGAGGACGGTGCCTGCACCGCTGGAGTGTCTGTCTTTTGCGCGCATCGTCCTGGACCGCCTGCTGCCTGCCAAGCCGACTATCGCCGCCGGTGGTTCATAATTGATGAAGTCATCTGGCAAAAACAGTTGGTACAATCCCGTATTCAAATAAAAAAGGCGGCGCCGAAGCGCCGCCAAGGGTATGGGGAGGAGTCCAAGAGAGAGGCAGGAGCGGGTAGAACCCGCCAACCTCACGCCCGCTAGAATGCGACGTCAGGCCGCCCGCGGCATTGATTCAGATCAAATTGGAAAAATTTTATTTTGGCCGGGCGTCAGGCGACCGCGGCGAGCCTCGCCAGCGCCTCTTCCTTGCCGAGCGCCGCCAGGGTCGCATCGATTCCGGGACTGGCCGTGCTGCCGGTCAGCGCCGCGCGCAGCGGTTGCGCCACCTGGCCCAGCTTGCGCCCGCTCGCGTCGGCAAACCCGCGCAGCGTGGCGTCGATTGCCGATGGGGTGAATTCTGTGGCGGCCAGCGCACCGGCGATATCGCGCAGCATCAACCGAGCCTCCCGCGTCAGTAGTGAGGCCGCCTTCGGCTCCATCGGCAGTGGCAGCGGGCGTGCCAGGAAAGCAGCAGCATCCGCCAGTTCCACCAGCGTCTTGGCGCGCTCCTTCAGCGCCGGCATCAGCGCGCGGATACGGTCAGCCGCGCGCGAGCCGAGTGCCAGGTCGGTGCGATGCGCCAGGCGCTCGAGCACTTCACGGGTCAGTCGGTCGTCGTCGGCGTGACGGATGTAGTGCCCATTCAGGTTGGTGAGCTTCGCATAGTCCATCCGGCTGGGCGCGCGACCGACTCCGTCGAGATCGAACAGCCGGATTGTCTCCCCGCGATCGAGCACCTCCGCATCGCCATGGCCCCAACCGAGGCGTAGCAGATAGTTGCACAGCGCTTCAGGCAGGTAGCCCTGCTCGCGGAACTCAAGCACCGAAACAGCACCGTGTCGCTTCGACAGCTTGGCGCCGTCGGCACCATGGATCAGCGGGATATGCGCGAAGTGCGGCAGGTCCCAGCCCATCGCCTGGTAGATCTGCACCTGGCGAAACGTGTTGGTCAGGTGGTCATCGCCGC
>Ga0210395_10004164_pt1 | contig 11115 bp, 10 predicted proteins | sample IncBWH4OmetaG_FD_150861 | JGI IMG/M metagenome (GOLD analysis project Ga0210395, IMG submission 150861) | Forest soil microbial communities from Barre Woods Harvard Forest LTER site, Petersham, Massachusetts, United States - Inc-BW-H-4-O ...
GCCCACGTTCACCTTCGAGGATGGCTGAGGATGACTGAGGCGCTATGAATACCCAGCTGCACGTCTGGCGCGTGGGCCAGGAGGCACCGACCTGGGGTGCGCGGTCGCCGACAGAGCGGACGTTCCGGCAGGCCGACATCCCGTCGGTCCGCCATCTCGCGGCCGAGTTCGCCGCCCGCACCTGGATCGGGCCCGCGCGGCTCGCGGATTTCGTTCTCGCCGTCAGCGAGTGCGCGGCCTGCGTCGTCGGCGGCGGGCCCGGCACCGCGAGACTGCGGCTGTGGACGACCGGGCCGCGTGTGCTGTGCGAAGTCCGGGGCGACGGTGCGCCGCGGCGATCCGCGGGCGGCCCGGTGTACGGCGAGGCCGAGGCGATGCGCCGCAGGCTGCTGCGTCAGCTCTGCGACCACGTGTCGGTGTCATACGGCCGGGACGGCATGACGGTGGTCATGTCGATGACCGCCGGCTGACCGGTCGCGATCAGCGGACCAGCCCGTCGGCCTGATCGTCGGTCTGATCGCCGGTCGGGCCGGGCAGCGATGCCAGGGCATCGGTGACGCTCGGGTAGACGTCGATCAACCGGTCGATGCCGACCAGGTTCAGCACCCGCAGCACCGCCGGCGCCGTGACCGCGAGCCGCATGACGGTCTCGTTCGCGGCCGCCCGGCGGGCGGCCCGCGCGAGGGCGGTGATGCCGGCCGAGTCACAGAACGTCGTCCCGGCCATGTCGACGACGAGGCCGTGCGCGCCCGCGTTGAGCGCGGACAGCAGTGCTTCGCGCAGCCCGTCGGAATTGGTCACATCGACTTCTGCGGGCACGGCGACCACGGCCGTGCGACCGGACCAGGTCACCGGAAAACGTTCATCGGACACGACAATCACCGCCGCTTCAAGGCTAGGGCGGGCCGCGTCTCCGGACCCAGGCAAACGGTCGCCGGGTGGTGGCGGACCGCAGGCACATTATCTCGGTCCCGGCGTCCTGCGACAAGGCGCTCAGACCGCTCCCTACGGTATGCGGCGTCCGGCGCCGCGCAAAACCGCGCGCCGCGTTTCCGGCGCGTCGGCCGGGTAGGGGATTGCGGTTGGCCGGCCTTGGGGACTCGGGCAACCGCGCGCCGGACCTGGCGCGTAACGATGAAAGGTGAGAACTCATGCGACTCGGCTCCATCATCCTCGCGATCTGGCTGATCATCGGCGTGATCGCGGCAGGACAGCGCGACTACTTCGGCAAGCTGCCAAGCTGCGGGAACGCCGGCACGGTGGTCGTCACGATCCTGGCCGGACCGCTCAACTACGCAGGGGCGAACCCCAAGGTCTCCTGCCACTCATGATCAAGTCATGATCAAGTCCGTCGGGCCGCGACTAACACATGGTGACCATGGGTACACGTAGTGTCATTAATTGGAAGCGCACGCGCCATCACTAGCGACGAGAGCATGTCCGGCGACGATGTCGCCTGTTCCTGGATCGCCGCGCGCGGGATGGGCAGGACATGAGTACCCGATTCCTCGGCCGCCGGCGGCGCGGCTTGGCCCGTCTGATCCGGCACCGTGGTATCCGGTTCCGCCCCGGCCGGTCGCTCCGCCGCCAGCTGTCGGCGATGGAGGACGCGCTGACGGCCGAGGCGCCAAAACTGGCGTCGATGTTCGAGGTGTTCAACCTGCTCACTCGCCACGAGCGGCCGCTCGGAATCGAGCCGCTCGCATCGCCGGCTCCGGTGCCGGGCAATTCGCTGATGTCGCGGGGACCGCGCGGATCAGCGGGCCCGGCCGGGCCGCGACGGCTGGCGGCGATCGCCGCGCTGGTCGCGCTGGCCGTCGTCGCGGTCACCTGCCTCGCCATCACCACCCAGATCCGCCCCAGCGCGCGGTCCTGCCTGGTCGCCACGCCGGCCGGGTTCAGTGACTCGGCGTCGCGCGTTCCGGGTTGCCTGCCGTACCCTCTTCAGAAGTAGTAAGGCCCGCAGCTGGGAACGACACCGTCATGCCGGTTCCGGGGGACCGGCGGCAGGACGGAAGGACGGCGTCGATGGTCGAGGATCTTGGCTACGTGGCCACGGAACTCGCCAGCCTCTCCACCGGGGAGGCCAGGTCGCTGAGCAAGCTGGCCGAGATGGCGGTCCGGCAGGTTCCCGGCTGCGCGGCGGCAAACGCGACCATCTGGCGCGACGGCGAGCTGGCCGTGGCGGCGGCGAGCCATCCCGAGCCGGCGGAACTGCTCGACCTGCAGCTGCGGACCGGTGACGGGCCGCTGATCGCGGCCGTGCGGGACGGCAGTCCGGTGAGCTGCGCCGACACCCTCACCGAAGAGCGCTGGCCGGACTGGGCGCAGGAAGCGCTGCGGCGCGGCATGCGCAGCGCGGTCCACCTGGTCCGGCAGGCCCCGCCCACGACGCTGGTCTTGGCGCTGTTCGGAGTACGACCGCGGAGCTTTGCCGCCGACGGGGTCCCGATGGCCGAGATGCTCGCGCGGTTCGGATCCACCGTGTTCGCCAACAGCCTCGCGTACGGCACCGCGCAGCGCACTGCGACACAGCTCAAGGACGCCGTCGCGGCCCGCGCGGTCACCGACCAAGCCAAGGGCATCTTGATGCACGCGCTCAACTGCGACGCCGACGATGCCCTGCGATACCTGCGCCGGGAGTCGCAGCGCCGCCACGTCAAGGTCACCGAGGTCGCCGCCCGGGTCATCGCCACGCACGCCAGCGGAGGGCTGGGCGGGCCTGCCTGACGAACCGGCTCAGGAGGCGCGGGTTTCCGGCTCCTGCCATGCCGGACCTGCCGCCGGACCTGCCGCCAGGCCTGCCGCCGCGCGGCGGCGTGTCCGGCTGCGCCGGTCGCGGATCCGTTCGGCCGGCGTGGTGCCGCCCCAGATGCCGTGCATCTCACCCGTCCGCACCGCGAAGTCCAGGCACTGCTGCCGTACCGCGCAGCGAGCGCAGATCCGCAGCGCCTGGTCTTCCTCCCGGGCGCTCGGGGCGCCCCCGGAGACGGGGAAGAACAGGTCCGGGTCGGCGGTGAGGCAGGCACCCGCCGCGCGCCAGTTATCGGCGTATTCGTTCATCTGGCGTCCTTACGGGAAGGGCTGTCGCTCGGCTAAATCCGGACGGACAGACGGACGGACGGGCCGCCGTCCCTCCGCTGCTTCCCAGCAGATGCGCGGCTACTCACCGAGGGCCGCCGGAAACCGACCGCGTTTCCGGCGGCCGGGGTCATGTGTGAGGCACGTCACACTCGTTCGCGTTTAGTCGCCGCTGTGCGGGCACACCAGCGTTGGTCGGCAATCCCGAGACCCCTGGAGATGGGCATGACGACCTCGGCCAAGAGCGCCCCCCGCTCGCACGCGAAGCTCAGACAGCTGTCGGACGACATGCTCCTGCGGCGGCTGCACGACCTGCCCCGCGACAGCGGGGAGCGGGACCCGGTCTGCCAGATCCTGGTGGAGCGTTACGAGAAGCTCGTCTGGTCCTGCGTCAGGCAGTACCGGAGCAGCCCCGAGCCGGTCGAGGACCTGATGCAAGTGGGCTACGTGGGTCTCCTCAAGGCGATCAACAACTACGACCCCGCATTCGGCAACGGCCTTTCCGCCTACGCGGCACCGTGCGTGAGCGGCGAGATCAAGCGCCACTTCCGCGACAAGCGGTGGCAGGTGCACGTGCCCCGCAGCGCCCAGGAGCACCTGCTCGAGCTGCGCAAGGCGACCGAGCAGCTCACGCACCAGCTCGGCCGCCAGCCGAGCGACGAGGAACTGGCCGGGCGCCTCGGCATCAGCGACGAGGAACTGCTTGAGGCACGGCAGGCGGACATGGTGTTCAGCGCCTACTCACTCGATGCCCCGCTGTCTGACCGGGACGACCCGGGGCAGCTGGGGGACCTGCTCGGCGACGAGGACGCCGAGGTCGAGCTCGCGCTCGACATGGAGGCCCTCGCCACGCACTGGGAGGAACTACCCAAGCGCGAGCAGCGCATCATCGTCATGCGCTTCTACGGAAACCTCACGCAGTCCGAGATCGGGGCCCGGCTCGGCATCTCGCAGATGCACGTATCCCGGTTGCTCTCGCGCGCCCTCGGCCACCTGCGCAACCGCCTGCTCGACGTCCCCGTGACGTCCTGAGGACCGGCAGCGACGGAAGCGGCGCGAGCCGCGAGCCACACGGCGGCCCGAGACCGCCGGGAAAGGACAGCTCATGAGAACCGGAGCAAGCCTGGCGCTGATCTGCCTGGGAGCGATCCTGGCGTTCGCCGTGACGGGCCACGCGTCGTTCTTGAACGTGCACACGGCCGGCTGGGTCATCATGCTCGTCGGCGTCGCCGGCCTGGTGCTGCCCCGGCGCACCTACGGCTGGCTCGGCCGCCGGGTGCTCGTGCGCCGGACGTACCGCGGAGGCCCGGTCGCGCAAGAGGTCGTGCCGCCGACCGTCGTCCACACCCCGGGCATGTGGCGGGTCACGCCGGGCGTGCAGCCCGAGCCGGTCGTGCTTGACGACCCCCGCGCTGACCTGATCGACGCCGCGGCGGAAGGCCGCCCCGAAGTGACCGAAGAACTGTACGAGCCGTAACAGCTCGCTGCCGACCCGCACGGCGAGGATCGTGACGTCGTCCCTGAGGTCGCCTTGGGAGAACGAGGTGACGAGGTCCTGGACGGCGCGCACGGTTTCGGCGGCCGGCTGTCCCGCGACCGCGGCGAGCTCGTCGGCGAGCCGGTCCTCGAAGAAGGCCTCCCGGTCCGCGCTGCGGGCCTCGGTCACCCCGTCGGTGTAGCAGAGCAGCAGGTCGCCCTCGCGGAGTTCCAGCTCGGTCCGGCCCACCTCCGCCGGGCTGAAAAGCCCCAGCGGCATCCCGTCCCCGACAAGGATCTCCACTCGCCCGTCGGCTCTGACCACCGCGGGGCCGGGATGGCCGCAGCCGCCGAGCCGTACCTGCACCCGCCTGCCGTGGCGCTTCAGGAAGGCGAGCGAGGCGGTCACGAAGCGCTCGCCGTAGTCACCGGCGAGCAGGACCTCGTTCGCGGCGCGCAGCACGTCCGCGGGCGCGGCGTGCACTTGCGCGAAGGCGCGGATGGAGTGCCTGGCCGCGGCCGTCATCGCCGCCGCGTCCTGGCCCTTGCCGCACACGTCGCCGATGGCGACCGCCCAGCCGTCGCCGGTCGGGAACACGTCGTAGAAGTCCCCGCTGATTTCCTGCCACTGCGTGGCGCCCACATACGCCGCGGCGAACTCAAGGCCGGGCACCCTGGGCAGGGTGGCGGGCAGCAGGCTGGCCTGGAGGGTCTCGGCCACCTGGGACCGCTGGCGGAACATCCGGCCGACCCGGATCGCGACCGCGAGGTGGGCGCCGAGGTCCTGCGCCAGGCTCAGGTCGGCGACACCGAAGCGGACCTTGTCCGCCTGCCGCGCGAGCGTCAGCGCGCCGTAGCCCGCGCCGCCGTCCGAGATCGGAACGCAGATCAGCGAGCTGGCCCCGAGGGCCATCACCAGCGGCGTGCCGTCCGGCCCGGTCCCGAGCACGGTGGTGTCTTCCGGATGGGCGAACAGCACGGCCTTGCCCGTCGCGTGTACCTGCCAGGGCGCCGATTCCTGGTCTGGGTCGACGGCGCGCGCCGCTCGCAAGCCCCGGTCCGGCTGGCCGCCGCGGGCGCCCGCCGCGAACTGGCGCCGCAGCTCGCCGTCGCGTTCGATGTCGATGATGACCCAGTCGGCCAGCTCGCCGGTCAGCAGCCGCGCGCACCGCTGCAACGTGACCGCCTCGCTGAATGTGCTGTTGTCCAGCAGCACCCTGGTCACGCTGGTCACCAAGTCGAGCCGCTTGACCAGCGCCCCGAACGCGCCGTCGGCCGGGGACCGGGCCGTCTCCGGCAGCGCGGCGGTGTCCGTCAGGGGAGCGGCATCCGCTGCTGACCAGGTATCCGCCGGGGAGCCGGCCAGAACTCGAGCGGCCGGGCTGGCGGCGACCCTGAGCAGCGACGGATCGCCGGGCAACTCGACGGCGGCCACCGTGAGCGTCACGTCAAGCGGCCCGTCCGCGGTCAGGACGCGGCACTCGGCGGCCCGGTCGGCTCCGGTCCGCATGACCGCGGCGAGCTGCGTCTCCACCGCGGCACGGAACGGCAGGTCCACGAATGCCGAAAGCGGCTTGCCCGTGGCGTACCCGGTCGGTGCGCCGAGCAGCGCGGCCCCCTTGTTGTTCGTCCGCCTGATGGTGCCGTCCTGCTCGAGCAGGAACAAGGCGACCGGGGTTCGCTGGAAGGCGGCGTGCAGCAGCCGCCGCTCCGCCGTGACGGCTTCCGGCAGTCCGTCCGGCTCGGCGCCGCTGTCCGCGGCCGGCCCGGTCGCGGACGACAGCACGTACACGGCGCCGTCGAGCTCGGTAAGGGCGGCATTGATCAGCGCCCGCAGGTCGGCCCGCGGCAGGTCCACCGCCTGGCGCAGCGCGTCACGCCGCGCCGCCATGCCCGCTAGCGCATTATCCGGCCTACCCTCTTGCGGCATATTTCCTTCCGCCATCCCGCACGTCGCGCTCGATCACGGGCCGCACGCGCCGTAACTCCGGGCAGGGCCCATGTTGTTAGGAAACCTTATGCCAACCCGCCATCGGGTGAGAACCGGACACCGGAGACATCCCGGCCGTACCGGGACCGGCCGTACCGGGAACAGTCGGCCCCGGCGGGCCTGATGTTTGATCCCGCTCCCCCGGGTAGCCGGGCCGGGACAAGACCACAATCAAGGAGTGCCTCATGGCTTTGATTCTGATAGTCCTCCTGCTGGCCATCCTGCTCGGCGGCCTGGGCTTCGCCCTGCACGCCCTGTGGATTATCGCGGCGATCGTCTTCGTCGCCTGGCTGATCGGGTTCGCGGTCCGCGCCGGCGAGGGCCGTCGCTGGTATCGCTGGTGACCGAGCGGCACCCAGGGAAAGATCAAGATCTCCGTCATTCCGAACGAGCCGAGCCGGCTCCGGCACTCCACGGCCCGGCGCCCGCCCGCGGCGGGCGCCGGCGTCGCCGGTGCTACGACGCGGTCAGCCAGCGCTCCATGCAGGCGAGCAGCTCATCCGTGTCCACCGGCTTGGTGACGTAGTCGTTGGCGCCGGCGGCCAGGCTTTTCTCCCGGTCGCCGGGCATCGCCCGAGCGGTGACCGCGATGATCGGCAGCAGCGCGAACCCTGGCATCCTGCGGATCGCGGCCATCGTCGCGTAGCCGTCCATCCCCGGCATCATGACGTCCATGAGGATCAGGCCGGTCTCCGGATGGGCGCGCAGCGCTTCGATTCCGTGCCGTCCGTCGCTGGCCCGGGTAACCCGGACGCCGTAAAGCTCGAGGGTGCTCGCGATCGCGAAGACGTTGCGGGCGTCGTCGTCAATGACGAGCACGCGCTTGCCGACCAGGGTCGAGTGCCCGGCGCCCGCGCTCTCCGGGGCTCCCTGCGGCGCCGCGGTGGCCACGTCGTCGCTGACCAGCGCGGGCACCTGACCGGGTTGCGCCGCCGACAGGTGCAGCACGATCCGTTCGCGCAGCTCGTCCAGGGACGGGAGCAGTTCCAGTGTCGGGTACTCGGAGCGCAGCACCGCGAGGCGGCTTACCGCCCCGCTGTCTCGCTGTCCCGTCGCGTGCGCGAGGACGGGGATCTCCCGCAACTCCGGTTTCTCCCGCGCCTGCTCGAGGAACTCGACCGCCGCCGGCAGGCTCAGGTCGACAACCACGCAGCGGAACGGTTCCGCGGCCAGCATGGCGACTCCCTGACCGGGGCCGGTAGCGGTGCTGGCCCGTGCGGTCGGGCCGATATCGCCCAGATCGGAGATCGCGCTGTGCGTGAGCAGCGTGAGCAGTCCGCCGCTGGTTCCCTCGACGATCAGGACGTTCCGGTCCTCGGCGGTGAACCGCGCCGATGGGACGGTCAGGGCCGGGCCTGGGCCCGCGGTGGCGTCCGGCGCCGGCGAGCCTTCCCGCCAGCCGCCGGAGGCGGCGTCCGGCTCGCCCGGCGCCAGCGCGGACTCGGGCGGTGCGCCCGCCAGGAGAAGCGTGAACGTACTGCCGCGGCCCAGGTCGCTGGTGGCGGTGATCCGGCCGCCGAGCAGCGCGCTGACTTCACTGGCGATGGAGAGCCCGAGCCCGGTGCCGCCGTAGCGGCGGTTGAGCGCCCCGTCTCCCTGCTGGAACGCGCCGAAGATCCCGGCCAGGTTGTCCGGCGCGATGCCGATTCCGGTGTCGGTCACGGCGAACAGCAGGCCGGTGTCACCCGTTTCCAGCTCCGGGCTGACAAGCAACTCCTGGCTGTCACCGCCGCTGTCACCGGGCGCGGCGCAAACCCGCAGGGTGACCCGGCCGCGCTCGGTGAACTTGACGGCGTTGGAGAGCAGGTTGCCGAGCACCTGACGCAGCCGCTGCCGGTCGGTGGCGAGTTCCGCGGGGGCCGACGGCTCGACCGAAACCTCGAATTCGAGGCCCTTCTCCGTCGTCAGCGGCTGGAAGGTGGCCCGGAGATCCTCGATCAGCGCGGCGAGTGTGAACCGCTCGACGCGGATGTCCATCCGGCCCGCCTCCACCTTCGACAGGTCGAGGATGTCGTTGATGAGCTGCAGCAGGTCGGAGCCCGCGGAGTGGATGACGTTCGCGTACTCAACCTGCTTGACGGTGAGGTTCCGGTTCGGGTTCTGCGCGAGCAGCCGGGCCAGGATCAGCAGGCTGTTCAGCGGCGTCCGCAGCTCGTGCGACATGTTCGCGAGGAATTGCGACTTGTACTGCGACGCCAGCGCGAGCTGCCTGGCCCGCGCCTCGATCTCGGTTCTGGCCCGCTCGATCTCCGCGTTCTTCCCCTCGATGTCCCGCTTCTGCGTGGCGAGCTCCTCGGCCTTGTCCTCCAGGTCGGCGTTGGATCGCTGTAGTTCCTCCGAGCGTGCCTGGAGCTCCGACGAGCGCGCCTGGAGCTCCCCGGCGAGCCGCTGCGACTGTCCGAGCAGGGTGTCGGTCCGGGAGTTGGCGATGATCGCGTTGACGCTGACCCCGAGCGTCTCCGCCAGCTGCTCGAGAAATGCCAGCTGAATCGGCGTGAACCTGGTGAAGGAGGCAAGCTCGACCACGCCGAGCACCTGGTCTTCGAATACGAGCGGCATGATGGCCAGGTTCGCCGGGGGCGCCTCGCCGAGCCCGGAGGTGATCTTGATGTAGCCGGACGGAATCTCGTCGACCACGACCGGCCGTTTGCTCTTGGCCACCTGGCCGATGAGTGACTGGCCGATCCGGTACTGCATCGGCGCGTCCTTGTCCGCGCGCAGCCCGTACCCGGCGATCAGCCGGAGCCTGGTCTCACCGCCGGCCTCCTCGGTGAGGAAGAACGTCCCGTGCTGCGCGCCGATCAGCGGCGCCAGCTCCTCCATGATCAGCTCGGCGACGACCGCAAGGTCACGATGGCCCTGGAGCATCGACGCGATGCTCGCCAGGTTGGTCTTCAGCCAGTCCTGCTCCTGCGACGCCTGCACGGTCTCGCGCAGCGACTTGACCATCGTATTGATGTTGTCCTTGAGCTCGGCGACCTCGCCTTGCGCTTCGACGGAAATCGACCTGGTCAGGTCCCCGGCCGCGACCGCGCTGGTCACCTCCGCGATCGCGCGTACCTGGCGGGTCAGGTTCCCCGCCAGCTCGTTGACGTTCTCCGTCAGCCGCTTCCAGGTGCCTGACACGCCCTCGACCTCGGCTTGGCCGCCGAGCTTGCCGTCCCGGCCGACCTCCCGGGCCACCCGGGTGACCTCGGCCGCGAACGCGGACAGCTGGTCGACCATCGTGTTGATGGTGGTCTTGAGCTCGAGGATCTCGCCGCGCGCGTCCACGTCGATCTTCTTGGACAGGTCGCCCTGCGCGACCGCCGTGGTGACCTGGGCGATGTTCCTGACCTGGCTGGTCAGGTTTTCCGCCATCGAGTTCACGTTGTCGGTCAGGTCCTTCCAGGTGCCCGAGACGCCGTGCACCACCGCCTGGCCGCCCAGGTCGCCCTGGGTCCCGACCTCGCGGGCGACCCGGGTGACCTCGTCTGCGAAGCCCGAGAGCTGGTCGACCATCGTGTTGATGGTGGTCTTGAGCTCGAGGATCTCGCCGCGCGCGTCCACCGCGATCTTCTGGGTGAGGTCCCCCTTGGCCACCGCGGTCGCCACCTGGGCGATGTTCCGCACCTGGGTGGTCAGGTTGCCCGCCATCGCGTTAACGGACTCGGTGAGGTCCTTCCAGGTGCCCGAGACCCCGGGTACGTGCGCTTGCCCGCCGAGCTTGCCCTCGGTGCCCACTTCGCGGGCGACCCGGGTCACCTCCGCGGTGAACTGGTCGAGCTGGTCCGCCATGCCGTTGAAGACCGCCGCGATCTCGTCCACGAGCGGGTCGCCGGACGGTGCCAGCCGCCTGCTGAAGTCGCCACCGCGGACCGCGGTGAGCCCGGCGAGCAGCTGCTCGAGGGCCGACCGGTCCAGCCGTGGCCGTTGGTCAGCGTCCGTCATTGGCTGCTCCCCTTCCCCAGCCCCGCTGTGGAGGATCCGCGACGACTGACTGTTCCACGATAGCGTTCAAGTCGCCGGTGGTACGGTTTCCGCAGCACGGCGTCCTGGCGGGTGGAGGCGGTCTTCGTGGCGGGCGACGGTGAGGATCTCCGGCGGCTTGCCGCGGTGATCGAGCGCCAGCGGCGGGACTTGGCCCGGGCGCGCGCCGAAAGCGAGTCGGCGGAGGTCGTGGCGCTGGCCGAGGGCGTGCTGATGGAACGGCACGGCTGGTCGCCGGCGGCGGCGGCCCGCCAGCTGGCGGACATGGCCGCCGCCACGGGAATCCCGCTCACCGAGATGGCGGCCGCCGTCCTCCGGCGGGAATCGCCCGGGGAACCGGCTCCGCGAGAACGTGCCGAGCACGACGGGCAGCCAGTGCCGGAGGAGCCAGCCGACCCCGGCGCCCCGGGGGCGGCGAATCCGGGGGAGTGGCCCGAACCAGGCGAGTGGCTTGACCCCGGTCAGCGGCTCGAGGCGGCCGACGACGTGATCGCGATGGCGGCCGCCGCGCGGGCCCGGGACGGTGCCGAGCTGGTCGGCGCGCTCGCCGAGCAACTGCGGCGCCGGTTCCGGGTGACCGCGGTAGCGGTCTGGCTGCT
>Ga0210395_10004170_pt1 | contig 11109 bp, 13 predicted proteins | sample IncBWH4OmetaG_FD_150861 | JGI IMG/M metagenome (GOLD analysis project Ga0210395, IMG submission 150861) | Forest soil microbial communities from Barre Woods Harvard Forest LTER site, Petersham, Massachusetts, United States - Inc-BW-H-4-O ...
CCACAGGTTCGGGTCGGCGGACTGCTTTTCAATTTCGGCTAGTTGCGGACGGACTTTCTCCGCGTCAAAGATACTCCCGAAGTTCGTGGACCTTCTTGCTGAGTTTTTCGTATTCGAGGACGAGCTCTTGATTCATGAGGACGGTTAGCCTTTTTGCGGTTTTTCCGGTTTCGTCCGGAAGATAAAGCGCGACAGCAGCGCTCCTATAGAAATTATCGCACACGCATAGGCGAACCAGTCGCCGTGGCGGGCGTAGAACGTGGTGTCGGAGATTAGCGCGTAGGGGGCGACCAGGGCGAGGCGGTCTTTGCGGGGAAGTTGTGCGACGACGCGTCCCCAGGGCTCGATGGAGGCCGTGACGCCGGTATCGGTGTCGCTGAGCAGCCAGCGATTGTTTTCGATGGCGCGCATGCGGGTCTGGTTGAGATGCTGGGCGTAGGCGCCACTGTCGCCGTACCATGCGTCGTTGGAAATGTTGACGAAGACCTGGGCGCCGTTGTTGGCGAACTGGCGAACTTCGTCGGGGAAGATGGATTCGTAGCAGATGAAGACGCCGAGTTTTTCGTCACCTGCGTCGAGAGGCCGGCGTGAGACGCCGTGGTGAAACTCGCCGACTTCTTTGGTCAAGCCGCCGGCAAAAGAAAAGAGGCTGGGAAATGGAAGATATTCGCCGAAGGGAACGAGGTGGGCTTTGTCGTAGCGCGCGTGCCAACCGCTGTCAGGGCTGATCAGGGATGCGGAATTGAAATAGGCAGACTCAGTGCCGGGCTTTGAGGCTGGAGTTACGCCGATAGATCCGGCGACCACCCAGGCGTTGGTCGCATGAGCCATCTCGCTGAGTGAATTGCGAAACTGCGCATCGTTCGTGGAAAACGGCGCGGGCGATTCGGGCCATACGATGAGTTTGACGTCGGAGGGCGATCCGCGGTCAGTGCCTGCCGCGGATGTATTTTTCAGGGCTGCAGTTTCGGTAAGGTCGATCAGGCCGGTCAGCGTTTTTTGAAAATAACCTGGCTGTGTCCAATCCGCGGCGACTGGAATATTTTGTTGCACTAGCAGCGCGGTACGATCGGCTCGTGCGGGAGGGGCGTCGATCAATCGCCCAGCCTGCAGGACGGCGGCGGCAGCTATCGCGGCGGCCAGCATGGCGGTGCGCTTTTCGCGTGGAACCAGGAATGCCGCGGCCAGCGCGACGTTGACCAGGGCAATTTCAAACGAGATGCCGTAGACGCCGGTGGTGGCGGCGATGCGGCAGAGCGGGCCATTGTCGACTTGCGCGATGCCGAGCAGGTTCCAGGGGAATCCGGTGATCCGGGTGCGGGCCAGTTCTACTGCGACCCACAGAAACGGAGCCAGCGCCAGCGGGCGGCGGAGGTCAGTGGCCGAGCCGACAAGCATGCTGACCAACAGTCCGAACAATCCATGATAGAGGCCGAGGTAACAGCAGAAGAGAAAAAGTGCCAACAGCGCCTCGGGCATGCTGAGGCCGCCGAAGTGGCGCATGGTGTCGTAGATCCAGTAGCAGGTGGCAGCGTACCAGAGGATTCCGCAAACGTAGCCCAGCAGAAAACCTTGGATGGGTGTCGCCGGGCGGAGACGAACGGCGCCGGCAACCTGGAGTTCGCTGGCGGGACGTGCGCGCAATAGCGCCACGATTAGAGGAGCGAGGGCGATCCACGATAGGACATAAATGCCGGGCAGCGGGAAAATGAGGGCCTGCAGCAGGGCCGATACAACGACTAGCAACCAGGCGCTGAAGTGAATTTGCCGCACGGGTAAGGATAGCAAAAGCGGCTGTCAGCTCTCAGCTGTCAGCTTTTGGCTTTTGGCTTTTGGCTCTTGGCTTACTTCTCGTTTCTGTTCCGCGAGAGACCGTTCAGCGAAGCTTGCGCGGACGAAATTCACAATTTCATCGGTTACGTATTGCGGCGGGGTGATGCGGAAGATGGGGCGATTGACTATGGGCTTCAGGGAGACGGCTTGCCAGGCTGCGGCTGCGGGGGTCTGGTGGAGGATGACAGCATGAGCACGGTCTAGAAATTCGCGGGCGGAGTTTTTGAAATCTTTGGTCGCGGGATCTAGCACGGTGAGGTATAGATCGGGACGCAGAAACTTTAAGACGCTGTTCGACTCGATGATCACGTTGCGCGCGGGTTCTATTTTTGTTCGCAAAGCCGGCATCGCTTCGGCGAGGCGGCCTTGCTCGGTGCGCACCCACAGGGCGCGTTTCGCTCCTGCGACGAGAAACCTTGACGTGTCGGACTCGGCGGAGCGGTCGCGCTCTTCGGAAATCGCCCAGGAATGATCGGCGGTCGCGCAGTCGCAGGGCTCGCCATTGGCGGAGCAGACACCGTGGCCGTACTGCGTAATCTTGACGGCGGTCCATTCGAATTCGGGCAGTGCGGAGATCAGGCCGGCGACTACGCTGGTCTTGCCTACGCTGCGCGAATGTCCGCCGATGACGATGAGTGATGCGTACATAGGATTCGCTTGCCGGACAGGCCCTCAGGGGCTAAAGCCCGCGTCGTTCCTGCCTCCGAGTGGCACGGCTAAAGCCATGCCCTTCCCATCCGTTCCCTCCCATCCGTTCAACGCAAGCGGCTTTGCTTAATAATCTTCAATCTTTTTTCGCCAGGCGCGCCAGCGTGGCTAGCTGCTTGAGATATTGGCGCAGCGGCTGGGCGGGAGTTCCCCAGAAGGCGATACCTTTGCCGCGTAGGACTTTGTTGGGGAGAACGCCGCCCTGGCCGCCGAGCATGACTCCTTCTTCGATGCGGGCGTGCTCGCCGATGCCGACCTGGCCTCCGAGCACGACTCCGTTTTCGATGACGATGCTGCCGGAAAGGCCGGTCTGCGCAGCGATCACGACGTCTTCGCCGAGCTGGCAGTTGTGGCCGATGTGGACGAGGTTGTCGATTTTCGTTCCCCGGCCGATGCGGGTTTCATCGAGCGCACCGCGATCGATCGTCGCGTTGGCGCCGATCTCGACATCGTCTTCGATGACCAGGCGGCCGACCTGAGGGAATTTTTCGTAGTGGCCGGTCTGGCGATCGCGAACGTAGCCGAAACCGTCGCTGCCGAGCACCGCGCCGGCGTGCACGATCACGCGGTCGCCGAGCGTTGTGCCGGGATAGATGGTGACGTTGGGATAAATCTGGCAGTGGCGGCCGATTTTCACACCGGCGCCAAGTACACAGCCAGCGGCGATGCTTGTGTTCTCGCCGATTTGCGCTTGTGCGCCCACGACTGCCCGCGCTTCGACCACGACGCCGGGGCCTAGCACTGCTGATGGATCAATCACCGCCGTCGAGTGCGTACTTCCCTGCTGAGGACCGAGCGGATTGCCGGCGCTGGTATCGGCGTCACTCGGCGAACTCGACTCGCTGAGGAACCGTGCGGCGCGGGCGAAGGCCAGTTTGGGATGATCGCTGATCAGTAGCGGGCGGTCATAAGCGACAGAAGGCGCGGATGCGACGGCGAATTCTCCTGCGATGATCGCTCCAGCCCGGGACTGCAAAGCAGCGGTCAGGTGCTTGTCGTCGTCGACGAAGACAAGGTCGTCGGGCGTTGCCGATTCCGAGCTCGATACGCCGCTCACTTCGATGCCGCTGACTTCGATGCTGCCCGCAGCAATCAGCTTTGCCCCGATGGCATCGGCGATCTGTTGCAGAGAGCGCTTCATGGCTCTCACTGTATAGCAGCGAGGCAAGAGGAAGGAAGAGTGGGGGCGTCTGGTGGCGCGTCTAAGGCGCGGTGCAGGTAGCGGCGGCCTGGCACATGATGAAGGTGCCGTTGCCGTTGCAGCTGGCATTGCTGGCATTGTTGCTGAGGGCCCACGTTCCCACGACGACGCCGTTGCTGAGCGTGCCGGTGGTGTTTTGAGTGGCCGTCGAGATACCGGTGAAGCCGTTCGCGTAACTGGTCAGCAGGAGCGTACTGGCGGGAGGCACACCCGACGCTATCTTGTACGTCATAGTGCCGATGACTTGATCGGTCCCGGTAATCGTGGAGAAAGTGGTGAAGCCTTGTTCGGAGGAGGAGTCGATGCCGTTGGGAAAGCAGGTGCCGGCATTGATGAAGCTGAAGCTTGCAATCTGAAGCGCCAGGTTATTGCCTGACCCGTTGTCAGTGACCGTGAAGTTGGTCACGAAGTTCAGTTGACTGGTCGGGCCCAGACCGCCGTCCACGTGGGCCTCCCAATTTCCGCTGGCCGTTGTATTGGTGAGCGTGGTGTTGAGGGTGCGGCTACCGCAGCCATAAACCGCCAGGCTCAGACCGAGCAGGGCCAGAAATGCAAGCTTCTTCATTTACCGTCCTTGAATTGGAATCCCTATGAGAATAGAGAGATGCGGGCATGCCCGTCAATGGATGTAAGGGACGCGCCCAAGTCGGAGAAGGAGTCCTGGGCTGGCTCCTGGGACCGAGGAGGCATGGAACGCATGTCCGGCGCCAGGACTGGCTTCATGGTGAAGGTGCCGTTGCCGGTGCAGCTTCCAGTCCCCGTAACTGACCAGGTGCCGGTGATCTGGCCGCCGCTGACGGTGCCGTTCAAGGTCAGGACATTGGACTCCGAACCGGTGGACTTGATGACATATTGGAACGCTCCCGAAACCTGGCCGTTGAAATTTCCGCTGATGGTGAATGAGCCGCTCTCCGTGGTGGAGGGAAAGGTGCAGGGCGTGTTGTTCAGGGTAAGGCTGAAGCTGGTGGTCCCCAGCGACCCGTCGGCGTTTACGGTCAACGTGGTTTGAAAGGTGAAGGTGCTGGCCGTCGAATTCGAAAGGGTGGCGTCCCAGATGCCATTGATGTTGCCAGTGGCGTGCGAATTCGATCCACAACTGGTGAAGATCAGGGTCATTGCCGTCAACAGCACTGCGGCGATTTTCTTCATAGGGTGAGTGCTCCTGTTCAGGCTCATATTTTGCAGGACTCAGACGCGGCACCTGAGAGGATGCCGGCATCCTTTAGAAAGGATGCCAGAGTGCGGCCGAGCCCTCGTCATGAAGGCAAGAACCCGAGGCTTGGGGAAATGTTGCCCTGGGAGCGTAAGTTGAAGAGTAATCGAGGTTTGGATCGGAGGCACGGCTCTGCGCGAGGACCCCCAATCTGGGTTTTCAGGACGAGTGGCGCTCGCCTTCAGTGCGGCGTCGGCTACCGCGAAATGCGGCGGCGCGAGGGCTGGGACAGGCCCAGAATCAGGAGGGCGATCGACACTCCCAACAGAAAGCCACTGGCGAAGTGGGTGAAGCTGGTATCCAACCAGAACCGCAGGCCGATGCCGAGGACCAAAGCCAACGAACCGGATGCGGTGAACAGACTACGGCGAATCATACTACCCTCCTGATATTTCTCGACTGCGTGAGCGCGAGTTCGCACGGCTAGCAGGACTCTGCGTGAACTTGCCGAACTGCGTGCCTGCGGCAGCAGACGCGGGCAAGAGTGCCCGCGCCACACGTGCCTTCGGCACACTGCGCGTGCGCTATGCGCCGCGCTTGGTTTTCAGTTCGGCTAGCAACTGCTCGATGCGGTCTTCTTTTTCGAGTGCGGCTATCCGGTCGTCGAGGTTGTCACCGGCGATTTCTGATTTCGCCTGGCTGACGGCCTCGGAGTGCGCGACCTTGCGCTTCATGCGGTCGAAGGCCGCGGCTTTCGAGCCGTCGCCGGAGGCCATGCGGGCGTCGCTGGCCTTGCCCACGGCGCGGGCGCGGCGATGCTGCGCGATGAGCACGTCGGCCTTGGCTTGAGCTTCGGTCAGCTTCTGCTCGAGCTGGCGCAGGGCGGACTTCAGGTTTTCGACCTGGGCTTTCTGGTCGGCGACCTGTTGCGTGAAGTTTTGGCTGAGTTCACGGAAACTTTCCACGCGCTGCAGCGAGGCGCGGGCCAGGTCGTCTTCTTTCTTGTCGACGGCGAGTTCGGCCTTGCGCATCCACTCGGCCACTTTGTCTTCGTTTTCTTTCTGCTTTTTTTCGAGCAGGTGCTGGTCGGCGATGGCGATCGCGACTTGCGTCTTAACCTGCAGAAGCTGGTTCTGCATGTCGAGGATGACCTGCTTGATCATTTTTTCCGGCTCTTCGGCCTTGTCGATCAGGTCGTTGAGATTGGCCCGGACCAGTGTAGAAACGCGCTCTAGTAGTGCCATGGTGAACTCCTTTTAATTCAGCTTCTAGCCTCTAGCTTCTAGCTGCTAGCTTGTTGCTTGGATTTCTCATCTCGTGCGCTCGGTGGATCTGGGCGCATTCCGGACATCCCGTTGGTTTGCGGCGGAATGACGCGCCCAGCAGCATGCCGATGGCGACGCCGATTGCCAGCCAGGCGCCGACGTGGCCCGCCATTACTCCGAAGGCTGCGCCTAACGCCGCTCCCAGGGCGAGTCCGACTCCGGTGTGTTTCGATTTGTTGGTCATAACCGTGCTCCTGACCGTGCTCCTGCAAACGCCTCGCTGCGCTTGGCGGGACGGGCGAGTCGCCCGTCCCCCTACAAGCTTTTCCACACGAGACCCCTCGACTAGGCCTTCGGCGCTGTACCCGGTTTGGGGGCTTTGTCGCCGATCAGCCTTATCTTGCTCATCAACTCCGAGAGCGGCATGCCCGAGAGCGTCTCGAACAGCGCGGGCACTTGCGCCGCCATCTTGGTGATGTCGCCGGTGACTTTGCTCATGCCGGCGCCATCACCGTTTCCAGTGGAGACGATGGTGATCTTGTCGACATTGGCCAGCGGAGCTGCCAGCGCCTTCACAATTTCCGGCATGCTGGCAAACAGCCGGTCGATCACGGCCGCCTGGTTGTATTCCTGGAAGGCTTCGGCTTTCACGTTCATCGCTTTGGCTTCGGCCTCACCTTTTTTGAAAATGATTTCGGCTTCGGCTTCGCCTTGCGCGCGAATCGACGATGCCTGGCCTTCGGCTTCGGCGATCAGGCGTTGCTTCTCGGCGGCAGCGAGCGTTTCGATTCTTTGACGCTCGATCTCGGCGCCTTTGAGCACGGTCGCGATCAGTTCTTTTTCGCGGCGATTGATTTCGGCTTCCTGCACCTTGACCTGCTGTTCTTTCTCGATCTGTTGCACTTTTACTGACTCGGCGATGACTTGCTGTTGCATGATGTTGGTCTGGATGTCGTAGGCCTTGTCGGCCTGGGCCTGCTGGCGCTTAGTGACTTCCAGGTATTGCGCCTTTTTGATTTCAAGGTCGCGTTGCGATTCGGCCTGCTTGGCCAGCGACAAGGTTTCTGCGAGTACGCGTTCCTGATCGGCCTGCGCCTTGGCTACGGCGGATTCCCGCTGCAGGGCGGCACGCTTAATTGCTGTATCGCGATCGGCTTCCGCGGTGGCGACGTCGGCGTCGCGCTTGATGCGGGCCACGTCGGGCTTGCCCATGTTGGTGATGTATTCGTTTTTGTCGCGCACTTCTTTAATCGTGAACGAGATCACTTCCAGGCCCATCTTGTTCATGTCTTCGGCGCAGGTGCCGCGCATGCGGTCGGAAACCATTTCCGGCTGCTTGACGATTTCTTCCACCGTGAGCTGACCGATGATGCCGCGCAGGTGACCTTCCATGACCAGGCGGATCAGGCCTTCGCGTTCCTGATCGGACTTGGTGAGGAACTGCTCAGCCGCGGTCAGTACGGATTCGCGGTCGGATTTCACTTTGATCTGCGCTACCGCTTCGACTGTCACTGCGACGCCTTGCTTGGTGTACAGATCTTGTTGCGGCGCCACGTCGAACGACATCAGTTCGAGTGAAAGATCTTTGCAGATCTGCACCATGGGAAACACGAGCGTGCCGTGGCCTTGCACGACGCGCGTGCCGCCCAAGCCATACACGATGAGTGCTTCGTGCGGACCCGCTTTGCGATAGAGCCTGGCCATTCCGCTCATGAGGAACAGGATGACCATCACTCCCAACCCAACAAAAATCCAGATGGTGACCATTGACGACAATCCCAATCCCATAACGCCTCCTTACAAATGCAGTGCGTGCGAATGCAGTGCGAAAAGGTTTGTGCGACTTGAGTCACTGGCCGCCGGGGAACGCGGGCCCACTAACTCGGAATGGGCAGGCGGCGGGTTCAGGTTGAACTCGACAATCGAGTTGTTTCCGAACCACAAGAAACCAAGCACTACATAAAAAGCGATGAGCAGCGGCCAGGCCGCCGACGGCTTCAGCGTGTGTGCAGCCAACGCGCCGATCGTGAAAAACAGCAGCATGACCGCCATGATGCCGAGGCCCAACATCAGCGCGCCTTCGCGCGAGGTGTAGCCGTTGGGCTGCCAGTTGGCGTCGAAGTGCACTGCCATCCGCATGGGCAGGTGGTCCCAGGCGCGCCAGTACATGAGTGCGGTGATGGGCAGTGCCAGCCACATCAGCCAGACCAGCGGTTTGTAGAAATTCCGAATCATAGAGGTCTCCCCAACGCGAATCCGGTGAATCAACTTTGCATTGCAGTGCCCGCTGCCGCTTCGTCTTCGCCTGACATTTCGCTCCACAGGCGAACGTAGGCGATTCCTTTTTCGTGGCGCGTGACCACGACTTCGGCGCCTTTGGCGATGGCGCTGCCATCGTCGCTGCGAGCGCCGCAGACGCGGCGGGTTCCGACCTGCGAGTAAACAATTTCGCCGGTTCCGCCTTCGCGGATGGAACTGGAAACCCGGCCGAGCACGCCGACCATTTCGTAGTCGGCGGGATCCATGTTTTCCTCGTCCGACATCAGTACCCGGCTGAGGAACAGAAAAATAATTCCTCCGCCAGCCAGGCCGCTGATCACAGAGAAGAGCAATCCCAGGCCGACCCATACTGTTGAAAAGCGCGTGAGCAAATATCCCGTGCCGCCAAACCACGCCAGAAACGCCGTGAAGGTGACGAAGTTAAACGGCGAAATGCCGCCACTGCGAGCTGCCGGATTCGCGCCTGGCGCTTGCGATCCCGCCGGGGTGTGCGCTCCTGTGGCCACATGACCGCCCGCGACCGGAGCATGCCCTATAGGCCCGTGCGCTGGCGCCAGGTGTCCGGCGTGTCCGTGAAAATGCGGCAAATGAAGGCGTCCGAAACGCGATCCGCCAAAGATGAACGAAAAAAAACTGAAGCAGAAGCCGACCGCGAAACAGATTAGATAAAAATCGGACCAGTCCAGTTTGGCTGCCGTCATCGGATTCGCCTCCCTTCCTCAGTCGTCATCGCGCGTGATGTCCGGCCCAGGCCGGCGCGAGAACCGTTGCTGTTGCTGGCAGCGAGTTCCGGCCGCAGCGCCTCGAGCAACCGGTCGGCCAGTCCCGGCGTGTCGAGAATTGCTCCCAACAACAGGAAGCAGCGGCGCGTATCTTTTTCGCGGGCGGCCTTGATCAGCACGTTGCTGACTTCCGGGTCATTCGCGAACTTCTCAGAACCTTGCAGCAGCCAGACGTCGAGCTGGCCTTCGGTGGTGCGCAGGTCGGAAGTCAGTTCGGCGTGGTAGCCGTCGGGGTCGTCCACGAGGAAACCGGGATGCACCTTGAAAAACTTCGCCAGGAGCGCGCGCGAGGACTGCGTCATGTGCGGGCGCACGCCGTTTTCAATCTGCGAAAGATAGGACTGGCTGATGGACGCACCTTTGGTGCTTCCCCGGCCTTTGCCCAACTCTTCGCGGATGGCGCGGACCAGTTCGAGCTGCGTCATGGGGCGTCCCAGGCCGCGCAGCCCACCTTCCACCTCGCGCAGGTAGCGAATTTTCTCGCCCAGCTTCACCGGTCCTCCCCCGAGGATATTCCAGACAGCAATATTTATATTGCAATTTGCGATTATTGTCAAGAATTGTATGTGGAGCGGTTACAGAGGCTTAGGGGGTATGCAAAACGGTGCCCGGCTTTGGGACCGCTAACTGAGTGGGGCGCGGTCGAAGGCGGGCAAGAGTAACGGTGGAAACTCCCTGGGGAGCTGCGGGTGATTTTCGGGGTGCGAGGGGTCCTTCGCTTTGCTCAGGATGACAGGCCGCGGATTTTGTGCTGACTGTTCAGAGAGTTTATTCAACTCAATCTGCTGGCGGCCTGGCGCGGGTGCCGTCGCTGCCTTACAGTCCGGCTTCGATGCGGGAGCGGGGGTCGAGATAATCGCGGAGCGCGTCGCCGATGAAATTGAAGCTCAGCACGGCGAGCATTACTGCAAGCGCGGGAAACAGGACGAGATGCGGGGCGTCGAACAGGTGAGCGCGACCGTCGTTGAGCATGGCTCCCCAACTGGCGGTCGGAGGAGGGACGCCAAGTCCGAGAAAACTCATGGTGGCTTCGGCGAGGATGGCTCCGGCCATGCCGATGGCAGCCTGCACGACGACGGGCTGAATAATGTTCGGGAGAATGTGGCGGGCGATGATACGCAAGTCGGAGGCGCCGAGGGCGCGGGCGGCCTCGACAAATTCGCGTTCGCGGGCGGCAAGAACTTGTCCGCGAACCAGACGCGCGTACCCGACCCATCCGCCGAGCGAGAGTGCGAGTACGAGGTTGAAGATGCCGGGACCGCGGAAGGCGATGAAGGCGATGGCCAGCAGAATTCCGGGGAACGAAAGAAATGCATTCATCAACACGACGTTGACGAAGCGGTCGATGGCGCCGCCGTAGTATCCAGCGATGGAGCCGATCATGAGGCCGAGACCGAGCGACATCCCGACGACGCAACTGCCGACCAGCATAGAGATGCGGGCACCGTAGATGACGCGAGAGAGAATGTCGCGGCCGAGTTCGTCGGTACCAAACCAGTGGGCGGATGACGGCGGGTCGAGACGTGCGGGCAGGTTGATCGAGGCGGGGCCTTGTGGCGCGATCCAGGGCGCGAAGAGGGCGAAGGTTACGAAGACGATCACTAACACAACGCCTGTCGCCGCAAGTGGGTTGTGACGGGCATTTCCTGCCGTCCAACCGGCAACGCGCTGGCGGAATGAGATAGGGGCAGTGGACATTCAGGTCTTAAATTTCAGTTGTGCAATTTTCAGTGATCAAAGTCTCAGCGATCCAGTTTCAGCTGTGCAAATCTTCTAACTATGCGGTCTTGCGGCTCGGTACGGATTATGTTCTCATAAAGACAACCGCAAGGACGACACGCCCGCTCCGCGTGCACGCCGCAACCTCCACCCTTAGCCCCCATTTCT
>Ga0210395_10004172_pt1 | contig 11108 bp, 8 predicted proteins | sample IncBWH4OmetaG_FD_150861 | JGI IMG/M metagenome (GOLD analysis project Ga0210395, IMG submission 150861) | Forest soil microbial communities from Barre Woods Harvard Forest LTER site, Petersham, Massachusetts, United States - Inc-BW-H-4-O ...
AACCAAGTCGTTCAGGTGGCGGAATCTCAGTGGGTTGGCAGTCAGCGTATTAATCGCCTCCGGGAGATTCCGCGCGTCCGGAGCGAGAACGCTGTTGCCGCCAAACGGACACTTGCCGACATTGAAACGCTCCGCCCGAAATCGGTAGATCCGAGACTGGAGCGGGCCGGCCAAGGCGGTCGTCAGATACTGGTCCCGGTTCGACTGAAACTTACTAGTTTGAGCTCCCGACCGTCTGGGGCGGACACCACCAGCATGGTTGACATGCCGTCGCTTTCGGGTCCAGCGGCAGGATACCTACCTAGTGGCCGACCCTCCGCCACCCAGATGTCGCCTCCATTCAACCCCCTTTCAAACTGTAGCGCCAAAGTAAAATCTGGCTCCTGAGACAGCCAGCTCAAGAACGCGGCCTCGTCAACACGTGGCCTATATGGGCTGTTGCCGGGAATCACGAAACCCAGCTCGGGCGAAGGAAGCAAATATTGCGCGCCCCCAATTAACCGGAACAGTTCAGCCCGTGGAAGAGAGAAAGCAATGCGAACAACCGATTTTTGCGGAGAGAAGTCCCCTTTGACGGGGATCGTACGAAGGCTTCGATGTGGACTGGCGCCGAAACCCAAGGCCATGGCCTCCAGCAGCGCAGTCTTTCCGGCGCTGTTCTGGCCAGTAATTACGTTGAATCCCTGCCCCAACTGAACTTCGCCAGAGTCAAGAAAGCTCTTGAAATTGCGAACTTGGAACCTGGTAATCTTCATCGCGACGCGCAATTATAATCGCCAACGACCGAACCCGATGTGCAAGCCGTTTTCCACAGCCCACCCCTGTTCATCCAACCTTGACTGAGAAATCTCCACAGCCCAAACTGGGGCATGCTCAAACGCCCTCTCATCGCCGCCAAACCGGAAGAGTCCTCCTCCGCCGTCTCCGCCCGCATAAGTGCCTATGTTCGCAATACTTTACTCGCAAGTCCTGAGTTTCCAAGATTATACGCGGACGTCGTCCTATCCTCCGCCCCCAACTCCAATGAAGCCAAGATCTTAGCTCCCCACTACAAAAAAATAGTGGAGCGCACCAACGCCAACATCGCACGCGCCAATCTCGACCAGACCAAAAACGAAACCAAACCAACGACCAAAAAGGAAACCATGTCAACCCTCAAACTCTGCACGCACATCAAGGTCACCGGAGTCCGTTGCGGCTCCCCCGCTCTTCGCGGAGAGCAATTCTGCTATTTCCACCAGCGCATGATCCGCACCGTCAAAGGCCCGCCCGCGTCGCGCGTCCATCACGCCGCCCTCCTCGAAGACGAGGAATCCATCCAGGCCTCCCTCATGGAAGTCGTCAACGCTCTGCTCCGCGGCAGCATCGAAGTCAAGCGCGCCGAGCTCATCCTCCGCGCCCTCAACACCGCCGTCCGCAACATCCGCCGCGTCAACTTCTCCCGCGTCAGTCGCATGGTCACGCAACTCCCCGATTACCCCGCCGTCCCCGACCTCGAAGTCGAAGAGGCCGCCCGCGCCGAAGCCGCCCGCCAAGCCACCCGCGCCGAAATCGCCCGCGTCCGCGCCGCCCACTTGGCGCCAGCCCCCATCGATCCCGCAAAACCCAAGCCGCCAGTGTCCGACAGAAGTGCACAGGTCCTTCAGTCGCGCAAACACCGCGCGCCTTCAGGATGACAACCAAAATCCCTATGTCTAGCTGCCCTGAAATGCGTCATCCCGAAGCGTCGCGCTTTCACCAGCGACGCGAGGGATCTCCCGCGCATCGCACTCGCCCTCCGGATTCATCGCTCGGGAGATCCTTCGCTCCGCCTGAAAAGCGGCTCCGCTCAGGATGACCCCAATTGTGATGAAGACTGGCGGAAGGGAGGGCCTTTCAATGACCCAATGACCCAATCGCTCAATGACTCAATGACTAAATGGGTTTCCCGCGGAAGAAGTAGACCAGTTCGATGATGAGGATGACGACGACCATCAGTTCGAGGACGAAGGCGCGGGACTGATTGAACTGCTCCACCATGAAGCGGTAGAGGTCTTCGGCGGTCTGCAGCTTTTCTTTGACCAGGTCTTTGTAGTCAGGGACGCCGACCTTGGCCGCGCACAGTTTGTAGAGGCGCGCGGAGAACATGTCGCTGAGGAACTTGATGGCGTTGTCGGCGCGCTCGGTGAGTTCGTTCACGTCGAGCAGGACGGTGTGCAGTTTGGCGGCGGCGCGCGCCGTCCGCCAGCGCGACCAGAGTCCGGTGCCTCCGGCGTCGAGAAAGTCGTAGACGTTTTCGAGTTCTTTGGTGAGGAGTTCGTCGTAGTGGCGGAACTCGAGCAGCTGCGAGTTGGCGTACTGCAGCAACTGGATGGCGGTCTCGGCGCCGGTGTCGGTGTCGTAGATGAAGGCGGCGTTCCATCCGATGACGGCGAGGTCGTTGGGATAGTAGGAAATGCGGGACCCAAGAATCTCCTGGCGCTCGCCTTCGGAGAGCATGGACATCTCGCCGCGCACGACCTGGGCGATGTGATCTCCTTGAGCGGCGAGCAGGTCGTTGGCCGAGGGCGCGCCGGTTATGTCACTCAACTTTATTTCGCGAAGATGGAAGATGAAGTAGTCCTCTTGCAGCCACTCGGAGGTGTACGGTTTCACGAGAGCCGGCGCGGCGCGTTCGAGCTTTTGCTTGACCACGCGCGAGGCCAGCTTCTCGAAGTTCGAGTCGGACGTCCAGCGGCAGGAGAGTTGGATGAGCTTATCCCAATCACCGGCGAACGGGAGCTCGAAGACCAGGCTGACTACGCCGTAGTCGTAGTACTTGATCTGACCTTCGAGGCGCTCTCCGCTGTCGAGGATCAGCGGCTCGAGCGATTCTTCGACCGGAGGGCGCTGGTAGCGGACGTATCCCGGCGCCTGATGCTTGAAGCTGGCTTCGGCGGTGCGGGCTCCGAAGATCTTGCGGAGCTCGTCGAGGCGGATCTCTTCGCAGACGTCGAACTGGATCAGGACCAGGACCGACCCGCGCAGGGGCGCGGGAGCTGAGTTTTGGGACGACGACTGAGCGGACGCGGCTTCGTCGCCGATCAGGTTGCTGACCATCGTCGTTGTGAATTCGGTTGTGAGTTCGCGATCCATAACACGCTCGTAAGTTCTGGGCTAGAGGCTAGCCCGTCGGGCGCAGGAAGGAGCGCCGCAGGAGACTCTTAATATTGTCCCAGAAAGCTGGCGATTGGGCTAGAGCTGTCGAGCGCGGTTGCACGGGAGATCCTTCGCTCCGTCTGAAGAGCGACTCCGCTCAGGATGACGCAATCGGCGTAAGTTGATGATGCATCAGCGGTTGCGGGCGAATTGCCAGAGGAGGAATGCGCCCGCGGCTAGGGCTCCCAGGCCCAGTCCGGTGCGCTGCATGGAGCGGCGGACTTCGGACTCGTGCTGGCGGACCAAGGCGGATTCGGGGTAGGGGCCAACGGCAGGTTCCTCCACTGCGCCGTCGCTTGCGCTCCGGCTTCGGTCGGAATGACAAGGCTGAGGGGGAGCGTCGAGGGCCATTTTTAGGACTTCGGCGACGTGCAGGGCTTGGCGGGCGGTGCTTTGGGCGATTTGCTCGCGGCAGCTGAAGCCGTCGGCGATGATTAGCCAGTCGGGCGGCGCCTTGCGGACTGCGGGTAGGAGTTCTAGTTCGCCGATGGCTTGCGAGATTTCGTATTTGTCCCGCTCGAAGCCGAAGGAGCCGGCCATGCCGCAGCATCCGGGGGCGGGGGATTGGAAGTCGATGCCGATGCGGTGGAGGAGGGATTCTTCGGCGGTCATCTTCATGATGGATTTGTGGTGGCAGTGGCCGTGGAGCAGGGCTTTGCGGTTGAGTTGGGGCAGCGGGGTGGTGGTGTGATTCAGTTCTTGTTCCAGGAATTCACTTAGCAGGAATGTTTGTTTGCTTAGGGCTTGGGCGCGAGCGTCATGTGGGAAGAAGTTGAGGAGTTCGTCGCGGAAGACGGCGACGCAGCTGGGCTCGAGGCCGATGATGGGGATTCCGGCTTCGATCTCGGGCTGGAGTTCGTCGAGGATGTTGAGGAGCAGGGATTGGGCGCGATCGAGCATACCGAAGTCGTATAGGGGGCGGCCGCAGCAGAGATTGGCTTGCGGCAGGAGGACGCGGTATCCGGCGGCTTCGAGGACTTCGACGGCGGCGCGGGCGGTGGCGGGGTGGAAATGGTTGTTGAAGGTGTCGGGCCAGAGGAGGACCTCAGGGGCTAAAGCCCCATTTAGGTTGACTCCTTGACGCGGCGCTAAAGCGCCGCTCTTCCACGGTTGCGCCATCGTTCCGGTTGCGGCCATCGACGCTCGCTTCGCATCGCTGGGCGGACGAAGGCGTCTGCCGCTACGTGAGTTTTCGTGCGTGCGGTGGAACCAGGATTTGAAGTTTTCGGGGGCGAAGGGGGGGATGGCGCGTTGGGACGGAATTCCGGCGACTAGCTTTGCGATGTCGCGGAGGATTGGGAGTTGCGTGGTTAGATTTACGAGGCCGGGAATGGTTGAGGCTGCGCGCGCCCAGAGGTCGATGTGGCCGAAGGCATAGGCGCTGCGGGGGCGGATGCGGCCTTCATAATAATGAGAGAGAAATTCGGCTTTATAGGTGGCGACGTCGACGCCGACGGGGCAATCGCTTTTGCAACCTTTGCAGGCCAGGCAGAGGTCGAGGGATTCTTTTACGGCTTCGCTGCGCCAGCCGTCGCGAATGATCGCATCCTCTCGCGCTGGCGCGTCTCCCGCAAGCCCTTGCGTCATTTCCCAGAGTAGATGAGCGCGGCCGCGGGTGCTTTGTTCTTCTTCGTGCGTGACGCGGTAGCTGGGGCACATTACGCCACCTTCTTCACGGCGGCATTTGCCGACGCCTACGCAGCGCAGGGTTGCGGCGGCGAGGCTGCCGTGGTCGTCGGGAAATTGAAAATTTGTTGGCGGTTCCCACGGGGCGTAGTTGGGGCCTAGGCGAAGATTTTCGTCGAGCTTGTTAACACTGATTTCAGGCGCGGCCGTATCGGTCGAGTTTGGCTCTCGCGCAGGGCTTGAGGAGTGGGAGATCCCTCTCTCCGCCTGAAGAACGGCTTCGCTCGGGATGACAATGCCGTTTAGAAAAGCAGACTGCACCATTGCCCCGGAGCCAATGAGCTTGCCGGGATTCATTTTCCAGTCGGGATCCCACGCGGACTTGAAGGCGCGGAAGGCTTGCATTAATTCTGGGCCGAACATTTTGGGGAGGAGTTCGGCGCGGGCTTGTCCGTCACCGTGTTCGCCGGAGAGCGAGCCGCCGTAGCTGACGACCAGGTCGGCTGCTTCTTCGACGAACTTACGGAACTTAGCGATGCCTGCTTTCGATTGCAGATCGAAGTTCAAACGCGTATGCACGCAGGCGTGGCCGAAATGTCCGTAGAGTGAGCCTTTGTAGTTGAATGCGGTCATGAGTTGGCGGAGGTCGCGGAGATAGCTGCCGAGTTTTTCGGGAGCTACGGCGGCGTCTTCCCAGCCTTCCCAGTTGAGCGGCTCGCCGGGGACGTGGGAAGTGACTCCGAGACTGGCTTCGCGAATTTCCCAGATGCGCTTGGCTTGTGGACCGGAGTAGAGGCGAGTGTTGGGCGGGCTGGCGCTGTGGTTGAGGGCTGCGACGAGGGCGTGGGCTTGCGATTCCGCTTCTTGAAATGTTTGGCCGCCGAATTCGACCATGAGCCAGCCTCCGCCTTCGGGGAGCAGGGCGAGTCCTTCGGGATTGATGCCTTTGGTGCGCGTGTAGTAGACGAGAAGATCGTCGAAGCCTTCGAGGCCGATGGGGTGGTGCTGCATGATTTCGGGGATGTGATCGGCGCACTGGAAAATGTCGGGATAGGCTACGACCAGGAGAACGCGTTGCGGAGGGCTTTCGACCAGGCGGCAAGTTGCTTCCAGGACTGTGGCGCAGGTTCCTTCGGAACCGACCAGGGCGCGGGCTATGTGGAAGTTGTTTTCAGGGAGCAGGTAGTTGAGGTTGTAGCCGGAGACGCGGCGGGGGATTGGGGGGAATTTTTGGCGAATTTGATCGGCGTATTGGTAGGCGATTTGCTTTAGGGCAGTTTCGATTTGGTTTGCGCGAACGGCGCTGCGGCCCGATACATCCGGGCCGCCTGGACGGGTCGAAGACCCGTCCCCACACGAGCCGATTCGATTTTCGCCTACCCTGAGGTCTGTGCCGTCGTAGGTGACTACTTCTAGCGCTTCTATGTTGTCGTCTGTCTTTCCGGCCATTACGGAGTGGACGCCGCAGGAATTGTTGCCGATCATGCCGCCGATGGTGCAGCGGTCGTGGCTGGCGGGATCGGGGGCGAAGGTGAGGTGATATTTTTCCGCGGCGCTGCGGAGGTGGTCGAGGACTACGCCGGGCTGGACACGGGCGATGCGGCGGACTGGATCGATCTCGAGGATGCGCGCCATGTACTTCGAGAAATCGAGGACGACGGCTACGTTGCAGCATTGTCCGGCTAGCGAAGTGCCACCGCCGCGGCAGAGCAACGGGGCGCCGAATTCGCGGCAGGTGGAGATTGCGGCGACGACGTCGTCATTGTTGCGGGGGAGAACGACGCCTATGGGGACTTGGCGGTAGTTGGAGGCGTCGGTGGCGTAGAGGGCGCGGCTGCCGGGATCGAAACGGACTTCACCTTGAATGCGAGAGCGGAGAACTGCTGCGAGAGCGTCGGAGGTGGAAGTGGTGTTGTCGGGCATGGGCCGTGTAGTTTTGCGGGAGAGTAACGGGCGAGTATATCGCAGATCGGATATGCTTCGGGCTGTTGGTAGTGGGCAGTAGCTCGATATAAGTCTCCGACCGCACGCATCTTTCCTGGCCATTGACGTCACCCTGAGCGTAGCCGTTCTTCCGGCGGAGGGAAGGATCGCCCGCTACGACGCTGTGTGCCACGGGAGATCCCTCGGCCGGCTGGTAAGAACGCGGGCGCTTCGGGATGACGCCTCCGTGAGGTTTAAGAATTCAAACTGAGCCGAAGCCAGCGGTTTTAAAGAGCAGCCTCTCGCGGCTTTTGCAGAAGCAAAGTCCCCACTTCTCGCGCAAAGAACGCGCGAGAAATGGGGCACCCGCCTTTTCTTACATGCTGGAGTTTAGTTGGCTTTCTTGCTCACGTTGGCGATCACGAATTTTGTGCTGTCGCCACTGGGCTGGACGTTAATGGTGATCATGTTCTGCGGGTCGCCCGAGATAATGTTGCAGCGATTCGGGTCGGAACTCGTCGTGGTGCCAGCGGGGAGCTTGGATTTGTAGAAGTCGCAGACTTTCTCGCCGCTGTCAGTAGTTTCAAAAGTGGCGGTGACGGTGTGCATGCTGCCGAAGGACATGGAGGCGGTGCCGTTTTTCTGCGCGACGGCTCCGGGGTAGATGTCAACACCAAGGTCTTTCGCGGTCTGCGCGGGATCTTTGTTGGTTTCGACCGAGCCGAAAGGGGTTTCGACTTTCACGTTATCGCCGTTCTGGGATATGTGAGCGCTCTTGACGGCGCGATGGATGACGATACCGCAGGTGACCATAGCGAGAACGCCCATGCCGACGATGACGGCGATGATGATGAGGATGATCTTGAGGGCGCTGCTGCCGCCTTTGGACGGCGGAGGGGCCATGGGGGCGGGTGCGGTTATGGCGGGAGTCGATGATCCGGCGATGGCCGCGCCGCACTTGTTGCAGAATCGTGTTCCATCCGCTACAGCAGCGCCACAGGAACTGCAGAATGCCATAAGTCACCTCGTGGACGACGATGATTCGGCTCGACGCGCGAGTATACCGCAGTTCGCTCAGCGGCTAAAGCCGCAAGTGGTGATATTTGTGCGTTACGCGGCCCTAAAGGGCCGCTCTTCCACAAAACCTTAGCTCCAGCTGCGGGTGCCGTAGTCGGCCATGGAGAGTACCAGAAGAATGAAGAGGAAGAATATGGTGGAGATGACGACCAGCTTGAGGAGCTTTTCGTGAGCGCCTTTGAGGTGCATGAAGAAGAGCGCGACGAGCAGGGCTTTGGTGGTGGCGATGATGAGGGCGACGGCGGCGTTGAAAACTCCGAGGTCGATTTTTGCGACTTCGTAGGTGAGGAAGGTGCCGACGAGGAGGGCGGCCCAGACGGCGAAGTAGGTTGGCAGGGGGGATGATTTTGAATGATCAGACATAACGGACCTCAGAGCTAGGCGGTGTGCCGATGGTTCTGATGAGCGGGAGATCCTTCGCTTCGCCGGAAGAACGGCTCCGCTCAGGATGACGCCGAACTAAATCTGAAGAACGGCTCCGCTCAGGATGACGCCAACTCGAATTTGTACTTACGAAATTCATATGCAATGCCACTACCGGTGACGATCGATCAGGTAGAGCAAGGGAAACAGGTAGATCCACACGATGTCGACGAAGTGCCAGTAGAGGCCGCCGATTTCGAGTGGAGTGTGGTAGTCGGGAGTGAAGCGGCCTTTCCAGGCCATCCAGAACAGCCAGGCAAAAATTCCCAGGCCGATGATCATGTGCAGGGCGTGCAGCCCGGTCATGATGAAGTACAGGGCAAAGAAAATTTGGGCGTGATCCGGGTCGGCGTACTGTTTGGGATGGCCCGGAATCGGCACGTGATCGAAGCTGAAGGATGCGCCGGGAACGTGATGCTCTTCGAATTTCTGTTTGTACTCGATGCCCTTGACGCCGAGGAAAGTGACACCGAAGACCATGGTGAGGACGAGCATGGTGAGCAGAAGTCCGCGGCGCGAAGTTTGTGCGGCCCAGATGGCGAGCACGACGGTTAAGCTGCTGCAGATGAGGACGGCGGTGTTGGTGGCGCCAAGAGCCGCGTCGATGGACGTGCTGGCGGCGGCGAAGTCCGAGAAGTACCATCCGCGGTAGATGAGGTAGGCGCAGAACAGGCCGCCGAAGAACATAACTTCGGTGGCGAGGAAAATCCACATGCCGAGACTGGAGGAGTCGCGCTGCTGCTCTTCGGTCGCGAAGTGATGCAGGAGCGCGGGGTTGTGTTCGCCGTGAGCTTCGCCCGGAATGACGGTGGTAGAGCTATCGTGCAACGGGGACCTCCTGTTTCTGGGGCGCGTCCAGTTCCTCGTAGTTGTAAGCCTCCCAGGTCACGACCGGCTCTTCTTCAAAGTTGTACGTGGTCGGCGGAGATTGCGTTTTCCACTCGAGGCCGGCGGCGTTCCACGGATTGTCGGGTGCGGACTTGCCGTAACGCATCGACCACAGGAAGTAAATCATGGGAAGCAAGTAGCCGATGCCGAGCACAGTTGCGCCGGCGGTTGAGAGAACGTTGAGTACCTGAAATTCCGGTGGGTACTGGTAGTAGCGGCGCGGCATGCCGACGTAGCCGAGAATGAACTGTGGGAAGAATGTCAGGTTGAAGCCGATGAAGACGATCAGCGCGGCGAGGCGAGCCCAGCCTTCGGGATAGAGCTTGCCGGAAATTTTCGGCCACCAGAAATGCATGCCTCCGAGATAGCCCATGAGCGCGCCACCGACCATGATGTAGTGGAAGTGGGCGATGACGAAATAGGTATCGTGAACGTGCATGTCGATGCCGAGCGCGGCTAGGAAGAGGCCGGTCAATCCGCCGATGGTGAACAGGCCGAGGAAGCCGAAGGCATAGAGCATGGGCGCGTCGTAGCGGATGGAGCCTTTGTAGAGAGTGGCCGTCCAGTTGAAGACCTTAATAGCGGAAGGAACGGCCACGGCGTAGCTGAGGATGGAAAATACGAGTGCGGCGTAGACGGAGATTCCGGCGACGAACATGTGATGCGCCCAGACCAGGAATCCGAACACGGCAATACAGATCGAGGACAGCGCGACGAAGGTATAGCCGAAGATGCGCTTGCGTGAGAAGCAGGCGATGATTTCCGTGACCACGCCCATGGAGGGCAGGATCATGATGTAGACGGCGGGATGCGAATAGAACCAGAACAGGTGCTGAAACAGAAGCGGATCGCCGCCAAGTTTAGGATCGAAGATGCCGAGGTGCAAGGCGCGTTCGGCGACGACTAGGACGAGGGTAATTGCGATGACGGGAGTGCCGAGAATCTGGATGATGCTGGTGGCGTAGTGCGCCCAGATGAACAGCGGCAGGCGCGACCAGGTCATGCCGGGGGCGCGCATGCGATGGATGGTGACGATGAAATTAAGTCCGGTGAGGATGGAGGAGAATCCGGTGACGAAGATTGCGAGTCCAGCTTCGATAACTTTGGTGTTGCTGAAGGCGGTGCTGAAGGGGACGTAGAAAGTCCAGCCGGTGTCGACGCCGCCGGTGAGCATGCAGTGCAGCATCATGATGCCGCCGATGATGTAGAGATACCAGCTGAGCAGGTTGATGCGCGGGAAGGCGAGATCTTTCGCGCCGATCATCATGGGCACGAGGAAGTTGCCGAGCACGGCGGGAATGGAGGGGATGAGAAAGAAGAAGACCATCACCTGGCCATGCATGGTGAAGAGTTTGTTGTAGGTGTCGGCCTGGACGAGATCGCCGGCGGGCGTGAGCAGCTCGAGGCGAATGAGCAGCGCGAAGAATCCGCCGATGAAAAAGAAGAATGTGATGGAAAGCAGGTAGAGAAGCGAGATGCGTTTGTGGTCCGTGGTCAAGAGCCACGAGCCGACGCCGTAGTGCTTGTTCAGATAATTCTCGCGCTCGATTGCTTGGACGGCGGGTTGAGCGGCGGGTTGAGGAGTTGCGGTAGCCATAACTTATTGCACCTGAGTTCCTGTGGTCTGCGCTGCGGTCTGCGCTTCTTGCGGCGCGCCTTGTGGCGTGGTGACGGAGGCAGTCTTAGTCACCGCAGCGGCTCCCGGCTGCGCCAGCGACTTCACGTAGGCGACCAGCGCGTTGACTTGTTCTTCACTGACTAATCCCTGAAATGTGGGCATGATGGGCTGGAATCCTTTGACGCGCCGGGCGCCGGGATCGAGGATGCACTCGCGTATGTAGTTTTCATCCGCCGTTACGGTGCGGCCGTCCTCGAGTTGCACGGGTTTGCCAAAGACTCCCTGCAGGTTTGGGCCGCGGCCTTGCGAGTCGGTGCGATGGCAGGTGACGCAGCCGAGTTCGGCGAAGATTTTTTCTCCGGTGGCGGAGAGCGGG
>Ga0210395_10004173_pt1 | contig 11107 bp, 11 predicted proteins | sample IncBWH4OmetaG_FD_150861 | JGI IMG/M metagenome (GOLD analysis project Ga0210395, IMG submission 150861) | Forest soil microbial communities from Barre Woods Harvard Forest LTER site, Petersham, Massachusetts, United States - Inc-BW-H-4-O ...
AGCGTGCGCGAGATACTCACCGGCTCGCATAAATGGCTCGCGTTCCAACCGGCCGATCAGCGGGATCGCGCGCAGCATCAGGTCATAGGCGGTCGCATCGATCGGCGGGCGGGCGGAACTGCGCTTGGCCTCGATCAGCAGGATTTCCGGATCGATCTGCGCCACCACCTCCGAGGCGATCTCGTCCTGTAGCGACAGCAGGTCGTTCGACTGGCGATCGAAACGACGCGCCCACACAACCTGATTGCCGGCGCGCAGATCGAGCAGGCGCACTGTGATGCGCAGGCGGTTGCGCACCCGTTGAATGGAGCCGTCGAGCAGGAAGTCGAGGCCGAAGGTGCGCCGGATCGCGGACTCGTCGCGTGTCTCAGCCGCGAAGCGCGCCAGTGAATTGGAAGCAACCACGAACATCCAGCGGAACCGGGCCAGCGCGGTGGTGATCTCCTCGGCCAGCCCGGGAGCGAGGTGCGACTCCTCCTCGGTGGTGCCGACGAGTTGCAGGGGCATGACCCCGACATGGGCGCCACCTCGGGTAGGGTGCAGCTCCTGCGTGCGTGGTTCGAGCACCGCAGTGGGCTCGTCCGGTTCATCGGCCACCGGGGGCGGTGGCGGCGGTCGCAGCGGCATGCGGCTTCCCGCAGGGCCGCGGATTTCCGCCAGAAGCTTTTGGGTCTCCGCCGACGGCGAGGCGTCCAGCAGATCCGCGAGCACCGCGCGGCAACGGTCATAGGCCTGAATCGCCATGCCGCGCTCGCCCCGCGCCGCGTGCGCCCGCATCAGCGCTCGCCAGGCACCCTCATGGGCACGATCGATCTGCAGCAGACGCTGCGCCGCTGGGATCGCCGCCTCCGGTTCGACCTGTTCGCGCAGCAGGGCTTCCGCCACCGTACGGGCACGGTCGCGCAGCCGCTCACGCTCGGTGGTCAGCCAGGCGTCGAACGTAGGATCGATGCCGTCCAGGTCCTCCAGCAGATCGCCATCGAGCAAGGACAGCGAGGCCGGCTGGTCGGTCGTCGCCCGCATCACCTCTTCCACGTCCACCCAGACCACGCCGGGCCGGAGCGAGAGGTGATCCCGGGTGACCGACAACACCTCGGTCCCCGCCGGCGCCAAGGTTTCGAGAAGCCGATGAATCTCCTGGCGCAGCGAGGCCCGCGCCTGCTCCTCGGGGCGGCGGCTCCACAGCAGCTCGGCCAAGCGCCCGCGGAGGGCGGCGCGTGGCGATGACAAGGCAATAACGGCCAGCAACGCACGGGTCTTGCGCCCGGCGGGCAGCACGTTCTCGCTGGTCAGCGTCCAGGCTTCCATCTGGCCGATCAGGCGCAGCCTGACCACGACCTGCACCGCCGGGTTGGGCGGTGTGATGTGGGCCGAAGGTCGTTGTGAAGTGCCAGCCATCATTGCGTCATTTGTGTGAGGTTCGACTACCCAAGGCCAGGGCTTCAGCACGGAGAGACTTACATCCCCCTTTCAAATCGCTGCCTCCCCGAAAATTCGCCGGATATTACCCTGCCACGACTGGCGATAGCACGCCAGCCAATGTTCTGCCTGTGTCGGTTCGCCAGCCACGATCGCTTCTAGTGGAACGAGATAGACCGATTCGTCCAGCCCCGCAACGTTGCAACGCGCCCGGCCGCGCAACCCATCACGGGCGATGGCGACGACGTCGCGGGCGAGGTCCCGGAGACGGCCTTCGCGCCACGGAGCTGCCAAGCCCTCTCGCGGCACCGCCTCCCGCAGGGCTACCGCGTCCTCCCACGTCGCGTCGCGCAGCAGCATCTCAGCCGCGGCGAGCGCGGCTTCATCATAGAGCAGGCCAACCCAGAGCGCCGACTGCGCAACCATCATGTCGGCGCGGCCGGCGTCCGCTCCACGCATCTCCAGGAAGCGCTTGATCCGCACGTCGGTGAACACCGTCGTGACGTGGTCGGCGAAATCGCCCACCGTGGCGACCGTGCCCGCGACGTTGTGCAGCCGGCCGTTCATGAAGTCCCGGAACGACGCGCCGGCCACGTCGATGTAGGAGCCGTCGCGATAGACAAAGTACATCGGCACCTGGTCGACCATCCATTCGACGTAGCGTTCGAAGCCGAAGCCGGGTTCGAACATCACGCGCGGTATGCCGGAGCGCTGGTTGTCGGTGTCGGTCCAGACATGGGCGCGATACGACAGGAAACCGTTCGGCCGCCCCTCCGAGAACGGCGAGTTGGCAAACAGCGCGGTGGCCAACGGTTGCAGCAACAGCGATACACGCAGCTTGCGCAGCATGTCCTGCTCGGACGAATAGTCGAGATTGACCTGCACGGTACACGTGCGCGTCATCATATCGAGGCCACGCGTGCCGACCTTCGGCATGTAGCGCCGCATGATCGCGTAGCGCGACTTCGGCATCCACGGCATTTGCTCGCGCGTCGCGATCGGGTGAAATCCGAGCGGCAGGAAGCCGATTTGCAGATCGCGCGACACGCTGCGCACCTGTTCGTAGTGCGCCTCGAGCTCGGCCATGGTGTCGTGCAACGTTTCCAGCGGCGCGCCAGAAAGTTCGAGTTGGCCAGCGGGTTCCAGCGAAACTGCCGCGTCGCCCTGCTTCAAGCCGATGAGGTTGCCGGCGTCGGTGATCGGCGTGCCGGCAAAGCGCTGAAGGCCCTCGAGCAACTCGCGGATCGAGCCAGGCTGGCCGTCCGTCGGCTGGTAAGGCGGGGCAGCGAGATCACCGATGCGGAAGCCGAATTTTTCGTGCTCGGTGCCGATGCGGAAGCGTTCCATTGGCTTGCATCCGGCGGCGATATGATCGGCCAGTTGCTGCACCGAGGTGACCGGCGTCGAGTCGGCGTCTCCGGGATTGGACATACTGCTCCCAGGCGTGTGGGTTCGCGTTATGCTATTAGCGGCAGTCCACCCCCTGCAACAATGCCAGGCCCGCGATGCAGGCCGTATCAGCACGAAGGATGCGCGGCCCGAGCGATACAGGCGTTACAAAGGGATGCGCGCGCAGCGCTTCAAGCTCCGCCGGTGTGAATCCGCCTTCCGGACCGACGAGCAGCGCTTGTGCGCCATCCGTCGGGGAAAGGCGCGGCTCCTGGCTGCGTTCGACAGCGGCGAACAGGCGCCTGCCGCGAGGCCAGTCGGACAGCAGCGCTGCGAGCGGCTGCAACGGATGAAGGTCGGGTACAGTCAAACGCTCAGACTGCTCCGCGGCCTCCACGGCGATAGCCGTGAGGCGCTCGGCATTCATCCGATGCGCATTGACGCGTTCGGTGATGACTGGACGCAGCGCGGCCACGCCGAGTTCGGTCGCCTTCTGGACGACGAGATCGGTGGCATCGCGCTTCAGCAGCGCAAATGCCAGCCACAGATCGGGACCTTGGGTCTGCGCGTGTGTCCGGCGCTCAACCCGCAGAGTGGCGAAATCGCGCCGGACGGTCTCGATGCGGGCGGCGAATTCGCCGTCGCGGCCATTGAACAGCAGCAGCGTATCGCCAAGCCCGCGCCGCATGACGTGCACAAGATAATGCACCTGCGTCGCCGTTGCGGCGATGGCGTCCCCCTCGGCCAGGGCTGCCGTGACGTAAAGACGGATTGACCCGGTCATGACTGCGGGCAGATTAGCATCCATGCAGGCGCACACCGACATCGCGGCGACCGGATGGGTGGCGCGACTGCCACGACCGTGGCTGCCCTATCTCCTGCTGGCGCGGGTCGATCGCCCGATTGGCGTGTGGCTGCTGTTTCTGCCAGGACTGTGGGGGATTCTGCTGTCCGGCACGCCGCTACTCCAAGAGGTGCGCCTGATCGTGCTGTTCGCCATCGGCGCCCTTGTGATGCGCGCCGCCGGCTGTGTGGTGAACGACCTGTGGGACCGCGATATTGATCGGATGGTGGCACGGACCGCCGCCCGGCCTCTGGCGTCCGGCGCACTCCGCCCAGGCCAGGCGCTGGTGTTCCTGGCCGTGCTCCTGCTGGCAGGGCTGGCGATCCTGCTGCAACTGAATGCGCCGGCCCGGTTGCTGGGCGTGGCCTCGCTGGTGCTGGTGGGACTGTATCCCCTGGCCAAGCGGGTGACGTGGTGGCCGCAGCTCATGATGGGCTTCACCTTCGGCTTCGGAGCACCTCTCGGTTACGCCGCCGGGGCGGGACGGCTGGATGCGACCTGGGCTGCTCTGTACGGCGCGGCGATCCTTTGGGACCTGGGGTTCGACACGATCTACGCTCACCAGGACCGCGAGGACGATGCGCTGGTCGGGGTGAGATCGACGGCCCGCCTGTTCGGCCAGCGGACGCCACTCTTCCTTGCCGCCTGCTACGGCGGCGCGGTGCTGTTGCTGGCGCTGGCGGGCTGGCTCGCCGGGATCGGGGGCTGGTTCTATCCGGCGCTGGTGCTGCCCGCGGTGCTGCTGGCACGGCAGGTCGTGGCGCTTGACATCGACGATCCGGCCCTCTGCCTGCGCCTCTTCAAGGCGAACCGCGAGGTTGGGCTGGCCGTCGCAGCGGCGATCCTGCTCGGCTGGGCGTGAGATCCCGCGTCGCTGACCCACGGGGCAGTTTCGCGGGAAACCACTGGCGTCATTCGCTGATCGGTCGCTCGACCGCCCGGTTCAGGGCGGCGTCGATGTCGCCCTCCCACAGCTCGCGCGGCAATTCGTGGACGAGCTCGATCTCGTTGCCGTTCGGATCGCTCAGATGAATGCTGTGGGTGACGCCACGATCCACGCGCCCGTAAACCGTCACGCCGTGCGCGGTCAGGAAGGCGATCTGCTTATGCCAGGCCTCCTGCGTCGCGTATTCGATGGCGACGTGGTTCAGCGCCTGAGGCCGCTTGGCGAGATCGCCGGGCAGCATTTGCTCGACCAGCGCGATGTCGTGGTGATGCAGCTTGCCATCGCGCTCGCCGCTGTAGAAGCGCATCCGGGCGCGCGGCATGCCATCCGGGACGGGGCGACTCAGGGTGCCAACATGGCGGAAGCCGAGAAGTTCGGTCCAGAAGCGATGGGATTCCTCGAGGTCCCGAACGTTGAGGACGATGTGATTCAGGCCGCGAGGCGTCTGCGCCTCGGTTGCTGATTGAACCAGACCTGTCATTGGTTTCTCCCGCGAAAGATCATCAGGGTATTCGCCGTCGGCACGGCCGTCAGGTGCGCTCGACGCTGGTGGCAGCGGCGTCGAGCGCGGCGGCGACCTTGTTGATCTGCTCCTCGCTCAGCGGGCCACGCGAAATGCGCAGTCGCAGCGCGAGCCTCAGATTCTCCATCGCGCGCAGGATCTGTGGCGCGGGACCTCCGCCCTGCGCCCTGCTGGCCTCGGCCATGCGGGCGAGGAGGGCATCCACGGCAGGCCGGTAGGCGGCAAGATGATCCCGTCCGTCCGGCGTGATTGCATGCAGTTTCTTGCCACCCTCGCCTGTGCTGACTGTCACCTGACCGAGTTCCTCAAGCAGCGTCAGCGTGGGATAGATGACGCCCGGGCTTGGGCTGTAGGCGCCACCGACCTGCTCCTCGATCGCCTTGATGAGCTCGTAACCGTGCCGCGGCTTCTCGGCGATGAGGTGGAGGATGACCAGGCGAAGGTCGCCATGGGCGAAGAAGCGGCCGAGCCCGGAACGGCTGCCGCGCCGGTGCCGGCCATGTTCGCCGGACCGACTGTCGCCGCGATGATCTTCATGGGCGAAGCGTTGGTCCAGCCCATCGTAAGGGTGTCCATCGTCAGAGTGCCGTCTGTGTGAGTGTCTGTGGAACATTCAATCTCCGGGTGTGTTTCGATATAACGAAGTTAAGATATATCTAGATACACTCGAAACGCAAGGGGTCCCGGAGCTAAAATTCTGGCGTTGGGCAGACTGCATGTGAGCAAGCGCCGCCGCATGAGCGCCGGTATCAAACAACCTGCCGCGAAAGGAAACGAACAATGCGACTCTTCTATGCCGCCGCTTCACCCTTCGCTCGCATCGTCCGGGTGGCTTTGCTGGAGACTGGTCTCGACGCCCAGGTCCGCAAGCAAGAAGTCACGCTGCGCGATCCCACTTCCGCGTTGCTGCCGTACAATCCCGTCGGACGCGTTCCGACCCTCGAACTCGACGACGGCACGATCCTGACCGAAAGCCTGTTAATCCTGTACTATATCGACACGCTACATCGGGGGCGCCCATTGCTGCCCAGGGATAGCTCCGACAGGTGGCGTACACTCGCGGAAATGGGCGTCGCTGCAGGCATGTTGGAGGGCATTGTCACCTGGGCGCGCGAACTGCGTCGACCCGACAACGCACGCTCGCCAAGCGTGATCGCGCTGGAAACCACCAGGGTCAACCGGACAGCCGATGTTCTTGATCGCGCGGTCGCGAAGGGTGGCTACTCGGGCGAGATCAATGCCGCCCGCATAGTGCTCGGTTGCGCCCTGGGCTGGGTCGATCCGCGTCACCCAGTCTGGACCTGGCGCGCCGGCCGGCCGGCCCTGGCCAGGTGGTTCGAAGCCATAGCGGCGGCACCGTCATTTCAGGCGACGATTCCGCCACCACTTTAGCGGGTCAGGTTGGTCCCTCATGATAGCGCTGCCTGACTGGAGCCCCGCGCGAGACGTGCAGCGCTTCGTACGCGAACACGCCAGACGTGGTCAGGTGCCTCTGGTCCCCGAGATCACCCTGTACCTTGCCAGCGAAATCACCCCGATCTGGCAGGCCACCGAGGCGTGGCTGGCCGAACACGACGTCGAGCCACCGTTCTGGGCGTTCGCCTGGCCGGGCGGCCAGGCGCTGGCGCGGCACGTGCTAGACCAACCCGCATGCGTTGCCGGCCGGCGTGTGCTCGACTTCGCCGCCGGATGCGGCATCGCCGCCATTGCCTGTGCGCTGGCTGGCGCAGCATGGGTCGACGCAGCCGAGATCGACCCGCTGGCGCGTGCCGCAATCGCGCTGAACGCCGCGACGAACGCTGTCGATATCGCACTCAGCGATTCCGACATCGTCGGCACCGACGGCGGCTGGGACCTCATCCTGTGCGGCGACGTCTGCTACGAGGCGCCGATGACCGCGCATATTCTGCCGTGGCTGCGGCGCATGGCCGACCATGCGGAGGTGTGGATCGCCGATCCCGGCCGCGCCTATCTGCCGCGCGCCGGCCTCACCGCCTTCGCCAGCTATCGCGTGCCGACCAGCCTGGAACTCGAGGATCGGACCGAGCGGCTGGTCACGCTCTACCGGCTCGGCCGTTGACCCGGCTTCCCCGTCTGCTTGTCGCCGCTGCCCAATTGCGAAAGATCCAGCCCGTTCACTTTCAACGACGGGCCGTCGCTCACGATGTTCCATACGAGCCGCTCGCCGTCCGGCTTGGCCAGCCCGCGCAACATGATCAGCGCCGGCAGGGCCTGCTGAAGATCCGGATTTGCCCGCGCCTGGGTGGCCAGCTCGTCGAACCCCGTTGCGGCCAGATGTGCCTCACCGTGCCATGCGCCCGGCGAGGTGATCGTGATGCGACCGGTGCCGGCCACCTTCGCCGGTCCCAGGTCGAACGACAGCGTCTCAATACCGAGCTCGGCGCCGCCATGCGAAAAGATCGCGGCAATGTCTGGCGCGAGGGTGCTGCTGTCCGCGCCCATCTCGGTCGCGTCCATGGCCAGCTTGTGCAGATCCGCAATCGGAATGCCCGACAGGCTCGGCTTGAGCTCGACGTGGTGGGGGAGATAGGTCGCGACCTTCGGCGGCAGGCTTGGACTGGCCAGCTCATCGACGCCGAGTTCAACCCAGGCGTGTAGCCGCTCCCCGGGCGCGTCGCCTCCAAAGCCAAGCAGCAGGTGCCTTATCGACAGTCCGCCCATGCCGGCGATCTCGACCTGCAGCCCATCCACCGTTTCCTCAAGTCGCACGCTGGTCAGCACGTCCTGTAGCGACAGGATCATGAGACGCAACTGCGCCCGAACGGGGGCGGGCAGATCGAGTCTTTCACTCTTGGTCGCAATGTCAGGCGGTAGAGCGCCGATGAGGCCGCTGGTCGCGGCAAGCAACTCGCCGAAGCGGTTGCGGTTCACGCCGTTGACCTGGCCGACCGCCCGCATTGTCTGGATGCCGATCGCCATCGGCGTGCCGCCGTTGATCTGCGTGGCTGACTTCCAGCCACTGCCCAAGGCATCCATGCTGAGATTGAGCCGACCGTCCTGGGCTGGGGACAGTACGGTATCCGCCAGATAGCGGTCGAGGCGCTGTTCCTGGTGCTGCTTCGCGCTGTCCGAGGTTGCGACCAGGTCGCCCATTTCGGTATGCAGCTTCGACGCGGTGGTCAGGCCGGGATCGATTACGCCGTGCGTATCCTGCCGACCGACGCTGAATTGCACGTTCACCGGGGTGCCCTTGCCGGCCTCGCCGGTCTCAGGAACCGTCATGGTGAAGTTTCCGGATGGCGGCACCTTCATTTCGTCGACCGACCAGCGACCGCCGTCGAGTGGCCGCAGATTCGCGGTCGCCGCCGCCTGGCCGGACGCGCCGGCAAGGCCCGGGATCGGCCAGGTGACCACGTAGTGATCGTGCTCGCCGGTGACGCGCAAGCCCAACTCCGGCTGCTTCACCGCTGGCCCGAGCAAACCGGCAAGCCAGTCCTTCAGTTGCTGCTGCAGCGCCTGTGCCTGGTCGGGCCCAATGTCATCGGCCCACGCGTATCTCGACAGGAGGAGCAGCAGGCAGAGCGCAGCTAGAGGCAAAAGCCGCACGACCCGGTCCTCCTCGGCGTGTTGAGCGCCGAGGATACCGCAGGATGGGGTCAGTCTGCTACGTCAACGATCACGAGCTCAGTGTCCTCAGTGGCGACGATGGCGAGATCGACCTCGCCGGAGATCGCCACGCCGTCACGCGCACCAACCTGAGTGCCGTTCACGGTCAGCGATCCGCTCGCGGCGACCAGATAGACGCCGCGGCCCGGCGCAACCTCCAGAGACGCAGATTCTCCGGCGCGCAGCGTGCCCGCAAGCACCGCGGCATCGGCATTCAGCGGCAATGGCCCACTTTCGGCATCCTGCGCGCGGCCGCTCGCGAGCACCGAAAGTCCGCCCTCCCTGGGGAACTGCCGCGTCGCCCAGCCAGGCGCGACGCCATGGCGGTCGGGCTGTATCCAGATCTGGAACAACCGTGTCGGTGCCGCCTCGCGATTATACTCCGCGTGCACGATCCCGGTCCCGGCATGCATCACCTGCACGTCGCCCGCGGCAGTCCGGCCCTCGTTCCCGAGGTTGTCGCGGTGCGTGATGGCGCCCTCACGGATGTAGGTGACGATCTCCATCTCGCGGTGCGGGTGCGGGTCAAAGCCGGTGCCCGGCGCCACCTCGTCGTCATTCCACACACGCAGTCGGCCGAAGCCCATACGCTCCGGGTCATGGTATTGGCCGAAGCTGAAGTGATGCCGGGCATTCAGCCACTCATTGCGGAAGCTGCCGAGCCCGGTGAAGGGTCGAACCTGGATCATCTAATGTTCCTCACCTAGTTTGATGTTGAACGGTTCGGCAGTGAATTAGTGGGCGTCCTGGCCGACTTCAAGGGCCTCGCTTTCGGCGGCCCGGCCTAGCCGTCGCAACAGATCGCTAAGCTGTCGCATCTCCTCGCCGCTCAGCGCGGACATCGCAGCAGTAATGTCGCCGGCATGCCGGGCGAACAGCGGCTCGATCAGGTCGCTTCCGGCTGGTGTCAACTCCACATGCACGGCGCGGCGGTCTGACTTCTGGCGGGCGCGGCGTACTAGTCCCCGCGCCTCAAGCTTGTCGACCAGGTCCGTCATGTTGCCGGCGCTGGTGAGCACCTTTCGGCTCAGCTCGCGCTGGCTCAACGGTCCCTTATGCAGGATGGCTTCCAGCACGCCGAACTGGGTCGGTGTCAGACCGGCGGCGGCAAGCCGGGGTTCCACCCGCGCCAACACCGACCGGCCGGCGCGCAGCAGCTTCACATAGGCGTCGAGCGCCGCGGCGGTGCGCGCATCGGCCACGCCTCAGCGGTTCATCATCACCGGCAGCCAGGCGCGCTCCAGCACATGGCGTGTAACGCCTCCGAGGATGAGCTGGCGCAGACGGGAGTGCGAGTAGGCGCCCATCGCCAACAGATCGCAGTCAAAGTCGCGTGCTGCCTTGAGCAGACCTGCGCCAACCGACTTTTCCACCGATTGGAACATCACGATGTCGGCATGTACGCCATGCAGCGCCAAATAAGCCGCAAGATCCGGCGCCCCCGGGCCACGGCGCTGATAGCCCTCGGCGGAGAGGATGCGCACCGCTTCGGCGCGCTGAAGCCAGGGCAGCGCAGCATACACTGCGGAGGCCGACTCGGCTGTGCCATTCCAGCCAAGACACACACGCGCGCCGATCGTGGTGGGCGCTATCTGTGGCGCGATCAGCACCGGCCGGCCGGAATCGAACAGCACGGCATGCAGTGCATCGGACGACGACACGTCCTCGCCCGCATCTGGATGCGGCACCACGGTCAGATCGGCAAGGCGCGCCTGCTGCGCGACAAGATCCTCCTCGCGGCCGGTCACCGATGCAAAGCTGGCAGTCGCGCATTCGGCGCCGGGATGGGCCTCGGACAGGATGACGTCGTGCTGCAGGACGAACCGGTCGAACATCGAGCGAACCGCGTGGGCGCGCTCGCTGCTTTCCTTCTCGGTGGCCGACATCATCTCCTCGATCATCGCACCTGACAGGCCCTCGCCGGCGAGCGGCGCGACATCGCGGCTGTCGACGCGGACGTGGAGTGCCGTGACGTGGGCATTCCACAGCCGGGCGATCATCAAGCAGGTTGAAAGTGCCGCTTCACCAGCGGCGGTCCCCGTCAAGGGCAGCAGCAGCTTGCGGATGGCCATCATATGCCTCCTCGCTTGCAGGTCAGGACTGCGTTTCTAGCACGGCATGAGCCGGAAGCGCATCACATGCCGGATGGGCGATCCGCGACCGTCAAATGCAAAGAGGGCCGATCCCGTCGGACCGGCCCTCCTTGTCGGGCGAATGTCGACCCTAGCTGCGTGGGTTCAGGACGGCGCGGCCGATGACTGCGATTGCCAGGGCACCGACCACAATCAGAACTGTGACGATCATCGCCACCTCCTTCGACTGAACTCGACTGCCCTCCGAGCAACTGCGGTATTAGCTG
>Ga0210395_10004175_pt1 | contig 11104 bp, 5 predicted proteins | sample IncBWH4OmetaG_FD_150861 | JGI IMG/M metagenome (GOLD analysis project Ga0210395, IMG submission 150861) | Forest soil microbial communities from Barre Woods Harvard Forest LTER site, Petersham, Massachusetts, United States - Inc-BW-H-4-O ...
CTTGCCGGGCGCCGGGCCGGTGATCCAGAGTCCCCAACCGCTTTGGCCATCTTCGGCGCCAGGCAGATAGCCGGGATAAACCACGTGCCCTGCGGAATCAAGCATTCCCGTGTAAAGTTTCTTCAGCGCAATGACCTGCGCGCCCGTCAGGCATTTGTCGGAATCCGCTTCCTTGCACTGGATTGTCGCGGGATCGAAGTGACACTGCCGCGGATCGTCCAGAATCCCATCGTGCACGCCGTCCACCTCGTCGCATGCGGCGTTCACTGCCGCTGCAATCGTGGGAATCTTCGCCGGAGGAATGAAGCTGGCCGAATCCGTCGTCAGGACCTGGGTGTCATAAGCAAAAGTCGCCATCAGAGCGGTAAAGTAGTTCGCCGGAGCGCCGGCTAAGATTCCGTCATAGTCCTCGGGATAACGTTGGGCTTCCATCAACCCCTCACGGCCGCCGCCGGAGCATCCGGCGAAGTATGAGCGGTCTGGAGGCTTGGAGTAGTACGCGGCGATCACTGTCTTGGCGACGCGCGTCATCTCATGAATTCCGCGATAACCGTAATCAATAATCTTTTCCGGGTGCCCCATCGCCCAGCCCGCATCGATCGGAGATCCGGTATGGCCCGTGTCAGTCGCCGTCGCGGTGTACCCCGCCTTCACCGACGTTGCGAGTTGCGCGTTGTCAATCGATCCGGCGAATCCGCCATTGCCGATCCCTTCTAGCTCGCCGTTCCATCCCGAGACCGGAAGCCAGACTTCGAGTTTGATGTCGGAGTCTGAGGTCGGCTTCGCCTCGGCAACGACGCGGCAGAACGCCGGAAGACTCTTATATAAAAGGGAGAGTTCGCCACCGCTCTTCGGCGCGGGAGGGCCGTTGAACGTGCCCGCCGCAACCGTCTGCGCGAGCGTAATCGTAGTGTTGGGAATCTTTGCCGCAGTCAGGCGTTCGCACGCGTCCTGGGCGTCGGCTTGTAGCAGCGCAAGGCAGGTAACCACAACCAGCACAGAACACAACACGCTCTTCATAGATCACAAACTCCTTTTCGCGTTGCTCCTACTGACAGGGGACGGCGTTCCAGCCGCGGCCTCGGGTTTGCTCGTCCGCGATGGGCTCATCCACGCGTGTTCTACGACGCGAGCAAAGCCGTTCTTGCCTTCGATCGTAGTTTCTTTCGCATGGTCATGCCTTGAATTCGCGTAAGACCGGACGTCAGTGAGCATGATCGCCCGAGTCCGCCGACGTTCCGTCCGACCACTCGGACACTAGAACGATGAACTCGGTTATTGGCTCCGGAGCACCATTGAAGTGTGTAGCCAGCAGAACCGGGGCGTCGGTGCCAAGCGGGGCTGCACCCCAAGTGTGAGCGTCTTTCACGGGAACATAAAACATGAGATGGGGAGAGCACTTCCCGCATCTGCTGTTAAGCAACCCTTGCTTCGACAGCATATACGCCATCCCCCCAGTCTCGAGGGCCGGCAGCTCCTTGTTCTCAATCGCGGCCTTCATGCCCTCGTTCATTTCAGCTTTCGATTTTCCAGCCAATGCCAATTTCGTCCTAATCAAAGTGATCGGCAGCAACGTCCTGGCAGCCTGCGGGTTGTAGCAAACCGGACCGCGCCTCTTAGGGTTCCAAAACTCGGGACTGTTTTCGAATTGGTCCATCCATGAGCGGTCCACGTTGCAGACAAAGCCGTTCGTGCCTTCGACGGCAGTTTCATAGCCATGTCTTCCGAGGACCATAACTGTGGCGTCCTTTGAAACGGATGGCGGAGCCGCGCTTCGAGCCAGGGCGATTTCGGCATCACGATCCATTAAGTACTGCTCAAGTGGAACCATGTTCGGATAAAGTCCATTGGCGTCCTGTGCTCGCGCTTGCCAGCCTGCGTCCAGAATCAGAATCATTGCGACGCTTATCGAGGCGATCGCCTGGAATCTCTTTCGGTTCATCACTTCCTCCTGTGTTCGCCGAGCCTACAAACCAGTTGGTATGTAACCAGCGTCAAACCGTCCATCAGTACCGATGCCGTTATGCCCGCTTGTGGTTGCCCGGCGCGCGCAGCGACCGCAGCCAGTCCACGATGTTTCTGATCCCCGCTTTCATCACCTTCGGATCCTGAGCATTCTTTGCCAGCGAGCCATAGCCTTCGACCATCGCGATCAGTAAACCGGCGGCGTCAGCAGGCTCGACGTCGCGGCGAACCCTTCCCTGGGTTTGACCCTCTCGCAAAGCGGAGGCAATGGCCTTGCGCCAGGCATCGAACACCATCGCCAGCCGCTTCCGGAATCCCGCGTCAAGAGGAGACATTTCCTGCGCCAGATTGATCAGTTGACAGCCGCCCCGCACATCTTTGGGCCGAACGGATAGCCCCTGAACAATGCCGATCAAAGTGTCGATAGGGTCCTTGCCGCTGCCCTGTAGAGGACGCACCCACTCGCCGTAGTTGTCGGGACCGATGACCTCTTCGACGACGGCGTATCCCAAAGCTTGCTTGCTTTTGAAGTAGTAGTACAGCGCTCCCTTGGTGACGCCCGCTGAGGCCAGAATTGTATCCAGGCCGGCACTTTGGAAACCCGATCTGTAGATCTCGCGGAATGCCGCCTGCAACAGGCGCTCCCGCGTGCGCTCAGGATCGCGCAGCCTGGTCGCCCTACGTTTCGGATTCTTGCGTGCGTGCAACATACCATCGAGTATGTGTCTTCGAATCTCTGGAGTCAATCTTGAAAAGAATCTTCGGAAATCTGGAATTTTGGAAATTCATCTCCTGTTTGGAGTAGTCCTACACGCCGCTGTCGCGGTCCTACAAACACGCGACCTCACGCGCAGGACCCAGGCCGTGAGTACTGTGCAGTTGGCATCCCGCATTTCATAACCGCGGATCCGAGCGTCGATGTAACCGATTGAAAACGCGACGGCCACACTCTGGTTTCCTGATTGCTAATACCCGACGTAGTGGCAGTGGGGAGTGACTCATTTATTTCTCGATGAGTCACAACACTAATTTTTTGGTCGGAGGAAGCAATGCAAATCCGTAGCGTGAAGTTGGCTCTGGTTCTGCTTTTGGTGATTTGTGCGGGTAGCGTTCTGTCCGCGTGGGCGCAATCGACTTCAACTGGCACGGTTGCGGGCTCAGTCACCGACCCTACGGGTGCGCTGGTGTCGGGCGCGGCGGTTACCTTGACCGATACCGCGACCAATGTTGCGCGATCCACGACCACCAACGAAACCGGGCGCTATATTTACGTCGACGTCAACCCGGGCGTCTACAACCTCACCGTCAGCAAGTCAGGCTTTGAGACCACGAAGACTGAGAACCAGGAGGTAAAAGTCGGAGCCAGCCTCACTGTCAACTTAACTCTGCAAGTTGGCGGCACAAACGTCGTCGTGGAGGTGTCAGCGGTTGGCAATGAGCTGCAGACCATGAATGCAACCGTCGGGAACACCATCACGAACCTCACCATAGACAACCTGCCGAGCCTGGGCCGCGACGTCAGCACGTTCATCGCCTTGCAGCCAGGTGTCAGCCCCGATGGTTCCGTTGCGGGGGCGGTTGTGGATCAAAGCTCTTTCACGCTCGATGGCGGCGACAACAGCAACGACATGGATGGCAGCTCGAACGTCTACACCAAGAGCTTCGCAGGTGATCCGACCGGGGGTGTGGCCAACCAAAATAGCGTTGGGCCATCCGTGGCCGGCAAGGGGGTGGGCGGCGCCACGGGAGTCTTGCCCACTCCCCAGGACAGCGTCGAGGAGTTCAAAGTAAATACCGCCGGCCAGACCGCCGACTTCAACAGTTCTTCCGGCTCCGAGGTGAAGGTGGTCACCAAGCGCGGAACCGACGCCTGGCACGGCACGGCCTACGAATATTACAAAGACAACAACTGGTCGTCGAATAGCTGGCAGAATAATCACAACGATCCCATCACTCCGATTCCCAGCTTCCATTACAGCCGTTACGGTGGAGCGATTGGCGGCCCGCTTCTCCCCAAAGACGTGCTGGGCGGTAAGACATACGCCTTTTTCAATTACGAAGCTTTCAATTTCCCCAACTCCGAAACCATTGCTAGAAACGTCCCTTCGCCGACCTTGCAACTGGGGCTGCTGACCGACGACGTGACTGGAACCCTTTACAACCTGAACCCGTATTCGGTGACCTACAACGGTGTCAATTACCCGGCTAACGCAAACTGCCCGGGCGGTCCCTGCGATCCGCGCCCCACTCCGGTTGGAATCGATCCTTTGGTGCAACAGATCTGGAATAAGTACGAACCAACTTCGAACGCTAACTGCACTCAGACGCTATGCGACACTTTCAACGTTCAAGGATTTTCGGCCAATCTTGCCCAACCAACGACCAGCAAGTTTGCTGTTGGACGACTGGACCACGATTTTTCGTCCAAGTGGCACTTCATGTCCAGCTATCGTTGGTTTAGCCTGCACGCTGCTGCGGATGCTCAGGTCGATATCGGTGGCTTTTTCGCTGGAGACACGCTCGGCACTCCGGCTTCCCAGTCTAGTCTTCCGCAGCAGGCTTTTCTGTGGACGGCAGGCTTGACCACGAACATCAGCACCAACACCACTAACGATCTCCACTACAGTTTCCTGCGCAATTTTTGGCAATGGCACCGGACTGGAGATACGCCGCAGACGGCCGCGCTGGGCGGAGCCCTTGAAATCGATAGCGGCCAGTCAGCCGGGTTCGGGCAAGTTAATGATCTCGGGCCCTACAATGTGGACACGCAGAACACGCGCAACCGTTTCTGGGATGGGCACGATCAGATGCTTCGCGACGATATCTCCACGTTGAAGGGCAATCACCTCTTCACGTTTGGCGGTACCTACGAGCACAATTGGGATTACCACCAGCGCACCGACAACGGCGGAGGTATCAACAACCAGGTCGTCTACGAACTGGGCAATGGAACTACTGGATCAGGGCTGGCGCAAGACATCCCACTCTGCTCTCTGACCCATGTGGTCGACGGCAAGACCGTCCCGGCCATTACTAACTGCAGTTCCCTGACCGCAGCAGCGCTGGGCATCGTTTCCATCTCGCAGGTAGCTTACACGCGCTCCGGCGAGAATCTCACCCTGGATCCTATCGGATCCCCGGCATTCGACAAGAGCACGATCCCTTACTACAACGTCTACTTCAGCGATACCTGGCACATGAAGCCGACCTTCACCCTGACTTACGGATTGGGTTGGACCCTGGAGATGCCGCCGGTCGAACAGAATGGCAAACAGGTGGAACTTGTGGATTCCTCAGACCAGGTAATTTCGGGTGCGGCCTACCTGGATGCTCGCAAGCGCGCTGCTCTGCAGGGCCAAAACTACAATCCCGAAATCGGCTTTGCCCTACTGGGCAACACCGCCAATGGGCCAAAGTATCCCTATAACCCGTTCTACGGCTCGTTCAGCCCGCGTATTGCGGCCGCCTGGAGCCCGCACTTCGACAGTGATTCCGTTGCAGGCAAACTATTCGGTCACGAAGATACGGTGGTACGTGTCGGCTACGGCCGCATTTTTGGTCGCTTGAACGGTGTGGATTTGGTGCTGGTGCCCTTGCTCGGACCGGGCCTGCTCCAGCCCACACAGTGCGTCACTGCCCTCAGTAACGGTAACTGCGGCGGCGTTGGCAGCAATACTGCCGCTACGGCTTTCCGCATTGGTGTGGATGGCTCGACCGCGCCGCTGCAGCAACCTTCGACGACGTTGCCTCAACCGTATTATCCCGGAGTCAACGGCATTTCATCTGCTACCGCTTCCATACTGGATCCGAATTTCCGGCCCAACGAGGTTGATTCGGTTAACCTGACCATTCAGCGTCAGTTATCCCGCAAGGTCATATTGGAAGTCGGCTACATAGGGCGCAGGATTACCCACGAGTACCAACCCATCAACCTCAACGCTGTGCCTTACATGATGACGCAGGGCGGCCAGCAATTCGCTCAAGCCTATAAGAATGTCGTATTGCAATTGTGCGGCGGCGTTCAAGGTCTCGCTGGAGGCGGTTGCAATGGCAATGGTGCTGGCGGACCCCTTGCGGCCGCAAGCGTCACGCCGCAACCGTTTTTCGAGCATGCGATGAACCCGGCCTACTGTGCTGGAGCCACCAGTTGCACTGCGGCTGTCGTCACCAACGAACTCGCGAACTTGACTACGGCGCGGGTCTGGTCCATGTGGAGTGACATGGATGGCGGCGTCGGTTGCGCCACTTGCAACGGCCAGGGCCTCGTTTTCAACGGAGTTCCTGGTACCACCATGATGAACAACACCAACCCAGCCATCGGGGGTGCGTCGCCCCAGATGACGTCGGGACCAGGGGATAACGCCAGCGTTGGCTACGGAAACTACAATGCTGGTTTCGCATCCCTCAAGATGGCCGACTGGAAGGGATTGACGCTGCAGTCGAACTTCACATATTCCAAGGCGCTGGGAACTGGAGCGCTTGTCCAGGCGACCGGCGGATACACTCCGGATGATCCCTTCAATTTGGGGACGATGTACGGCAACCAGACCTTTAACCGCAAATTCGTTTACAACTTCTTCTTCGTCTACCAGCCGCCCTTCTTTAAGGGACAGTCAGGGCTGGTGGGACGCGCGCTGGGGGGCTGGACGTTCTCGACGGTATTCACTGCCGGCAGCGGTTCGCCAGTCGAACTCTTTACTTCGACCGGAGATGGTCAGGAGTATGGCGCCGGTGATAACGTCAACTACTTCGGCAACGAAAATATCGTTCCGGTGGCGCCCGCCACGAGCGGTCACCGCTACGACCAACCCGGCGGCCAGTTTCCTAATCTTTTCAAGGCCGGCCCGGCTGCCGTGAACGACTTCCGCAACCCGATTCTAGGCTTGGATAACAAGGACTGCGGCTTCGGCTGTATCCCCGGGCTGCCTTACTGGAATATGGACTTCAGCGTCCGGAAGAATTTCAGAGTGGCAGAAGGCATCAGCATGGAAATTCAAGGAGTCTTTGCTAACGTTTTCAACCACGATCAGTTCCTGGACCCGAACGGCTTTTACGAAACCGGCCTTTTTAGCGGCTCAGGGCCAGGTGGTTTCGGAACCCTGTCCGGAGGATCAGCACAGGAAGAACCAGGAGGCAACCGGCAGATCGAGGTGGGTGCCCGCGTTCGCTTCTGATAATGAAATTCGGGGCGCCCGCGGAGTGGCGCCTCGAACTAACCCGATCCGTTCCGCTTCCCCTCTGGCCGCACCGCACAGGTGCGGCCGTTGTTCTGCACAAACCCGGTCCGCGAAGGATCAAACATGGAGCCTGAGAGGCCCGCACATTCCCAATCACCTGCCCGTGAACTGGATTGCTGCGGACGTTCTCCGCATCAAAGGCAGCATTCTTGTCGAGCACTGGGATGTGCTCCAAGATTCGCAATCTACATCGAGAAAATCTGTTAATAGACGACCTAGGTTAGCAATCCAAGCCAGTCCCCAGAAATTATCGCAAGAACCGTTTCCAACCGCAGATTCTTGTGTGTTGGTCACTTTGGAGCTTCGAGTGACCTGCCGAGCGGAAGCGGATGCCTGGTTTGTGCAGCCGCATTTCTCAGAATTATGCGACCTTTAGCGAAATGGGATCATCAATCTTTGGGTAAAGCTGGCCCGCAACCCGCCCCGAGTGGGTGTATCGGAAAAGGGCATGAACAACACAGTACCTGTCATCATGCGTGAAACGAGCAGCCATCGCTATGAGGCTGTGGTGCGGATCAGTGAGGCGATCGCGGCTTGTCGTGATCCTGAAGAGCTGGCCAATACTCTCGCGGATGAAATCGACGACTTCCTCCACTTCGACCACCTCTTCCTCACTGTATTCAAGGAAAACTCCAAGGAAATCGAATATCTCGTCTGGGGTAAGGGCCCTCTGCCTTTGCCGGACCTGCCTGTTGAAGAGTTGCCAATGTGGCAGGCTATGGCGAGCGGGGATCCACAACATACTCCCGATTGGGATACTGAGGAGCGATTTCCACAATTCAAGGAGTGGGCCCAGAAAATGGGGCTCGGCTCGGGGGTCCGCGTACCGTTGACGACACCGCATCGACGACTGGGTGTTTTTGGAATCAGCCGTGACACCGTGAATCCATTCAGTGAGGAAGACATAGGCTTTCTCAGGCTGGTCGGGCGCGTTGTCGCATTCGCGGTTGATGATGGTTTGAATCTGAGGCGCGCGCAGCGTGTGCATGCGTGCCTGCAAAGTCAAAACGAGCGCCTTCAATTGCTTCTGAACCTGACCAATCGAATTACGTCGAATCTTCGGCTTCGGGAACTGCTGCGTGCCGTCGCAGCTAACATTCGCGAGGTCATGCAGTGTGATGCTGTTGCGGTTTCGTTGGTAGATTCGGCTTCAGGCACGTCCAAGTTATATGTCCTTGATTTTCCTCAGGGCAAAGGCTTCATTAAGGAGGAGCGGGTCCTCACGATAGCCGGCGCCGCTAAGCGCGTTCTGGAGACGTTGAAACCGGCAGTGGTTAACAAGGCCGATCCCTCTGATGTCCCCGCTGAGATCTACCAAGAAGTGGTTGCCGAAGGCCTGAAGAGCACCTGTCTGTTTCCGCTTGTCAATCGGGGTCGAGCACTCGGACTCCTGACCATTGCGCGGACTACCGAGGCTCCTTTCACCGAATACGACGTCGAATTTTTGACACAGGCTTCAGGACAGATCGCCATCGCCATTGAAAACGCGCTGGCCTACCACGAGATTTCGGAACTTAAGGACAAGCTCGCGCAGGAAAAGTTGTACCTCGAAGAAGAGATCCGCGGCGAGATGAACTTTGAGAATATTGTCGGAAACAGCCCGACATTAAGGCACGTTCTGGAACTGGTTGAGACCGTCGCTCCAAACGACTCTACAGTTCTGCTGCTTGGCGAGACCGGTACGGGCAAGGAGTTGATCGCCCGCGCCATTCATGATCGCAGCCGCCGCAAGGATCGCACATTTGTAAAGATGAACTGTGCCGCGATTCCAACGGGACTACTGGAAAGCGAACTATTCGGGCATGAAAAAGGAGCGTTCACCGGCGCCATCGCGCAGAAAGTCGGGCGGCTGGAGTTAGCCGATCAGGGAACCCTCTTCCTGGATGAAGTGGGGGACATTCCGATCGAGATTCAACCAAAGTTACTGCGCGCTTTGCAGGAACGAGAGTTCGAGCGTCTGGGCAGCATACATACCCGAAAAGTGAACGTGCGACTGGTGGCTGCGACTAATCGCGATCTGGAGGAGATGATCGCCAAAAAGGAATTCCGCAGTGATTTGTACTATCGCCTCAATGTGTTTCCGATCCGTATACCACCCCTGCGGGAACGGAAGGAAGATATTCCCCTGCTGGTGAGCTTCTTTGTCCAAAAGTTTGCCAAGCAAATGCAGAGGAAAATAGAAGGTATTTCACCGGTCGTAATGAAAGGGCTGACAGCATGGGAATGGCCCGGTAACATCCGAGAGCTCGAAAATTTCATCGAGCGTTCAGTGATCCTGACCCGCAGCAAATCGCTTGAAGCGCCGCTGGCAGAACTTCGCAGATCCAACACTCAAGAACCCGCCATTACGATGCAGGGTTCCGGCAAGCAGGACATTGCACAAATCGTAAAGGAAACTCTCCATGTGCTCAATGGGAACAAGACTGCCGCCGATGAAAGGGCTCAGAAGCAACGCGAGGAGATTGTGCGCGCGCTTGGCGAAAGCAAGGGGCGCGTTGGCGGTGCCGACGGAGCAGCTTCTCGCATGGGCGTCAATCGGACCACGCTTCTGTCACGCATGAAAAAATTCGGCATCGACCCCGGTCAGTACGCTTGACGGAGTTCCTCATTTTACTGAGCGCTGCTCGGTTTCCCGTTGATCGTCAACGCTGTTTTAACATCTTCAACTGTCGATCGACAGTTTCGTCATCCGCTCGCTGCTGCCCGCATTATTTCAAGGATTTAGCCGAAACCTCCGACTGGCATGAAACTTGCCTCCCCTTTCGAGCATGGGACAGCAAGGACTTACACTTGTCAGTTTGGCACGGGCGTTGCTCTGCCAACTAATGAAGAAGGGGTCATTTTCAGGACCGCAGTTGCCGAGTCCGCAATCTGGGTCGCATTTGAAAGAAGCCGCTGCGCCCGAAGGCACGCGTCGAACCGGCGATCGAAAGCCTCTTGCGTGGGAAGAAAGGCAGTTGAAATGAAGAACAAGCTGGTCGTTATCATAGCTCTATGCATCGTTATTCCATTCGTCGCGCTGTCTGCTACCGACGACGCGAAGGCGAATGATCAAGTTAGGATCTCTCGGTCGCCTATTTCTGAATCTGAGAACGCGACTTCGACAATCCACTCAATTAGTCCGGATGTCAGGACGAGCCAGCAGCAGGAAGAACCTGAAAACTACGAGGGGGCGATGATAGCGATCACGCAGAGGTTTTCAGCGACGCTCGCAGCAATTGCCGAGGCGGTGCAACAAGGAAAAATCAGCAGCGAGCAGGGAAAGGAAATGAGTGCCGTGCAATATCAGCTGACGCACATGCAGGTTGAACTGCTTAGCCTGTGGCGTGAAATCGACCAAGAAGACATGGCGCGAATCCCCGATGCTGCAGCAAAACCCGCTGCGTCACAGGACAGCGAAATTGTGATGGTGGCTCTCCCATTCTCGTCTTTTCAGCTGAATCCTTCCCTCTCTGAATATCTGAGCCTAACGCCCTCACAGGTTGTAGCCATCCAGCAAGTGATGGTGCTCGAACGGCAGAGTCTACAGCCCCTGATGACACAGCTGCGCATCACCAGGGAGAAGCTGCTTGCCATCGGCAGTGATCGTATAAACGAAAAAGAGATCAAAAACCTGGCCCAAGCCGAGGCGGCTCTACTGGCGAGACTGATCGTAGCCAACGCTCGCATGCAGTCCAAAATCTACAGAACACTCAGTCCCCAGCAGCAAAAGAAACTCGGTGATCTCGAACGAGCCCAGGGATCATCAGCCGCAATACAAAGTCAGTAGCGAGCGGATCAAGTCAGCTTAGCGCGAGCCGAGTGCCCAACATGGTTTGAGCGCCCAAAGAATGATGAAGTCCGAGCCGGCGCTGATTTGGAGGGATGGCTAACAATCCTGCCCAGCAGGCAAGAATTGTTGT
>Ga0210395_10004177_pt1 | contig 11103 bp, 18 predicted proteins | sample IncBWH4OmetaG_FD_150861 | JGI IMG/M metagenome (GOLD analysis project Ga0210395, IMG submission 150861) | Forest soil microbial communities from Barre Woods Harvard Forest LTER site, Petersham, Massachusetts, United States - Inc-BW-H-4-O ...
TTGTGCACGATGTGGTGGACGTCGCAGTAGCAGGCGGCGCGGCCGCAGTGCGGCCAGGCGCAGTGCTTGTCGCGCAGGGTGACGGCGCGGCGGATGTGCGCCGGGATGTTGTCTGAGTAGCCGATGTCGAGGGGCAGGCTGCTGGTGCTCGGTGAACATATGCTTCTCTCATGGCTATCTCACAGCGCAGCACCGCAGGTCACAGCGTCCCGCACTACGGCGGGTACGTCCGCATCTCCGAAGACGAGTGGGTAACGGACGAGAAGACAGGCGAGATGCGCCTGTCTGAAAAAGGTATCACCCGTCAGAAAGAGGACATCCTTAAGAAGGCGGGGCAACTGGGGGTCGAGATATCTGAGTGGTATCCCGAGAACGATGTCTCGGCTTTCAAGAAGCGCCGCATACGGCTACCGGCCGGGCGCAGCGTCTGGCGAGTGATCCGCCCGGAGTTCCGCCGCATGCTCCGAGATTACGAAGATGGACGCATAGACGGGATCATCTACTACGACCTTGACCGGATGGCGCGACAACCCCGCGACCTGGAAGACCAGATAGATCTAGTGGAATTCTGCAAGCGACCCGTGGAAGCGGTAACCGGGAATATCGACCTGCGCACATCCAACGGGCGCGCGATGGCGCGCGTTCTCGTGGCGATGGCGAATAAGTCGAGTGAGGACACCGCGCGCCGTGTGGCGCGCGAGAGGCTTCAGGAAGCGCAACAGGGGAACGGGGGACGGTTCCGGGGGGTTCAGCGGAAGTTCGGCTATACCTGTGACGGCGAGATCGTAGAGGCGGAAGCGGCGCTTATCCGGGAAGCCGCGCGGCGGTTCATGGCTGGCGAGACGTGGTCGGGTCTGGCACGGCACTTCACCGCGTCCGGGATTGCGCCGGTAGCCGCGAAGAAGTGGACCATAACTGCCATCCGGCATATGCTCATGTCGCCGGCCACGGCTGGGATCGCGATATACAACGGGTCGCTTCGTCCCGAGAACCAGGAAGGGAAGAAGCGCGCTTTTACCACTAACCCCGAAGGGATCGCGCTAAAGGACGAGGGCGGCCGGTATGTCATGGGGAACTGGAAGCCGGTACTCACGGTTGACGAGTGGAAAGCGCTCGTCGCGGAGTCCGAGGCACGCCAGAAAGGGCAGGTATTCAGCGCGCGGGGAACGCGGAAGTACCTGCTTACCGGCCTGCTCCGCTGTGGGCACGTATTGGAAGACGGAACGGTGTGCAACCGGTCGCTTCAGGGTGTTCAGAGCAAGTACAAGTCCGGGAATATCGCTTTCGTGTACCGCTGCCCGGAGAAGGTTAACGGCGGTTGCGGCGGAACGCAGCGGCACATGGCGCGGCTTGACGCGCTCATTGAGGACCTGCTGTTCGCGCACATCGCCGCGAACGCCCGGGGCGACTCCCCGGCGCAGCCGGAAGCGGATGAATCCGACCCGGATTCGCTGTTGCTTGCCGAAACGCAGGAAAGCATACGGAAGCTGCGCATGGGCTATGCCGCAGTCCCGAAGACGGTAAGCGACGACACGATGTTCACGGTGCTCCCCCAACTGGAAGCCACCGAACGCGACCTGAAGGCAAAGCTGAAGAAGAAGGCGAAGGCTCGCATGGGCGCGCTTTCCCGCGCGAAGTCTCCTGAAGAGGTGCGCCGCGAATGGGAGGAAGCCCGCGATGACGTCGGAATACGCCGCGCGATCCTCTCCCGATACCTGAAAGCGGTAATAGTCCGCAGGTCCACCCTGCGGGGACCGGGGTTCGATTACTCCGCTATCGAGCCGGTATGGCGCGAGGAAGGGCATTACACCCCGCATGATGACATGGTGCCGTAGCCGCGAAGCGCGAAAGGCGCCGGCCGCTTGACGAGGCGGCCGGCGCCTTTCTTTTTCAGGATGCCTTTTCTGTGTCCTGGTCGTCATCGTGTTCTTCCCTGGCCCGGTGCCGCAGCAAAAGGATCGTGTCGGCCCATTGCCGCTGCGTGATCTTCGGCGCTCGTGCCACGTGATAAGCGATCCACTCATCACGCGTCATCGGCTTGTGCGTGGCTGGCTTTCCAGAGTCATCCGCCTTATAGGCGTTCACCTCTTCCGGTTCCGGCTGTCTGATGGGGTTGTTCGTCGTGAGGCATCACCCCCTCCGCCTGCTGCCGGTAACCGTCCACGTCCACGTCCACGGTCCACATGCAGGGCCTATACGTGCAGACGCGCGTGCGCGCGAGGCGCGGACGTGGACATGTGCTCCTGGTCACCGTGCGCCACCGTTCCCCGGGGCGGCCCGCCACGTTCCGCGCGAGACCTGGACCGCGTGGCCGGCCTGGGCTAGCTCGGCAAGCCTGGCGTAGACCCAGCTGCGGCCCATTCCGCACGCGGCCATCAGTTCCCCGATGGTCGCACCTTGCGGTCTGGCGCTGGTCAATGCTGCCCAGAGCGCTGTTTCTGCCGTGCGGTACCCGTTGTCACGCGATCCGGTTCCCTGGCCCTGCGCTGATCCTGTCGCCTGAGAGATGTCATCATCATCAGGAATGCCTGCCATCCTGCTTCTGAGCGCGGCCAGCGATATTTCATCGAGTTGGCGTGATATGCATGCGTGCTGTTCGCACGTTCTTTGTACGTTTTCATCGGTCACGAGATAGGCGCGGGCTCGTTTCGGAATGTCGTACTCAGGCGCGGAGATGAGGAATTTTCCGGGCGCGGTGAGCTTGTGGGCATTCCATCCTGCCTTGAGCATTCCCTGGCCCAGGACCAGGTCCACATCCCTTTGTTCGCGAACGCGGAAGCATATGCGCAGGTCCATTTGCGAGCGTACCGCACCCTGGCCCATTGCTTTCTGGGTTGGCCGCTGGGTTGCGGCCACCATCGTGACAGCGACGGCACGCCCGATACGGGCGAGTGAATCCGTGTGATGCATGGCGTCGGGTGCTTCCTCGGCCAGCTCGGCGTATTCATCGATAATGATGACCAGCGCAGGCATCTCCGGGGATGGTTCCCAGACGCGTCGGCCGTGTGCGGCAAGGTATTCGGCGCGGGCTTGCATGATGGTTACCGCGTCGCGCAATAGCACGGTTGCCTGCTCGGGACTGGTGGCGAGCCGGCCGATGCACTCTTGCCACGGGCCGAGTTCCATTCCCTTTTTGAGATCGATAGCCCAGATGATTACGTCCCGGCATGCGGTAAGGTTTCCCATGAGCACGTTGAGCCCGCCGCTTTTACCGGAACCGGTAGTGCCGCCGAATATCGCATGCCGGCGCAGGAAAAGCACACGGCACGGCACGGCATCCTCGAACGGGCCGAAGTCGATGGGGTCGGTAACCGACCCGATAGACGGCCCTGGCCACGGGATGGCATCGGCGTGCGGATCGGTGTCGAGTACCCGCAATTCGAAACGATTCGCCAGGTCGTCCGGGGTCGGGTATATGCGAACGGCGCCCCGGAATGTGCCCAGCCCGGATTCGATCGCGGGAATCCGCGTAGTAACGTCGGTGATTGTCTGGCCGCGTGCCAGCCGGAATCTTGCCCGCCATCCCCAGATGTCCAGGGTGGCGGACATGACTTCTGAGCCGAAAAGCCCGATTGGCCTAGAGATTTCCGGCCACGCGGCAAGCTTTCGGTCCACGCGTACTTTCGCGCGCCGGCGCCGGTTCGCCCACCAGGGAACCGCCAGGATCAGCCCGCCGATGCCGAGCGCTTGGGGAAGCGGCGAGATGAACGGTCCGAGCGCGGCGGACATGGCCAGCCATCCGCCAGCGGCGAAGGTGGTCGTTGCCGTGTATAGGCGTTCGGCCAGTGTGGGCAGCCCGATCCTCGTACCGAACGTTGCGGCCAGCCACGCAGCAGCCGACGCGATAGCCAGGATCGCTGGCCACCAGCGGGGTATTGCAGCGTGCGCCCACCAGCCGGCGCCGGCCAGCGCGGCTACGGCCGCCGCAGGGGCAAGCTCGGAGCGGTAGCGCCATGCCCACCGTGTCAGCAGCACGCCGGCGGGGACCGGGAGGTGTCCCGGATCGGTGTTGATCATGAACATCGGCTGGATGCCGGTCCAGCGGATCTGCCGCGCCTGCCGACGCATCTGCCGGTAGCTAGCCACGGGTGCCCCCTGCGCGGCTCTGAGAGCCGTTCTGGGCCGCGTGGAGTTCATCACGCAGATATGACAGTGGGTCGGCTTCCCCGTCGGCCTGGGCGGCGAGCGTGGCGCGCATCGCGGCAAGCAAGTTGGCCCGGTCAAGCCGTGCGGCTCGAAGTTCGGCCGACAGTCGTGCTACCTCGCTCGCCAGGTGGGCGGTATCGGCGAGTGCGGTCGTGATCTGCTGCCACATCGCGGACAGCGCGGGTGTGGCAGCGGCGAAGCCGGCCACGATGTCACGGGCGTTGGAATTCCTGGTCATGACCTCCGGCATGTTGACGGTGGAACACGGTTGAGTGCTGGGCATCTGGGCATCACCCCTTTCGTTTGCTGGTGGCTTCACGGGTGCTGGAGCCATTTCGCGAATTCGGCTACCAGGTGGTTGATCTGCGGTGCGGCGGTGGTCGCGGCGAGCAGGAAACCGAAAAGGGTGCACAGAATCGCGTGCCATACGCGCATACCCATGTACCGGTAGACGATATAGACGCCGAAGCCCGCGATGGCGACGAGCGGAATCGTGGCAGTCATGACGCATCACCTCCTTCGGGTGTTCTTGCGGATCTTGTTGTTCTCGGAACGCCGCGCCTTGCGGCGGTACCAGCGGGCGCGGGCGATGCACTTAGCGCATTGCGGTTCGGTACAGTGGCGGCCGATATAGCCGGTCGCCAGAAGATCGCTCATGCGGCTCACTTGTCCTCGCCCTCCGTGTTTCCTCCGTTGCGGCGGGCTCCGGTGAGCACGCGCCGAGCAAATGCGTCGGAATGCGATACCGGGGCACTGGTCAGATGGCCGTCCCCGCGATGAATTCCGATGATGATCACGGTGAGGATCACGAGCATTGCTACCGTCAGAAATCCGACGCCGGCGATGATCAGAACCGGTGATGGCATGTGGTTTACTCTCCGTCTCTGTCGTTGCCGGCATCGTTTGAGGGGATTGCGACCGCCCGATATTCGACAGGGCCGAACTTGCGCGATGTCACGTAGTGGCGGTGGCCGGGGCTGATCTCGGCCCCGGAGCCAATGCGCGATGCGATCACGTCGATTTCGCTGCGGTTCTCGGCGTCAGAAGCGTGCGGCGGGAAGACGAGCACGTCGGTGTATTTCGGTGCGGGAACTTCCGGGTTGTTCTCCAGGAAGTCGGCAAGCTCGCGAAGCCCGCTAGTGAACTCTTGCCGCTCTGTCGGGTTGGCGTAAGTCATACGGCATCACTTCCGTTCCGTGTCCGTGAAAGATTTCCTCGTGGTCACGAAGCTAGGAACTCGGAAGTGCGTAACCAATATCAGCGTGTAAATATCACCGTGATATAGCCGGCCCAGCGAGCAGCGCCTATACCAGCCGGGATCTGATATTTCAATATCACGGTGATATACAGCCCGGATTAGCCGATCAGACGGGCGTTGTGATCTACTGGGGCCACAACTTCACACGTAACGCATACGGCGAAGCGACCGAAGGGAAACGGGAAGCACGCCATGAACACGGGCTATGCCCTGGGCGAGGCGGATACGCGCGCCCTCCTGCAAGAGGCATGCGCGGCTACGGGCCTGAGCGCGGCCGGCGCGCGCCTGCTGCGCCTGGGATCGAACGCGGTCTACCGGCTTGATGCACCGGTTGTCGCACGGATAGCACGGCCAGATGCCCGAACCGAGACCGCACGGAAGACGGTCGAGGTTGCGCGCTGGCTCGAATCGGCCGGGTACCCGGCTGTCCGTGCGATCGGCGTAGACCAGCCCGTCATAGCCGATGGCCACGCCGTGACATTCTGGGAAGCCGTATCCGATGATGGCAGCGAGTACGCGACTATCGCCCAGGTAGCCGACGTAATCTCACGACTCCACGCGCTTACCGCCCCGGAAAGCCTGAGATTGCCCGAACTCGACCCGTTCCACGGAACGGGCGAGCGGATAGCGTCAAGCAATTGGCTTAGCGCCTCCGACCGGGACTTCATGACAAGCGAGCTAGCGCGGCTTCGAGGCGAGTACGCCAGGCTGGAATTCGCCTTGCCGCACGGCGTCATACACGGAGATGCAAACATCGGCAACGTTCTCCGTGACCACCACGGCAACTCCGTTGTCATCGACCTGGACAATTTTGCTATTGGGCCGCGGGAATGGGACCTGATACAGACAGCACTGTTCTACGATCGCTACGACTGGCACACGCGAGAGCAATACGACACCTTCGTGAAGGTTTACGGGTATGACATCATGCAGTGGCCGGGCTACCCGGCACTAGCGGATGTCCGCGAGTTCGCTATGGTCACGTGGATAATCCAGAAGGCCGGCGAGAGCGACCGGACAGCGGCAGAGGCGCGCAAGCGTGTTGACGCGATGCGTACCGGCGCGAGCCGGAGAGACTGGCTTCCATTCTAACTGCCAGCCGGTTTTTCCGGCTGGGCAGCTATCCGCCAAAGGCGTGATTCCCTTGCTTGTTCCCGGAAATCCGCGAGTGAGTTACTTCCGGACGCTGGCAAGTGGCTCATGAATTCCCGCAGATAGCCGACGCAGCGCGCCGACCTTATCTGCTCACCGGCGGTGAGGGCGCGAAGCGTGACGTTGCATGCTTGCTCGAGATCACCTGCCGCTAGGTGAGCGTCGGCAAGGACCAGAGTCACGAAGAAGTCACTTCTCGCGAATTCGGCGTTGGCTTCAAGACTGGCCGTTGTGTGCTGGACCGCATCCCCGGAGCGGCTCATGTCGCGCATGCAGTGCCCGAACTCGGCGGATAGCTCTGACGCGTTGAAATATCGTATCCACGGCGGGTCATTGTCCGGGTTTCCGCGCTCGAATTCATTCATGCCCTCCGAGAGAGCATGACCGCATGCCTTCGTATCCCGCAACCGGGCGAGCGCGCGGGCTTCCATCATGTGGAAATGCGCGGTTAACGTCGGCGTAGCAATCCCGCGAGTACCGGTCCGGGCAGCACGCGCTAGGTTCGCCGCTTCGGTGAAACGTCCCGTGTAGGTGGCCTGGTGGCTCATCGCGTCAAGGATGCTCGCGCCGAGCAGCCGGTCACTGCCCGCCTGGGCGAGTGCCAGAGCATTGACGAAATAGCCCTGGGCGAGCGCGCTTGCCGGCGCGCTGTCGTAGCTCATCCACGCGGCCAGCAGCGTTGCCTCGCCCACGGCGGAGAACAGGGCACGCCCGACAGCGTCGTCGAACCTGCCGTTCAGCATCCGATCGGCGTCTGTGCTCAGGTACTGGATCAGCGCCTGTCGCGCATGCCCCCCTCCGAACCTGTCATCAAGCTGGTCGAACATGCCAACCGTGGTCCGGAACCGTTCTACGTCCGACATGCCGACGCGGACGCCGCGCGCCGGCTGCTCCCGGGGTACGTTGCCTGACTCGACAAGCCACCGCAACGGGGCGTCGTTCCAGGCGCGGGGATCGGGTCGCCCGCGTTGCAGTGCGGCGGGGTCACCCAGGTCCGTAATCCATATCTGCGAGACGTTCCGCGCGGCATCGGCCGGAGTGTCCGGGTAGGACACATCGATTCGCGGCGCCGGCGCGGATGCCTGCGGCGGGGCGTCGCTGTCGAGTCCCAGCGCGCGGCGCGCGGCCGGCGGCAAGCCCACGCTGGCGAACTTCTCGAATGTGCTCAGGCCCCTAGGCTCCCGCGCGCCTGTCTTCCAGTTGCTCAGCCGGCCTTGCGGGATACCCGTTAGCTCGGATATCTGGCCTTGGGTTATCCCCGAACCGCCCAAAGCTTCAACGACCATGCCGAGGTCACGTCTGGCAAGTGCGCCTAGTACCTCCGGGCGTGCGCAGACGCGTTCCACTATCGCCCGCACGTCGGCGGGGCTTACTGCCATGGCGTGCTGCCCGTTTCCCTTTGGTCGCTCGCCTGTCGCCCGTAAGTGTGCAGTTCATCACACTATGAAGTAATACGTACCCGAAATGACAGCGTTTCACGCAGGGGGAGCAGGCGAGCGCGCAACGTAGCTGCCGCGCTGCGGAACGGTGTAGATGAGCCCATCCTCACGAAGCACGCCGACTGCGCGCCGCGCGGTGGTGCGAGCAACTTCGAACTCTTCGACTATCTCGCTTTCAGTCGGTATCCGGGTGCCAGGCGGGTACTGGCCGGATTCGATCCGTCGCCGCAAGATCTCCGCTATCTGCCGGTAGGGAGGAATCGGCGCAATCGGGTCAATCCGGTCTTCAGTCACGTAGACAACTTTAGTTGTATCGCGTTGATGTCCTACGTATGTAGACGAGTAGATACGAGTCGGTGTACGCTGCAAGCGCGTCGGCAGGGTCGTTCGGTCGCTCGCCCCCTCAGTCAGGGGCGTGCTTCTCGTTTCCCGCGGCCCTGCCGGCCCAAACCAACATGGCCGCGATTGGGACCATCAAAGGGTGCCCGTGCGGCCCGGATGGGATAGGGGTTTAACGATGGCGGACAAGAACACCGCAAGCGTCCGCCTGCTAGCGGTAGAAGTGCTTCTTGCCTACCCGGACACGCTCAACAACGCCCTTGAAACAGACCTATGGCTCTTGCGAGATCAACTCATCCTGGAAGACCCGAAACCAAAACTGCCGGCGTGAGCCCGATTAACCCTGGTAGCGACTGGTCAGCAGTGGCCGCTGCCGTGCGACAGCGCATGACTGCGCTACAGATCACCACGGTCGACCTAGCGCGGAATACCGGCCTGTCCGAAGCCACAATCCGGGCCATCCGCGCGAGAACGGCCAGCCCGCGCCCGGGTACGCTCGCCCGGCTCAGCAAGGGTCTCGGCTGGCCGGATGGCTATCTGGCCAAAGTAGCGGCCGGCAAAGCGTACCTGCCTCACGGTCTCCTGATCGGGGATGTCATCGCGCGGATAGACGCCCGACTGGCCCGCGTGGAAACCAAGCTAGACGAGCTGACGCGCGCCCACGCGCGGACATCCGGCTGGCCGAATAGCGCGACCTCCAAGAGATAGGTTCGAACCCAATCGACTAGCCTCTCAGAAATCGCCCGTACCTGTATCATCATCCGTCGATTGACCGGCCCTACGCGCCCGGAATTGCACGAATTGAGCAGTAAACACATACATATAATCGATCAAGGCTTCCGCTAGGCTCAGAGCGTCTTTGGCGTCTTGGCTACTAACTTGCCGACCCGTAAAATGGGCTGCATCATTGCCCAAGACTCGCAACCCTTGTGCCCATTCGAGCAAGCGCCCTTCGATCAGTCCGTTAGATTTCATCTCGTCAAGAGCTGCGTAGAGCGGCTTTCTAGAGATGCCGTGGTCGGCGCAAACTCCCTCTAGAGTTCTCCTTACCATCACTACGGTTGCCGTGTACGCCTTTGCGTTGAAGCATGCGCGGGCCTCGGAGTGCTCTTGTCTCAAGGATTCGGGAACTGTATCGCTTAGGTTGCGTTCCAGGACTGGCCAGAGAATTTCAAAAACTCCTTTTCTATGGCCGGTGCTTTCATCGATGCGCCTCCGAATTACGAGAGTCTGCGAGCATATGTCACAGTCTGCAAAGACATAAGACCACTCGTAATTATCCTCAGAGTTCGGCTTCCCGAAGGGGACTGGTTCATAACCATGGTTTTCGTCTGTAAGCTTTATTCTTTGGTGGCAGTTGGGGCAAGTGATTTCGTACTTACTGAAACGCATCTAAGTACCTTGACTTTCAGCGCATGGGGGGCACGGTGCTTGTGACGGTACCCGATGCAAGTGGTTATCTTCCGAAACGGGCGTGCCGTTGGCGCGGCAGTTCGGCGAGACGCCGAGACCGGCGAGACACGGAAACCGGCTCGGCGGCTGGCCATGCGGGAACCTCGGCTACGCCGAGACGACTAGAATGGCGGTTCGTCAGAGTATCGGCCCGCATCGGACGCCCACGGGTCGGACGCGGCGCCGCTGAAGGCGCCTTGCGTCGGCTGGCGTATCTCATTCGGGTGGTCCAAAGCCCGGTGCCATGCCTGCTCTAGGTCTTCCCGTCGCGACGGTCCATCACCACGGTAGTAATCGTCGTTGACCTCATCTGGGTTAATTCCGGCGAGATCGCACAGCGCGATGAGCACTGCCTCGACGGTTGGCCAGTGGGTCGGCACTGTGAGGCCTAGCAGCATCCGCCTGACCGTCTCAGCACTAGCGGTGCCGGTGAGGTTGTCGTTCTTGCGAATCGCCTCGCTCACCTGACGCAAGGTCGGCCGGTGCGCCTCTCGGTAGAGCGCGAACACTTGTTTGACGAAATCCCGTATTGCTCCATCTGGCAGTTCTGCCTCGCTGGGCATACGCAGGGTTCGGGCCATCGATACCCGTCCTCAACTTGCGATGTCTCCCTCTGTCTACCGAAGACTAGCTGTGACAGTCGATGTCTACTCGATGACGCGCCGAAACATGGATGGATGTACTTACGTCTAGTAATCAATGAGTTTGACTCTGTGGATCAACTGCTCTTGGGAGCCTCAAAGCTTGGAGACAGCAGCAGACGGCAGATTGCCGTCGCTGTTGCCGATCAGGGAGGCAGTAAGTGAAAGAAGGGGAAGGCCCCCTCGGGCGGTTGGTCACAGAGATTGGACGGGCGGCCCAAAGCGGTTGGCCACAGACCGCCCGTCTGATGACACTGCTCGCGGTTGCAGCCGCAGCAGTGTCACTGGTCTTGATGACCAGCAGGTAATACCCGTACACACGATAGCGCTCCTGGTCAGCCGGTCACCCCGTGAGGCTGGCCAGGACGCCTACACCAGAGACCGGAGACCGGCTCGGCGGACAGCTCGGCGAAGACCAGAGACCGGCGCGGCGCGGAGACTAGGGCGACGCTGAGACACGGAACCGGCGCGGCGCGGAGACGAAAAAAGCAGGAAAGCCAGTAACCAGGTCGGAGCGTTGGCTAGTAGCATATGTTCAGAGAACACTTGCCTGGGGGTGTTGAACGGGGCCTGCAGCAGGCCGGTGCGCAAGGCGGCGGCCAGCCCGTTGGGGCCGGACAGGAAGTCGATGGCGAGCCGGGCGATGGCGTACCGCAGCGCGGCCCGCGCTTGCGGG
>Ga0210395_10004178_pt1 | contig 11100 bp, 11 predicted proteins | sample IncBWH4OmetaG_FD_150861 | JGI IMG/M metagenome (GOLD analysis project Ga0210395, IMG submission 150861) | Forest soil microbial communities from Barre Woods Harvard Forest LTER site, Petersham, Massachusetts, United States - Inc-BW-H-4-O ...
GCGCCAAAATAAAGGCGGTTACGGGAAAACCGAGCTTCTCGGCGCAGAGCCGCACCTGGTAGCCTTCGATGACGCCGACCCGCTCAAGGTGCCGAATTCTTTCGGCGACGCTGGTTGCCGAGAGCCCTACCGCCTTGCCGATCTCCGCAAAGGAGTCGCGAGCACTCTCTTGGAGCGTGCGAAGGATCGAGCAGTCGAGCGAGTCGAGAGCGTGAAAACGCGGGCTTTTCGCCGTGATTCCTCCTATTTCAAGGCAGCGAGCCGTTTTTTCGCTGCATTATGTATGTTCTCCGGTCGCTCGCACGCTTACAATCTGGGGAGTGATCGACTGCACGCTGGTCACCTGCGAGAAGGTAGCCGACCTCGATCCTGACGACCGTTTGCTGATGAGCGAGCTTCGAGCGCGCGGCCTGACGGTGTCGATTGAGACCTGGAGCGACCCGCAGGTGCAGTGGGGCAGGAGTCGCTTGTGCATCGTGCGCTCGACGTGGGACTACCACGAACGCTACGACGAGTTCATCGCTTGGGTCGAGCACGCGGCCTCGCTCACCGTCCTGAAAAACGATCCGCACGTCTTGCGATGGAATGCTCACAAGTCATACCTTAAGGAACTCGAACGGGTCGGCGTGCGGATCGTGCCGACGGCCTGGGCGGCGCGCGGCGAGCCCTGCGATCTGGCGGAACTTGCCGAGGCGCGCGGCTGGCATGACGTGGTTCTCAAGCCCGCGACGGGTGCCGCGGCGCATCAAGTAACCCTCGTACTTCGCGGCGCCGCGTCGTTTGCCGCAGGTCAAGCGCAGTTCGGGCAGTTAGCGCAAACGCAGGACGTGCTCGTACAGCCATATCTGCGCAGCGTCGTGGATTGGGGTGAACGGTCGCTGATCTTTTTTCGCGGACATTACTCGCACGCCGTCCGCAAGAAACCGTTCGATACCGTCCTCGTCGTCGGCTCCCGATCGTCGCCGGTCGAGGCGAAAGACGAAGAGCTCGATATTGCGGCTAGAGCGCTCGCGGCCGTGCCAGGCCGTCCGCTCTATGCGAGAGTCGATCTGCTACGCGACGACGAGAATCGGGTCTGCGTGAACGAAGTGGAACTCATCGAGCCGGGACTCTATTTAGCCGTCCACGACCCGGCGCGACGGCACTTCGCCGATGCCGTCGAGCGCGAACTACAGTTTGCTACAACAAAATCTAGGAGGAGTCGCCCATGCGTCATTTCTGCTCTGCAGTAGGTATTTTAGTGGCGAGCGCCGCGCTTGCGAGTTGCTCCGGCGGCGGAGCGCCGTCGCCGCAGGGGTTCGTTCCGTCTGCGAGGATGCCAAGTGGCGGCGCCGACCGCAGGAGCTCGTGGATTCTTCCCTCGGCAAAAAAATCCGATTTGCTTTACGTCTCCGACTTGCTCGCGCAAGTCGTCGACATCTATACATACGGTAAAGGCTATAAACTCGTCGGAGAGCTGACGGGGTTCTTCAATCCTGAAGGGCTGTGCGTCGATAAGACGGGCAACGTTTACGTGACCAACGACACGAGCCGTGGCGTGTATCAAATCACCGAGTACGCTCACGGAAGCACGTCGCCAATCCGCACGCTCAACGATCCCGACGGGCGCGCGAACGGCTGTTCCATCGATCCGACGACCGGAAATCTAGCCGTCGCGGATTTTTGGGGGCCGAGTGAGGTAATCGGCAACGTTGCCGTCTATCCAAAAGCAAGTGGTACGCCGACGTCATACTCGAATACGAATATCTTTTACGACTACTACTGCGCGTATGACGACAAGGGAAACCTATTCGTTGACGGCGAGACGGAGGGCAGCGTCTTCGGGCTCGGCGAGTTGGCGAAGGGCGGCGATACGCTGAACTTCGTCAATATCGACGAGACGATCTACTTGCCGGGCGGTGTTCAATGGGACGGCAAGTACTTAGCCGTCGGCGATCAAGTCGCCGTTAAACACAACTTCACCAGCACGATTTACCAGTTTTCGATCAACGGAAGCCAGGCAACCACCGTCAACACGATGGTGCTCACCGGGTCCAACCAGGTGGCTCAGTTCTGGATTCCGCGCATTCACAATGGCGCCAAGCGGCGTTACGGCGATCGGCTCATAGCCCCGAACCAGGATGGAAAAAATACGCTTTTCTATGACTATCCTTCCGGCGGCTATCCGATCGTGACCATCCCAGGGGAAACCGATCCGATCGGTGCGACGCTCAGCTTGGCAAAGAAGTAACCTGGCAAAGAAGTAACAATGTAGGACGGCGAACGGCGTGGAAGCTGACCGCGATGGAAACCTCGCCGAACTCTTGGAAGATCATCATGATGCTCGCGGACAGCGCGCAGGCGGTAGCCGGTAAGCTGTACGTGCTGGGCGGAGGATGGTCGATGACCGGTCCAGCTCCGACGCCGTCCGCGCTCGCCATCAAGTTCGAGGTTCCGTGGGAAGCCGCAAATCGCAAGCATAAGGTGCGCATCGAGTTGCTCGACAGCGACGGGCAACCGGTACTCGTGCCCGGCCCAGAGTCGCCGCAGCCGATGCTGATTCAAGCCGACCTCGAAGTAGGTCGCCCGACGGGCCTTTCTCCCGGCACTCCGCTCGACTCGCCCTTTGCGATAAACATTGGTCCGCTTCCGCTCAAACCCGGGCGTTACGAATGGCGCTGCACCATCGTCGATGCCAACGTCAGCCAGTCGTGCGCGTTCACCTTTCGAGAACCGCCGATAACGGTGCGAATTCCACCTCCGCAGCAGTAGGGGACGATCCAGTGACACTCGTGTGCGTTATCCGCTATCAGATCGACCCATTCGCGCGGGACGAGTTTCGGAAGTATGCGCAGGATTGGGGTCGCATCATTCCACGGTGCGGAGGGCATCTCGTTGGTTACTTCCTTCCGTACGAAGGAACCAACGACGTTGCGTGGGGTTTGATCGCGTTCGATAGCCTTGCATCCTACGAAAACTACCGCGCTCGCCTCAAGAACGATCCGGAGGCTCGCGAAAACTTCAACCGCGCGCAAACCAAACGTCTGATTCTCCGCGAAGAGCGAAACTTCGTGGAAGTCGTCGACGGAACTTTTGGGATTCCTTCGACTCTCGCGACCGGATGACTCGGGATGACGCTGGGAGAAGGTACCCGGCGTATGGCTAAGCATCGGGTTGCAAAGGTTTCCGAGATTGCGCCCGGCACCACTCGGCGCGTCGTCGCAGACTCATGCGAGATTCTCCTCTGTAACGTCGGCGGGACGATTTACGGCATCGAGGACGTCTGTACGCACGACGGCGGCCCGCTCGACCAGGGGACGCTCGAAGGTGAATGCATCGTCTGTCCGCGCCACGGCGCGACCTTCGACGTGCTCACCGGCGATGCGCTCACGCTTCCGGCGGTGACGCCGCTGATGACGTTCCCAGTGAGCGTCCAAGGCGACGACGTCCTCGTCGACGTCTGAGCGTGGGAAGGCTTCTTCTTCGGCTGGTTCTCACCGTAGCGGTGTTTGCCGCGCTCCTGGTTATCGGGTTCGTCATCAACGCCGCGATCGGCATGCGAGCACACGCGCGAGAAGCCGGAACGATAAACGGCTTGCGATTGCGCGGACCTGTTGCGATTCTGCGCGACGATCGCGGCGTTCCTCACGTCCTGGCAGGGAACGAGCACGATCTCTTCTTCGCGCAGGGGTATGCCGAAGGCGCCGACCGGCTCTTCCAAATGGATTTGCTGCGGCGCTTCGTGCTCGGCGAGCTGGCGGAAGTTTTCGGCCAAGCGGCGCTCAAACACGATCGGCTCGAACGCGAAGTGCCGGTGCGCGCGATCGCGCAGGCGCAATGGCAGCGGCTGGACCTTCGGTCGCGCGAAATATTCGGCGCGTTCAGCGAAGGTGTGAATGCGGCCGAGGAACGTGAGCCGCTGCCCGTCGAGTTTCGTTTGCTGGCCTATCGGCCTCGACCGTGGACGCCGCAGGATTCGCTGGCGGTCGCGATGGCGACCGTACTCGATCTGACCGACGACTGGAACGCAATCGAACCACGCGATGCCGCGTATCGCCGCGGCGGCCTGCGCCTGCTGAACGCACTCTTTCCGTTGACGGATCCGTGTTACGACGCGCCGGTCATGGCTGGATTATCGGGCATCGGGCCCGGCGCCGCTTGCAACCGTCATCTTGCGACGTTGGTGAGCGAGCTTTCGGACTCGCGCGCACCGGTCGGCAGCAACGAGTGGGCCGCCGGTGCAAACCGCGCTTCTCACGGGCACGCATTGCTGGCCAACGATCCGCACTTGGCGCTGCACATGCCCGGCGTGTGGTATCTGATCGATCTTCGAGCTCCTCACTTTCACGTCGCCGGTGCGTCGCTCCCGGGCTGCCCCGGCGTCGTTCTGGGCCATAACGAGAGTCTCGCATGGGGCGCCACGAACGGAACTGTGACCTCGCTCTCGGCGTTCTTAGAGCCCGCTCACCTCGATCCGGCGGGATGGCAGACCGAGGAGTTTGCCGTGCGTTTTCGCCCGCGCTCGCGGGCGCGATACTACCGAACGCGCAACACCTTCGCCGCCACGACTCGCAGCCATGGCTCCGTTCTCGTGCGTTGGAATGCGTATGAGGATCCCCTCTCGCCGGCAGTCACGTTCATCGCGTTGGATCGTGCGGCGACGATCGAAGCCGCGACGGCCGCGCTTGCGAAGTTTCCAGGTCCAACGCAGAACTTCGTCCTTGCGGACACGAGCGGAAGCGCGGCCTACGTCCTCGCCGGAAGCATTCCAAACGATCCCGTTCGCGGGCGATGGTTTCATCCGGCAAGCGATCTTGCGAAGCGGTATCCGGCGATCCCGTTCGGGCGGCTGCCGAAGGTCGCGCCATCGCGCGACGCGATAGTGTGGACGGCGAACAACAGGATGTATGGCACGAAGTATCGTCTCGCGCTGAGTCCCCAGTTCGCAACGCCCTATCGTGCCTATCGGATAGCGCAGCTTCTTCGGTCGCGGCGGATGTACGACGTGGAGTATTTCACGCAAATGCAACTTGACGTTCTATCCCTTCCCGAACGCGATCTCGCGTACGAGGTTTCGAAGGCGCTCGGCGATCGCGACGCACCGTTAGCCGCGCAGCTCGCCGCGTGGAACGGCGAAATGGACGGCGCTTCGTCGACGGCGACGGTCGTCGAAGGCCTGCGCGTGCAGTTGACGAGGCGGCATACCGGCCGAATGCCCACGCTGCTTGCGACGATCAGCCGCGCAACGGCGCGTCGGATCGACGCTACGCCGCCGCCGGCGGTGCCCTGGCGTTTTGCCGGTGCCGAGCCGGTACCGCATGCGCTCGCATCGCTCGGCATCGATTTTCTCGACGGCGTGACGCTGCCCGGAAACGGCGACGCTTTCACGCTGCACATGCAGTCTCCGGGCTACTCGCAGAGCTTCCGAGCGGTCTGGGAAGTCGGCAACTGGGACGCGGGCGGCATCACGCTGCCCCAGGGTGAATCCGGCGAGCCCGGTTCGGGACACTACACCGATCAGGCCACCGCGTGGATCGACGGCGGGTTGTGGCCGCTACCCTTTAGCGACGCCGCGGTTTCGCGCACGGTCGTGCACCGCGAAACGCTCCTACCGTAAGCGCGCGTCAGCGCGTCTTACGGCTCGAGCTCTTGAACGTTGTTCGCATTCGTGTCGGTGAAAAAGAGAACCGTGTTCGAGTCGTTCGTTCCATGGGCGACGAGCCCGAAGACGCCTTGGGTCGAGCTCGAATCGACCACCTTCGTATCGAGCACCTGACCCTGGGGCGTCAACTCGACGAGCGTATTGGCCGTCCCTTGTGTATTTGCGACGATGAGATTGCCATTGGGAAGCAGCGCGGATGCCATCGGTGCGTTCAGCGCCGACCCGCTGTAAACGACGGTCGCGCATGTGGTCTTCGGAAACTTGCACGTGAACGTCTTACCGCCGGGCTTGACGATGATTTCATCCTTATCCAAAAGCTTGCTCGAGTTGGAAAAGGCCACGATCGTATTGGTTACACCGTCAACGATGTAGAGCGTATCGTCGGTGGGATCGTACTGCAGTCCCGAAGGTGCCAGTCCTTGCGAACCTTTGCTCACTCCGAAGCCTTTAGCCACTTGCGTCGCTAGCCCGTTGCCGTAGAACCCGATGCTGATGCTCACGATTCCGCCGCCGTCCGTGGTGCCGGCGTAAATGTATAGCGGAGAGAAGTTCTGCGGGGGGTCGGAGGAGGTGTCCGAGAACGGATCGGTGATCGACTTGCCGCTATAGGTTTTCTGGGCTTTTCCGTTCTTGGAAATAACGACGATCTTGCCGCTGGTAAGGCCGGCGCCGTACACCGTACCGCCCTTGCTGCTGATCGCGTCTCCGTCGCAACCCTTAATCGAATCGTTTTGGAAAAAGCGCACCGGCGTCGAGCTCGGCGTCGGACTGAGGATTTCCATGGTCGTTCCGTTGCCGAGCACACCGTTCGAATCCTCAAAGTTGCAAACGAGAAGGTCGCCCTTCGTCAACAACCCGTGGGAATTGTTGGGGACGATCGAGATCGAGCGCGGTCCCTGGTCGCCGTTCTTGGCATCAACGGTGGAGCCGATGACGACGTCCTTCGTGAGCTTCTTCAGAATCGACGTCGTGTCGGCCGGCCGGCTGTGGCTCGCGGCGACACTCGAGGTCTGCAGCGCCGGATAAGCTCCATCGATCGGCGGGACCGCGTGTGCCGCGCAGCCCGTCGCTATCAGGAGTATCGCCGCTGCCGGTACCATTGATCGATAAAAGCGAAGCGCCATGCTACAACCTCCGTTGGGAGTGATTGACGATAATACACAAAGCCGAACTAACGTACCGCATGACAGTTGCTTCCGATCGTCCCGACTAGCGTTGCGCTTTTTGCCTTCTCCGATAGGGTACCGCAGACCTACCGGACGTCGACCTTCCCGAGGGAAGGGAACCTGCGTAGGCAAGCAGGGAGCCCTTCAGAGTCTCACTCGTACCGCGCAGCAGGAACGCCTTGCAGCAAGGACTCAGCACCTTATCCGAGAAGGTCGCGGGCGTATAACAGCAGCCAATACGTCGGGAGAGAACCGCCATGCGAAGACTTGGTTCGGCTTTGTGTATTATCATTTTGGTTGGCTGCTCGCGCATGCCGGCTACGTCGTCACTTCCCGCGACGAGTCAGCCAACGACCAACGGCGCCATGTTCCACACCAGCAGCGGCAAGTTCCAGACGATGTTTGTGTTCAAGACCAATCACAATGGAATCATCCCCGCCGGGGGCGTGCTCGGTGTGAGCGGCACGCTCTACGGCGCAACGAACTTCGGTGGCGATGCCAACAAAGAGTGCTACCCGGGGCATGGATGCGGGACGGTTTTCTCAATTAGCACGCCCGGTTCGGAAAGCGTACTTTACCGCTTCGCGGCCGGCAAGGACGCTGCACGCCCGTATGCCGGATTGATCGACGTCAGCGGGACGCTTTACGGAACCACACAGATAGGTGGCAAGTCCGACAAAGCGTCCAACAAAGGAACGGTGTACGCCATTACGCCGTCGGGCTCGGAGACCGTGCTCCACGCCTTCGACGGAAAAGACGGGAACGATCCGCGCGCGAGTTTGACGAGTCTTAACGGCACGCTTTACGGCACCACGTATTATGGCGGCTCAACGGAAACCGGCACGGTCTTCTCGATCACCACTTCCGGCGCCGAACACGTGCTCCACAGTTTTACTGGCGGAACGGACGGTGCGTTGCCGCTCGCCAGTCTGACCGCTTATAACAACATTCTCTACGGCACGACTTCCTCGGGCGGCACGAACAATGCCGGAACCGTCTTTGCAATCAGTCCCGGCGGTTCGAATTACACCGTTCTCTATAGTTTCACGGGCGGGGCCGACGGCGCTTTCCCCTTTGCGGGACTGGCGGAGTTGAACGGTACGCTCTACGGAACCACGCAGCAAGGCGGCGCACACAAAAAAGGAACGGTTTTTGCCATCACGCCGTCGGGATCGGAGAGCGTGATCCACAGCTTCGGCGCGAAAGCGGACGGCTCCGAACCTTTCTCCGGCGTAACGGTCTTGAACGGCCAACTCTACGGCACCACTGCCTACGGCGGCGCGAAAAAAGAAGGCACGATTTTCACGATAACGCCTTCAGGCTCAGAAACCGTGCTCCATAGTTTCCCCGGCGGCCCCGGCGGGCGCGTTCCCTATGCGACCCTTACCACGATGAGCGGGTCGCTCTACGGCACGACCGTATGGGGCGGACGTACCGGCGCCGGCGTCGGAACCGTGTTCGAGTACACGCCTTAGATCGCGCCGAAGTCGACCACAATCTTATTGAGCCCTGGGAACATGCGCCCAGCCTCGGGCAGCTCATTCAGCGAGCTTTTCGCATAGTGCACGAGTTCGTTTTCGTCGATACGCTCGCCATCCTGAACTTGCGCATCGGCCGCCGGGTTATAGTTTAACCTGAGCGTGCTCCCGTCAAAGGAGTGTATTTCGAGGCCGCGCTCGGCCAGTTTTCCCGTATAGGCGTCCCGGTCGTCATATTCCATAGGCCCTTTGTACCCGATTGGGACGCCGACGCTGTAGACAAGCACGGAGTTGTTTTTCGCTTGATTCGCAACGTACAAATTGTCGGAGGCGTCGAGGGCGAGCGCCACCCCCATGGAGAGCCACGAGAGCACTGGCATACTCGAAGCCAATGCTCTTCATCCGTCACTACTCTGCGAGCGCAGTTATTTCTCGGCTGCCACCACGCCGAGCGGCTCGGCGAAACTGCCCGTGAAGGTCCCAATCGGCGAACCGCCGGCCGGGTAGTTGTAGACCTCGCCGTCGCCGTTACCGAAGTCGCCGCAATACAGCAGGCCCTTAACGATCCACGTCTGCGCGCAGTCGCTAGCCCCGCTGAACTGTACGGTGTTCTTCAACGTCGCCGTCGTCCCACTAACCGTGTACTGATACAGCTTACTCGTGTCCTGATCGAACGCGGTGAGGTAGGTGCCATCCCACTGCACCGAACCGGGAAAACCCGGAGCGCTGCTCGTTTTGACCGTAACGAATTTGCTGCTGCCCTTCGGAAGCTCGACGAGAGTGAAGTTATAGCTCGACCCGCCGAAACCGTCGGCAAAGAGATTGCCGCTGGGGTCGTAGCCGTCGAAGTACTCTTTGGTCAACGGTGTATTGTACACCGTGCCCGAGCCGGTCGCGTTCTTGAAGATCACGACCTGACCGCCGGGACCGTAAGAATCACCCAATAGGATTCCGATTGCAAGATCGCCGCTCGTATCCATGGCGCAACTGGATGTGAACTTGTAGTCAAGAGACAGCGACCTGATCAGCTTGTTTGGAACCCTGTATTCGTTAATTAGCTCGTTCGTACGCCCGGGGTTCCAGATGATCTTCTTTCCGTAGCCGTACAAAACGTTGGTGCAACCTTGGCCGCCGGCACCATTGATCATGCCGATCTGCGCAAGGCTCTTCGGATAGTCGAAAATGCTGGCGTACGTACCGTAGTAGCTGATCACGTACTCAAAGTTCTTCGAACTCTTATGCCGGTCGGGAAGAATGGTGGAGTAACTGGGGAGCGGATTCAGCCTCGCTGCCGTTACCGGGCTCCCATTCACAAACAGCGTCCTACCGACGTAGGTCGCATTGAGCGTAGCGGCTGACGGCGAGATCGCTATGTCCTGTCGTAGCGCGCTCCCGCACGCCGAAAGAATTACGAGTGCAACGACGGCGCCGGCACACTTAAGTAAACCAGGGGTGTTCATTAACCTTGCTCCTTTGAAGTAGATATCAAGCGCCGCGCTCGGCTTCTTGCAACGTGAGGCCTAGTTACCAATCAGCACGCCGAATAGCAACACTGGTGAAGCTTGGGCTTTCGACCGGCATTGGCGCCGCGCCTCCGTGAGCGAGTTCGTCGACCGCTTTCTAAGCAGCTAAGTACGCAGAGTAGAAACGGCGCTAAGGCTTCAAGGGGACGACCTTCATAGTTATGAATTTATCGCCGCGCAAAGGCCCGTTATTTTGGCATGCTGACGGCCGCGGCAAATGGAAGCGGGGCGTCGTACAGGTTCTGAAGGCGCTTGCCGCCGGCCGGATAGCGGTAGATGCCGACCCTTTCGATGCCGTCTTCGTCGATCGGAGCGTAAAGCGTCTGGGCGTTTCCGTTCGATGTAATCCAGAACGGGCCCAACACCGCGCGGGTATCGTCAAGTCTTACGACGGCGACCCTGGTGCCGGTGTTGCCGCTGATTTTGTATTGGTAGATCGCACCGGAACTCGTGCTCGCCACTGCAAGGTGCTTGCCGTCCCAGAAGAGGGGAGAGCTGGCGTCGCCGGTGATGGCGGGCCTCAAAGAAAGAGGGCGCAGCTTACCGTGGCCTTTCGGCAGCTCGAGGAAGATGTTGCTGCCGGCCCCCCCGCCATAACTGATGGCGTTGGCAAAAAGGTTCCCGTCGCCGTCGTACGTGCAATACCAGAAGTTAGCCGCGCCGGAATAGTCGTAGTAGTGCGCTGCGCCTCTGGCGTTAAAGTAAACCGCAATGCTGCCTGCGGTCTGACTGGTGCGGATGTTGCAGACCGCGAGGTTCCCCGTCGTCGGGTCCACTGAACATGCGTTGGGACTCCATGAAGCATCGTTGAGAACTCGAAAGGCGCTCTGGGCGCCATGCGCGTAGGCGCGAACTTGACTCTCCGCGTCGTTGTCGACGAAGACGTTTCCGTGCTGGTCGCTGCAGTCGCCCATTGCATAATGGAATCCAGTTAACTTCCCCACTAATCTTCGCGACGGCAGAGCAATCATATAAACATCGCCGGCTTTCGGATCGCTGACGTAGAGGAGGCTCTGGTCTTTGCCCACGATTGCGCTCGAACGTCCGGCGGAAGCGCCGGTCACCGACCGCGATCCGCCGCACCCTGCGAATATTGCCGCAGCGACGCAAACGGTTAGCGTGCGACAATAGAGCATTGAGATTTTCGTTCCTACTACCAGCTAAAAACTACCTGCCCGTTGCCGATATCGTGCTTCCAGCCCTGGTACATCTTCACGCCCGAAGCACTCGACTCGACGTATGACGACCCTCCGCCGCCACCACCGCCCGGGAATGCGGGCCCGCAAGATTCT
>Ga0210395_10004179_pt1 | contig 11099 bp, 4 predicted proteins | sample IncBWH4OmetaG_FD_150861 | JGI IMG/M metagenome (GOLD analysis project Ga0210395, IMG submission 150861) | Forest soil microbial communities from Barre Woods Harvard Forest LTER site, Petersham, Massachusetts, United States - Inc-BW-H-4-O ...
CTCCCCTGACCTGGCGACCGGGTGGTCCTGCGGCACCACGATGAGCAGCGGCCGGATGAGCTGCCGCTCCGGCACCATCCGGGCCGCTATAGCCTGTTCCTCTTGGACGCTGACGCGGCGCTGGCGTAGCTGGGAGCGCTGGATGAGCGCGTCGGCCTCGACGGTCCAGTCCGTGACCCGGCGCGACCACTCCTCGACCCGCGCGATGATCGCGTCCTGTGCCGCGGCGAAGACGGCGGCCATTTCAGCGGCCGCAGATCGCACTGCTTGGGCGATCAAAGGACGTAGCGCGGCTGCCTCCGCCACTGGGCCCGGGTTGCTCGGTGCCTCGGTGTACCCGACGGCGGCAGCCATCGCCACAGCTGACCCATACGGCGTAACCATGCAGAACGCGGGATTGTCTGGGTTCGGAAACTCTGCCGTCAGATAGGAGGACGCCACGACCTGGCCACGGCGGTTGGTCAGCGTGCCGAGCAGCAGGATGGTCGGGTGATCCACCTCGCCTCGGACGGCGAAGACCTGGTTACGGCCGAGGCTGGCCATCGCCCGGTCCGCAGCCCAATCGATGACCGGGTGCAGCGGGCCGAGATAGTGCGCTTCGGGCCAGGAGGAATCCGACCGATCGGTAAGGGCATCGGCGAGCAGCGCCTTCCCCCGCGCTTTCGAGGTGACGAGCTTGAATAGCTCGATGACCTTCCGTTCAGATAGATATGTCTGCGGCAGCACTTCCAGCCGCTGGCGCAGGTCAGGCGGCGGAACGAGTTCGACGATCTGCTGCGGTCCGTAGTCCCGCCAGCCGACCCCGCCGGCGGCGATCGGCGCTGCGGGCGTCGTGTAAGCCTCCTCCAGAGCGTCCCGGAGGAAGGCGACCTGAGAGGGATAGAGAGAAGACTGGGCGGTCGGGTCATCGGCTGGCAGTGGGGGCGCGCCGGGACCGGAGGCGGCCCCAGCCATGATGCGTGCGAGGATGCCCGCGATGGAGTCCTCGGCCCTTACGGCCTCAGTCTCCTGCACCACCTCGTCTAGGCGCACCTTCCCGGCGAGGACCTTGCGGATCTCGTCCTCTTCCGCGCCGACGTCGTACTTGCCCATCAGCGACGCGGCGTCGCCGAGCGCGGTGTGCGCCTCGTGCTCCTTCGCGATGAGGCGGCTGAGCACCCGCAGGTCACCGGAGAATGCCTCGGCCTCGGGATGGAGCAGCAACGTCGTGATCTGCGGTGAGTGCCGCTGACCGTAGCGGTCGATGCGGCCGTTGCGCTGCTCGATCCTGATCAGGGACCACGGGATGTCGTAGTGGACGAGCTCGTGGCACTGCTCGTGCAGGTTTACGCCCTCGCTGGCCAGGTCGCCGGTGATCAGCACCCGGATGGACGACGAGGCTTTCTTGAAGCTCTCGACGACGTCCTGCTGCTCTTGGTCGGTCAGACCACCATGCAGAATTACGGCCTGCTTAGGGCCAAACTTGAGGTCGGTTTCCAGGTGCTCACGCAGCCACTTCAGTGTGCGGACACGCTCGGCGAAGATCACCACGCGCTTCGGGCTGTCCGGGCCGACGCCGAGTTGGCGCAGGTAGGCGAGTAGCTTGGTGTACTTGCCCGAGCTAGCGTCATCCGCCTTACGGGCGAGGGCTTCGAGCCGTAGCAATGCCCCGATTTCCCGCTCCTGATCGGAGTTCGGGTGGTTGCCTAGGCGTCTGATGCGCTCCTTGATGGACTCAAGCAGCGCGGCAGGTGAGGACAGGAACGCCTTGGCTAGGGTCCACGGGAAGAGCGTCGCTGCATTCCCCGAATAAGGAGAACTGCCGGACGCCGGGTGCAGCCACACGGTGTCCAGTTCGCGCGCCACCTCGTTCTCGGCGTCGGAGGCGGGCACGAGCCAGTTCTGCGGCTCCTTGCGCTCGGCCCAGTCCGCGCCGACCTCGCGGGCAACCTCTGGGCTGTGCCGGTGCCGCCGGATGACGAGACGGCGCACTTCGTCTTCGATGACCGTGCCGTCCGGGCGCACGGCAGTCGGCTCGAGCAGACGGATCAGCTCGGCGAAGGACTGCGGCTTGCCGTTGTGTGGCGTGGCCGATGCAAGGATCAGCGCGTCGGTGTTCGGCGCGAGCACGCGGGCAAGTTGGTTGTTCAGCGTCTCGGAGTTCGTCACGTTGTGGGACTCGTCGATGACGACCGCGTCCCAGGGCTGCCGCCGCAGGTGATCCAGGTACTGCCTGCTCTTGAGCGTGTCGATCGAGATAATGACGCGCTTGAAATAGCTGAACGGGTTGCGGGTGGCAGGCAGCTTCTGGCGGACCCGCTGGATGCCGAGCGAGTCGAGGCGCACAAAGGGGATCGCGAACCGCGACCACATCTCGTTCTGCATCTGTTCGAGCACGTGCCTGGGCGTGACGATCAGGATCCGCTCGCCGCGGCCGCGCCGGATCAACTCGGACAGGATCATCCCGATCTCGAGCGTCTTGCCAAGCCCCACCGCGTCGGCCAGCAGGATGCGCGTGCGGAGGTTCGCCTGATCGAGGGCCTTGCGCACGGCGGCCTGCTGATAGCCGAGAGGATTGGCGAGCATGTCGCCGCTGACTGTCAGGGCCGTGCCGTCGAGCGGCACTGCGGTCTTGCGTAGCGTCGCCTCGAGCCACAGCCGGGAGCGCCGGTAGTGCGGCGAGTCGTCGGCTACGACGCTCGCCCCGGCGGGGTCGAGCACGTGCAGGTTCGTGTCGAGGCCCTCGTAAAAGCTGGCGGTGGTGTCCCTGACGAGTTCCGATAGGCCCTGGCAGCGCAGCAGGCGCCCGTCGGTAGTGTGCTCGACGCCGGTAACCAGCCATTCCTCGTCCCGGACGATGACTACCGAGCCCGGGGCGATGCTGATCGCCGAGTCGTGCAAGATGGACATAGTGCGGCCCCGCTTCCGCTGTTAGCCCAGATGGTGTAATCCCGCTGTAAAGCTCAGAAAAAGCTACAACAGGAACATGCTGACGCGCATGCTTAGACAGGTATGCGCAGTTCAGAGCGTCATATGAAATTGACGCAAAGTCACGGTCTCGTTCGGGACGATTGTTCCTGATTTTTCTTCGCAAGGGGGAGTCGTGAGGCTTGACGGGGGACGGCTGCGGCTGTCTGCGAGCGACGTCGCCAACTTCGTCGCGTGCGGCCACCTGACACGGCTGGACCTGCTGCACGCGCGGGGGGAGATCCAGCCACCGCACGTGTTCGACGTCGGCTTCGAAGACCTGGTGGCACGGGGCGAGGCGCACGAGGCGGCGGTGCTGCAGCGGTTCCGCGCGGCTGGCTGGAACGTCGCGGAAATCCCCAAAGGACCGGAGCGCGACGCCGCGCATGCCACGCTGGCGGCTATCCGCGACGGTGCCGACGTCGTGTTCCAGGGTGTTCTCCTTACTGATCAGTCACCGGATGGGTCAGCCTTGCTCGGGCGGCCGGACTTCCTGATTCGAGCCGCGCTGCTCCCCGCACCGGACGGTGAAGAACGCCCTGCTGGGGTTCATTACGAAGTACTCGACGCGAAGCTGGCCCGGTCCGCAAAGGCGCGTGCCGTCGCCCAGATCGGGTTCTACTCGGACCTGCTTGCCGGCGCCCAGGGGATCCGGCCGCGGTGGATGCACCTGGCGCTCGGCGATGGCGAGTTCACGTCCCTGAAGGTCGATGATTACGCGGCGTACGAGCGGCAGGCCCGGCGGCTACTGACGGCGTTCATCGCGGATGACGACGGGGAGAACCCGCCGTCCGTTCCGTATCCCGAACCCGTCGAGCACTGCGTGATCTGCCGCTGGAGCGAGCTCTGCGCCGGACGCAGACGGCGCGACGATGACCTCTCCCTGATCGCCGGAATCACCGCAGGGCAGCGCCGTGCTCTGAAGGACGCCGGCGTCATGACGAGGCGAGGTTTCGCTGGCCTTGCTGAGCTGCCCGTACTGAGCCGCGTAAGCCGCGCCTCCCTGGCGAGCGCGCAGTCACAGGCGCAGCTGCAGGTGGCCACCGAAGACGCCGGGCACATCGAGTACGAACTGCTGGAGCCAGAGCGCGACGCCGCGGGCACGCTGGTTCAGAACCGGGGGTTGCTGGCGCTTCCCGAGCCGGTCACCGGCGACCTGTTCTTCGACATCGAGGGCGCCAGGTACTACTCCGAGGACGGGAAGGAATTCGGGCTCCAGTACCTGTTCGGGATCATCGACACGGCGGACACCGACGTATCGGGGACGCCCCGGTACACCCAGATCTGGGCTTTTGACCGGCAAGACGAGAAGCGGGCCTTCGAGGAAGTAGTCGACTTCATCACCGACCGCCGGAAGCGGACGCCTGGGCTGCACGTCTACCACTACAACCACTACGAGCCGACGGCGGTCGATCACCTCACCGAACTGTATGAGACCCGTCAGGAGGCCGTGGGTCGGCTAATGGGGCGGTTCGCGACCCGCGAGGATGAGGTTGATGATCTGTTCAGGCGCGGCGTGTTCGTCGATCTGTACCGGGTCGTCCGCCAGGGCATCCGCGCCGGTGTGGAGAGCTATTCGATAAAACGACTCGAGCCGATGTGCGGCTACGCCCGGCAGGTGGATCTGCGGGATGCCACTGCCAGCCTGATCGCGTTCGAGGCCGCGCTGGACGACAGGGCGGCGGAGGAGGAGTGGGACCGGCGGCGGGTAGTCGCCGGCTACAACGAGGACGACTGCAGGGCGACGCTCGCCTTGCGCGACTGGCTGGAGGAGCGGCGGGTCGAACTGTCGGCACGGCTGGGTCAGGAGTTGCCGCGTCCTGCTGCGGTCGAGGAAGTCCGCCTGACAGAAGATCCGGAGCTCGCCAGGATCAGGGACGAGCTACTCGCCGATGTCCCGGACGACCCGTCGGCACGCTCGGCCGAGCAGCACGCGAAGGCGCTGCTCGCTGACCTGCTCGACTGGCACCGGCGGGAGGACAAGCCCGGCTGGTGGCGGTATTTCTACCTCCGTACCCTCGGTCCCGCCGAGCTCATCGGCGAGCCGGACGCACTGGGCGGCCTGACCGGCGGTGACATCGTGGCAGAGCAGAAGCGATCGGTCGTGCGCCGGTTCTTCTTCCCGCCGCAGGAGCACCGGTTCGCGGGAGGCGACACCGCGCACGACAGTGTCACGGACAAGGGCTGGACGGTCGTGAGGATCGATGACGCTTCTGGTGCGATCGATCTCAAGATCGGGGTTGGCTACGATGGGCCGCTGCCGGTCTCCCTGGTACCTGAAGGCCCCATCCCGGCCCCTGCTCAGCGGGACCGTCTTCGCGACCTTGGTGCCCGGGTGGTCCGTGACGGCGTCAGCGGTCGCGACGCGGCCACGGCCCTGCTGCTGCGGTCTCGCCCCGCCGACGGCGCCACGCCGGGCGAGCCGCTGCGCCACGCGGGCGAGACCACGGGCGACGCGGCGGTTCGGCTTGTCCTAGTCCTGCGTGACTCGTATCTGCCAATCCAGGGACCGCCGGGAACCGGGAAGACGTTCACCGCCGCACGACAGATCGTGGAACTCATCGAATCTGGCTGCACTGTCGGCATCACAGGGCCGTCGCACGCGGTCATCAACAACCTGATCGGCAAGGTATGCGAGTGCGCGGATGCCCGCGGGATGGAGCCGCGCATCGGCCAGCGTGCCGACAAAGACAATCCGCAGCTGCATCCTCGGGCCAAGTCACTGAGCCCTGACCGGCTGGAGCAAGGCATCCGCGACGGCGAGCTGGACCTGGTAGCCGGCACCAGCTGGCTATGGTCCCGAGAGCAGTTCGCCGGCAGCACGGACGTCCTGTTCGTCGACGAGGCCGGCCAGCTGTCACTCGCCAACGTTTTGTCCGTCGCGCACGCGGTCGCGACGCTCGTTTTGCTCGGCGATCCCCAACAGCTCGCGCAGCCGAGCGATGTCGCCCATCCGCCGGGAGCAGGCGTATCGGCGCTTGAGCACATCCTGGGCGACCACGCAACCATGCCCACCGACGCCGGATTGCTCCTCGACCGGACATGGCGGATGCACCCTCACTTGTGCCGTTACACGTCTGACGTCTTCTACGACGGGAGACTGACCGCAGAGGAGGACCTGGATCTCCAGGAGATCCTCGGCGGACACTCGCTGCGCGGGGCGGGCCTGCGTATCGTCGAGGTACGGCACGAGGGCAATGCCAACGCCTCGCCCGAGGAGGCCGCTCAGGTGGCTCGCCTGGTTGGCGACTTGCTTGGTCTGCAGTGGCGGGATCAGGACGGAGTGCAGCATCCGATCGGTCCGCGCGACATCCTCATCATCACCCCCTACAACGCGCAGATCAGGGCTATCCGCGAGGCGCTTGCCGTTGCGGGGTGTCCCTTGGACGTTCAGGTGGGCACCGTGGACAAGTTTCAGGGACGCGAGGCACCGGTCGCCATCTGCTCGATGGCCACCTCGTCGGCTGACGAGGCGTCGCGCGGCCTGGAGTTCCTGTACGACCACCGGCGGCTGAACGTCGCGACCTCGCGGGCGAAGGCGATGGCGATCGTGGTCGCTAGCCCGCGCCTGGTCCAGGTGTCATGTCGCACGCCTCGCCAGATGCTCTTGGTGAACGCTCTCTGCCGTGCATGGGAGTCAGCTGGCTAATAGCTTGAAGTCCACCTTGCGACCTTCGTTCGCATCGCGCATCGGTTCGCGGATGCTGCCGGGACCGACCCCCTATATCGACCGCCGTCTACTGGCTGCCCGCGTCGCGCTGACGCCAGAGTACGGCGAAGGGTTCGACTGGTGTTAGGACCGGCTCGGCCCCTGACCGGCTTTGCTCACTTCCCGATGCGAGCGGATCGCGTGCGAGAAACTCCTCAAGAACGAAAAATCGGCACCGTCGCGATCCTAGTGCGCCGAACATTTGCAGCTGTCGCGCGTTGGCCAGGACCTCCCCGCCTCGCTCGTACAGATAGCTGACGTGCATGAGCGCGATACGCAACCAGCGTTCCTGTAGCACGTCAGCGCGATCCCACCCTGCTTCGGTGAGCGCGTTATCCATGTCTGAATCGAGAGGCACACCATCTAGCGATCGGCTCGCTCACTTCGCCCCGCACCGCCCCGGCCCCACTGGAAGTGCCGATCAGTTACAGCGGCCAGGCTGGGCGTGTTCCGGCTCATGACCGCCGACGCAGCGTCCCCGGTCACACCGCGGCCGGTTCGAGGGTGTCGTCGGCCCATGCTCCCACCTCCGGCTCAGGCACCTCATCGCCGCCAACCGGCTGCTCCTCGGCCGTGTGCCGAGTCAGCTCCAGCATGTCGTTTAGCGCCTCGGCGAGCAGGATGCGCCGCGCCGCACAGAAATCCTCGAAACGCTCGGCGGACCAGAGCGCCGGGTCAAGCGGAATCCACTGCGCCCGCAACACCTTCTGGTCGGCCTTGGCCAGGTACCTCGCGGGGTCGTCGTCGCTGATGCCGATGTTGTCCCATTTCGATAGGAACGCGAAGTTCGCGAGCGTATCCATCTCCGGGTGCCTGCCCTTGCCCTTCCTGCGCAGCCATGCCTTAGGGAACACATGATGTACTTCGACGGCGAGGCCGTTGTGGTTCGGGTCCCATGTGAGGGCGCGGTTGCTCACCCAGCTGGCAGCCCCTTGCTGTGTGGCGCGCAGCTGGAGAAGACGGAGGAACGGAGACTTCCGCGTTCTTCCTCGCAGGTCTTCCGCAGTGAGCCGTGTTCCCGGAGTACGGGGTTCTTGCGCGGCACGGATCAGCGTAGGCAACACCTCCCCGGCGTTCACGTCGCTGCGAAGTATCGCGACGTCAGAGGCCAGCGTCGTTTCCAGCGATCCGCTGTAGTGGCCGAACGCGCTCGCCACGAATATCCACCGCGCCAATTCGTCGGCCTCACCGGGCCGGAGCACTCCCCTTCGATCGTGCAGGAACACAGATGGGAGAAGCACGGCGTACTCAGTGGGCAGGAGGGATTTGCTCAGAATCCGGGCATCATCCCGAAGGAAGTTAATGGCGTCCAAGACCGCGTGACGGGTCGCTCTCCAAGCGGCAACCCAATCGTCCTCCGTTTTCAGCTCGACGAGCCGGATGTGGTTCGGACTCTTGAGCGCGATGACGCTGGCGATTCGCAGCAGCACCTCGCGGTTGAGCGGCCACCCCTTCGCGGCGACGTTAGCCTCGAAGTCCTCGATCACCTGACGTCCGCCTGGCCAGCGCGCGGCCATCGAGCCCATGACGAGGTCTCCCTTGCTGAGCCGGGTTCCGCCCGTGTTCACCCGGTTGAAAATCTCCGCAACCGTTTCATAGTCATCGACATCAACGGTTTGCACCGGGATCAAGTGTTCGCGGATGCGCCTCGCGACTCCGGAGATGCGATCCGTCCACTCATCCTCGGTCGCCTGGTCCAGCCCGAGCGGCTTGATCAGGTCGCGGAACTGAGCGCCAGGCTCGAGGATCGCCGAGACCGCGATCCATTGTGGATCCTTCTTCTGCACCGCATTGGCGTTGAGAAACTGCTCCTTGCCCGGATGGAACCGGACGTCGGTCGGCTTCTGACCCGCCGGCACTCGATCCGGGGCCATCACCCGAGCGAGAGTCGAGAGCCTCTGCTGGCCGTCGAGGAGGATCGTCGGCCGGATCCCCGTGGCCTTGCCCTGGACCACCGCCGCGGTCTTGGTGGGAATGTCTAGGGTGGTTCGCCACAACAACACTGACCCGACCGGCCACTGCTTGTCGAGGCTGTCGAGGAGCCGCGGGATCTGTGATCCGGACCAGACGTAATCCCGCTGGATGTCGGGCAGCACGATCTCACCCGCGAGCAGCTTCTCGATCAAGCGGTACACCGGCTCGTGGCCGAGTTCCATGGTGCTCACCTCGCGCACAGAGGGGTCAGGAGATGATTCCACAGTTCCGGCGTAACTGGCATGCCGACCCATCGACCAGGACGGCTTGGCCACTCAGCCTGTCACAGCGTCGGCGTCCGCCGACGCTGTGACAGGCACTTGAGGGCTCACGCGGCGTGCACCATTATCGTCTTGGAGCGAGTGCCGCCAATCTAACGGCCGCGGGCATCGGCATTGCCTGGAGGTTCTGCAACCCCGCCGACAACTGGCACTTCGCCACGGGGCCGCCGCGCGGAGCCACTCGATGCATGAGAGCTGACGTTGACGGCGGTGACGTCGAGAGCCGCATGGTCGCTTCGCGCACATGGCTCCCGAGGCGGACCCGCCGTGACAGGCTTGGCGTATGGCCAGCTCACAACTCAACAATCGTCGACGTCAGAAACCGGACCTGGCCCGACAGATAGAGAGTGTGAAGGTCATCTCGGGGGCCACGCCCGTGCCCCAGCCATGTCGTTCGCTCACGCTTGCCGGCATCCTACTGACGGAGACGCCCGACCTCCTGGATGTAGTGGTCCGGGACGGTTATGCCGGGGCGGCGTGGGACGAATTGCAGCAGCGTCTCGTCCGCGGGTCCTTCCGCGATCTGGAGACCGCTATCCGCAGCGGCATCATCTATCGGCGATGCGCCCGGGCGGGGGTCGCCATCGAGCGGCGGTCGGCCCTGCAGGTGGACCCCTACCCAGAGGACATCGCGGCTGAGGCCGTCGAGGACTGCCTGGAGCGGTTCCGGACTCGGGTCCTACCAGCCGGAGAGTGGGACCCAGGCAAGGGAAGCTCCCTGGAGGAATTCTTCTCCATATGCTGCCTGCCGGACGTCGCCAATCGTTGGCGATGGCACTTGCGGCACCTGCCCGAGTCGTCTGGCCAGCTGGACGACGAGACTAACGGCCGGATCGTGTCGTTGGCCGTCGACCGAGCGCCGGGGCCGGCTGAGACGCTGGAGGCCAGGGAGCTGGTCCGGCAGACGCTGGCCCCCATGAAACCAGCCGACCAGTCGGCGTTCGTGCTCTTGGCGGCGGGCTGGAGCGCCGAGGAGATTGCCCAGACATTTGGCATCGCTCGCAACACGCTAGATGCCCGGATCAGCCGAGCCCGCAAGGCGGCTCGAGCGAGGAGGACGCCGTGATGGACAGCAGCAGGGAGAACGCAGTGGACCAGGACGTGATGATAGAGCAAGGTGACACCCCGATCGGCTCCATCGATGAGGACCGGCTTGGCCGCCGACCCTATGCCGAAGCCTTGGCCGCTGAGATCATGGCCGCTCCCGCGACCCGGGGCTACGTCATGGGTTTGACCGGCCCATGGGGTAGCGGGAAGACGTCCATCCTAAACATGACCGTCGACGCCCTTGGTGATGACGCCGTCGTGGTTCAGTTCAACCCCTGGATGTTTTCCGGCACCGAGGCACTCGTCAGCTCGTTCTTCGAGGAAATCGGCAAGCAACTCGACAAGCGGGACTCGAAGCTCAAGGGCATCGCCGACAAGCTGGCCACCTACGGCCACCTGCTGTCGCCGCTTGCCTCGCTGGTCGGAGCGGGCACTGCGGTCAGCGGTACGGCCGACATCTTCGAGAAGTTGGCCGCTCGGTCTTCCGTCTTCGAGCAGCGAGAGGAGGTGCGATCGCTGCTGGAGGGGCTGGAGAGGCGCCTGGTGGTGATCGTTGATGACGTGGACCGCCTCCGCCCTCAGGAGGTGTTGGACATCGTCCGGCTGGTGCGCCTCGTGGGTGACTTCCCCAACACGCTGTATCTGCTCGCCTTCGACCGTGGCCGCGTCGAGGAGTGCCTTGGGGAGGGCGACATCGAGCGAGGTCGCGCCTACCTGGAGAAGATCGTCCAGGTGACGCACGACGTGCCGGCGGCACGTCAACCCGACGTCACGGCGATCTTCCTGGCGGGTCTCCAGGAGTTGGCCGACCGTGTCCCGACGGGTCCGCTCGACGCCGGCGACTGGCAGAACATCTTCGCCTTCATCGTCCGACCACTGCTAGGAACGCCGCGACACGTACGACGACTGCTGGGGTCGCTGTCGATGACCATGCGGCTGGTCGGGGACGAAGTGGCGCTCGCCGACTTGATCGGCATGGAGGCCCTGCGAGTGCTGCGCCCCGCGATGTTCGAGGCGCTGGTGGATGTTGCGGACTACCTGTCGACTCAGTCGCCGATGTCCGGGCGGAGCGGTTACCAGCAGGGGCGCAACGCTGCCAGCAGCCCTATCGGGCCCCTGTACCAGCTGGATCCTGAACTCGC
>Ga0210395_10004180_pt1 | contig 11099 bp, 10 predicted proteins | sample IncBWH4OmetaG_FD_150861 | JGI IMG/M metagenome (GOLD analysis project Ga0210395, IMG submission 150861) | Forest soil microbial communities from Barre Woods Harvard Forest LTER site, Petersham, Massachusetts, United States - Inc-BW-H-4-O ...
ACTCCGCGGCGGTGATCGGATGACCGCCAACCTGATGAGCACGGGCGAGTCCCGGGCCGTCCCTGGCGCGGTGACCATCTTCCAGGTCGCTTCCCCGGACCTCGAAGACGTGACACGCGACCTCGCGAACCTGCGGCTCGCGGACATGTTCGGCGCGGAATCCGCCGATGGCGGCACGGTCCTTCGCATGGTGTGGGCGAACGACACCCCTGGCCAGGCCGGGTACCTCATCACGGAGACGCCGATCGCGGGCGACGAGTACCCGGCGCTCTCGGACATCGCCCCCGCGGCGTTCGTCGAAGAATGCGAGATCTACGAGCAGTTCGGCATCCGCCCGGCGACCGGCAAGCCGCTGAACCGGATGATGCTCCCGCCGCCGGGAGTGCTGGCACCGAACACGCGGCTGCCCACGCTCGGCCGCGGACCGGAAAGCGAACCGGACGAGGTCCGCGCCCCGCACACCGTCGGCGGCCAGGCGTTCGAGTTCCCCTTCGGCCCGGTCCGCCAGGTCGGCGTCGAGTCCATCTACTACGGCCTGGCCACCAGCGGCGAAGAGGTCATCGACCTGTACCTGTTCACCTGGCACAAGCACCGCGGTCTCGAATGGCGCCTGGCGGGCCAGACCCCGGAGCAGGCCATGTTCTACGCCGAGCGCGCCGAGGGCCTCAGCTCTGTCGCGATGGCGTGGGCGCTGGCCGCCGCCGCCGAGGCCGCCACCGGCACTGCCGCGCCGGAACCGGCGGAACGCACGCGGGCCGTCGCCCTCGAGCTCGAGCGGCTCTACAACCACGCGGCGGCGATGGCGGCGCTCTGCCAGTCGACCGGGCTGGCCGTCGGTCAGTCCGCCGCCGAGATCGCCCTCGAGCGACTGCTGCGGCTGAACGCCATGGCGTTCGGCCACCGGTACCTGTTCGGCGTGGTTACCCCGGGCGGCGTGACCCGGGCACCCGGGGCGGACGCGATCCGCGCGGAACTCCCCGCCGCTTACGGTGAGTTCACTCGTGCCGCCGACGCCCTGCTCGCGACGAACTCCTTCATGGACCGGCTCGAGGCGACCGGCGTCCTGACCGCCGCGCAGGCGCGGGAGCTCGGCATGGTGGGCCCGGTGGCCCGGGCAACCGGCACCACCGCCGACACGAGACGGCTGCCGGTCGGCCCCTACCAGGAGGCAGCGAGCGTCAACGTCGCCACCGCGACCGCCGGCGACTGCCTCGCCCGGTTCACCGTCATGCTCGCCGAAGCCGCCGAGTCCGTTCGCCTCATCGGCGAGTTCCTCGACGCGAGCACGAGCGCGCCAGACGAAGCAGGTGCGGCCGTCCCGCTGCCGCCGGCCGCGGGCACTGGCCTCGGCTGGGCGGAATCACCTCGTGGCGAGGCCCTCGCGTGGCTCGCCCTCGACGACGCGGGCCGCATCACCCGGGCCCGGCTGCGCCCCGGGTCCGCGCGGAACTGGCGCGGCTTCGACGACGCCTGCCGTTCGCAGAACGTGTTCACCGACATCCCGATCATCGAGGCCAGCTTCTGGCTGACCGCCGCGGGAATGGCCCGCTGAAGGGGGAAACCGCGATGCCGCTGTGGTTCATCCGAGGCCTGCGCCGGGGCGTGGTCACCACCCGCTACCCGGACCGCCCGGACGAGTCGGCCCGGTACCTGCCGTCGCCGCCGGCGTTCCGCCCGCGCGCCCTGACCGGGGAGACCGCCGACCTGCTGGCGTCGGTCTGCCCGAGCGGGGCGCTGCGCCATGTGCAAGACGCGGGTGCCGGCGACGTCCTGCGCTACGACGTAGGCCGGTGCACGGCGTGCGGGAGGTGCGCCGCCGCGGCAACCCGCGCCGTCACGTGCAGCGGTGCGTGGGAGCTCGCAGCAACAGATCGTTCGATATTGATCAAAATGATCCCGCTCCGGGGGGAGTCGTGATGAGTACGGAAGAGAAGCAGCTCAAGGACGTCATCGCCCGCCAGTTCGGCCGCAGCCTGCACATCCGCACCCTGGACACGGGCTCCTGCGCGGTCTGCGAGCAGGAGATCCGGCTGCTCGCCGCGCCGCACTACGACCTGCAACGGCTCGGGTTCTTCTTCACGCCCGCGCCGCGGCACGCGGACCTGCTGCTCGTCACCGGCCCGATGATCCGCGCGTTCGCGGTCGCCGCGCGCAAGACCTACGACGCCATGCCGGGACCGAAGGTCGTCGTCGCGACCGGCGCCTGCGCGCTCGGCGGCGTCTATCCGCAGGACCCGTTCACCCACGGCAGCGTCGACGCCGTGCTGCCCGTCGACGTGTGGATCCCCGGCTGCCCGCCGAGCCCGCTCGCCCTGCTGCACGGTCTGGGGGTCGCCGTGGGCCGCCTCGCCGACAAGGTGCGGGCGGTCCCGTTCACCGCCGGCGATGATTCCGAACGAAGCACGGCATCCGCATGATCCCGCTGTATCTCCTCTACGCGGCGGGCGCCACCTGGGCGGCTGCCGCCCTGTCCGGTCTGCTCGCCGCCCGCACGCCGGGTGGCATGCGGGCGTGCTGCGCGCTTTCGGCCCTCGGCGGCGGGTTGGCGGCCGTGGGCGGTGGCTGGTCCGTGGTCAACGGCGACACCGCCGTCGTCTCGCCCGGCGCGGCCACGTTGACCGGCGGGCCGCTCCAGCTCCAGGCGACCAGCCTCGCGGGAGTGTTCACCGCGCTGCTCGGCGTGGTCGCGGTCGCCATCGCGCTGTACGCGCCGCGCTACCATTCGCCTTCCCGGGGCACCGGCCTGTACCTGGCCGTGTACAACGTGGCGCTGTTCGCCTGCCTCGCGGTGCTCACGGCGGGTGGCATGGTCACATTCCTCGTCGCCTGGGAGACCATGAGCCTGGTCTGCTACCTGCTGATCTTGCGCCACCCACGGGATACGGGCGCGGCGCGCGGGGCGTTCTGGTTCCTGGCGCTGTCCGAGGCAGGATTCCTGCTGGTCGTCGCCGCGTTCGTCATCCTGTCGGCGAAGACCGGCGAGACGACGCTGGCCGGCATCGCCAGCCGCGCCGCCGTGGTGCCCGGCGGCTGGCGGGCGGCGGCGTTCCTGCTCGCGCTGGCCGGCTTCGGGTTCAAGGCCGGGCTTGTCCCGCTGCACGTGTGGCTCCCCGAGGCGCACCCGGTCGCCCCGGCCGACGGGTCGGCTTTCCTGTCCGGCGTGGTCGTCAACCTCGGCGTGTACGGGATCGCGCTGTTCGGCTTCCGGCTCGCGCCGCCGTCCGGATCCTGGCCGGGCCTGGTCACCATGGGCGGCGGCGCGCTGACCGCGGCGATCGGCATCCTGTACGCGATGGCCGAGCGCGACATCAAGCGCTTCCTCGCCTACTCCACGATCGAGAACACCGGGATCATCGTGTGCGCGTTCGGCGCCGCGATGGTCTTCCGGGCCGCCGGGCAGCAGGCGCTGTGGGCGCTGCTGCTGATCGCCGGGGTATACCACGTGGCGAACCACGGCTGCTATAAGAGCCTGCTGTTCCTCGAGGCGGGAGTGACCGAGCACGCGACCGGCACCCGGGACATGGACCGGCTCGGCGGCCTGGTCCGCACCCTGCCCCGCTCGGCGGTGATCGCGTTCGCCGGCACGCTCGGCATCGCGGCGCTGCCGCCGCTGAACGGGTTCGTCAGCGAGTGGCTGATCTTCCAGGGCCTGTTCCAGGGGTTCCGCACCGGCAGCCAGCTGACCGCCATCCTCATCGTGCTCGCCGCCGGCACGCTCGGGCTGACCGGCGGGCTGGCGATCTACGCGTTCGTGCGCGGCTTCGGCATCCCGTACCTGGGCATGCCGCGGACCCGGGAGGCCGCCGCCGCCTCCGAGGCCGGCCAGCCGGTACTGGGACCCGGCCTGCTCGCCGTTGTCTGCGTGGCGCTGTCGGTCGGCGCGCCGGTCATGCTCGCCGCGCTGTCCCGGATGGCGCGGACGGTCACCGGGGTCACCCTCGGCCCGCTGCTGCTGCCCGGCAAGCTCACCGTGCTGCCCGCGCACGCGGACTTCGCCGCGTTCTCCCCGACCTACCTCGCGGTCTTCCTGGTCTGCGCGCTCGCGGTGCCGTTCTTGATCTACCGGGCGGGACGGCCGCGCGCCCGTTCGGTCACGGTGCCGGTGTGGGACGGCGGGATCGTGTCTTTCAAGCCGCGCATGCAGTACTCGGCCATGACGTTCTCCGCCCCGACCCGCGTCACATTCGACGCGCTGTACCGGCCGTCGGTATCGGTCAGCAGGCCGTCGGATGACGACCCGGCCGGGCGATCCGGCCCGGTGCACTACGAGGCGCGGGTCACGCCGGTCTTCGAGCGGTACCTGTACCGGCCGCTGGTGCGCGCCCTGGAATGGCTCGCGGACGCGGTCCGGCCGGTGCAGTCCGGCGACGTCAACCTCTACCTGCTGTACGTGTTCGCCGTCATCCTGCTCGCTTACCTGCTCGGCGCCGTCTAACGCTGTGCTGTTTAACCTCGGCCGGTGGTGCCCTCGTCGAGGCTCTTGCCCGCGTCGTTTCCCGCCACCGAGTAGATCACCTGCGTGTTGCGGGTCTTGAGGAAGTCCTCGAGGGACTCGCCGCGCATCGCCGCGTAGATGTGCGGGTTGGACTCCCCGATTACGGCGGCGAGCTTCTCCAGCATGAAGAAGATGACGCCGTAATGGATCATGCCCCGCCAGTCCCGGGCGCGGATGAGGCTCTTCTCCTCCTCGGTGAGGCCCGCCTCCTTGAAGGCGGTCTCCGGGTCGTCGAGGAACCGTGCGCGGTGCTCCGGGATGACCATGTCGTGCAGGAACTTGTTGATCCGGTAGCCCTGCACGCTCCGCTCGAGGTCGAACGGATAGGTGCCGGCCAGCTGCTCGGCGCCCCGCAGCTGCTCGGCCATCCGTTCGCGATGCCGCGCCCGGACCGCCTCCGGGGTCGCGCCGCCCTTGTCGTTGAGCACGAGCGTGGCGATGCCGGTCATCGACGGCAGGTAGTAGGAGCTGCTTACCCGCTCGACGTTGGCCGACAGGGCGCCGCGCATGACCAGCCACATGATGACCTCGGCGCCCTCGAATCCGCCAAGGGTGGCGTACTCGGCATGCGTCATCTCGGTGAGCGACGCGGGATCGTCGGTGAACCTGTCGAGGAACTCGGCGTCCCACTCCGGGTTGTTGAAGCCCGCCCGCTCGCCGTGCACCTGGTGCGAAAGACCGCCGGTGGACACGATCGCGACCTTGATGTCCTCGGGGTAGGACTCGACCGCGCGGCGGATCGCCTGACCGAGCTTGAAGCAGCGCGCGGCGGTCGGAATCGGGAACTGCAGCACGCCGATCTGCACCGGCACGATGGTCGTCGGCCACGTGCCGTCCTCCCGCTCGAGCAGCACCGACATCGGCGAGAAGAACCCGTGGTCGAGCGGCTTGTCCTGGAAGGTGGCCAGGTCGAACTCGTCGGTGACCAGGGACCGCACGATGTGCGCGGCGAGCTTCGGGTTGCCCGGTACGGCGGGCAGGTCACGAGGCTTGCCGCCCTCGTCGGCGACCGGGTACTCCGGGCCGATGCCTACGGTGAACGCCGAGTAGTGGTCGAAGAAGAACGAGGTCACGTGGTCGTTGAAGACGTAGACGATCGCGTCCGGCTTGTTCTCCTTGAACCAGTCGGAGACGGGCTTGAACGCCTTGAAGATGGGCGCCCAGTCCGGGTCGTTCTGCTTGTGCTGGTCGTAGGCAAAGCCAATGGTGGGCGTGTGCGATGCCGCCACGCCGCCGATGATCCGGGCCATCTTCCGCCTCCAGTCATGCCCTTGACTCGTCGGGGCCGACGACGGCTCGTAATCGCCCCCTTCCGGATAGTCACGGAAGGGTCCTCTTTGGCGAAGAAAGCCGGTCGCGTTACGAGTGACTTTATAGTTTCTCGCAGGTGAAGTAAATTGACTTATTTATTAGTCATCCATAACTTGAGGTTATGGATATGGCCGATTCCGGGATACCGCTGGGCGATCGTCTCGATCGCCCAGCGTGGGCGGCGCCCACGGGGTTGTCGCACACGGGGCTGTCTCACACGGGGCTGTCGCGCATGCGGCTGCGGCACCTCAGTTGTTTCGTGGTCGCCGCGCAGGAGCCGACCCTGGCCCGCGCCGCCGAGCGGCTGCACCTGAGCCAGCCGGCCGTCTCCAAGACGCTATCGGAGCTCGAGGAGCTAGCCGGCCGCCGCCTCGTCGAGCGCGGCCGGGCGGGGACGCGGCTGACCCCGGCCGGGGAGCAGTTCCTGAAGTACGCGGTCGAGGTCAATCGCGCGATGGAGTCGGCGGCGACCGCGCTCACCGGGACCTTGCGGCCGAGCGTGCCTGCCGTGCACGTCGGCGCGCTGCCGACCGCGGCGGGCGGGCTGCTCGCGCAGGCGATCGCGCAGCTGCGGCAGCGGCGCCCGCATGCTCAGGTGGCGGTGCGGACGGACCACAACCCGGAGCTGCTGGCGAGCCTGAAAGCGGGGGAGGTCGACTTCGCCGTCGCCCGGATGGCGGAGCCCGCGATGATGCAGGGCGTCTCGTTCGAGCTGCTCTACGCCGAGTCGCTCGCCGTCGTCGTGCAGCCAGGTCACCCGCTGGCCGCCCGGGGAGCTGGCACCGGCCGGAGCGTCACGCCGCGGGCGCTGCTCGACTACCCCGTGGTCATCCCCGCCGCCGGGACCGCGCCGCGGCACCAGGTCGACGGGTTCTTCGAGACGCACGGACTCGCGCTGCCGCCGGGCCGCACCGAGACACAGGACGCGTCGGTGGCCCGGGCGCTGACCCTGTTGTCCGAAGCGGTCTGGATCACCCCGCGGCACGCCGTCCAGCTCGACCTGGACCGGGGCTGGCTGCACGGGCTCAGTGTGCCGGTCCCCGGCGGCGGCGAGCCGGTCGGGCTGCTCGCCCGCAGCGGGACCGCGCCGACCGAGCTAGCCGTCCAGCTGATGCAGATTCTTCGCGAGCTGGCGTGAAATCGCGGTTCGTTCGATATTCGGCTTTGTTAACGACCGCGGGGCACCGGTGGTCTGGCGGCCTGCGCGCTGCCCGCCGCCCGGATGGCAGGCACCCGCTCGCTCGTGACGAGCCCTTGCTCAGTGGTCAGTTCGTCGATGATGGCAAACGCCCGCTGGATGCGTTCCGGCGCGTCGATCACGATCGAGACGGCGGGTACCCGCCTGCCGAGCTGCAGCAGGCGGTCGCCATGAGGTGCGTGATTGCCGTGGAACCCCCAGATGCCCCGCTGAGTGGTCGCGCCGCTGATCCCGGCGGCCCGCAGCCGCCGGACGATCGCACGGTGGACCGGCTGCCCCTGGTGCAAGGCCCCCTCCGACGTGTACACCATCAGCTTGTGCCACAGGGGCATGCCGTGCTGGCCGGTGCCGGCCACGGCGGACGGCGAGGACAGCAGTTCTCCGTCGCGCTTGCAGATGGTGACGCGCTCCAGGGTCAGCAGCGGACGGCGGAGCAGGCCGCCGAGTTCCGGGAGCACGCGACTGATGAGCTCGCCCGAGCCGACGGCGATGACCATCATCGGCGTGCCCGCGTTGCGGCCGAAGAAGGCCGCCCGCTCGCGCTGTCCGTGCGCGGTCCCGTCAACGCCGAGCAGCGCCGTGGCCCCGGCGACGCCGCGCCGGTGCAGCAGGTCGCAGACGGCCACGTAGGCGGGCACCCGGTAGACGCGCTCCTGGCGGCCGAGGTAGATGGTCAGCTTGGTCTCCTCGTGGAGCTCCTCGCTGAGCCGGACCGGCTCGATGTCGTCGGTGAGCATCGTGGCCCGCTCCAGAGTGACCAGGCCCCCGCGGATCAGCCGGGCCGCGGGGTCGACAAGCTCTTCGATGCGATCCCTCCGGTCGACGGCGATCGCGATCAGCGGCAAGTCCTCCGACAGGGAAAGCGAGCGGTCCGTGCGCAGCCGCTGCCTGGCGCCGAAACCTTCCGCCCCGCGCAGCAGCACGCTCGTCGCCACCTCGCGCCGCCCGTAGAGGTCGAGCAGCGCATCGGCGGTGAACCCGCCGTCGGTGCGCTGGCGCTCACCGAAGTACGTGGTCAGCTTGAGGCAGTCCTGGTTCACAGGTGCGCTCCGATCAGCCGGCCGAGCGCGGCCGCGGCGACCCCGAGCACGAGGCTGAGGAGCACGTTGGCGAGCGCCTTCCGGTGCTGGCGTTCTTCCTCCAGCCGCTGGGTCTCAAGCATCCAGGTCGAGAACGTCGTGTACGAGCCGATCACCCCGGCGCCCGCCACCAGCTCCGTGTTGCTGCTCAGCACGAGCCCCGTCAGCAGGCCGAGGAGCGCCGCACCCGAAAGGTTGACGACCAGTGTGCCGAAGGGGAAGTCGCGGCCCGTCGCGGACGACACGATCGCGTCGACGTAGAAGCGGAGCACCGCGCCTGCCCCGCCGGCCAGCAGGACCCCAGTCCAGACGAACACGGTCAGCGCGCTCATCGCCGCACCCGCACCCTTCTGACCATCGCGGTCGCCAGGTGGATCGCGGCGTATCCGGCCGCGATGCTCGCCGCGGAGTAGCCGATGGCGAGTCCGTAGGCGTGCGCGCTCAGCATGTTCACCAATTCCACCTGCATCGTGGAGAACGTGGAGAGCCCGCCGCACACGCCGGTGCCGAGCAGCGGCCGGCGGTAGCTGGACAGCGGCAGCCGCTCCTGGAGCCGGGTGACGGAGTAGCCGATCAGGAACGCCGCAACGATGTTGACACCGAACGTCGGCCACGGCCACGCCGTCGCGGAATGCGGGAAAGCCTCGGCGAGCCCCGCGCGCAGCAGCGTGCCCAGGGCGCCGCCGACGAAGATCGCCACGATCTCCCGCGCGTCCGGGTGCGGCAGCGACGGGCGACGGCGCGGCGGTGCGCCCGCGGCCGTGCCGCCGGCGCCGCCCGCGGACAGGTGCGGCGGCATGGGGGGACTCAGGTCGGCAGCTGGCTCAGGCACGCGGAAAAGGGCTCCTCTGAGCGGGAATCGGAGCTAGAGGCCATCAGCCGCGCCCCCGCGGCGGTTCGGGAGGTCGCATCCTTGTAACGGGCACTGCCTCCACGCCAGGGCATCATCTGGACCCTGCCGATTTTATGTGCTCGCCCGAACCGCTACGGCGAGACCGTGCCCGCTGCCAGGGCGATGACCACCCCGATGACGGCTGCGGACAGCAAAGTGAGCACGGTACCGCGGCGCAGCGGGAACAGCAGGATCAGCGCGCCGGCCAGCACCCCGTACTGCCAGGGGTGGGTCAGCTCCCTGGTGAGGGTGACCGCCGAGCCGAGGATGGCGCCGATGGCGGCCGGGCCGGCCCCGTCGAGAAAAGCGCGGGCACGGGCGTTGCCGCGAATCTGGTGAAAGCGCGGGCCGCCGAACAGCACGATGGCGAACGACGGCGCGAACGCGACGGCCGAGGCCAGCAGGCCGCCGGCGATTCCCGCGGCGGCGTACCCGACGACGGCCACGGTTTGCACGACAGGGCCGGGCGTGATCTGGCCGAGCGCGACCGCGTTGAGGAACTGCGCGCCGGTCATCCAGTGGTAATGGCTGACGGCGTCGGTCTGCATGAGCGGGATGATCACGAACCCGCCGCCGAAGGACAGCCCGCCCACCTTGAACGCCTCCCAGGCCACCGACGCGAGGACGCCGCCGCCGACGGCGAGCAGGACGGGCGCGGCGAGGATGGAGCGCAGCTTTCCCCCCTCCCCCGAACTGTCCGATGATACGGAACGGACCGTGGTTTCACCGGTTCCCGTCCCCGTCAGCCCCCGCCCGTCAGGCCCCATCCCGTTAGGCCCCATCCCCTTAGGCCCCGCCCCCGTAGGCCGGGCCCAGCCGCGGGCCGTGAGTTCGATGGCGCCGCAGCCGAGCAGTACGAGAACGAGCCACTCGCCGATCGTCGCGGCCGCCGCTAGCCCGGCGGTCAGGTAGAGGAGCCAGCGGGCGGTCGCCTTCCGGTTCTTCCAGCTCGGGCCGAGCAACGCCCAGGCGGCACCGACCGCGACCGCCGGGACCGCGGCGCCCGCGCCCGCGCCAAGGCCGAGCACCGCCAGCGGCGGTGATTTCTCCAGGAACAGCACGGACAGCGCGAGGATCACGATGAGGCCGGGCACGATGAACGCCGCGCCGCCGGCGAGCGCCCCGAGCCTGCCGCGCAACCGCCACGCGCAGAAGATGGCGAGCTGGGTTGACGCGGGTCCCGGCATGAGGTTGCAGACCGCGATCGCGTCCTCGAACTCGCGCGCGTCCAGCCAGCCCTTTCGCTCCACGCAGAGCTGGCGCAGCAGCCTGATGTGCGCGGGCGGCCCGCCGAAGCCGATGCAGCCGATCCGTCCCCACTCCCGCACCACCGTGCTTAGGGGCGCCGTGTTTAGGGGCACCGTGCTTAGGGGCGCCGTGCTTAGCGGCACTGGCCCCGGCTGCTCGCTCGCCGCCATGGGGCGATCATACATCAAGCCATTTTGATGGATAATGCCGCCTTGCGCCACAGCTACACCTTGTTACGACGGCAACGTGCCTGGCGGGCATAATTCCTCCCACACACCTCACACGACTGCTCCCACACCTCACACGGCCTGGGCCCTGATGGCGTTCCTGGCAGAAGGGCTGCTATCCGGCGCGACGACTGGATGTCGGTGACAAGGTGTAATCGATGGCAGGCTCAGCGTGAGATGACACGGGCACGGGGAAGACACTATGCAGGTCTAAGCACGCTCTGCGGAGCACGCCGAATCCATCGGAAACGGGGAATGCCATGGCTACACCCACCACCGCCAAGGAGCCGGGAAGGCAAGCCCGTCCGGCCACGGACCCGGCCGGCCCGACTGGCCGGCTTGCCACCTGGGTGGCAAGAACAACGCTGGACGACGTTCCGGCGTCCGTCCGCGACCGCGCCAGGCACCTGGTTCTTGACGGCATCGCCTGCGCCCTGGTTGGTGCGCAGCTGCCCGTCTCCCGCATCGGCGTCGAGGGGGTGACAGCGCTCGACCACGGCGGGGACGGCGTACTGATCGGCTGGGGCGATCGCGTCACCAGCTCGACGTCGGCGGCCATGTTGAACTCCAGCTTCATCCAGGGATTCGAGCTTGACGACTACCACCCGCTGGCCCCGCTGCACAGCAATTCGCTGGTCCTCCCGGCGAT
>Ga0210395_10004181_pt1 | contig 11097 bp, 14 predicted proteins | sample IncBWH4OmetaG_FD_150861 | JGI IMG/M metagenome (GOLD analysis project Ga0210395, IMG submission 150861) | Forest soil microbial communities from Barre Woods Harvard Forest LTER site, Petersham, Massachusetts, United States - Inc-BW-H-4-O ...
TCCCGTTCTTAACGTATCGACGTGCCTGTGATTTTAAGTCCAGCAACGTAAGACTGGCTGGCGGAAGAGGTTGAAGTTCGGGTTCGAATCCCGACTCGTTCGCGAGAGCGATGTGGTGTAATGGTAGCACGCAACCATGATCCAGTAGTGATTCACGTTTGGTAGCCGAGCTAAATTGGTAACTCGGAGCCGACCCCGAAAGGGCGAACCGTGCCTCACGCCGATTTAAATTTTCTATTCGCTTCTGATGGAACAGAAGACATGCACGCCTTAGAAGCGTGTGCCAGGAATGGCGTCGGGGTGCAAGTCCCTGGAGGCGAACCAATTTTAATCCGCTGCTGGCGGAACAGCAGACGCACTCGCCTCAAGAGCGAGCGACTTCGGTCATGAAAGTGCAAATCTTTCGCGGCGGACCAACTGACCTTTCATTCAGTGGCAGGATAGCCTCCTTATAAGGGCTCAACGACAGTTCGATTCTGTCAGGGTCGACCAATATTTTGCGGTTGTGACGGAATGGCAGACGACGAGGATTTAAACCCCTCGGTCCTTCGGGACGTGCTGGTTCAAGTCCAGCCAGCCGCACCAAGTTCAATGAGGATTTATGTCCGGATTAGCAAAGGGATTGGCAGCAGCATTAGGCGGCGCAGCAGTAGGCGCGCTCGGTCAGGTTGCAAATAACAAAGCAGCACAGAAGAAGTCGCAACCGAAGCCATCAACACCGACTAAGCCAGCAGCAGACGCCCCGTCATATTCAATTGCTCACGACATGAGAACGACAGGTGCAGATACACAGACGCCAGACACAGAATAGTTTCAGTGGACCTGAGGTGTTACGGTTGCATAGCGCCCTCTTAAGGCGATTGGTCTCGGTTCGAATCCGAGCGAGTCCACCAAGTTTGATCTAGGCTCCAGGTTCGACTCCTGGCATTTCGTTAAGGGGTAGGGTGAAAATCCCGAAAGTAAAACGCACCGGATTCCGGTCGTGCACCTGATACGAGTAGCAATGGGCTGCCTTTAAAGTTCGAAGACGCACTCGCTCCGAGCGTTGCACGCGATTGAATGCGAGATAACATCGCGATAAATTTTTCCGTTTCCCGGTAGCTCAGCAGGCAGAGCGGTCGTCTGATACGCGACAGGTCGGTGGTTCGAGACCACCCTGGGGAACCATTTTTAAACAGCGGTCAACACCGCATAGCGTCGTGTACACGCGCAATACAAGTATGCATCTTTTTATGGGGCTATCGCCTAATTGGGATGGCATCTCCTTTGCAAGGAGAAATAATGTCGGATCGTCCCCGACTAGCTCCACCAATTTCTGTGGGTTTTGAGTTCGAAGAGAAACGAACAGTCGCGCGAGGCTTAAGACGGACGCGAAAGGTGGCGGTTAAAATTCCGTCCGAACCCAGATTTTCAATAGATGACTAGCTCAACGGCAGAGCACTTCGCCTACACCGAAGGGGTTCAGAGTTCGAATCTCTGGTTGTCTACCAATTTCAATTGCGCGGTCGACTAGAAGGCCGATGTCGCTGGTCTCATAAGCCAGATCCGAAAGGGCACCGAGGGTTCGAATCCCTCCTGCGCAACCAATATTAGTCGACTGGTCAACCGCGCGGGTCCGATCCCCTCGAGGTAAGTTCTGGTCTGCACGGAGCAACAGTACTGTGGAAGTTGCAGGCCGCGTGAGCGGACGGGTAAGGCTTCGTACCTATATAGTGGTTGATTACAACGTAATCAGTCGCTGTATAGGTCATTCAAGCGAAGGCACTCCATACTGGCAGCAATTCGAAATAGGAAGACTACGCGGCTCTCGGTAGTTGGTCTTCGGGTTCGAAGCTTAGATGAATGGTTGACACGTCGGGAAGATCGACGAACAGAAACCAGGCTACAGGTTGACTAACATGAATGTAGAGCACGCCGCACGAGAGTTGCTTACGATGCTCCGTCATCAGACGGTTCATCAAGAGGATAAAGTTTATCTGAAGTTGACCGGCCCATCGGCCCGCGAGCAGTATTACGCGCTAGTCAAACTTCGAAACGAGCTGAACAAGTTTTTGCAGTAACCCAAGATCCGAAGGACAGAGAGTGTATAGCCGCAGTCCCCGAGTGTTATTCATTCTGAAGAGGCACCACCATTATGCACTCGGATACGGTCACAACCGTTACTCCGGATTGTATAATTCCGCTAAGTTCGTAGCGGATATGATTGATAAACGCGCGTCCGCGAAGATAGTCGAGGTCGTTGACAACAACGATATCGACCGCGAGGTTTCAGAGTATCAACCGACGCATGTCATCATCGAAGCTCTTTGGGTAGTACCGGAAAAGTTTGAAGTGCTTCAGCGTTTACATCCGACGGTCCAATGGATCGTACGCGTGCACAGCGAGATTCCCTTCCTTGCTTTAGAAGGAATTGCGATTGAGTGGATCCGCCGTTACGTCAGTTACTCAAACGTTCGGGTATCGGCTAACTCACCGCGCGCCAAGCGAGATCTCGATAGCATAGTCGGAGCAGATGTAGTTGTCTATCTGCCTAATTATTACCCGCAGGAGTTCGAAGCCTATCAAGCTTCCGAATTCGGCAACGAGATAAATGTAGGTTGTTTCGGCGCTATCCGACCGTTGAAGAATCAATTATCGCAAGCGATAGCGGCGATGAGTTATGCAAATCGAAACGGCCTTATTTTGAATTTCTTCGTCAATGCAGGTCGGGTCGAGAAAGGCGAATCAGTTCTGAAAAGTCTTCGGGCTTTATTCGCAGACACACCGCACACTCTGACCGAACTAGGCTGGCTGAACAGACAGCAGTTTTTGGATACAATGCAGTCTATGGATTTGGCAATGTCCGTTTCTTTGACAGAGACGTTCTCTCTCGTAACAGCAGATGCTGTTTCACAGGGCATCCCGATAGTCACGTCATCCGAAGTAAGTTGGGCAACCAGTCCTTGTCAAGCAGATCCGACTGATGTTAGAGACATCGAAGAAAAGATTAACCTGGCTTTAGAGTATCCGAGATTCAACGTTGGATTTAACCAGCACAATCTCAGAAAGTACTCAAAGCATTCAGAAAGTATTTGGTTTGATTATTTGAATTAACAAAGCGGGGCTGATGTTCAACAGCCAGCATGTCTCCCCTCCAAGGAGAACGAATCGGTGCAAATCCGATGCTCCGCTCCAATTTTCAGTGGATGGTTAGCTCAAGCGGCAACGACAGCTGGCTGTAAACCAGCCGGTCCTAGCGACCTTCTGAGGTTCGAGTCCTCAACCCTCCACCAGTTTGTCTTATGACGCCGAACGGCAAGGCGCATCTGGAATAATCGGTAGGCACGAATCGAAGACCCAGACTTCGTCGAGCGCCTACGTACAGGTTCGAATCCTGTTAAGCAAAGTTTTCAGTGCATTGCGATATCGAGCGGCAGATGGCGCGCCTTTTAAGCGCTGAGGTCGGGGTTCGAGCCCCCGGCGATGCACCAAATTTATAGAGTTTCCCGGAAGCAGTAATCACCCGGCGAGGTAATGACGTATGAAATTCAACGTAGTCGAAGTTAAAAAGATAGGACGGGACATGATTTTTAGTCTCGCCGTTCGTCTAGAAAAATCAGACGATCCTGGTACAGGATACGCACAAGGCGGTCCTCGTACAGCAAGTCCATATACGATTCAAGCAGTACTTCCTTATTCGCCTGAGTTTGCGAATATAAGAATCGGCGATACATATGAATTTAAGAATGCTCCTGAGTTGGTAGCGGGGCATTTAAAATAATTTTTCTGCTGGGATGTAGGGGAATTGGCAGACCCACCTGACTGTTAATCAGGAGCGAAAGCAACTGTAGGTTCGAAGCCTACCGTCCCAGCCAATTTTCAGAGCCTGGTTAGTTTAGTGGCAGAACGGTGAGCTTGTACCTCACAGGCGACTTTTCGATTAAGTCACTCGGCTCCAATCTCGAAGGCGATCCCAAATCCGTAGGTAGGTTGAAAACCCTACGCCTTCAAAGTTTTGCTTTGCTCGTCTAGTGGTAAGACGACGGTTTCGTAAACCGTAAACGACTGTCCGATTCAGTCGCGAAGCTCCACGTTTGCTTTGTTCGTATAAAGGTAGTACAGGTGTTTGGTAAACACCAAGCGGCGGGTCAGTACCACCACGAAGCTCCAATTATGGTAGCAGGGTCAGTTGGTAACGACGCGCCCCTGTCACGGGTGAAGTTCGGATTCGATTTCCGATGCTACCGCCAAGTTTCAAAGCTCTCGTCGACCAACAGGATAGGTCAACGGCGTTCTAACCCGTACAAGAGTCGGTTCGAATCCGACCGAGAGTTCCAGTTTGTAGCTACACAGTTTGGGGGAGCCACGATCTCCCCCGAACACTCTATCGTGGAGAGTAAAATGAAAGTATGTCCTAAATGCGGCAATGACGGTGATTTTTATAAAAGAACTAACGGAAAAGATTGCTCTATATGTAAGTTGTGTCAGAACGAATGCTGCCGCAACCATTATGAAGCTAATAAAGAGCAGTATCTAAGTCGCAACATCAGATACAGAAGAAAACTTCAAGACACAATTAATGATTATTTGAGAAAACATCCTTGCGTAGATTGTGGAGAGGCTGAATTATCAGTGTTGGATTTCGATCACGTTCGCGGAGATAAGAAAGATAATGTATCTTCGATGGTGGCGGCACGATATAGTTGGTTGACTATTCGAAAAGAGATTATGAAGTGCGATGTTCGGTGTGCAAACTGTCACAGAGCGAAAACAAACGGACACCAGAAAAAGTATCAACGGACTTGTAGTTTAATGGATAAAGCCCTGGTCTACGAAACCAGTGATGACGGTTCGAGTCCGTCCTAGTCCTCCATTTTTATCTGTCGCATGCCGAAGCGAACGAGGCACTCCTCTGCAAAAGGAGTTAAGCTGGTTTAAATCCAGCACGGCAGTCCAGTTCAAGGGGTAACATGCTTACACCGACACACATTGATCAGTCAGCACCGTTCTGGCCTTGGTTTGGTTTCTTCTTGCTATTGGTATACGGGATCGCAGCGGTACTCGGCGACTCGATCACGACGATGATCGGATTGGCAGCCAACAAAGGTTTTACGGAAGCCAACCCAATCGCTCGCTGGATGTTCGCTAAGATCGGGCAGTCACTATCATGTTTCGTTAGCGGAGCCGCCTATCTGTTCACGGCATTGATTTTCGTCAGTCACAACTACGCAGCCGGTATGGTTTTTACCGGTGCCGTTGCGGCAGCGGAAACATATTACGCTATTCACAATTATTTGCTTCTGAAGAAGCTAGGCATCAAACTTTAATTTTCTGCAGGTTGTTAGGATAACGGTAATCTGCTCGCCTCCAAATCGAGCGATGGGAGTTCGACTCTCTCACTTCCTGCCATTTTTGAGGGCTCATGGATATCCTTCATAAGTTCCTTCTCGGCTTCGAGATTTACGGAATCGCAGCCGGTTCACTCGTATCGCTATCGGCAGGCATCTCGGCGATCAGAACGATCATCGAGAACGGCAAACCCACATTCAACTACCCGGCGGATGTTCCGGTAGCCGAAGCTAAAGCAGCAGCCGAGGGATATCTTCACCGCGTTCTCGTAGCACTCGATATTTTTATGAACGTCGTCTTCTTCGCCGGTAAGCAAGGCGAGACGATGAGCACACATGCATGGATCGCGTCACAGTCCGGCGCAGTGTGGGGAAAGTTAATGAATTTCTGGCTTGATGGTTTTCAACAGAACCACGGCCCGCAAGCAGCCTCTGGGGATCTCGAAAGAGCCCAGGCAGAAGTCAATCGCCTTAGAGCGATTTTAAAAGTTTGATTTTTACGGAGGGTTGACAGAACCCGGCATTGTGTCCGCTTGCTAAGCGGAAGCCATCCGAAAGGATGTTCTGGTTCGAATCCAGAGCTCTCCGCCATTTTATGGATAGGTGGCAGAGCGGTTTATTGCTCTCGTCTTGAAAACGAGCAGACCCTAAACGGTCTCGTGGGTTCGAATCCTACTCTATCCTCCATCCCCTGTGAGTGTGAGAGTAGCACTCTAGTTTGAAACACTAGCAGACGTGGCGCGACTCCACGACTCGGGACCATTTTCTGTTGCGTTGTCGTCCAATTGGCAGGACTGCGGACTTTGAATCCGCCTATCTTCGTTCGAGTCGAAGCGCCGCAACCAATCTTGCAAGTAGTTGTGTCTGTGAAAGAATCGGATAGAACAGACCCGTCGCCCTAGTGGGACAACACTGATACTATTTTCAATTGCCCGATAGTGTAACTGGCAACACGCACGGCTCTGAACCGTGAAGTCTAGGTCCGAATCCTAGTCAGGCAACCATTCTTAAAGTAACACGGAGAACAGCATGTCAGCAGCAACGACGAACGCGATGTACACGATTAACGAAGCGGTCAATCCCACGACGGTTGCAGGCGCATTTCCTCAGGTCAATACATCTCAGAATCTCGACCTTCTTCAGATCGTTGGCCAGGGTGGCAGCGTTCTTCTCAACGTAGATTATCAAGGTACAGTACACAAGCCAGCCTCCGCAGCAACAACTACAGCGGGCGGTATCGGCGCAACACGCATCGGTCAGTTTTTCACCCGCTTGACTTCCTCAGCATCAACAGCACAACTTTTCGCAGACGCCTTCACGAATCCACAGCAGATTGACATCATCCAAGTCATAAACGAAGGCGGTTTCGTCCACTACAACCTGAATTATCTTGGCGTAGCTGCGGGATCCTAACAAGCGCTTTGCGTTCATTACCCGCTTATGCGGAGGGTGAGAGACCCTGAAGTTATACTCAGTCCGACCTAAATGGCGGCTGTTCCGAGGTTCAGTTCATGGCCCTCGGCATGAGAGACTAATGCGGTAGACGAGTATTCTCATGGATAAACCCAATGAGTTGCCCTCGACCCGCGTAAAAGCGGCAGCTAGCCGAGGTAAAGGGCAGACCCACACGGTCGCTCCTACTTGTCGGGTCTGCCATCTTCATGCGGATGTAACGTACGTACACAGAGTACGAGGGAATCTTTGCAGCACGTGTAAACAGAAGTTAAACGGCATCTAGCCGGAGTAATGTCTCCGACCCGTAATTTTTCGGGAGAGACATGTCAACTCTTACTAAAGAGACAGTCATCGGGCGCTTTAACAATCCGCAGTGTCTCGACATCTTTCAAGTCGTCGGGCCTGGAGATGACAACATCCTTTCTATGAACTGTGACGGTCTGCTCAATCCGACGTCAGTTCCCGTTATTCAGAACTCATTATTGGCAATTGACACGAACATCCCGCAATCCGTATCGAATGAAAATACCGTTACGTCTTTGTATCAGATCGGCATTTACATGGAGTCTCGCGGAGATGGAGCAGGTGGAAGTACTTGTGTAGCCACTATTTCCTGGTCGGCTCCGGCAGGCACTCCTCGCACCATCACATTGACTTTGGATGGAAGCTCCGATAACACACAGCAAGAGAACTATGTTATTCTCGCTCTCGCTGGGTCGACGATCACCGTCTCAACAGCGTTCAGCAGTACTAATTTTCATTACGACATCGCAGCGGCTATCGCACTGCTTCCGCTAGGAGCAGTCTGATGCCATCGACATTTAACGTAGGCGGAACTAACGCTAACGTAAACGCACAGATTATTAATTTCAGCAACGATCTAACGACACTAGCTACAGCAGGCTCACCGGGCAGCAAGCAACTGTATGTAGACGGCAACCGCATAGACACTTATACGGCAGTCGGTAGTATCTTACTTCCGTTCAAGACGATCACGGCAGCTGTCAACCAGGTCAGCACTAACGGAGACAACGGCACGTACGGGTACGTTATCAACATAGCGTCAGGCGCGTATGTGGAAACTATCAACCTTAGCGACTCTCGCTTAGTTAATCTTATATTTGTCGGCAACCAAGTAATCATTGGTAACGAATCATTCAACGCCCCGCTAGTCGAGGCTGTGAACAATGATAGCCTGTTCAGCGCCATCTTTATCGGAATAATATTCCAGTTGAATGGCACAACGACACACGGCATTGAGTTCAGTTCAACGACACCCGGTACGCAACTCGGACGCAATGGCATTATCTTTCGAGAGTGTGGGCTGCAGGATAACGTCTCTGACATTTATTTTAACAACGTCAGTTTCATTCAGTTTGATAACACCGGTATCACGGCGAACATCAATGCGACGAACGTAAATAACATCGACTTCGTCAATGGCAATGGACCTAACCCACAGACCCCATTCTCGCTGTTCACGAATTTGAGTACGCCAGCTCCGCAGAACTTTCAAGGGTTCTCTCGTTCGAATTGTGTAGGTGTCGGACTCGGATCTATAGCATGTGACGCGCTCTCGCAACTCACTATAACATCTTGTATAATCTCAGGGACTATCACGACCGCCTCGACTAATGTTATGGTTATCGGGGACTCAGCAATAACAGGCTCCATCGCAGTGAGCGCAAACGGTGAACTGGGGCTTATCAACAGCCTAGTCAGCCAACCAACATCCGGACCAGTGACAACCGTTTCTATAAGCGGAGTGCTTATATCCGTTCTGACATATATCACTGCCACAGCCATCACCATTAACAGTGGTGGGTTTCTTGAAGAAGCAGGGGGCATGCATGACGACGGGATGCTCATCGTCAGTTCCGGCGGCGGATACACAGCCACGGGAGATATGGGTCTCGGCAGCCTTGCGTTGACGGAGCACCTTAATAGTACTCCCGGTAATCCAGACTTAGCAGGCGTGCTTAACATCGTTGGAGGCACCGCCTCTTCGTTCACATTCGAAAATGCATTTGTTAGCGAGCCCGTAGTGGTTGTTACCCCACTGAACGACACAACATCGACGGGACCATATTGGGTCACCGCATCGCCGACAGGCTTCACTATCACCATGCACTCGAGCGGCACAGTCAGTTTCAACTATGTAGTTATCGGTAATCCGAACTAAACGCGGAGGCCATACGTGGCGTCGCAAATGTTTTCAATGCGGTAGGTTGTTGGAGAAAAAGAATCCTATAGATATAGTGTACTGTATTTGTGGGTGGACTTGGCGTTAAACTTTGAATTAGCCTTCGGCTCATTACCGAAGGTCAGACTTAAGGGGTGCCTAACACACCCCTTTCGTCGTTCTTGTTAGGAGACGAAGATGGCAAACGGAAAGTGTAAGTGTGGCGTAGAGTTTACACGAGATAATTCTACCGCAACGGTTTTTAAAAGACAACGTGGTTTCTGTCGGGCATGCGATGAGGTTTATCAGCAACAGTATTATAAAGATCACGCCGATAAGATTAAAACAAAGGCCGCGCTCTGGGCAATAGAAAATATTGAGAAGAGAAAATTAATTTGTAAGAAGAATTTAGATTCTCTCCCAGAAGAGCGCAAAGACCGTCTTAAAAAGATTATAGCCGGACATCATCGGCAACGAATGTACGGAAGTTCGCAAGAAGAGTTTGAAAGACAACTAGAGAATCAGAGAAATCTTTGTGCTATTTGTCAAACACTAATGATCAAAGGCGTCAAAGACAAAACACGTCCATGCCAAGATCACGACCACGCATCCGGAAAACTAAGAGAGATACTATGCAGCAATTGTAATTCTCTTTTATGGATGTGTTCGGACGATAAGAAGATTTTAGCAGGTGCTATTCAGTATCTGCAAAAACATGAAACTGACAGTTCGATCCAAGTCAGATCATAGTGGTGGCAGACCACGGTCTGTTACTTTGAGAGTCTCGTAGCGAGGGATTAAGACCTCTTGTTATGGGTATAATCAAAAAGGTAACCTCAGATGGCTGTATTAAATGATTTTCAGTGTAATGGTTTATTCCCCTCAGTAGTCGGTGGCAACAGCACTTCAGTACTTTATTTCCCTAGATTGCTAGGTAGCTCAATCGGCGTCCAGTCGGTAGCTCCGTCAGCAACTTCGGCAGCTGGTCAGTTGGTCGTTCCAGGCTTCAACGAACTGAATGGTCAGCTCTTCACAGTGCGCGCCGCCGGTAACTTCGGTAGCGACACAGGTGATGCTTCCGGTACAGTTACAGTTCAGTTGTATGCAAACACTGGTACGGTGACTTCTCCAATTTATACCAGCATCGCAACGACAGGCGCAGTTGTTCCGGGTTTCGCTTCGGCAGAACCGTGGGCACTCACCGCGACGATGCAGGGCGACACTCTATCCGGCCTATGTGGCGGAAGTTACACAGCGTTCGTCGGTGGTCAGAAGGCTGGTTCAAGCGGTCAGAATACGACCGTTGCGCTGAACGGCATCAACTTCGGCGCTGCGGTTCCGTTCGGTCTCGTAGTCGGTGTTACGTTCGGCACAGGCAACTCGACCAACAAAGCGTCGCTGTTCCAGTTCCAGATCACACAAGAGTAATTCCACGGGGCGGCTTAATGTCGCCCCTTTCCTTTTCTAGCCTGGCGGCATGCGACACCGTTCGCAGCCCTGGCAGATAGCGGTGAAATCCCGAGCTCGAATCAGTTATAGCCTGATCATTTTATGATCTCCCCAAACATGACCGTAGGTGATATAGTCGCAACGATTCGCGATGCCTCCTTCATCATCGGGGTTCTAGTATTTGGCTGGAAAGCAAGAGATTTTGTCCAGCCCATGATTGACTTTTTCAAAGAAGCAAAGTCAACGATGGAGCGAGCTAATATCCACATGGATGCTATGGAACGTAATATCCATACGCTCATGACTAATCATTTAGCTCATATCGGTGCTGATTTGCATTCTATGTCAGGTAGTCACGCATATCCCGAGATTGTAGAAGCAGTCGCAGTTGAAGCGGAGCAAGACGATGCCGTTCGCCAGTGATGCCCAGCGCAAGTTTTTCAACGCTAATAGAGCGAAATTAGAAAAACAAGGCGTAGATGTTGATGAGTGGAACCACGCATCGAAAGGTAAGAGTCTCCCAGAGCATGTGAATCACGGCGGGCATAACCCGTCATACGCTGTCGTTCGCGCGGCGCGCAAAAAAGATTAAATTCGGATCCATCTCGAAGAAGAACTCTCTTCCTCAGGGATCTGGAGAGCGCACACCGGAATAGATGCCGGTACGGGAAACCGTCTTGCTAA
>Ga0210395_10004182_pt1 | contig 11096 bp, 10 predicted proteins | sample IncBWH4OmetaG_FD_150861 | JGI IMG/M metagenome (GOLD analysis project Ga0210395, IMG submission 150861) | Forest soil microbial communities from Barre Woods Harvard Forest LTER site, Petersham, Massachusetts, United States - Inc-BW-H-4-O ...
GTCTTGCGGTGGCGCCCTGGTGGATCTGGTACTTGATCGCAACCCCTTCATGCTGGCTAACGGGCCCCGGCGGGTGGCAAGGCCCCACGCACTTATCGTGCCCCGCAGCCATCGCGATGGATGGTCGTCGGCTAGTGCTCAGGAACTGGCGGCTTGTCGTACGGCGATGACCGTGGTTGCCGCGTGGTACCACAGCATGGACGGCGGACACGTGGTCTTCTGTGCCAATGACAGCGCGCCCAACCTTGACTACATGCGCGACATGGAAGTCGCGGACGGGACCCTCGCCGACGGCGGCACCGACGTGGCAGTCACCAAAAATCCCCGACAAGAGGTGCAGCACGCCCACTTGCACGCCTTCTATGCCGAGCGCGGCGAGACCGAGAACCACGAGTCATCGGCGCTTGAGGGGTATCCCGTCATTGGAGCGGGTCACCGGGCGTTCAGTGCGGCCCTCGGCGGGGACGCCGTGCAGGTGGAACCCGACAGCACGAGGTTCGCCGCCGACGTCAGCGTTGCGGCGCAGCCGTGGGGTGGTAGTTACTGCTCGTACCAGCTGGGCGTGGAAGGCTCCTTCTGGGTTATGCCTGCATTGGGATCGTCCATGGACGAGTTCAACCGGCGCCTCGCACGGGCCGATGGCCTCAAGGCAGAGCCCGACCCGAACCTGGGCGGGGCCATCAACCTGGTACGGCCCAGCCTGGCCGACGCGGAGCGGCTCCACGCGGCCCAACGGGCCACAGTTGAGCAGCGGGCGAGTTTCGAGACCTTCACCGCCCAGCACGCGCTGAACGCACGATCGCTGGACGTGGGTCTCGCACTCGGCATGCCCCGCGATCGTGCGTAGGGCCTGCGTCGAGTCGCTTGACTTCGCGCAGACGTCAGAAGATACTGACGTCAGTTATAGTTGACGTCAGTATCTTCTGACGACCAAGCGGAGGAGCTACGAATGGCAAAGGGCACCCAACCCGCCAAGACGAAGCCCGTCCACCCTGACTGGGTCCTGGAGCTAGAAGGCGCAGACATCCTGTTTGGACAAGCCGCGCTACCGGAGTTCAAGAGCGAGCCGTGGACGATCCACTTCTCGCTGCCATCTGACTTCTCCGAACTTGAAGGCGTGGCCGACCCGTTGCTGTTCATCTACGCCGGATCAGGCTTCGTTCGCGACATCGAATCGAAGATGGATCTCCTCGTCGCGATGGCCCGCGAGCAAGGGCGCTCATGGACGGAGATCGGTCGGGCCCTGGGCGTCACCAAGCAGACCGCGTGGGCACGCTTGGCGCGTGTGGTGGCAGAAGGCAAGACCAAGATCGTCGAAGATGCGGGCAATGGTGAAGTGTTCGTCCGCAGCAAGGACGACATCACCGCCGGCGACGGAGCCAAGCACGATGTCCTCGATGGAAAGGCTGCCGCATCCACGCGGACGACCTGCAACGTCTTCCGGCTCCTTGAGCGCAACGGCGTCCCCACCCACTTCGTGAATCGTGTCGATGACGTCACCTTCCGGGCGCGCGACGTAGAGATGATTCCACTGGAGCTGGTGGCGCGCCGTTACGCCACCGGCAGCTTCAGAGACCGCTTCCCTGACCTGGCCGATGGCGCAGTCCTCGAGGAGCTCGTCTTCGAGATCTTCGAGAAGGACGATGCCAATCACGACCCGCTGCTGGAATTCGACTTCGAAGCCGGCGTTCTGCGGCGGCACGTGCCCAACGACAAGGCGGCCGAAGCGATCGGCCCGGACGTCAAGGCGGGCGACCTCATCAGTGAAGAACCGCTCGGTGAGAGCCGCTACGCCGACGTCTCGCCGGAGCTCATCGCAAGCCTTCGTAGCCGCACCGCCTCGGCCTTCGAGGTCATCGAGGACGCTTGGAAGCAGCAAGGCGGCGTCTACATCGACTTCAAGATCGAATGCGGCTTCGATCGCGAGACCGGCGACCTACTGGTAGCAGACGTCATCGACAGCGACTCCGGCCGGTTGCGCTTCGGCGAGGTCGACATGTCCAAGCAGTCGTATCGAGACGGCACGGCCAGCTTGCCGGAGATCAAGAAGAAGTTCGACGAGGTTGCAGCCGTTACGGACCGCTTCGTCTGATCCATCAGAACATCGACACGAGAGGCTCGACAGCCCGGCCCCACCGAGAGGCGAACAATGCGAATCCTGAGGGGCCGGCCGTCGCGGCGTCGCAGTGCGGTCAAGGGCGGGTTCCACGCCAGTTTCGCATCTGGCGCATGCGCCAGCCGGGTTCTTCTCGTACGACATGGTAGCTTGCCGGGGTGGGCGGCAACCATGAGCTGGCGGAGCGCTTCATCGCGACCTTGGAGGCCCGGGACTGGGATGCCTGGGCAGGGCTGCTGCATCCAGCCGTGGTCTACGAGATCCCGCAGTCACGGGAGCGGATCCGGGGTCGTGATCGCTACCTGCGGTTCAATCAGGAGTATCCCGGTGACTGGCATCTGCGACCGAAAGTCACGATCGCTGACGAGCGTCACGGGGTGGTGTGGTTCGAGTGGTTTCTTGATGGCCGTACCGATGACGCGATGGCGTTTTTGGGGTTCGCTGACGGGCTGATCATCCGTGTGACGGACTTCTGGCCCGAGCCGTACGAACCGCCGCCGGGCCGCGAGCACCTAGTCGAGCGCTGGTTACCGGCGCCACGCAGCAGCCGCGGCCGCCCAGGGTCAGTTGCGGGATTCTGTGGGGATCTTGACGATCGCCGCCGGGGCCTCAGCTGGCCCTACTTCACCACCTTGAGGGTCTTCCGGGCGGAGGCCGCGCCGGTGAAGTCGCTGCTGCCGCCGTAGACGCCGGTCATGGTGCGGGTGCCGACGGGGAGTTCGCGGGCGGTCAGGGTGCAGCTGCCCTGGCCGGCGGTCAGGGTGATGGTGCAGACCGTAACCTTGCCGGACTTGACGGTGACCTCCCCGGCTGGCGTCCCGGCGTACTGGCCGGTGACCTTGACCGTCAGCCGCACGGACCGCTCGCGGCCGTACGTCACCCTGGCCGTCGACAGCGCCAGCGTGATCTTCGAGGCCGCCTTGGCTACGGTCAGGGTCCGGGCGGCGGAGATAGACGGGGCAAGTGCGCCGCTGCCGCTGTAGGAGGCGGTCAGCTGCCAGGTCCCGGCGGGCAGCCGCGTGGCCGGCACGGTGCAGCTGGCCTGGCCCGCGGCGAGCGTGAGATGGCGGCAGAGGACGGCGGTCCCGGCCCGGACCGTGACGGTCCCGGTCGGTCTTGTGCCGGACGGCGCCGAGACCGTGACCGACACCCGTTCGGCCTGCTCCTTGCCGTAGGTCACCTTGGCGGCCGACAGGGACAAGGTCGTGCTCGCCGCGGGCAGGAGGGTTTCGTCCACTATGTACGCCGGGATGTCCCCGGCTGCCACGCAGTCGCCCGCCGGCGGGCAGGACAGTTCATAAATGCCTGTGCCGGCGCCCACTACGTTCTGCACGGCGCCCCAGGAGTTCCAGGAAAGCCGCTGTGATCACCGCACGACCAGCCAGCCCGGGCCGTCCCATTTATCCAGACGCGGCAACCGCTGACCCGGTTTACACCGTTTTGCCAGCCAGCCGGCGAAGCTCGCGATCTCCCCGGGCCCACCCGCTGTGCGGGTTCGCACCCCGCCAGTCCCGACGGACTGTCGGATAGGGAAGAAGAGGTGATATCCGTGCAAACGCGGAACTTCACAGCCGGGCGGCCAGCCGACCCGGCTTCCCATCCGGCGAGCCGTCCGCCGTAGGCGCGCCCGCGCCGGGCGGGCGCCCCCAGCGCAGAGCCCGGTGACGGGCGCGGCAGCGGCGCCGCGTGCGGCGCCGCCTTGATCTAAGAAGGGCTGAATTCGGCAATTGCGAACGCACGAACGCACGAACGAGCGGTCTTTGAGTTCGCGCTCTGCTCGTCCTGCCCGCAGCGTTCCCTAGTCCGCGCCAGGGCCAGTTCGCGGTTCTGTGGCGCGCGCCGACATCAACCGCCGCTACGGCGAATCCTGGCGGTCCGTCTCAGATCCCGTGCGCTGTCGGCCTTCTTCGGCGAGGCAGTCTTCGGCGTCGAACCCTTCGAGGCAGCCCTAGACCGCCGCCCGCTCCCGCCCGCTCTCATAGTCTCAGTGCTGGTCAGATTATTGATTCGCTAACTCTCTCGGGTTGCCACCTGTGTCGGCTTAGTGCGGCGCGCGGATGTGGTTTTGGCAAGAGCAAGGTCGTTGAGGGCTTCACGGAGCACACGGGCGTCAGTCCGGTCACTCGCCGAAGGGAGCCTGGCGAGACGCTCGAGATTCGCTTGCTGCGCTAGTTGCGCTGTGAAGTGGCGATAGTCCCGGCGTCGCGTTAGAGCGAGCGTCGCAGCAGGGAGTCAAGCCTGACGAACGAGCTCTCCCAGCCGGCCTTGGTGACCTGGCCGCGCTCCTCGGGGAACGGGCCCTGGCGCAGGTCGAGCCGGGTTCTATCGTGCGGCTCCCGGTGGAACTCAAGCCGCAGCATGACCCTGGTAGCGGAAGTTCCCTCAATCTCCTGATGCCCGGCGAGGAGCTCGTTTTCCACGACCTCAGCGAAGGTCACGTCAACCGCGCTGCGCATCGCCGGGTCCGAGTCGTCCACCAGGACGAAGCGCTGGAAACCACCCGGCCGCGCGTCTATCTGCACGCTCTCGCAGGGGACGGAGAAACCCTCGGGCCCGAACCACAGGCACAGCTGATCGGGGTCGACGAACGCCCGGTAGACCAGTTCCGGCGAGGCGTCGAAGACACGCGAGAGGGTGATTTCTTCCTTGGCGGCCTGAGTCATCGTCCGATTGTAACTGCCGCCACGTTCGCGCGGTGATTGCCGCCCAGCTGCGCCCGCTGCCGTTTGTCGCTCAGCCGGACGATGCCTGGCCCTGTGCGTTGCCGGCTGGTCATACACCCAGCTCGACGTTGTTGATCCGATCACAGGGCTGATGACGCTAACAGGCGCTGTGATCGTCGCAATCGGCCTAGCCCATCTGCGCCGGGAGCGGCGAAGAGCACAGCGGGCGGGGCATCCAGACGAGTACCCAAGAGTAACGACGATCAGAGGCACAGGCAGCGCCGACGACGCCGGATCTCGATGCTCTGGGTCATGATGGCGGCAATCCTCGTTGGGAGCCAAGTCGCGATCTGCCTCGTTGCCGCCTTCATCCATGCCCACGTAGTCCGCTACCCGCCAGTGTGGGTGGTTGGCCTCGACATCCTCGGCTCGGCAATCCCAGCCGCCATCCCATCCAGAGCAGGCCGCGTGACCAGCTGAGCAGCAACGGCCAGCGAACGGGACGGCCGTCACGAGTTGACCACGATTGCTGACCACAACGAGCCCGGAACCGACCTCGGGTCCGCCGGATCGTGTTGGTGTCGTGCTCGTCGAGGTCCATGCCGGCGGTCTCGGTGGCGAGGTGGGCGGCGACTAACTGGCCGGGCCTGGTCGTCCCCTGCCTCTCCTCACTGTCCGGTCATGAACGTGCGGGTCGGCGGGCGCTGGATAGGCGTACCGGAGGGAACGGCTTTGCTGATGCGACAACGGTGCGATCACAGTCGCCCCACAGGCTGGTGCCGGAGAATGCCGATCGCCTAGTATTGCGGAAAATGTGGCTTTTGTTATGATTTCGTTCGCTCTATTGTGGAGATGGGATGCGAAAGATCGTTGGTGTCGGGCTGCTGGCCCTGGCTGTGCCGGTAGCGGGATGCGCATCCACCGCCGGAGCCCCTGCGAATAGCAGCCCTACCCTCAGCTCACCGGCCAGTGCCCGGCCGTCGGATACCGGGACCGTTGCGCCCGCCGCCCTGATGCCCACCGCATCGAGTACGGCAGTCAGTACCCCGCTGGGCATACTCCCGCTTCCGCCAACCTCGCATCCATGGGCCGAGAACACTAACGCCCCCATGAAACTTGACGCCTTCATCGACAAGTTCTACGACCCGGATTCCCAGGCGGGGGAGAAGTCGCTGTACGCCCAGCGGGGGTTCGTGTCCGGAGCGTACGAGGGATGGTTCAACGCCGACGGCTCCCAGCAGTCGATCGCCATCGCCCGCTTCTCCAGCGCGAGCGGTGCCGGATACGCGTTCGGCGACCTCAGCGGTTCGCTTCGCCAGGACCCCTCGCCCTCGAAGGAGTTCACCGATTCTGCCGACGGCGCCGTAGGCTCCCAGGACCCCAAACTCGACTCCCAGGGAAACGCCTTCGTCGACATCACCGCCCATGTCGGGGACTACCTGGTCGACGTGCACGAGTACTCGGCGGCGACCCCCGACATCGCCGCGGCCAAGGCCCTGCTCCTGAAGCAGGTCGAAGCGCTCAAGAGCGACTCCTGACCGCGCAGTCATCGTCACGGCCGGCGCTTCACTGCGGCAGTAAGCCATGATGTGCCCCAAAAAAGTCACGGTCAGCTAGCAGGTGTCCGGTGCGGGAGAAGTGCGCTCCCCGACCACCACCGGGAATCATCGGTCTCTGCCGGAACCTACCAAGAGCGCCTGCAGCGTCTCTTCGGATCGGCTGCGCCGCCTCCTGACAGAACCCGTCCGACATGTGAAACATCCGTCACCCCGATGATGATCTTTGGGGGCAGCACTAGCAGGACGGAAACGCCAGATGCCCGGTTGGCGGCCCCATATGGGCGATGAATTTGACCAGACACCGGCCTGTGGGCGGGGAGCGCATGTTGAGTGCCCGCACGTCAACGGCGCTGGTGGCGGCTTCAACCCGCGGCGGCTTCGTTTTGAGTTCGGCTCAGGGTTGTGCGAGTGCTCATGCCACGCGTCCTGCCCGGTCCAGTACGAAGCCCGCCGGCGAACCATCTCGAAGAAAGCTTGGTACACCTCATGCACCTGCACCGGCGCCGAGGTGGCGCGGCAGCGTCTCGACGACGCCGGAATCAAGGTCCGCGACTTCGATGAGGTGATGGAAGAAAAGCGGCGCCGCCGCAGTGCAGGCAGGGAGGCAATCGAGGCAACGCGGGCTTGCGCCCGTGGCAGGAGCCGGGAAGAGATCAGGGAGATATACATAGCCGAGCGGCGTGCCAGGAACCTGGAAGTACCGGCAGAGCCCGTTCTTAGTGCCGTAGTGGACCACATCACCACCGGCAGCAGGCTGCCAGTGATTCGCGCCCTGCTCCAGATAGCCAAGGGAATTTACGACGACGCGTCGCGTCCTCGCGGGCGCCACGCCAAGGGAAGTACGGAGTAACCAACAAAGTACTGAGTAACCAGTAACGCCGGGCCGCGGGGTGGGCAGACTTTGGCGGACGCTTACCGATAGCCGAACGGAGGTCAGCCGCGCGATTGACGGTGAGGTCATCTGACTCGCTTTGCCAACTGCGTGCTATCGAGGGCGACAGACCAGCGGCAAAGCTTGGAATCGGGCCGTATGTCGCAGAGCCGTATCATGCTGAGGTGGATCACCCGGTACCGTCCGATGAGCATGGGCATGATGGCGGCTCATTCGCCTATGGCGGCTTCTTCATCGAGGGGAGCCCGGAAGAGGCTGCCCATTTCGCGGCATTGCGAGAACGCTTCGGTGACGAGATGGTTGATCGCCTTCAGCGCGGCCGGGAGCTGATGCGTCATCCCCGGCCACTTACGGATAGCGAACACGAGGTGATCCGGAATGCCATGGCGCCAGTGCTGGGGGATCTGGAAGCCAGCAGCGCGATCGTGCCCGAGGTTCTGTATGAAGCACACGGGGATACGGGGCGCGACGGGCGCGAAGGTGTGCATGCCTGGATCACGGCTGGTGGCATCGGTGGCATGGGCATGTGGACTCCGACTGAGGAGACTTCATTCGCGGAACAAGTGTGGTGGCTAGCGGATCAGCTGCAGGAATGGGAGGTCGAGGAGCTGTCACGGGCGGGCCGGTCAGCCACCTGGCCCGAATGTCCTGAGCATCCCAATTCCCATCCACTGCTGCCGGACGTGGATAGCCAAGATGGTGCCGTGTGGTGTTGCCCGAGATCGGGGCAAGTAATATGCGCTATCGGTGCATTGGGAGCCCACTGAGTGCCACGCAAGAAGTCCGGGCAATCTGGCACACGAATGGCACGAAACGGCCGTGCGGGTGCTGAGAGTGCTGAATGACCAGCGCCCCAACCGGGACTCGAACCCGGGACCTACCGCTTAGGCGGGTTATGTGGGTTGATCCTGGCGTGTCGGCTTGAGACTAGGGCGGCCTCTGCGGAAGACAAGTGATTGTCGAAGTCCCTTGTCCGCAGAGGCCGTCCGTCCATGCTGCCAACTGAAGACCTGTTCGTCTATGTCTACGTGCTGGTTCATGACCTGATCGTGTCCGGGGCGATCCGGATCCCGCGTCGCCCTGGACCGGCCCCGGCCTGCACCGATGCCGAACTGCTGGCGATCGCGGAGGTCCGCCACCTGCTGGGGCGGCGCAGCGAGTCCGGCTTTCCTGGCCGAGGTCGCCCGCGACTGGGGCCATCTGTTCCCGGTTCTGCCGCACCAGAGCGAGGCCAACCGCCGGATCCGCCGGCTGTGGGGCGCGTTCGAGCAGCTCAGGACTGCCATCGCGGCCCGGCTGCCCGAAGATGCCTGCCAGCAGGTCGATACCTCCGCTCTGCCGGTGAAGCACCCGTCCCGGGTCCGCGGCCCGGACGGCTGGACCGGGCCGGGCAACGACCTGGCCGCCCGGTTCGGCCGCGATGCCGCCCACGCCGAGTGGTTCTACGGCTTCCGGCTCGCCATCAAGACCGACCTGGGCAGCCGGGTCGTCCGGGCCTGGGCCATCGTTGCGGCGGCAGTCAGCGAGCGCGATGTCGCCGCGGACCTGCTGCAGGCCGGCCTGGCCCCGCGCGACCTGCTGGCGGACAAGGGCTTCAGCGGCCGCGGCTTCGCCGCCGCCCAGGCCGCCCGCGGCACCGCCGTCCTGGTCCCGCCAGGGAAGAAAGACCGGGCCGCCATGCCGTCCGTCCTGCTCAAAGTGATCGCCGAGTGGCGCAACCGCATCGAGACCACCTTCAGCGAGATCACCGACCGGATGGAACTGGCCAGGCACGGCGCGCATACCTTCTAGGGCCTGCTCACCAGGGCCGCAGCCACAATCGCCGCGCACACACTGCTTCTCATCTGCCTTAGCCACGAGCAACCGAACCCACATAACCCGCCTAACCTGAATCGTTCAGGCATCCTGAGGTCCGGTTACTGATTGTGCCGGCTTCCGTTTTTTAGCCCTCGTGTCCGTTTCCCTCGGGGGCGGGCGGTGCGCACCTTGCCCGGGGTGCCGGGTGCGCACCGGCTCCGACCGCGCCGGGGTGGTCCTCCTTCGCTGTAGCTGGGGTGATCCGTGCAGTTCAGGCGGGTGCCGGCAGGGCGCAGAGCCGCTGCCAGCAGGTCAGGAACGCTTCGGCCCAGGGCCAGTCGGGGCTGATGGCGAGGGTCTTCTGGCGGGCGTGGGTGGTCAGTTTCGCGGGGAGGTGCCAGATCCGGTAGCGGAGGGTATCCGGGCCGGCGTCGCGGAGTTCGGGCTGGCCGGCGTGCCCGAGGAGGCGGGTCCAGGCGGCGAGGTCGGCGGCGATGTTCGCCGCGGCGACCCACCCTGCGTTGACCTGCCAGGTCTTCGATGGCAGGCCGCGCAGGCCCATGGCTTTCGCGGTGCGGACGCCGGCGGTCTCGACGACCGCGTGCTCGCGGTGCACCACGTCGATGTACTGCGGGTGGTGGCTGCCGGGGACGCCCTCGATGCCGGAGCCGGGGATGTTCGTGCAGATGATCGAGTACCGCCAGCCGGTCTCCTTCTCGTAGGCGGTGAGGTTGCGCATCTGCCGGCGGGACGGCTTCACGCGGCGGACGATCCAGCGCAGTCCGCCGGGCCAGTTCTCCGCCCTGGTCATCAGGCCGGTGATCTCGGCGGCGTCCTTGTCCTCCTCGGTGCTGCCGTCCTGGGCGGTGCCGGGCTTCCACGCGCCGGCCGGGAGCAGCCGGATGGCGTCCTCGTCGGCCGGCATGATCATCCAGCCGCAGGTGAACAGCATGGTCTTGCGCGGGGAGGAACGGCCCAGCAGGTGGCCGATGAGGTCGTGGCTGGCGCCGGCGCCGTCGACGCGGACCATGACCTTGCGCCGGAACCGGAAGGGGACCTGCTTCAGGGCCGCGGCCAGCACCTCCTCATGGTCGGTGAAGGTGTTCGAGCCGGCGTTGCCGGGCCTGAGCTTCATGGCCAGGCACTCGCGGGTATTGCGGCACCAGGCTCCCAAAGGGTGGAAACCGTACCCTTTCTTCCAGGTGGGAGCCGCCCCTTCCTTGTCTGAATAGGCGGTGACCAGGGTCGCGTCCATGTCGATGACCACCCAGCCGGTCAGCTCTTTGCCCGCGATAACCGGCCACGGAAACCCAGCGGCGGTGCCGGCGATCAGCGTCCAGGCGTGCGCGCGGGCTTTCGCGCGGGCGCGGGCGATCCTGTCCAGCATGGCCGGGGCGCCGGCCAGCTCGAGGGCGCGGCGGACCGTCGGGCCGCTCGGGGCGGCCCCGAGGACCGGGGCCAGGTGGGCGAGCAGCGCGATGTCGCTCATGCTCGTGGCGCCGAGCGCGATCGAGACGGCCACCGAGACCAGCACCATGCCCCGGTCGAACAGCGGGGATGCGTTCTTCTTCCGCAGCGCCGCGCTCAGGACGGCGGACAGTCCCGTCTGGTCGGCGGTCTTGCGGAGCAGGATCGACCCGGCGTGGCCGACCAGGCCCTTCCCGTCCGAGGTGACCTTGAGGGCATGGTCCCACCCGTTAAGCTGCATGGCGAAGAGCGCTCCAGTTCAGGCGAATACGTGGCGTGGTAACCCGTAATCTCCCAGAACCAGGGCGCTCTTCGCCTTTAAACGCCGAACGGGACAGCCGCTGCGCGGCCGTCCCGTTTCCGTTCCCGTGGCCACCAGATCGCCCAGCACCCATAAGGTGCACCCGCCCTCAACCGGCCACGACAAGAAACCCCAGCTCACAACCCCGGGAACGCGATAACCAGGTCAGCGGACCTTTAGTGCTGAATGCCGGAGGCTAACCCTGATCTTTCACGGGGATTGATGGCTGCCGCGGGGGTGCGTGCTGGCCGGTTTCTGGATCCGGATTTTAGGGTGTGGGTGTGACGGCGGCCCGGCTGGC
>Ga0210395_10004189_pt1 | contig 11088 bp, 9 predicted proteins | sample IncBWH4OmetaG_FD_150861 | JGI IMG/M metagenome (GOLD analysis project Ga0210395, IMG submission 150861) | Forest soil microbial communities from Barre Woods Harvard Forest LTER site, Petersham, Massachusetts, United States - Inc-BW-H-4-O ...
TCGACGGATCCGCTCAAATTCCTGTGCTACTTGGCCGTCGCCCTTTTGGCTTCATCCTTGAAGATAAAACTGCCGGGCATCAACGGCACCATGTCCGTGAACTTCCTGTTCATTCTCCTGGGGGTTTTGGAGATGAGCTTCGCGGAAACCCTCGTGATCGGGTTCGCGGCGGTTCTGGTTCAGTCTTACTGGAGATCCTCCAACCTCAAATCGATCCATGTCATCTTCAATCTTTCGCAACTGCCGGTTGGAACGGCCGCGGCCTACGTCGTATACCAAGCGGTCACGACTCATGGACTGCATCGCAGCGATCCCCTGGCGTTGCTTCTCGTAGCGATCACATACTTCGCCTTCAATACCTTCGCGATGGCGACCATTATCCGATTGACCGAGGCCAAGCCAGTCTTGAAGGTATGGTCCGAATGCTATTTCTGGTCTTTCCCTTACTACCTCGTGGGCGCGGCGATCGCTGGTTTAGTGAGCTTTCTGAATCGGCATATTGGATGGCAGTCTTCGCTTCTGGTCCTGCCTCCCGTGTATCTCATGTATCGCTCGTATCGGCTTTATCTCGGCAAACTGGAAGATGAAACACGGCATGCTGAACAGGTATCCAATCTTCACCTGCGAACTATCGAAGCCCTCGCGTTGGCAATCGAAGCTAAGGATCACACCACCCACGATCATCTGCAGCGGGTTCGCATCTACGCCATCGAGCTCGCTAAGGATCTTGGTTTAAGTGATGACGAAACCGAGGCGCTGCAGGCCGCTGCGGTTCTGCATGACATCGGCAAGCTCGCGGTTCCCGAACACATCATCTCCAAGCCGGGCAAGCTCACGCCGGAAGAATTTGAAAAGATGAAGATTCACCCCATTATTGGGGCAGAGATTCTGGAGCAGGTGGAATTCCCCTATCCCGTCGTGCCCATCGTTAGCGCGCATCACGAGAAATGGGATGGCAGCGGTTATCCGAACGGACTCAAGGGCGAAGCCATTCCGATCGGAGCGCGAATCCTGGCGGCGGTCGATTGCCTGGATGCCCTGGCTACCGATCGGCAATACCGCCGTGCGCTGCCCCTGGATGAAGCCATGGCCCGCGTGGTCGACGAAGCGGGCAAGAGTTTCGACCCGCGCGTGGTTGAGGTTTTGCAGCGCCGTTATGTTGAGTTGGAAAAACTCGCGCACGCGCAGCCTCCGAAAACTCCGGCAAAACTATCGACCGACATTAAAGTCGAACGTGGATCGGCTCCGGCTGCGGGGTTCGCTGAATCCGAAATACCTGTTGCGCATCCGGCCGAGCAACGCCGCGATTATCTTTCCTATATCGCCGAGGCGCGGCAAGAGGCGCAAATGCTGTTTGAGTTGAGTCATGACCTGGGCAACTCGCTGAGCGTCGACGACACGCTCTCCATGCTCTCGGTGCGACTCAAGAGGCTGGTGCCGTACGATTCCATGGCGGTCTATCTCAAGCAGGACAATCTGCTGACTCCCGAGTACGTCAGCGGCGATAACTTCCGGTTGTTCTCCTCTTTGAGGATTCCGCTTGGCGAAGGCTTGTCCGGTTGGGTTGCGCAGAACAGCAAGCCAATTCTGAATGGTAATCCATCGGTCGAGCCCGGATACCTCAATGATCCGACCAAGTACAGCACGCTGCGCTCGGCGCTGGCCGTGCCGCTCGAGGGAGTGTCAGGTGTGGTCGCGGTGTTGGCGCTTTATCGCACTCACCAGGACGCGTTCACCAAAGATCACCTGCGAATTCTGCTCGCAATCAGCTCTAAACTCGGATTTACCATCGAAAATGCGCTGAAATATCGCTTAGCCGAGGATTCAGCGACGACTGATTATCTGACCGGGCTTCCTAACGCGCGCTCGCTCTTCCTGCACCTCGATCGCGAGATTGCGCGATGCAAGCGCTCCAATCTGCCGCTGGCCGTGTTCGTCTCCGACCTCAACGGATTCAAACAAGTGAATGACCGTTTCGGCCACTTTCAAGGCAACAAATTGCTGCAGATGTTTGCCGAAGCTTTGAAAGAGTCCTGCCGCGAATACGATTATGCGGCTCGAATGGGCGGCGACGAATTCATAGTCATAGCCCCAGGTCTCAATCGGGAAGCGGCCGCAGAAATGGCGCAACGTGTCGAAACCATCATCGCAGACGTCGGAAAACTCGTTTGCGGCGAGGGGCTGGTTTCGGTGAGCATTGGCCAGGCTTTCTACCCGGCGGATGGCACGAACGCCGAGCATCTGCTGGCGGAAGCCGACCGGCGCATGTACGCGGTGAAGACCTCCCACTACGCCAACGCCGAGCGGCACGCTGCGGCGCGATCGGCGCGAGCGACCAGCTAAGCGCCCTTGGCCCGGGCCCGCCGCGTTCGGCGGCCGTGATTTTTCTGCACACATTCTGGTGCAGAATTTACCTCAAAAAAAACTCTCGTTTTGGCGCAAAATCTAGAAAACAAAGGACCGGAAATTTTATTGCCTCCTAGATCTATGGTTCTAAAGGTAGTTAGAGGCAAAATCTTGGAAACATTAGAGTTATGTGCTTCTCAAGGGCCTGCGGCTCCGTTTTGGATTTGGTCGGACTACTCCCTGGAATGGCCAGAAAGCTGCGTTCGCGGTCAGGTTGTCAAAGATCAAATATTATCTTACAGATAATCTATACGTTATTATGTTATCAAACTCCAGAGGGTGAGATCAAGGAGAAAATGGAGGGGCTGGGGCGCGGTTCCAAATTAGGAATCGAGCACCGCGTTATCGAGGTCCACATGAGAGCACCGCTCCGGGATGCGAATTACTGCATGGTGGCTGGGGGAGGCAACCGCAATGTTGCCGAATTGTAGTGGTCGGAGCGAGCAGAATCAACAAAACTCCGCGCCCCTTTCGGTTCCTGCTGGAACTCAGACGCACGCGGCGCTGACCCGAGCGACGGCGCGGAGGAAGGTCCTCTCCCGACGCGATTTCTCGACTGCCGTCAGCCCAGGTTAGCGTCCAAAGAACGGACGCGAACCTGCGGCACCGAGCCAGCCCCTGGGATTTCTGTGACCAATGAAAACCCCGTCCAAGGAGCTTGAGCGGGGCACCCTGAAGAGTAGAAGAGTAGTTTAGCTGCGTTTACAGTCTCACCTGAATATGGCGGCGCCTAAGATGTCTCACTTATTTCACGAGAGACAGGTCAATGTCACGCGGCATCTTAGAGGCGGGAACCCCGTGCATCTCCGCATCTTTGCAGCCGCTCGGGAAGCCGACATAGTTATCAAGTCCGATCGAACCATAGGTTCCGAGGCCGCCGCCAGCGCCGAACTTAGTCCCGTAGTTATTGGTGTAGATCTGGACGCCGGCGGCACTCGTGATCCTCATGGTCGCGGTGGTACCGCAGAAAAACACATCCAAGATGGCCGGGCTGGGCACGGGGGTCGAGAGCGCAAAGAAAGTGCCGCCGCCGTTATTGCCGGTATAGAAGCCGGCGTGGTCGAACGTCCCAGCACCGTCCTGTGCCTGGATCTTCACAAAGGCGTTGCTGCCTCCGGCTATGTTGCCCACCGCGACGGCACCGTATTCCAGGTCGGTACTACCCAGGAACACAACGGCAGAGGCGGCCGTGTCTTTGCTCGAACCCTTTAAGTAGCCGAGCGACCCGGATGTGCCAACCAGTTCGTGGTGCGAGATGGAGAGGCTGCCACCCGATAATACAACCCAGTTCGTTCCGAGGTGCGCACGGTTGAAAGCGTCCGAGCCTCCGGCAAGAGCCGAGGTGGCGGACAGCGATACGGCGACAGCCAAGGTGACGATCTTGCAGATGAGAGTGTTCTTCATGTAAAGCTCCTTTTTGTTTGAGCCGAGATTCCCCGGATGACCCCGAGTTGGAACGGAGGGACTATATCACTGTCTGGGTCAAACAAAACATGAAATTTACAGCTTCCGGCTCGCCAATCGCCCGTCCGGCGCGGATTCCCTTGCGTGGAACAGTTTCATAGGCATAGCCTGTCAGCGTGGCAGTAGCGTCTTCAAATATTCGATGATCTGGATGTGCTCTTCTGTCAATCGGCGGCAACCGATCATGTTTGTTACAGGTCCGTGTACTCGGGGATGTAGTCTTTGAAGAGACCGGAGCCGACGTACATGGTTCGCACCGGGACGCGATCGGCGTTCTTGCTGGTGCGGACCCACTCCCAGGCAGAATTGATTTCGGCGCTTGTGAAGTAGCGGGTCTCGGCCTGAAGAACGGCGGTTCCGGCGAGGACCATGGCGACTACTTCTTCCCACTTGTCGGCGCCGACCACCGCCATGCGCGCGATGTGGTCGGTATATTTCTGCAGAAAGCGCATTTCGTCCCAGCGAGCTTTCCAATCCGCGCCCTGCATTTGCGATAGATCGGCGAGGATGCCGATGGGTCGCTCTTTCCGCTGTGCAATGACGAATTCAATTTGCGGCTCAAATGCTTTGACTTCGTCGGCGGTAACCCTTCCGACAACTTTGAAACCGACCGCCGCACTGTGGCTCTCGTTGAGTCGTTCAATCATGAGGTACGCACCTCCGCTTTGCTTGTAAAGTTTATCCTAAAGTTGGGCTGAGGGAATGTGGAGACGTGCGCTGCGAAACGAGCGGATTGCTTCTGTAGTGCGATATTTCGTTGTGGCGAGTGAGGTGGTTCAGGTTGGCAGACAATAATGGGTTTCCGCAAAAGTCAGTTGTGTTCGGGTGTAGCAGCAGACTCTTCCCTTCGCCAGATCGACAGCCCCGGCGCACCCATTGCCAGTGCGCCTAGCGTGGCCGGAACGGGCATATTGATAGATGCGGCCTGTACGGCGTCGTCTGGCCCCCTGGTCGCGCCGGCAATGATCGGCTTGCCGGGGATCGTTTCGTAAGCGTAGCCAGTGAGAACGGCGGTAATTTCATACGGCCGCTTAGAGGCTTCGACGCTTAGGCGAGCCCACCCGTAGTGTGTCTTTCCCTTGATCTTGAACTTCAGGCCAAGGTAGCGATTGGCCACATTGCGCCACAGCCCATATATTCTGCTGGTGCCGCTGTGGCTGGCGTTGCAGAACCCCTTGCACTGGGACAGCAGCGTTGCCGTACCGATGAACTTCCGATGGTTGGGTATACGCGCGCCTCGTCTTAAGTCCAAAGCCAAACGCAAGGGGCCTCCGGCCGCTTCCAACGCGTTGCTTCCAGCGGGCGCCGCAGAAAGCAGGTTCCAGCTGTCTACCTGGCAGGACGTCCTGTCGCTCTGGTTGTAAGAGCAGTGACTGTTTTTGATGGTGAAGTCGGTTATTCCATCCCGGTTGAGGTCGAGTTGATAGCTCGTGTTCTTTCCGATGATTTTGTGTACAGGCGTATAGACAATCTTTGCGTCAGATGGTTGGCTTAGCGCGAGCAAGGTTACTCCTGCCGCGCTTGCCGCGAGCGCATACGCGTTGAGTTGTTGATGAACTGCATCGGAAAGGTCAACTGTCCCGCGGGCCCGAGGTTTCATAGAACCTCCGCAGATGATGGATTATTCGCTTCTCGGATCGAGGAGTCAAGTAGCGATTTCTCAAGTCAAGTGACCTTAAGAAGCAATGCCACTCACGACCGGATCGCTGACGTGACCACCGGCGTTTCGCAAGTTGAGCAACCGCGGGAAACCGTCACTGGAGCGCGGCGTAGAGTCGTCACGAGCTTCGACTTGCCCTTATAGCGTCTTCAGATACTCGATGATCTGCATGCGTTCGTCTGGCGTGAGCTTGCGGCCGATTACGCCGTTGCCTTTGGGGCCGTCGTTAAATTCGTGTCCTGCATTGGAATTGCCGGGTAGGTCCACGCGAAACTCGCTGGCGCCCTTGAGGGGACTCGTATCGAGACCGAGCTTGACCGGATCAAACTGTTTGTTTCCGAGATAGAAAACCAGGGAGCGCTCGGCAACCGGTGAAAGCAATTCAAACAGATTGGGCACCGAACCATTGTGAAGATACGGAGGCGTTGCCCAAATTCCGTTGTGTGGACGCGCCTTGTAGGCCAGCGGTTCCCGAAGTTCGTTCTTCCTGTATCCGTTCCATTGTTCCTGTTGCTCTGGAGTGAGGTTGAGCTGCACGTAGGCTTGCTCAATCACTCTTTGCGTGATGAAGGTCAGGCCATCACCGGCAGAGATCGTGCCCTTGCCCAGAGGCCCGCTGTCGGCCTTGCGGTCGTGAAAGTTCTGAGCTTCCTTCGGGTCGGTTCCGATTTCCGCCAAAGGAATCATGGTTACTTTGAAGAATTGTCTGCCTTGGCTGTCGGTGAAGTTCGTCCAATGCTCTGGCTTGCGGCCTTCGTCGGAATTCATCGGGGGCTGGTGGCAGTGCAGGCAGAGTTGGTTGTAGAGTTGTTCGCCCTTGGCTGCCGTTCCTTGATCAATCTTTCCCAATATTTCTTCCGGCCACTTTGGAGACCAGACACCTTTGCCCGGCTCGGTGCCACCGAGCAGAGTTTCGATCTCGTGCAGATTCTCCACGCGAATGGTGTTCTGAAACTGTAGGCCGGGATAACCTAGAAGGTTGATGCGCGAACGTACCCCCAGCGCCTCGCCGACATTTCGGCCCATGGGCTGTTGGATCGAGCCGTTGTACTGGACCCAGTCCATCCAGGATGCGTCCCAGATCGGCGGATAGTTCACGGGCGCATTCCCAACTATGAGGTTGTTGTTATTGTTCAATTCCGTTCCGAAAACGAAGTTGCCAATCCGAGCCAGCGCGTCGGTGCGGCCGTAACCCTCGGGAGTGGGAAACAGATGAAGGGTCGCTTTGAGCTCGGTGAAAGTTGTGTCGAGATAGTATTTGAGCGCCTGCCGCAGGCGAACCTGATCGGCGTGCGGGTGGTTGGGACCAAGCACGCGAGCGGCAAATCTGTGGAAGCGGAGCGGATCGTAATAAGTCCAGGTCACTGCGAGACCGAGCGCCTCGGTAAACTTCTGCAGATTGATCAGCGATGGACCGGCATCGATCCTGATTGCCTTCCCGCCGTAGAAAAGTTCGCCGGTGTGACAACCGGCACAACTGATTCCCAGCACCGCGAGTTTCTGTCCGGTGTACGGATCGACGAAACGATCATCGCGGGTAAATCCAACCGGCAGGGCGTCGGGGTTCTGCTCGTAGACCTGGTCCGGGATAAATCCGAAGCCTTGCAGGTAGCGATCGTCTTTGAACGGAGGCGCGCCGCTAAGGCTGAAACGCGGCTGCTCCAGTGCTAAAAACCAGGCGTAGGGCAAGAGTTCGCTTCCCTGGGCGGTGTGGTAATAACGGCGGCGCTGGTCTTCGGTCCAATTCTGCGGCAGCCAGACGACGTTTTTAGGGCGTTCGATCCGGGGCACCTCGAGGCTATTGTGTATCGCGAAGATCAGAACCACTGTTGCGCACGCGGCCAACGCTACGAGCAACGCAACCGCCGCGATCACACTCTTGCGCCTGAGGAAACCGGCGTTGCTGCCGGCTTTCGTGCTTTGCTGCTCGGTCATCGGCTACCTCGATGGTTGAACATTTAGGCACTGCACAAGAACCCATCTTGGCAGGCTGGCCTGGCCCGGGGATCAACTCTGGGAAGTGGAAGGCGATTTTTGCACGAAAGCGAAGCGCGTGCAAGCTCTTGCGTTTTGCCAGTCGCTCGCAATAACCAGGTTCGCGGCGGACGCGAGCCGATGTCATTGCGCCCGAGGCGTTAACAATCGCGATCAGCGGCGGGGGCCGCGGCACTAGGAGAGAACAATCTTCTCCAGCGCAGTGGTGTTACCAAAATCGCCTGCGCCGGTGCCAAGTCCGGCTGGCGCAGCAAGGGAGTTCGCGGTACCGAACGCGAGAATCTTCCCGCGCCGTTCTGGCGAAACCCATTTCACTCTTCTTCGGAAATTATTCGGTACGTAAAACTCAATTACTTTAGCCACAGCCATCTCCTTCTTTTCGGTTTTTCGTCTCTCCAGCCGTTCCGCTCTACCACTCCCACCCACATTGACAGCGGACGGACTTGCTCAGCCGGAGCTTGGTCAAAAGTGCCTTGCAAACTGCGCATGACCTCATCCACATGGCTCTTCTCCTACGAATTGTGTTCCTGCCGATCGTGCTTTCCAAGTTGCAATCAGGGTTACCCGCATCACCCGGTTCGCGCTCGAAAACCGCACCAAACTCGTACACATGGTTGGACGCGCCCGCCGTATTCGGGATGCCGTACAGTTGTCACTTTATTGTTAAGAGATTGTTCGCGTATTTTCGCGCCAGTGCGGCAAAAGCGCGACGTCAGCGAGGGGAAAACGGATCGAGCCGGACGAACCAGTTCCAATATCACACTGCAATTCGGTTCCGGCGTAGAATGTGCGCTACTGTCGTACGAAGATTTCAGTAGTTCGAAAAGGCGAAACCAGAACGCGAGGAAAAACGACGATGACCTGGAAAAGCAAGCTGATCCTCGGAATAGCCACCGCAGTAGCCATGTTCTTCCTCTCCCTTGCCCTTCCCCGAGGAGGCTCATTGCAGGAAGCACAAGCGGCCCAGTTTCCTATGACGGTCGGAGTCTGGGCGATCTTCGTCTTGCTTTTTGTGAAACTAAAATAACTGGCGGAGGTTGAGTTCGTCGCAGTCGCGACGCGCGATCGTCCCAGATGGTCACCGACTTAATAAGCCGTAAGTTCTTAATGCCCGAAGATTACTTGGTCGAGAACTTGTAGACAGTCGTCGACTGAAAATGTTGTCCGGGCTTGAGTTCCGCGGAGGGAAAGTTGGGATGATTCGGCGAGTCCGGGAAATGCTGGGTTTCCAGGCAGAACGCGTAGCGGCGGTTGTAGACTTTGCCATCCTTTCCGTGAATACCGTCGAGAAAGTTCCCAGTGTAAAGCTGGATGCCCGGCTCCGTGGTCAACACTTCTAACACCCGTCCAGAATGCTGATCATAAGCTTGCGCTGCGAGAAACAACGATGCGGGCGTTCCGTTGTTCAGCACCCAGTTGTGGTCGTAGCCTCTTCCTAATTTTAATTGCGGGTCATCCTGGTCGATGCGGGTGCCGATCGCGGTTGAATTCGTGAAGTCGAACGGAGTTCCCTTGACGCTTCGCAGTTCGCCGGTGGGAATCGAGGTTGCGTCAATTGGCGTGAATCGATCGGCTTTGATCATGATCTGCTGTTGCAGAATGTCTCCGTTGCCTTGACCGGCAAGGTTAAAGTAAGCGTGATTGGTGAGATTGAGTACCGTGTCCTTGTCAGTGGTCGCAGTGTAATCGATTCTTAGTTCGTTCTGATCCGTGAGCGTGTACACGACTTTGACCGGCAGGTTTCCCGGAAAGCCTTCTTCTCCATCCTTGCTTAAATAGGTTAATTCCAGCGCCTGCCCAGCGCTGCTGGAAACATCTTTCGCTGTCCACACCCGCTTGTTGAAACCGCCGTGCAGATGGTTATCGCCGTCGTTCTTGGCCAGAGTGTAAGTACTGCTGTCAAGCGTGAAGGTGGCGTGGGCGATCCGGTTCGCGTAGCGCCCAACGGTCGCGCCGATGTAGGCTTTGCCGGTCGCGTAGCCGTCGAGATCATCGTAACCGAGTACGACGTCCTCGAACTTGCCGCTCCGGTCGGCAACCTTTAGCGAGACGACCGTGCCTCCGTAGTTAGTGATGGCCGCTTCCATACCATTCTTGTTGGTCAGGATGTAGAGATCCACAGGTTGCCCGTCTTCTGTCTTACCAAATGATTGCTTTTGCATTTTCGATTTCGCCTCGGCTGGTAATCCGGATACAAAGATCGCTGCGATGGAAACAACGAGCATCGCGATAATCGTCTCGCGTCGTTTCATTCATCTTCTCCGTAAGGAAACTTATAAACGACTGTATCGGCTCTACGCATCGTTGCCGAGCAGACTGGAGCCATGATCCGCTCTACTTTGCACTCGCCATGGATTCGACCTTGTCGATGACCACGGCACGGGACCCACCTCTCTCGAAAACCTTCCCCGTGGCCGTCACCTTCTGGCCGGCGAATGGAAGCAGTTTGTCGTTCTGACCGGACGAGGGTGTCGCGTCCGAGATGGGCCAGTAAATGGTCCCGTCGTCGGACAGAATTACGAGCGGCGAGCCAGCTTTCGCGCATGCGACCGCACATTCGGGGCTTATTGGCTTCTTGAGATTCTTGGTGAAAGCGCAAGCAGAGTCAAGGACGTAACCTTTGATCGTGTCTGGCTTTCCGTTGCCGCTGGCCGCGAAAGCGACCGCAAGAAGCGCAAGCGGGAGTGCTAACTGTACGAAAACATTTCGAAGATGCATGGCATCCCTCCGTTTTGAGGCTTATTTCGTGGTACGAGAAAGATTCATTCAGTAGACCACCAATTCAGTTGCCAGCCAAGTCTTGTTCAGAAGCCCGCGGCGGGTGCGATTCCCTCGCTCTCAACGCAATCATAGGCTTTGCCTGCCACGAGATTCTTGTATTCTTCGATTCTTCCGTTGGGCCACTGGATGACCACGCGTTCGATCTTGTCACGTTTTCCCAGGCCGAAAGTTACGGGTAACTCGGATTGTGACAGATAGCTTGAGCCGCTCTTGACCAGACGGGATTGCGTCGTGCCCTCGTGGTAAATCCGGACGGTCGCGCCGATTGCGTCCCGATTCGATTGCTTGCCCACCAGGTGAAAGCGGATACTTCGGTTTCCCGCGAGTTGGTCGTTGCGATAGAGATAGGCTGGGCCATTGTTTGTCGTGATGAGAATGTCGAGATCGCCATCGCGATCAAAGTCGCCGCAGGCCAAGCCGCGTCCGACCTTGGGCTGACCGAATGCGTCGCCGACCTCCGAAGTTACGTCGCGAAAAGTCCGCTTCCCCGTGTTTAGAAAAAGCTGCGGCGGTTGCGCGTAGCCGACGTTGCCGCGGATGTTGCGGACCGTGTCATCGATGTGTCCGTTGGCTGCGGCCAGATCCAGTGCACCGTCGAGATTGGCGTCGAGGAAGATGCAACCGAATCCCAAAGTGGTTTTGGAAGGAAGTCCAACACCCGCCTGGGTCGCGATATCTTCATAGGTGCCATTGCCCAGGGCTCGATACAGCCCGATCATTTCGTTGTCAAAATTCGTGATGGCCACGCCGGCAGCGCCTGAGTTATCAAAATCCGCCACGTC
>Ga0210395_10004193_pt1 | contig 11081 bp, 11 predicted proteins | sample IncBWH4OmetaG_FD_150861 | JGI IMG/M metagenome (GOLD analysis project Ga0210395, IMG submission 150861) | Forest soil microbial communities from Barre Woods Harvard Forest LTER site, Petersham, Massachusetts, United States - Inc-BW-H-4-O ...
CTGGTATTGGGTAGAATTGTGGCGCCGGAGCCGATAGAGGCTCCCATTTTTATGACTGTTCGTTCGACGGTCCAGTCGGCCTCGGTTTGCAGCTTCCCGTCGGAAGCAGTGGCACGTGGATAGCTGTCATTGATGAACATCACTCCGTGTCCGATGAAGACATTGTCCTCAATGACGACCCCTTCGCAGATAAAGGTATGACTGGAGATCTTGCAGCATTTGCCGACTATGGCATTTTTCTGGATCTCAACGAACGCACCAATCTTGGTTTCATCTCCTACCTCACACCCATAGAGATTTATGAATTTCGACAGCCGGACGTTCTTCCCCAGCTTTACGTCGTCAGAGATACAGTTGTAGGAGGTCATAGATAAACCAGCGAGCCTCTCTTGCTCAGTGATTCACTGGCCGCCTCCAGCATTTTGACGACCCTCAGTCCGGCGCATCCGTCGTTGAACGGTTCCTGTCCATTTGAAATGCAGTCGACGAAGTAGGACAGTTCCTGCCGCAGAGCCTCCACCTGCTCCAGTTGGGGAGCCCACATATCGCCGGAGCGGTAGTTCACCAACAGCTCGTAGACTCCTTCACGATTCGTGATATTGACTCCCTTGTCATACACTTTCACTTTTTCGTCGGCTTCAAGATCGTTCCAGACCAGCATTCGCTTCTCTCCACCAAGAAGCGTGGTCCTAACCTTTACCGGCGAGAGCCAGTTGACGTTGATATGCGCTATGACTTTCTCAGGAAAATAGAGTGTCATGTAGGCTACGTCTTCATGGCAGTTGAGATGTCTCTGGCCGGTCGCGACAATTGCCTCAGGGCTCGTTTTGATGAGGTAATCCATGATGGAAAGATCATGCGGCGCAAGATCCCACAAGACATTGATGTCATGCTGAAAGAGACCTAAGTTGACGCGCGTGGAGTCATAGTAATAGAGCTTGCCAAGTGTTCCTTCATCAAGAAGCTGCCAGATTTTCTTCACGGCGCCGGTGAACAAGAAGGTATGGTCCACCATAATCTTGAGATTTTTTCGCCGCGCAAGGTTGATGAGATCTTCGCCCTGCGCAACATTGCTGGTAAATGGCTTCTCAACGAATACATGCTTTCCATTCTCTAGCGCTGCTTTTGCCAGCTCGTAGTGCGTCCAGACTGGAGTGACGACAGCGATGGCGTCAATCTTAGGTGATGAGATCACTTCCATCGCATCTGAAGTTACATTCATTTCTGGATAGGCCCTTTGCGCGCGTTTCCGCGCTGCTGGGCTCATCTCTGCAATGGCGAGAACCTGGGCGCCTTCCAGACTTGCGAGGTTCCTGACGACGTTCGGCCCCCAATAGCCGTAACCAATGACACCAAAATTCACAATGTTACCGCCTCTTTAGAAGTGCTCAAGATTGGGGGATACGTGGAAATGGAAAGAGCTAGTGCAGCACCAGCAAAGATAGATATGAAACGAAACTTTGAAAGACCGGATGCTATGCAATTCAGCATGCGCCCCTGAACACCGCACGAGGTGTACGCATCAAGATCTTGATGTCGAGCCAGGGAGACCATTGCTTCGCATACTGCAGGTCCAGCCGGACCATTTCGTCGAACTTGATGCGGTTACGACCATTTACCTGCCAGAGCCCAGTGATGCCAGGTTTGACTTCCAAGACTCGACGACGATGCCACGTCTCATAAGAAGTCACCTCATATGGAATTGCCGGGCGTGGGCCGACCAGTGACATGTCTCCTGTAAGAACGTTTACAAACTGTGGCAATTCATCCAGGCTGGTTCTTCGCAGGAATTTCCCCACTCGCGTGATTCTCTTATCATTCGTAAGCTTGTACACGCCATCGCCGTTTCCGTTTGACGGCTCACGTGTTGCCTCGCCAGCAATTAATTTCTTCACATATTCCTTGTGAGCGCTGGGATCATTGTCGATGTACATCGACCGAAATTTCAGAAATGTGAAGCACTTGCCATGCTGCCCAACTCGTTGCTGTCTAAAAAATACAGGGCCTTTGGATGACGCTTTGATAATAAGCGCAATGATCATAAATACAGGCGCACATAGGATTAACGCTAGTGAGCTGCCGGCGATATCCATGGCTCGTTTGATTCCTAATAACGGTCGCCTTTCGTGAGCGCGGCTCGACAGGTCTGGATACAAGGCCGCATCGCTAGGACGTCCAGAATTATCGTGGTCCCAGTCGTCTGGAAAAAAGTGGAACGAAATGCTGATTTGATTGAACTGCTCGAATGTCAACATATCTCGGAGCATCGTGCTCACTCTCATCAAGATAGTGCTGAGAATCGCGCTCCTGTCATCGGCCAGAAGGCCTGTGAACATCGCTCCGACCGTGGTACGGTCTTTGTACCAGCCGATTACGTCCGTCTCCCTTGTGGATGAGAGCAGAGCGGAAAGCATGCTGTCTAAAACTTTTCCATTTTTCTCCGAACCCTGCTGGGGTCCCGCATCTAACAACATAAGCAAAAATGGTTTCCCGGAACGCTCGGTTCTCTTTCGTTCGATGACGAGCATCCGTCGAAAAGTCTCTTCACCAAAAGCGCTACGTTCGCCGGTCGCGCCGGAAAGCAGCGAGCGGGCAGCCGCTTCATCAATCGAGTCTAGTAAAGTCACTGGACTTTCTCCTTATTCGCCTCAGTCATTGTGTAAAACCCGATGGGACCCAGAAAGGATTTTTGAAAGGCCTTGAGACTACAAAAGAAACAGGGAAATATGAAAGTCGCCAATATGTACATTTACTACGAGCAACTACAACTCTCATCTATGACGCGATAGAACCACATGCATGGACAACACCACTCCATGCCATGATCTTGCGCGCTACTTCGGAAATAATTCGCGTGCAGCCCTAATCACGATTCGAGTGAAGGCTGCTCACAACTATCTACTCTTCAGTCTGATTGTCTTGCCGCGAAACAGTGGAGGGATGGTAATTATAGTAGTGATCGCTAAGAGCTGAGCTCTGAGAGCCATTCAGCAACGCACCTATTACTTTTTTGTGATCGAGGGCTTCGAGTCCTCTTTGTAGCTGATGCTTCTCGGTAACCCCATGACGAGTAATCAGAAGGATTCCATCCGCCATCCGCGACCAAACGCTCGTATCAGCCAGAGGCAATATGGGAGGAGAATCGATGACAATCCAATCAAACAATGTGGCCAGCTGATCCGTGAAAGCGTGCAGTTTTCCCGATTGCAGAAGTTCGAGAGGATTCCCAGTACAGCGGCCCGCAGGCAGAATCCAGAGGCCTGAGTTTTCAAGATGCGGAATGTCAAGATGGTAGATATTCGTTATCTGGCTAGATTCTCCTTGGACCCATTCACAGATGCCGGGCATATTATCTATTCCGAACATCTGCAATAAAGACGGCCGCCGTAAGTCGCCCTCGACGAGAAGCGTCCTTTGTTGCTTTTTTCGAGCAAGGGTGCAGGCCAGGTTAGCAGACACCATGCTCTTTCCCTCATGGGGAATGGTGCTCGTAATCAGGACCTTTTGCAGCGGCCGTTCCCGCCGCATATGTCTCAATCGCACTCCCAGGAAGCGGAAGTTTTCCGCAGCTATGCCTTCGCTTTCTGTCAGACTAACCAGTTGGCTTTGAAAAGGAATCGAAACCCGCAAAGTTTGAAGGTGAGCAAGCTGATTCAGGCGTTGATCATTCAACGAAACTTCATCTGTCGCAGGAGATTCAACTGCAGTTGCAATCGGAGGCTCTTCCTTGCGCTCCGTGCTTTTCGCCGTGTCGGTCAGCTCAGTCTGTAACGCTGTCCGCCATTCCGAGACCGCCTCATGCTCGACACGCTGAAGCAACTCGGTCACCGCTGGCAACGACGATTGATCCGCCCCGGAGCGTTCGCCTTCCGATCTTTGTAATGCGTCAAATATAAGGCTCATTGTCGCTCACTGGTATTGCTTCAGGCGTATCCAGACCTGATCCGCTTACGGAATACAGATCCAATAGGGCGTTTGTGGCTCGCTGGATATCCATCTCGTTGTGGCCATAGATCCCACCACGTTCAGGTGAACCGCAAGTTTCAAGTCGGAGTTCTCTGGCCACATCTTCAATGATGTCTGGAGTTATTTTTTTCATTTGCCTGGCATAAGCACCAATGAGGGCGTTCTCGCAGATGGTATTAATCAGGCGCGGAAAGCCTCGCGAATGGTGATACACCGCAGAAATAGCCTCTGAAGAGAACAAGGCGTCCGCTTCAGGCTTCATTAGAAATAGCCTCTGAAGAGAACAAGGCGTCCGCTTCAGGCTTCATTCCAGCAACGTGCAGACGCTTTTCGATGTACCCATTAATCTCATTTTCATCCAGCGAATCAAGTCGCGCACGAAGCGCAATCCTCTGCTTGAGCTGCCGAAGTCCGACAGAATCGAGCTTCTCATCCAGTTCGGGCTGGCCAACCAGTACGATTTGCAGCAACTTATCCTCAGCCGTCTCCAGATTTGTCAGAAGACGAACCTCTTCGAGTATCTCAGCGGATAAATGATGCGCTTCATCCACGATGAGGATGGTAGTCAGTTTCTTCGTTCCTCGTGAAATCAGGAAATGGCTCAAATCAAACAGCAGTTCACTTTTGTTTTTGCCGGAAGTAGGGAGCCCGAAGTCAGCAAGAATGTACTGTAGAAATTCTGTGGGAGAGAGCAGGCTGTTGAAGATATATGCGTAGGCGACGTCCGTGCTCTGTTTCAGTAAGCGAAGCAGACAGCTCTGTTTCAGTAATCGAAGCAGACAGCGAAGTACCAAAGTCTTCCCCGTGCCTACTTCTCCAGTCACCACAACAAACCCTTTGTGCCGCCGTACGCCATAATAGAGCGCTGCCAGCGCCTCACTGTGCCGCCTGGTGGGAAAAAGAAAAGCGGGGTCTGGCGTCAGCTCGAAGGGATTACGCGTGAGATTGAAAAAGGCCTTATACATTGAGAATTTTGACCTTAGCTATGTAGATAGTTGAACGCAGTACCAGCCAGAATGACTACAGCGATGACGGTAGCCATCCCCCACCCCAGCAGTATTTTCCTTTTGCTGCTTTCAACATCCGAAGGACCCACGATTTCCGGAATCTCAGCAATCACCATCATCTGCACCAGGTTTCTAATCTCCTTTTCAATCTCAGCAATCACCATCATCTGCACCAGGTTTCTAATCTCCTTTTCACTATGCATCCGATCATCCATGAATTCAAATCCACCCGCCACCAGGACGCCCAATAATAAGCCCATGCCTACGCCAACTCCACAGAATTTGAGGCGATTAGGAAAATCGGGCTTCAAAGGCAAACTAGGAGGATCAAGCACCGCAAAGCGCTCACCTTGTTGGAGAAGTTCCATGCTTGTTGCCATTTGCGATTGATTTTTCTTTTTCAGAAGATCATCGTAGTTCGCTTTTGATTGCTCGTACCCACGGGTCAGATCTGCCATCTGCTGTTCGGCCACGGGCTCCTGGTTCAACCGCCCCTGATAATCGCCGATCTTGGATTTTAATTCGGCAACCGCTTGCTCACGGTTCTTGATTTCGGACAGGTTTGCATGGAGCTGGCCCTGTAGCTGCAACATCGGCGAATTGGGAGAGAAATCTGCTGCGTCGTGCGCTGCGTTACTTCCATCAGGCTGGTTATCTGCACTGCTTTTGCTTCTTAGCTCGGCAATGAGGTCCGCTCTGATCTTTTCGGTCTTAGCAATCTCAATCTTTAGGTTCCGAATGTCCGGATAGCTATCCGTATAGTGAGAGCTCAAGTCTGCCAATTGCGCTTTTAGCTTGTCTAGCTGCTGTTCAATCGCCGGCAAACGTGTCGGAGCACCGTCGGCCGTCTTGGTTGTGCCCTGGAACGACCGGTATTGATTGATGAGTGTCTGTAGATAGACCTTTTGCTGTTCGGCAGTGTTCAGTGCATCCTGTTCATTCACCAGCTGCGATTGGAGCCCGCTTAGGATTTGGAGATTCGTCGCCTGCTGCGTGGGCAATTCGCCGATGTGTGCTCCTTTGAACTCCCGGATCTTTGTTTCCTGTTCAGCGAGAGTCGCACGCGCAGTCTCTAACTGGCTCTCAAGAAACTTAGTGGTGCCCTCAGACTCTTGCTGGCGCACTTCCAGATTCGCGTTGATAAACAGCTTGCTCAATTCGCCCGTCACCAGTTGAGCGACGCGGGGATTACGCGCTGAATAGTAAATATTGAAAGCGGTGATCTGATCCTCGTGACCATCGCGCACCAGTTCTATGGTGATATCTTTGCGCATCCGCCGGACTTTTTCTTCCGGTGTCATCTTTTTGTGGCCATCGCTATAGAGATTCAACTGGTCAATGATTAAAAGAAGACGCGTGCGGCTAAGAATTTGCTGTGTGATGTTTTCCAGGCGGTCCTGCAAATTGTCGTTGATATTTTATCTTTGCGCATTCGCCGGACTTTTTCTTCCGGTGTCATCTTTTTGTGGCCATCACTATAGAGATTCAACTGGTCAATGATTAAAAGAAGACGCGTGCGGCTAAGAATTTGCTGTGTAATGTTTTCCAGACGGTCCTGCAAATTGTCGTTGATATTTGGCAAGACATAGTCCTTAGGCATCGTGGGCTGCTGCACAAGGATCAGCGTGCCCGACCGATAGCGCACGGGTAGGAGCCAGCTGGCTCCCCAGACCATAATCCACCCAAGAAATAGGGGTATCAAGAACTGGATGTGGCGGCGGCGCACCACGTCCACGTATTTCTTGATATCAAACGACTCTGACTTTTGTTCTTCGGGGACTTCAGGCATCGTTATCTTCCTAATGGCCTTGTGAACTGATAGGAGATGGAGATGTACTCACGGTTGGTGTCAGGAGCGTTGGATATGACCGCAACACCACTGTAGCTTTGATGTAAGCGCGTATATCCAAATTCCAAACTTAAGCGACTGTTGATTGAGCGTTGAACCGAGACAGTTCCAAAAATCAAGTGTCCACCTGGATTGGATAGAGACATGGCATCGCTCACGTTCTTGTTACTTGAGTAGCCAACGGCTGGTCCTATAGTCCAGGCCCGTGCCGGCTGCCAGCGGGCAGATGCATTCACGCTATCCGAATGGTAGGCTCCAAGCAGCCCCGGAGTGCCGGTAACGACTTGAGCATAGCTGGCAGCAAAACTGACACGGCGCTCTTGCCATCCCATGCTTGCTGTTACAGCAGGCTCCCACGAGCGTGCCGTCGGCATTAGAGGTTGAGAGATCTGATAATGCTGCGGGCCGGCCGATAAAGACAAAGACCAATGAGGCTTCAGATAAACCGTGAAAAAAAACAATACAGTTTGTGTTTGTGTCTCACTCTGCGTTTCACTTTGTCCATTCAGCGGTGAACCTAGATATTGTGTGTACTGATAGGTCGCACCTATATACCGCGTTGTGGACAGACGCTGACTATAGAAAGCTGCACCCCCGCGAGAACTTGAATCGGAGAGACCAGGGACCTGGTCCGGATCGAGATAGTGGAGATTCGTAAAAGTTCCGGAACCGCCAATCATACTATTCCGACTGAATTGATAGGTCAGCTCTGCATTTGCTGTATTGTTGAGCTGGCTTGCAATTGGAGCAACAACGCTTACCGTTGGAGATTGTGCCGAGCCAGATACGATTCCTCCCGATAGCGGATACATCTGGTTGAATACATTCGAACTTTTTCGGAAGGTATCTTGAACGCTAGCGGTCATGTGAGGGGTCAAGCGGTACTGAAAATCAACAGCCAGGTTCTGATCCGCTTCATTCAGAGAGCTCGTGCGTTGATAGAAGGTAAACCCTGGGCTATAGGTTAACGTCTGGTGGAACCGCAAAGTTGTCTGGTCGAGAGCAATCGTGGGCTGAATCGAGTAGCTAATATCGCTGATCGGATTGGTACCGTTACCTGCCGGCACGTTGTCGCTATACGCAGTATTTACGATGAATCCGGCGTGCACCGGTACCTGCCGGCACGTTGTCGCTATACGCAGTATTTACGATGAATCCGGCGTGCAGATAATTTGATCGTGTTGCTTCGGAGCCGACCGCAATCGGATAAGCTTCCCCACTCACGGGGGGCGGCGTTTGCATTTGGGAGTCGCTGAATGAGTCGGTAGAGGCTTCCGTTGAGTTCGTAGCCACCTGAGACCAGACGGGTATGGCCGCGAACAAGGCGAAACTCAAATAAATTCGTGTAAGCATAAACTTCCTCAAGGCACGATGATGGTGTCGCGCGGCTCGAGCGTTATGTTCTGTTCAGGATGAATGCCCTTGATAACGTCCTTGTAGTTGAAGGCAATGCGCGAGTCAGCACCGCCAGCGTTTTGCCGAAGGACATAAATTGATTTTTGTTTGGCGAAGTCCCGGAATCCTCCGGCAGCCGCAATTGCGTCCAGAACCGTCGTCCCGCGTATCAGTGAGTATGATCCTGGTTTCGTCACCTGGCCCAGGATGTTGAACTTTTCACTGTTAATCTGCTGAACCATTACCGTGACTTCGGGCTGCGCAATGTAGTTCTTCAGCCTGTTAGTAATGTCCTGTTCGAGCTGCAAAGGAGTCCGCCCTGCAGCCTGTAGTTCTCCCACAAGAGGAAGCGAAATTCTTCCGTCCGACCGTACCGGGATCGACCGCGAGACATCTGGTTCTTTCCATACATTGATTGACAGCAGATCGTCGTTGCCAATGACAAAACTGTCGTCGTGGGGCTTATTTGCTGATGAAGCCATGGGATGTGCGAGCGCTCCCGTTTCAGGAGACGGGGGTTGGCTGTCTGCTTGACTGGGCGCAGGCACTTGTGCGCTCAGCGAACCCGCAAGAACAATTAAAACGAAGCCTAGGCCTATGGAATGATCTATGCTGTTTTTCATAACAAATCCTTCGACGATTCCGGAGACACTTTCGCACTCTAGCTCAGTCTGTCCGGCGCTCAGCGAACCCGCAAGAACAATTAAAACGAAGCCTAGGCCTATGGAATGATCTATGCTGTTTTTCATAACAAATCCTTCGACGATTCCGGAGACACTTTCGCACTCTAGCTCAGTCTGTCCGGCCATCACCGCGAAATCCGGCACCCCTGCTTCTGAACCCATTACCACCACCTGGAAACAGAGAGGTGTCAGATGCTCTCATCTGGTATTGCTCAATTTTGTACAACAAGGTCCGATAGCTCACCTTGAGCAGGCGTGCAGCGGCCTTTCGATTCCAGCCCGTTTTATCCAGTGCTGCTGCAATCGCGTTCTTCTCGGCCTCTAGTTTCACACTCTGTACTAGCGATTTAAGCGAGTCTGAACCGGCAGCGCCGCCACGAGATTGTGTGAGTGATTGGGTCAACAGATTCGGACCACGCGGCATGGTTTGAACAGCATTTTGGTTCGCCTCATCCAGGTCAGATCGGCTGGTCTCGAACGCCAGTTCCCTATCGCCCATCATGAGGTACCGTTTCACAAAGTCTTCCAGCTCGCGCAGATTGCCCGGCCAGGCATATGCCTGGCAGGCTTCTACGATTGCCGGTGAAAAATCGCGTGGAGAAAGTCCGTAGTGCTTGGCCAACTGGTGCATGAAGTGGCGTGAAAGGAGTGGAAGTTCCTCCCGGCGCTCACGGAGAGGGGGTACATGGATCGTATAGGCACTCAGACGGTAGTAGAGGTCCTCACGAAGTCTGTTTTCTGAAATTGCATATTCCATGTTCGCGGAGCTCGCGGCTAAAACCCTAACATCGACCTCTATCGAGACAGACGTTCCCGGCCTGATAAAGCGCTTGTTCTGCAACACCTGCAGCAGGTTCGCCTGCAGGTCCACCGACATTTCCGTGATTTCGTCCAGTAAAATCGTGCCTCTGGTACAAAGCTCCAATTTGCCTATTTTGGTTCGCGCAGGTGTACCATCCCGCTGGTATCCGAAAAGCTCGCGTTCCAGCAGATCGCTGGGTAGGGCTGCACAATTCACCTTTGCGAATTCGAATCCGGAACGAACAGACAGTTTATGAAGCAAGCGCGCGGTGGTCTCTTTACCGCTTCCGCTTTCTCCGAGAATCAGCACAGGGACATTGGCTTCTGCCAATAAAACAGCCTGTGCGCGGAGCTTACGCATGATGGGGCTGATGCCGATGAAGAAGTTGTCATTGCTGACCTCTTCGACATCGTCGCTCATGATATCTGTCTCGACAGATTCGCCCGACTGGGAAAGGTATTGCCGGATGACCCATTCAAGTTGGCAATCATCCAGTGGCTTGACGAGATAGTCCCGTGCACCCATGCGAATTGCTTCCTGCTTCCTGCCGTTATCATCCGGATGACCAATCAAGACGATGGGTAGCGCAGGGCGGATGCGCCGCAGCCAGCGCAAAATATGTAAGCCTTCCGCATCCTCCTGTGGCAGATCCAACAAGAGCAGGTCTGGTGTTACCGCGGTTTGGACTCGATCCATCGCTTCCCATGCGTTGGTGGCGTTTTCAAACTGCCAATTGTTCGATTCTCCTAGCAACCAGAGTGAGCGAAGAACGGCGGAGTCGTGGCTAACGACGAGCAGCCTTGCTGTTTCAGTTGCTTTTCTTATCACAGATCGACTCTTAGGAGGGATACGGGGAATAGGAGGGAAACGGGAAAGGTGAGAAAAATCTAGACGGGCTCCACGTCGTACCCGTCGATTTGAACCGCTAGAGATCTTTGCATCGCATCCACCGATAGGATTAAACGGCGGTCCCCTTTTCGAGACAGAAGAATGCCCTCGAGACCACTCAGAGCGCCGCTACGGATCCGCACGCGCTGTCCAGTCTGAAGGAATGGATGACAGGAATAAGGAACTCGTTCGCTTACCAGAGTTCGAACCGCGTCGATCTGTTCATTCGGGATCGGCGTGCCCTGCCCGGGAGTTCCAACGAATCCCAGGACGCTATCTGTCCGAAGCACTCTCTGACGGTCCTCATTGCTGGGCATCAGCTTCACGAACAGATAGCAATTGAACAATGGCAGTTCTAGAGTTTTTTTTCTGTCGCGCCAGTGATGAACCTCGGTAACGGTTGGGAAAAAAGTGGTTACTCGTTTTTCCAAGAGCCGCTGAGCCACAACCTTTTCGTGGCGCGCATGAGTCTGCACTGCGTACCAGTTCTC
>Ga0210395_10004194_pt1 | contig 11081 bp, 17 predicted proteins | sample IncBWH4OmetaG_FD_150861 | JGI IMG/M metagenome (GOLD analysis project Ga0210395, IMG submission 150861) | Forest soil microbial communities from Barre Woods Harvard Forest LTER site, Petersham, Massachusetts, United States - Inc-BW-H-4-O ...
GGCGAACCGGCACTACGCGCACGTCGATTGCCCGGGCCACGCCGACTACATCAAGAACATGATCACGGGCGCGGCGCAGATGGATGGCGGCATTCTGGTAGTCGCGGCGACGGATGGTCCGATGCCGCAGACGCGTGAACACGTGCTGCTGGCGCGGCAGGTCGGTGTGCCCTACCTCGTTGTGGCGTTGAACAAAGTTGATGCAGTCGATGATCCTGAGCTGCTTGAACTGGTTGAACTGGAAGTGCGCGAACTGCTGAAGTCGTACAAGTTCCCTGGTGACGATGTGCCGGTAGTGCGAGTTTCGGCACTGGGCGCGCTGAACGGGGAAGCCAAGGCGGAGGCGCAGGTCGACGAGCTAATGGCGGCGGTGGACAAGTACATTCCGCAGCCGGCGCGCGAGCTCGACAAGCCGTTCCTGATGCCGATTGAAGATATTTTTTCGATTCAAGGCCGCGGCACGGTGGTGACGGGACGTATCGAACGCGGCAAAGTGAAGGTTGGCGAGGAAGTCGAAATCGTCGGTTTCCGCGAGACCCGCAAGACGGTTGTCACCGGCGTCGAAATGTTCAAGAAGCAATTGGACGAAGGCATGGCGGGCGACAACGCTGGACTGCTGCTGCGCGGCATTGCGAAGGAAGATGTTGAGCGCGGTATGGTGTTGGCGAAGACGGGATCGATCACGCCGCATACCAAGTTCAAAGCGGAAGTCTACATTCTGACCAAAGAAGAAGGTGGACGGCACACGCCATTCTTCAAAGGCTATCGTCCGCAGTTTTATCTTCGGACAACGGACGTGACAGGCGTCGCCGAGTTGCCGGCGGGCACCGAGATGGTGATGCCGGGGGACAACGTCAGCCTGGTGATCGAGCTGATCACGCCGGTGGCGATGGAAAAGGGCCTGCGGTTTGCGATTCGCGAAGGCGGGCACACAGTAGGCGCTGGAACGATTGCAGAGATTGTGCAGTAGTTGAGAAAGTGCACAGGTCCTTCGCGAGACAAAAAACGTCTCGCTCAGGATGACAAAGGTTTAGCTAGAAGCTAGCAGCTAGTAGAAGCTAACAAGCGGCTTGCAGCTTGCCGCCAGTTCTTTCCTCCCGGAGGGCCGGGAGGGGTTAGAGAGATGACACAGTGATTGGAAAAGAAAGAATTCGCATTCGGTTGAAGGCTTACGACTATCGCATTCTGGATCAGTCGACGGGCGAGATCGTGGAAACGGCACGGCGCACCGGCGCGCAGATTGCGGGACCGATTCCGCTACCCACGATGAAGAACAAGTACTGCGTGCTGCGTTCGCCGCACGTGGACAAGAAATCGCGGGAGCAGTTTGAGATCCGCACCCACAAGCGCCTGCTCGATATTCTCGAGCCGACGCAGCAGACGGTCGACGCGCTGATGAAGCTCGATCTGCCGGCGGGCGTCGATGTGGAGATTAAGGCATTCGGCAAGGAACATAAATAAGCTTCTAGCTCCTAGCTACTAGCTTCTAGCTAAGACGGAAAGCTTCCCAGCCAATAGCAGTCGCTTGATCGCGGCTAGCCATGCTGGGCTTGGAGAAGGATAAGGAAATGGCAACCAAGGTCGCGGGAATTCTGGGCAAGAAGGTCGGCATGACGCAACTGTTTGACTCCAAGGGCGACGTGCGCCCGGTCACGGTGCTGCAGGCTGGTCCGTGCGTGGTGACGCAGCACAAGTCGGCCACGCGAGACGGCTACGAGGCGGCCCAGATTGGATTGGTCGAGTTTGTGAAGCAGTCGCGGCTGACCAAGCCTGCCCAGGGGCACCTGGCGAAGAACAATCTGCCTCCGGTGAAGTTCATGCGCGAGGTGCCGCTCGAAGTCGAGGGCGCGCCGGATGGAGACGGTTCAGTAAAAGTCGGCGACCGCGTGCTGGTCGAGATGTTCGAAGGCGAGCGCTTTGTTGACATTGTCGGCATCAGCAAGGGGCGCGGGTTTCAGGGCGTGGTGAAGCGCCATCATTTTGCGGGTGGTCCGAAGTCGCACGGATCGATGTTTCAGATTACCGGTTCGATCGGCTCGTCGGCGTTTCCGTCGCGCGTGTTCAAAGGTATGCGAATGTCGGGACACATGGGCAATGCCCGCGTTACCCAGCGCAACCTGCGGGTTCTTGGGGTTGATAAAGATGAAAACCTGCTGGTCGTTGAAGGCAGCGTGCCGGGGCCCGAGGGCGGCTACATCATTATCACGAAAGCCAAGAAGCCGCCACGAGAACGGCGCGGGTTTGCCGGATCGGCGACCGTGGATCCGCTGAAGGCTGCGAAGCGAGCGGCGAAGAAAGCATAAAACCAGTGATCAGGGATCAGTGGCCAGGGGCCAGTGACCAGCGATCAGAAATGCAAGAGACATATGGCAACGATCGACATACATAATTTGAGCGGCGAGAAGGTTGGGACGATGGATCTCGCCGATGAAATCTTCGGCGCGGTCAACGAAGATCTGCTCTGGGAAGCGGTGAAGCATTACCGCGCCAGCCAGCGCGCCGGCACGCACAAAACCAAGGGCCGATGGGAAGTTTCCGGTTCCGGCAAGAAGCTGTGGAAGCAGAAGGGCACGGGCCGGGCCCGCATCGGATCAATCCGGTCGCCGCTGTGGCGGCATGGTTACACGGTGCATGGTCCGCAACCGCGCTCTTATGACTACGCTTTCCCTAAGAAGAAGCTGATGGGCGCGTTGCGCTCGGCGCTGGCCGCGAAACTGGCCGACGGCAAGCTGATCGTGGTGAACACGTTCGATATGAAGGAACCGAAGACCAAGGAATTCCGCAAGTCGCTGAATTCCCTGAAAGTCGATAAGACGGTTCTGATTATCGAAGAGGCGAAACACGAGAATCATAATCTGGCCTTGAGCGCCCGCAACATTGCGGGGCTTGAGATGCTGTTGAGCAACGAAGTGCATCCTTTTCATTTGCTGAAGTATGACCGCGCGATTATCTCGCAGCCGGCGATTGAGAAGTTGCAGGTTTCGCTGAAGTCGTCGGTCTCGAAGCGGCAGCACAAGCCGGAAGCGAACGAAGACGAGGGCACGAAGAAGGCGCACGGCGAGCGCCGCAAGCGGACGCGGCATGAAAAAGCGGCGGAGGTAGCGTAGAGAAATGAAATCCTCATACCAGATCATTCGCCGTCCGGTGATTACCGAGAAGGGCCTGGCCATCAAGGAAAACCAGAACACTCTGGTCTTTCAAGTGGCGCCGAAGGCAACCAAGACGGAAATCAAGCAGGCCGTGCAGACGATTTTCAAAGTGAAAGTGCATTCCGTGCGGACGGCTACGTATCCAGGAAAAGAGCGGCGGCGCGGCAAGTTCGCGGGCTACCGTCCGGACTGGAAGAAGGCGTACGTGCGGCTGCGGTCCGGCGAAAAGATGCCGGAGTACGCGCAGAATTTGTAAAGCAGCTTCCCGCGTCCGGCTTTCGGCTTCCGGGAAAAGCAGATTCCTCGCCCGCGCTTTGCGCGTGTTCGGAATGACACGATTACGAAGAGCAGATTATGCCAATTAAGACATATCGACCGACGACGCAGACGTTGCGCTATCGCACGACCCTGGTCAACGACGACATTACCAGCACGAGTCCGCACAAGCCGTTGCTTGAGCCTAAGCCACGCACCGGCGGACGCCGCAACTCGGGCGACACCACCATGCGGTTCATTGGCGGCGGGCACAAGCGCAAGCTGCGTATCATCGATTTCAAGCGCGACAAGACCGGGATCCCGGCGACTGTGGCCACGATTGAATACGATCCCAACCGTTCTTCGCGCATTGCGCTGCTCGCCTATGCGGACGGCGAGAAGCGTTACATCATTCAGCCGGAAGGGTTGAAGGTGGGGCAGAAAGTTGTGAGCGGTCCCGACGCGGATATTCTGGTCGGCAATGCCCTGCCGCTCCGAAATATTCCGCCCGGCACGCAGATCCACAATCTGGAACTGAAGCCTGGAAAGGGTGGGCAGATGGTGCGGTCGGCGGGCGGTTCGGCGCAGCTGGTGGCGAAGGAAGAAGAGTACGCGCTGGTGAAGTTGCCTTCGGGCGAGACTCGCAAGATTTCGCAGGACTGCATGGCGACGATCGGCCAGGTCGGCAATCTCGATCACGAGAATGTAACCATCGGCAAGGCGGGACGGTCGCGGTGGCTGGGCAAGCGTCCGCATAATCGCGGCGTGTCGATGAACCCGGTGGACCATCCGCACGGTGGCGGCGAAGGCAAAACTTCTGGCGGACGCCATCCAGTGACGCCGTGGGGCCAGCCGACGCGGGGCTACAAGACGCGCAACAATAAGCGTACGGACAAGTTTATTGTGAGCCGGCGCGCGAAGTGACCGCGTTTAGCGGGCGTCTGAGCCCGCTGCGGTCATCCTGAGCGGACTTTCGCGAAGGATCTAGAAGCAGGTTCCTCACCCGCGCTTTGCGCGTGTTCGGAATGACAAAAGTTTGAGGTTAGGTTTTGAGTTTGAGCTAGAAGCTTAGAGCTAGAGGCTAAGAGCTAATTTATGGCACGTTCAACCAAGAAGGGCGCGTTCGTCGATGCCTACCTGCAGTCGAGGGTAGAGGGCATGAACGCGCGCAACGAGAAGAAAGTGCTGCGCACCTGGTCGCGGCGTTCCACGGTGATTCCGGAAATGGTGGGACACACGATCGCGGTGCATAACGGCAAAAAGTTTATTCCGGTGTACGTCACCGAAAACATGGTCGGCCACAAGCTGGGCGAATTCAGTTTCACCCGCACGTTCAAGGGCCATTCCATGCGAGCGGCGACGGAAGTGGCGGCCAAGCCGGCCGGCATCCCGGGCGGGCCGGGCGCGATTACTCCGGCAGCGCCAGCGGCGCCGAAGGCATAAAACCGCTGTTGGCCCTTGGCTCTTGGCTTTTGGCTAAGAGCTAAAGGCCAAGAGCCAAGAGCGAGATTAACGACTATGGAATTTCGAGCTGAAATGCGTTACTTGCGTGTGTCGCCACAGAAAGCGCGGCTGGTGCTTGACTTGATCAAGGGCAAGCGCGTGGAAGAAGCGCGCAACACGCTACTGTTTACCAAGAAGCGGGTGGCGGCGCATGTGGGCAAGCTGCTGCAGTCGGCGCTCGACAATGCGAACTTTTTGAGTGCCGAGAAAAATCTCGACGTCGAAATCGACAACCTGTATGTGAAGAATGCGATCGCCAACGACGGGCCGCGCATGAAGCGCATCCGTCCGGCACCGCAGGGACGGGCCTACCGCTACCAGAGGCGCATTTCGCACATCACTGTGATTCTGGCGGAACGCGGCAAGAGCGGGGATGCGGGTCCGAGGCACGCTGGAGATGCCAGGACGGTGGCGGCAGCTCCGGCGAAAGGCAAGCGGAAAGTTTCGACGGCGAAAGTTGCGAGCAAGAAGAAAGTGGCTGCGAAATAACGGTTACAGCAGGTTCCTCACTCGCGCTTTGCGCGTGTTCGGAATGACAAAGTTGGCTAGGTTCCATGCAGTTTGATTGGGTTTGATTGCTGATTGGATTTGAATTAGGAGAAGCAATGGGACAAAAAGTCCATCCTTATGGTTTTCGCCTCGGCTTCACCAAGCCGTGGAAGTCGCGCTGGTTTGCCGAGCGGGATTACGACAAGCAGCTGCACGAGGACGTCAAGCTGAAGGCGGAGCTGAAAGACAAGCTGAAGTCGGCGGGCGTCAGCTCGATTGAAATCGAGCGGCCGGGCAACAAGCTGCGCATCATCATTAAGACGGCGCGGCCGGGGATCATTATCGGGCGCAAGGGCGCGGAAATCGACAAGCTCAAGGCCGAACTGCAGAAGAAAACGGCGGGCAAAGATATTTTTGTCGACATCCAGGAAGTGCACAAGCCTGAACTGGACGCGCAACTGGTTTCGGAATCGATCGCGCTGCAACTGGAAAAGCGCGTCGGCTTCAGGCGTGCGATGCGTAAGGCAGTTGACTCGGCGCTGCGTTTCGGATGCAAAGGCATTAAAGTCCGCGTGAGCGGACGGCTGAACGGCAACGAAATCGCGCGCTCGGAGTGGTATCTGCAGGGGCGACTGCCGCTGCACACGCTGCGCGCCGATATTGACTACGGCTTCACGGAAGCGCGCACCACTTATGGCGTGATCGGCGTGAAGTGCTGGGTGTATAAGGGCGAGATTCTGCCGCAGAAAAAGCGTGAAGCCACGGCGGCCGCGGGCGGGTTTTAGCCGCGGGGAAAGCAGGTTCCTCGCCCGCGCTTTGCGCGTGTTCGGAATGACAAAGGTTTTGGGTTTGCGGAGAGCTGAAGGTTGAGAGCTAAGAGCTGATTCTATGTTGATGCCAAAGAAAGTGAAGTATCGCAAGCAGCAGCGCGGGCGCATGACCGGCAAGGCCTGGCGTGGCTCGACGCTGGCGTTCGGCGATTTCGGGCTAAAGGTGCTCGAGCCTGGCTGGATCACCGACCGGCAGATTGAAGCCAGCCGCGTAGCCATGACGCGTTTCGTGAAGCGCGGCGGAAAGATCTGGATCCGCGTGTTTCCCGACAAGCCGGTCACCAAGAAGCCGGCTGAAACCCGTATGGGCAAGGGCAAGGGCGCGCCCGATCACTGGGTCGCGGTGGTGAAGCCGGGCAAGATTCTGTTTGAGATGGAAGGCGTGACGCTGACCGACGCGAGCGAAGCTATGCGGCTGGCATCGCACAAGCTGGCGCTGCGCACCAGTCTCGTGAAGCGCGAAGGCGCGAAGCATTAAGAAGCTGTCAGCGATCAGATGTCAGCCGTCAGGGACGGCGCAGATGATTTAGCTGAGAGCCGAAAGCTGAGAGCTATTTTATGAAAGCAGACAAAATCAGAAACCTGACTGAAGTGGAGCTGGGTCATCAGGAGCGCGAGCTCGCCGACCAGCTCTTCAAGCTGAAATTTCAGCTGAACATGGGCCAGACCGAGAGCCTGAAAAAGATTCGCGGGCTGCGCAAAGACATTGCGCGGGTCAAGACCATCCTCGGCGAGCGTGAGCGCTCGGCCGCGGCTCAGAAGAAGTAACGGAGAAACGAATATGGCCGAAACGACAACGACAACGACGACGAAGGCGCAGGGACGCCGCAAGGAAGTGGTGGGCGAAGTGCTCGCCAACCGCATGCAGAAAACGATTGTGGTGCAGGTGACGCGGAAGAAGGCGCATCCGTTCTATGGGCGCGTGGTGGCGCGCAACAAAAAGTTCTACGCGCACGACGAGAAAAACGAGGCGCACGTGGGCGATGTGGTGCGGATCGAGGAAACCCGTCCGCTGTCGAAGCTGAAGCGCTGGAAGCTGAAAGACATTGTGCGCAAGTCGGCGCTGGTGCCGGAAGCGATTGTAGAGCCGGTCGTTTAGAGCTTTGCCGGTGCCGGGGGAAGCAGGTTCCTCACCCGCGCTTTGCGCGGGTTCGGAATGACAGGGATTTTAGGCTCCCGACGTGTTCGGAATGACAAGAGAATTGAACGGTTGAAGAGTTAGGGAGATTGACGCCATGGCTGTGATGATGAGATCGATGCTGGAGGTCGCCGACAATTCCGGCGCCCGCAAGCTGCAGATGATTCTGCCGCTGGGGGGCTCGACCGGATTGAATGCCGGGCTGGGCGACATAATCACGGCGGCCGTGAAAGAAGCGGCTCCCGAGGGCCAGACGAAAAAAGGAACCGTGGTTAAGGCCGTGATTGTGCGCACGCGGAAAGAAGCGCGGCGGCGCGATGGCACTTACATCAAATTCGACTCGAATGCCGCGGTGCTGATCAATGATGCGGGCGAGCCGGTGGGGACGCGCGTGTTCGGTCCGGTAGCACGCGAACTGCGCGAGAAGAAGTTTTTGAAGATTGTGTCGCTGGCTCCGGAAGTCATCTAGTGAAAGTTTAAGTTTTGAGTTTCAGGTTTCAAGGAATTTATGCGAACTGTTAGCACTGAAAACAAGCGAGTCGACCTCCGGCGGAACGACACCGTGAAGGTGATTACCGGACGGGACAAAGGCAAGGAAGGGCGCGTGCTGCGCGTGTTTCCGAACGATGCCAAGATTCTGGTCGAGCACGTGATGATGGTGAAAAAGCACGTGCGGCCGAACCCGCAGCGCAACATCAAGGGCGGCATTGCTGAGCAGGAGAGCCGCATTGCCATCTCGAACGTGCAGCTGGTGTGCGCGACCTGCGGGCCGGTACGCATCGGCCACGAAGAGCGCGGCGACCGCAAGGTGCGCGTGTGCAAGAAGTGCGGAACGACATTAGACAAATAGCTGTTGGCTCTTGGCCATTGGCTTTTGGCTTGTGGCGATAGCGCAAATAGCGAGATGAAAATTGAGTCTCACGAACCGGTAGACGCAGGTGGTTCAAAAGCTAAGAGCCAAAGGCCAAGAGCCAAAAGCTCCCTGCAACCCGAAACCGTGAGAAGGATTGAAGGACATGGCAAAAGATAAAGAGAAAAAGGGACAAAAGGAATCGCAGGAGCAGAAGGCGCCCGACCAGGCGCGGCATAGCGCGAAGGAACGTCCGCGGCTGCGCTCGAAGTTTGAGAAGGAAGTCGCGCCCGCGCTGTTGAAGGAACTGGAACTGAAGAATGTGATGGCGGTTCCGCGGCTGCACAAAATTGTCGTCAACATGGGTGTGGGTGAGGCTACTCAGAATTCGAAAGTGCTTGACCCGGCCGTCAACGAACTGGGGCAGATTACCGGGCAGAAGCCGGTGGTGACGCGGGCGAAGAAATCGATTGCGGCGTTCAAGGTGCGCCAGGGGCAGTCGATTGGAGCGATGGTCACGCTGCGCGGCGACCGCATGTACGAATTTTTCGACCGGCTGGTGAATATCGTTCTGCCGCGCGTGCGCGACTTCAAGGGAGTATCGACCAAGTCGTTCGACGGGCGCGGCAACTTTACGCTCGGCTTGCACGACCAGCTGATTTTCCCGGAGATCTCTTACGAGAAGGTCGACAAGCAGAAGGGCATGAATGTCACGATTGTGACCACGGCCGCGAACGACAACCAGGCCCGCACGCTGTTGAAGCACATGGGCATGCCGTTCCGGGCATAAGCAAGGTTTCACAGTTTTAGAATTTTCAAGGTTTAGAGAAGCTAGGAGCTAACGTTGGCGACAACAGCAAAACGAGTTAAGGACGGCGTCGGGCTGCATCAGAAGCCGGAAGACGTAAAGAAACCGAAGTTCTCCACGCGTAAGCACAACCGCTGCAATCTGTGCGGACGGCCGCGCGCGTTTCTGCGTAAGTTCGGCATTTGCCGCTTGTGTTTCCGGCAGCTCGCGCTGCGCGGGGAGATTCCAGGGGTTTCGAAGTCGTCCTGGTGAAGTGGACGAGGTAGGGAACGCCCGGCGCGGCTGTTGATTCGACTGTCGGGGCGAGTTGCGTGCAGGTTGAGATCCTTCGCGGCAAGGAACGCCGCTCAGGATGACAACGCGGAATTGGTTGACGAACGAGATTGGCAAGACACGAGATGGCAAGGACGTATGGTAGGGACGTAAGGAAACAAGCTGCCGCAGGTTCTCCGCTTCACGCGGAGCGAACGGGTGGCAAGAGGAGAAGCAAACGATGAGGTTGACCGATCCGGTCGCAGACATGTTGACGCGAGTGCGGAACGCACTCCAGGCCCGGCACCAGAAGGTGGACATTCCGGCTTCGCGCCTGAAGCTGGAAATTGCCCGCATTCTGAAGGAAGAGGGCTACATTTCGAATTTCAAGCCGACGGAAGAAGAAGGCCACAAGGTCATCCGGATTTATCTGAAGTACGGCGCCAACAACGAAGCCGCGATCTCCAAAGTCGAGCGCGTGTCGCGCCCCGGCTGCCGCGTCTACGTGCGCCGCAGCGAGATTCCGCGCGTGCTGGGCGGCATGGGGATCAACATCCTCACCACCCCGCGCGGCGTCATGACCGGCCGCCAGGCCCGCAAAGAGGGCGTGGGCGGCGAGTTGTTGTGCCAGATTTATTAGTGAACCGCTCTTGGCTTTTGGCCTTTGGCTATTAGCTGGAGCAAATGCAAGGTCACAAAGATTCTAGCCAAGAGCTAAAAGCCAAGAGCTAAGAGCGCCTTATGTCACGAATTGGAAAAAAGCCGATCCCGATCCCCAAAGGGGTGACGGTCAAAGTCGAAGGCAACACGGTCGCGGTGCAGGGGCCGAAGGGCAAGCTGGATACGGCTTTGCCGGCCGGCATCAAGATTGAACAGAAAGACGGAAACATCGTCGCTATCCGCGAGAACGATTCGCAGGCCGCGCTGCACGGGCTGGCGCGGGCTCTGGTCAACAACGCCGTCGAGGGCGTGACCAAGGGCTGGACCCGCGAACTGGAAATCGTCGGCATCGGCTACCGCGCCGAAATGAAGGGCAAGTCGATGGTGGTGTTCAACCTGGGCTATTCGCACCCGATTGAATATCCGTTGCCGACGGGAGTGGATGCGGTGGTTGATCCGAAGCAGACTAAGATCGCACTGACCGGCATCGACCGGCAGCAGGTGGGGCAGGTAGCCGCGGAAATGCGCTCGCTGCGTCCGCCGGATCCGTACAAGAACAAGGGCGTGCGCTATGCCGGCGAGCGCCTGAAGAAGAAGGTTGGAAAGACCGGAGCGAAATGATCCCGTTCGGCGGGCCCATTCGACAACTTCGCATAGCGAAGTTGCTCAGGGCAGGCTAAGAACGAGCCCGCCGCGATCATCCTGAGCGAAGCGAAGGATCTCAGGCGTTCCATCTGTGAAGAGGGAAATAGAGCGATGCTGACACGAATCACGAAGAACGAGAAACGCGGGCACGTGCACGACCGCATTCGCAAAAAAATGCAGGGAACCGCGGAACGTCCGCGGCTCAACGTGTACCGCTCGCTGAATCACATTTACGTCCAGGTCATTGACGACCTGCACGGCAAGACGCTGGTTTCCGCCAGCACCGCCGAAGGCAAGAAAGAAAACCGGAGCACCGGCGGAAACGTAGCCTCGGCCAAGGCCGTGGGCAAAATCATTGCCGAGCGCGCCAAGGCCAAGGGCGTGACTAAGGTCGTGTTCGACCGCGGCGGCTACATTTATCACGGGCGTGTGAAGGCTGTGGCCGACGCGGCGCGCGAAGCGGGATTGCAATTTTAGTTGTGAGTATCGAGCTGCGAGCTAT
>Ga0210395_10004195_pt1 | contig 11080 bp, 16 predicted proteins | sample IncBWH4OmetaG_FD_150861 | JGI IMG/M metagenome (GOLD analysis project Ga0210395, IMG submission 150861) | Forest soil microbial communities from Barre Woods Harvard Forest LTER site, Petersham, Massachusetts, United States - Inc-BW-H-4-O ...
TATGAAGGGGGATCTGTAAGCGCGCTACAACGTCTTCGTCAGCGGATAGCCGCATATCGTCATCGGGGACAAAATCAGGGGACCTAAGAACTCCAACCGCTTGCGCGTCCATATGCGTTTTGACTGCTACTCAAAATATGCGGTTCACATAGCGCTCTCGTTATTAACGAGCGTCCGTAAAAAACCGAAAGGCTGCTTACTTAGAACCCGCTCCACGCACGCGGAGGCCTGCTCACCCCCATTCGCAGACTGAGCTAAGTTAATAGACACGAGATAAGCGATGTAGCCAGAGCGACCGCCGTGACGGAGAGCATCCACAGCTTCGCAATGGGTAAGACTCTTGAGACCATAAGCATGGTAGCCGCGAACAGCAGGAAGATGACCGTCGCGAGCACTGACAAAATCCAGTAGATCCGAAATCGGATTCGGCTCCTGTGCCGGTCCCTGTATTCTTGCATCGCCACGTTGCTATTGGTATACATCTCTACCTCTCTACCTCGTCTCTTTGGTTACGGGTCAGCCCGGTAGATGGTCCTATTTTGACACGATGAGTGCCAGGTGTGACCTCATTGGGGACAGGGAGTTCCCGTACTTCCACCGCACGGTGTCCCAGGCCCCTGAGTCGTTGTTACGCTTGAATTGTCTGGCCTCGAGAGGATTTCGAGTAGCTCGAATGGATCGTAGTTCCCAGGGCGCTGCCGTAGTCGATGCCAGTCTGACTGCCTGCCTGCCCAACCGACGTTGTTTTGCCACCACGAGTTGGCATAATGCGCAAAGATGTTGTGCCAAACCCATTGGGAGTCCAATTCTTGTTGTTCTGTGCCAGTCACCTATCCAACGACATTCATTGACGACACAGTCGCAGTGCTTGATCTACGCACGGGTCGTCAGACGACACAGAGACTTCCTGTAGGGTCATGAGTACCGAACTGGTTCTGCGCGAGCAACCGCCAGGGAACTCGCGCGTACACGTTGCCAGCGTAGCGGAGTTGCGGTGGATGGGTGCAGTACTCGCAAGGCGGCTCGTCCAGCGAAGAGAACGGAGGTTCGATTAGTGCGGCTCAGCAACGGGTCGTCGCGCGAAACTTGAGAAATTTGTTTAGCTTAGGCCTTAGCGTCCACGAACGACTAGGCTTTTCTTTGTTTCAAAATGACTCGATCAGAGATTAGGCTCTTGATTAGCGCTTCTATGCGCGCATAGGGGTATCCATGAAAAATCTCGTTCGTTCTGTCGCCTTCGCTTTCCTAATCACGATCCCATTTGCAGGCTTTGCTAGCCAGGGGGGCCGGGTTCCTCACCCATCATCTTCGGCCTTTAGTCAGGGAGGCGGAGTTCCTCACCCTCAAAGCCCATCTGGAAAATAAAGACTTGCAGCAGTTGGGCACTGATAGGAGAGAATGATAGCCGCAGGGCGGCATGAACTTTTCGATCATCCAAAACGTGCTATGGGCGTCGAGCTTTTGTGCGCAGGTCATTCTGTTGTTCGTTCTCATCGGGAAACAGCGCTGGCGCGAATTTCGTGTATTCACAGCGTGGATTGGATTTCTTACCGCTGAGAGCATCGGAATGTTCGTACTCTATCGCGAAGGCTCGCCGCGTCTCTATACGGATGTCTACTGGCTTTCCGTAATTATCGAGTTCTTTCTGCAGATAGGCGTTGTGGTCGAAATCGCACGCATCGTTCTTCGGCCCACAGGCACCTGGTTTCGGGATGCTCGTTCGCGATTTCTGTTCTCAGGAATAGTTGGCGCCTTGATAGCTGGAGGGGTTGCTCTTATTCTTCACCCCTCCGCACCCACGAGCCTTGACGCATGGGAGATACGCGGAAATCTCTTCGCAGGCATCATCATTCTTGAACTTTGCTCGGCCATGATGGGAGCCGCCAATCGTCTCGGTCTGCAATGGGGGACGTATGTAATGGGACTTGGACGGGGGCTGGCTCTTTGGGCATCGGTTGCTGTCATTGTGGACGCTTTTCACAACCTGCTCGGAAGATATCGGTGGTTCAATACGTTGGACAATATGCGCGTTGTTGTATGGATTGCGGCTGTAATTTACTGGGCAGTAGTCTTTTGGCGACCACAAAAGGAACGCCTCCCACTTTCCGGCGACATGCAGAAATATCTTGTTGATCTCCACGCACGTGTTCAGTACGATCTTTCCAGAACGGAATCTGTCTCGCACCTGCGAAATAACCTATGATGCCTGCTCTCGTGCTCTGCATTGTAATCGTCGCCTTGGTCGGTCGTTTTTGTTATCGCAACATTGCTGCGAACCGACTTTACAGCTGCGACTGGAACGATCTCTTCAAAAAACTAGAAGCGGTTCCGAAACTGGCGGTGGCTCAGGTTGGTGATGAATATCTGAATCCCCCGCAGAATCAAATCGGTACCGAACCAATGGACATTTGGTTCGGATTGGGCGGGATGGAAGGCATACGGCGGATGCACAGGAACGCGCATATCCTCATCGCGCTAGCCGCCTACGCGGAACGCTGGAACTTCACAGAAAGTGTAATAGTTAGGGAGCGGATGAGGCGGGATGCCCTGCAGCTACGTCGCGCGATATTCCAAATTACGATGCGCCGGTTGTTGCACATCGGGCAACTCCGAATTCCGTTTCACCTGCAGGAGTCAGTTGCAGCTTACCACTTGATGACAAAACGCCTGCTGATGCTGTATCAAAACAGTCATGCTGGCCTTCATCCTCGTTTGGCCCAAGTCTTAAGCGATGGTAATTCACTGCGCGTTGCTAGTCATGCAGTATAAAACCGACACTCCTCTTTTATTCCACACGCAAGGCCTTGATGGGGTGAATCATTGAAGCCCGAATAGCGGGCACAATGCAGGCCAAGAAGGCTACAACGACGAGAAGGAGGCAGGATGCTAGTACCATCAATGGATTGTTTACAGTATTCTCCATCCAGTGCGCGAGCAAGCTGTGAATACCGAGGCTTAAAGATAGGCCAACAGCCAATCCTGACCCAATACTGACTGTGACGGCTGCGAGAGCATTCCGCAAGATATGGCGCCGTTGCGCCCCTAGTGCCATCCGAATACCAAACTCGTTGGTACGCCTTGTGACGCTGTAAGAGACGACGCTGTAGAGTCCCACGCTCGTAAGCAACAATGCAAGAATTGTAAAGATAATGGAAAGCACAGCAATCAGATGACCGCGCGCCCACTCTGAGTCCTGCTCAATGTGTTTCGTCATTGTAACGACAGGATCGGAGACTTGCTGACCTGGATTGACACTGGCAACCTGACGCCGTACGGCAGTTTCCAGCGCCATCGGGTCACCCTGCGCGCGAACGAAGATTTGCATGAAATCGGTCATGTAGAACGAATATGGGAAATAGATCTCCGGCTTAACGGACCTATCCAGTCCAGCATTACGCGCATCGCCTACCACACCAATGATGGGAGTCCACTGATCGCTGCGGTCGACGGCAAACGTGGAGGGCGGATGGTTCAACAAATCAGGCACGCGCACAGAATGACCTAGTGCGTCTCCATTTGGAAAATAGTGTTTCACAAATGCCTGATTCACGACGGCCAGCCGCGCGCCACGGCTAGTTTCTGTCTCGTTCCACAAGCGGCCCTGCTTAAGTGGGATGTGAAGCGACCGGAAAAATTCAGAATCAACAAAATTGACATTGGACATCTCAGAGGGCAGAGCGCTGCCACCAAGGATCTCTGTCGGAAAGTCCCAGTCACTGGAGGGCGGTCCAATTACTCCAACCGATGAGGAGACCACGCCCGGAACCTGGGTTACGCGATCGCGCAACTGTCGGAAGTAATTAGATCGGGCCTCCCATGTAGCATAGCTGCCAGAGTGCACTGTTATTGGGAAATCCGCCAAGTGTGCCGGATCGTAGCCAAGATCGATGTGCTGTAACAGACGGAAGCTCTCGATGGCGGTAGACGTCGCCGTGAGCAAAACCATCGCCAATGCAATCTGTCCGGCAATCAGAATACTGTGCAATTTTCGCCCGGAAACGTTCCCAGCCGCGTTCCTGGAATTGGCCTGCATAATTTCGCTAATTTCGGGCTTTGAAAATTGCAAGGCAGGGAAGAGTCCGAAGAGCACGCTCGTGAAGATTGTGAGCGCGATAGCAAAAGCTAGCACTTGAATGTGGACCGGAATGTCGAGTCCATGAGTAAATAGCTGCCAGGGCAGCATCGAAACTGCAAAGGGCATGATGCGATACGTGACGATGATTCCCAGTACAGCCCCGGCAAAACCTAGAATGAGTGATTCGGTCAATAACTGGCGAATCATACGGGACACGCTTGCACCCACGGCGGCGCGCACTGCAAACTCTTGCTCTCGGGCAGCGCCGCGCGCGAGAAGCAAAATGGATACATTCGCACAGCCAATCACGAGCAACAGCAGAACACCGAAGAAAAGGCCATAGAGCGTCTTTCCGAGCGAGCGCTTATAGCGATCGCTGGTACTGAGAAGTTGAAGGTTCATCCCTTCGAGCATCGAATGCGGATGCTCACGAATCATTTGCTGAAGGATTGGGTGAATTTCCGCCATTGCCCGCGCCTTGCTGACGCTTGGTTTGAGCCGCATCACCGTCATAAAGGCGTGCCTGGAAGTATCGGAAGTATCAAGGGGAACGTAGAGATCTGAGTCCCACCAATTGAAGCTACGAGGCATGACGCCAAGAATGGTGTAACTATGATCATCCAGCCTCAATGACTGACCAACAATGGCAGGGTTGCCATTGAAGCGACGCTGCCAGTATTGATACGTCAGAACAACAACAGGTTGTGGCGCTTGGCCCTCGGGTGCATCCGAAGGCAGAAACGTCCTTCCCAATAAGGCTGGAACGCCAAAAAAAGGAAAGGCATTTCCTGAAAGAAAGACCACATCAACATCTTGGGGAACATCGACCGTGGTATCGGCCAAGTAGCGCTCATCCATTTCAACTACTTCATCGATGGAGCGCGCTTCGCGTATCTGTCGAATCTGCTCGCGGTAAATGGCAGGCGCATATTCGGTTTCTGCTTTGTCATTTACATTGACGAACCGCACAATGCGGTCTGCGGCCGGATAAGGCGTTGGATGTAGCAGCACGCTGTAAATCACGCTGAAGACGGCGACCGTGGCCGAAATTCCAAGGGCGAGGGAAAAGATTGCAGTAAGCGAAAACCCTGGATACTTCCACAATTGCCGCAAAGCAAATCGAATGTCTTGGAGCAGGATCGACACCGGCCTCTCAGTCTGAGGGATAAAGTAGACCGCACGACAGTCCAAGTGTATAGGAATTGAATGTACGCGTCCCTCTCCTGCTAGTTAGGCCGGGTGAAAGGCTGCCATCGAAGCCCCCGGTTTTCCCATGAACGAGCGGCTGCCAATCACCATTTCCCGAGGCGGCATACAGCGGGACCTCGGACTTAATCTTTCAATTAAGAAGCCGAAGTACAAAAGCAAACGTTCTCAATACGTGGCCGAAATCAACGCGACCCTACCTTGCTTCATACCGTCGATCCAGGCCTGGTTTCCCGCGTCGATCTGCCTGCGCGCAGTGGATTCGATCGCTTTGCTCTGGGCAAGGCACGCCGAGGATAAGATCAACAAAAACAAGAGTCCCACGATCGACTTTCCCATTCCTTCACCTCTCATTGGCCTATTCTCCTCTCATCAAAATTCGAATAGCAGGCTCAATCTGGCTGCCGCCCGCCTAACTGATCACGCGCATCAGCACCAATCGGCGCTCTGAGTCAGGCTACCGATCTCAACGTCAGACTCGCGGAAGCGCGGATTGTCAGAACCAACAAATGACAAGTCATCGAATGTTGGCAGCACGATAGCGTAAGTGGAAATTTCGTGCTCTTCCGTGTCCGTTGTTGAGGATTGCGATTGCAAACTTTGTGAGGACACCGTCATGGTTACGAGCAGGTGCACTTGAGATGTGGGGAGAAGTCGGTTTGTCCGCGATGAGAATACTTGATTCCGTCTGGCGATTTGCCGGCGTCTACCTGTGCCGTTGCAGCATCGGCCTGGGCATCTGCACGAGGCCGATGTCGAACCGCGACGCAACCGAGCGCTACCGCCACGAAAACGGCACCTATACTGCCGAGTGCCTGTAGCTGAGAAGTGCTATTGCCAAGCCAACACCACAATCTGCTCATTTTGGTTTAGTCGCCGGTCCTTTTCGCTTCTGGACAGCCTGGCGAAGAATGAATTCGATCTGGCCGTTAACGCTGCGCAGTTCCTCCTGTGCCCAGGCTTCGAGTTCGGCCCAGAGCACAGGATCGATGCGCAGGAGAAAAGGTTTGCGTTCTGCCATTCTGGGACCTTAGTGGTATAGAGTTCCGGTGTTGACAACGGGATGGACCTCGGACTCGCTGCAGAGTACGACCATGAGATTGCTGACCATCGCAGCACGTCGCTCGTCATCGAGCTGGACAACGTCCTTGGCGGCAAGTTCTTTGAGTGCCATATCGACCATGCTAACCGCACCCTGAACGATCTTCTGCCGTGCGGCGATTACCGCCTCAGCCTGCTGACGGCGGAGCATGACCTGGGCGATTTCCGGTGCGTAGGCGAGATGGGTAAGACGCGCCTCGTCCACTGCGACGCCCGCTTTGGCTAGCCTCTCCTGTAGTTCAGCGCGAAGGGCTTTGGCCACCTCATCGAGATTGCTGCGGAGGGTGATCTCGTCACCTTCACCTTCATCGTAGGGATACATACTCGCCAGATGGCGCAGCGCAGATTCGCTTTGAATGGGTACGTAGTTCTCGTAGTCGTCCACGTCAAAGAGTGCTTGTGCCGTGTCCTCGACACGCCAGACGATGACCGCTGCGATTTCGATTGGATTACCGCGCTTGTCGTTGACCTTCAGCTTTTCGCCATTGAAGGTGCGGGCGCGGAGGGAGATTTTGTTTCGAGCAAAGAGGCCTCTTGCAACTGCATGTGACTGTGACCTGGTTGCAGAGGGGGTGGCCGCCTGTTGTCCGTCGGCATAGAAAGGGTTGGTCCAATGAAATCCGCTTGTCCTGACCGTGCCTTTATAAGCGCCAAATAAGAGAAGGACTCGAGCCTCATTTGGTTGCAGGCTGAAAAAGCCTTTGAGTGCCACTACGCTGCATGCCAGAACTACAAAGCAAAGGACAAGAAGGGGTCCTTGCACTTTGTAGAGGACTATCAAGGCAAAATCGGCTGCCAGAATTGCGATGAGCAGGGTCAGGACTGCCCAGCCGTTCAAAACTTTTATGGTGTGTTCTCGGTTGACTGCTGATTGATTTGTCTTCATGGTGCTCCCTTTGACATCAAAAACCATTGCTATTGAAATGATATCACTTTAATAGCTACCTTACGGAATTTCTTACTGCGGGTTTGTTTGCCTTGTTCGATTCGCGGAGTGGGATTAACGCTTATGACCGTGCCCAAATCGTCGTCGTTGAGCCGCGATTGTGATGTAGAAGGCGGTCAGGCGATGCCGTACCAGGTGGGTCGCCGCCAGAATCGCCAAGTCCTCGATGTGGTTTTCGTCGATCGGGGTGGCGTAGCGGCATTGGCATAGAGAGCGTGCTCTTGCACGGCGTATAAGGGCAGCAGCGCGATAGCACACCAACATGGTTGATATTCCTGACCTACCCAAACTGCTATCGGAAGACTATTTGTTTTGCGAGACAGGAACGCTGTTGGCACTCAACTTCCTACGCACGGCTCACACTGTTGTTGAGAAAGCACACGATTGGTCTGGCGACGCATTGCATGCAGCTGTGTTTGCGGCACTGGATGAGCTGTTAGAACACAGGGCAGGATGTGAGAAATGCAACGAAATCTAATCACGGTCTTCTCATGGACGGCCGCATGGATGCGGAGCCAAAAAGATGCTTGTGAATAAATATTGGCGCTCGCTCATTCTTACGGTAGTTTCGCTATTGGTCTTGAGCTATGAGCAAACACGGGGTGAGAACGTGACACCACCGCCGCTCGGAGAGTTAGTAGACGTGGGCGGCTATCGTGTCCACCTCTACTCTATTGGTAGCGGAAGCCCAACAGTGGTCATCACAGGCGCGGGGTCCTCATTCGATTGGGGTCTTGTCCAGCGAGATGTTGCAAAATTCGCGCGGGTTTGCACCTATGATCACTCGGGAGTTGCGCTGGCGGTGTCGTGTCACCCCCCAACCCGATGCGTAGCAGCGTGCTTTTGCTCCGGGCGGCACAGAGGGCCAGAGGACAGCCCACAGACGCAAGCAAGCCGCCCCGATGGGACGGCCTGCGGGCAAGCTAAGATTGACTACCTTGCAAGGCGGCGTATCGGCTTGCAGCTTGATGCAGCGGCCCTTTTACGTCCATCGATTGTTGCTCGATGAAGGTCCAGTAAATTTGCCATGCGTCCTTGATTGGTCTTCCCAGCATTGCTTTCACCAACTCTGCTGGCCCGGCAAACAGGTTATACGCATCCGTGCAGGATATTGCCCAGGTCCGGCTTTCATCTGTAAGCAAGTAATGGAACAGCCCGCACTCCCTGTTAAATTCCCGGAAGTCATCTTCTGAGATTAAAAGGCTATAGCAGGCTGGAAGAGGGTCGAGTGGCTCAGTCGCTACCGCGACACATTCCGAATACCCTGCTTGCCTGAGAGCCGAAACGATTATAGAAATCTCCTCCGGAATAAAGTGCTGCGCACGTTCCACAGGTACAACTCCCCATTGTTTTTTCCGTACCCAATCGAGATTAAACTCGTCGCCCAAGCGCTCATCTGGGAGCATCATCTCTTGTATAAGCCTCTGGTATCGGCTGCACACTTCTGCACTGCTGATCGGTTTCATGGGTAATACCTAATTGCTTGTGCGCCTTTAGCACCGCCGCCAGAAGGCTGTAATTCGATGGTTGGTCTATTCCCAGTAGCTTGACTACTAAAATCACGCAATACTGCTCGACCTCCTCCGTTTGGCAGTTCTTTGATCTGCACAGGGCCAGCCTTTGTTGATGTTCCACCTAGCGCATCGAAATCTTTTTGAGCCTGAGCAAAGCCGCCACTCCTGACTCTTGTTGCTACACGAGCGGTTCCTGTTCCAGATTCTGAAGTAGCAGGGTCCCAAAGGGCCTGGAAGGTAGTTTCGCCCCCTTCTCCAGCTCCTCTTCCAAGCAGTCCTCCTATCCAACCTAACGCCCTTCCCAGAGCGTAATTCCCAACCCTCCCTCCAACGATCAACCCCATCCCGTTATCCCCCGGAATGGCAACTCCCTCATCCATCGGTTGTGGAGGCGGCACACCCGCGATAACCCCGGTTCCCAGGTTTCCGGTGTCGTCATTGGTATAGGTGAAACCGATGCTGTTGTTGCTCGCATTATAGTTCGCCGACGTGACTGTTCCGTTCACATAAATTCCGGGATCGCTACTGCTGTAGCAATCACCGCTTTTCACGAAAACTCCCGATCCCACACCGGTCGAGTAAATGCAGTCGTGGCCGTCCGGGTCAACGTTCGTCAACGGATTGTTGTGAACATACGAATAAAGATTTAGGTCCTGCGGGTTGTCTAACTCACCGCTGTAAAACGGTTCGTCGGGGGTCATAAATCGGCCCATCGTAGACGCATAGTACCTGGCGCCGAAATTGTCGAGCCCGGAAGTGGGATCGCGTTCTTTGCCGGTGTAGCTGTATGCACAAGCGGTGAATGGCATCGTACAGGAATGCCTCGAAATCATACGTCTATTGGGGTAGATCAAATATGATGCGCACAGCGCCCACCCGATCTGCTTTCGACATCACCTCTCTCGCTACGCACTCATGACATGCCACTTGAAGGGTGGTAGGGCTGAGCCAGTTTAGACTGACGGCATCGCCGTGCTTCAATACGAGCGCATTGTCCTCCGTGCCGCCTCTTTTTCGATTCGACGGATGAACCGCTACACGTAAGACTTCGGTCGTAGTAGCCCCACAATCTTTGGAAATCGTTTCAGCCACATACTTTCCATCTGGCGACTTCGTAGTTGCCCACGTCTCTTCTTTGCACGGGCCGCTACAACCCATAGCCCAGAGCAAAGAAACGATCACAAATGTAAAGAGAATCCGGATCATTGATAGCATCCTCTTGCGTACAGGTTGTAGCCGTTAGTGATCTGCACCTGATCTAAGGGATCGTCACCATAGGGGGCGGGTCCCACAGCCGTTTTTATCGCTTGTGCATTGGAGGCTCCCGCGCTCTTCTGCTGGGCCCAGCCAGCTCCTCTCAAAGCGACCCCTAATGGGATATGGTTTGCTGCAGCCACGAAGCCGTAGTTGAAGTTTCCGAAGTCTTCATAGGGAGAGGCGACAGCCATTGGCCGACCCTGCGCATCGGGTACGTCATTCAGTGGCCTGTTCTGTTTGAAGTCTTGTGGTCCATGCCCCTTTACTTGACTGTAGAAGTTGAGAAGGTTCGTCTTCTTCGCATCCTGTCCAAGGTTCATGGAGGGAAGATGTTGTGGAATGCCCGGGCATCCATGCATCGTTACGCTCGGAATCATCTCTCCAGGATTGGCATCGTGAGTCTCAATATCAACCATCTGCGAACCGTCATCATTGGCATTGACGTCCACCATTGTGACCGGACCAGGCACTTCTTCGAAGGAACCACCTTGGGCCTCGCATTCCTCTGCTTTGGCTCCGCCATTCTCCGGCGTATCGTCCCAATCGTTACCGCTCCAGTGGCAAGCCGCTTCCATACCGTTTGGGTCGACCATCTTGAGCGGATTGTTGAGTGCATAGGAATACTGGTTCCAAGTCTGAGGATTGCTCAAATCAGCCTGCAAGTACCAGCCGGGATCAGGCGACATGAAGCGGCCCATCGTAGACGCATAGTACCTGGCCCCGAAGTTGTCGAGTCCGGAAGCAGGATCTCGTTCTTTGCCGGTATAACGGGACTTGAAAGCACAAGATGTGGAGTGCAGTCGTAGGTGAATTCCATCCGCATCATAGCAACAGGCTACGCCGGCGGCTTTGCCCGCGAGAGAATTACTTGGCTAATTGCAAAGGCAATCCGTCGGCTGCATCGTGAAGGCAAGCTTTCCAAACATACACGCCATCGAACATCCAAGTACCTCAACAACATCATTGAAGCCGATCATGGTG
>Ga0210395_10004196_pt1 | contig 11080 bp, 10 predicted proteins | sample IncBWH4OmetaG_FD_150861 | JGI IMG/M metagenome (GOLD analysis project Ga0210395, IMG submission 150861) | Forest soil microbial communities from Barre Woods Harvard Forest LTER site, Petersham, Massachusetts, United States - Inc-BW-H-4-O ...
CCGGTCGGCGTGCCGGTGCGGTTCAACGTCACCTCGCTGGACGTGATCCACAGCTTCTGGGCCTACCAGCTCGGCGTGAAGGCCGACGCCAACCCCGATGTGAACAACGTCGCCTACACGACGCCCGAGCACACCGGCGGGTTCACCGTGCGCTGCGCCGAGCTCTGCGGCATCTGGCACGGCGCCATGTACGACTACGGCAAGATCGTCTCGGTGTCGGACTTCATGAGCTGGACGCACTCCACGGCGATACAACTCGCCGCGGTGACCAAGCTGCTCCCGCCGTACGCCCTCACCTATGACCCGACCGTGGTCGCCAGCATGGGCAAGGTCAACACGCAGCTCGGCCTCACCGGCGCGGGCGGCGGTTTCTACAACCCAGCCGACCCTGAGCAGCCCTGACCGGAAGGTGGCGAGGTAACACAGATGGCTATCGAAACCCAGCCGGAAAGCGCTCAGGCGCCCGGCGGACGCGAGCCCGGCGGCACACCCAAGGAGCGTGCCTGGTGGTTGCGTCCGGCGTGGCACACCGCGCTGATCGGCGCGATCGTCGGGTACGCCTTCGGGCACTTTCTCGGCAACTGGATCGGCAGCGGCTACCAGCAGGTGGGCACGTCGGACGACAACGACATGGCGATCGTCCTCGGCTACGGCTTCCTGGTGCTCGGCTGGCTGATCGGGCTCGGCGTCTTCAACGACCTGATCAGGCAGATGGTCGGCAGGCCGATCAACGGCAACGGCCACACTGGCAACGGCCTGGCGAAGTACTTCAGGTACTCACTCGACCACAAGGTGGTCGGCATCCAGTACCTGGTCGGCATGCTGATCTATTTCTTCACCGGCGGCCTGTTCGCGATGGCGATCAGGACCGAGCTGCTGTCGCCCTCGTACCACGTGCTCAGCCCCACGGCCTACCTGGAAGTGGTGGGCGAGCACGGCACGATGATGATGATGATGATGACCTCGGTTGTCGTCGGGCCGCTTGGCAACTACCTGGTGCCGCTGATGATCGGGTCCAAGAGGGTCGCGTTCCCGCGGATCGAGGCGCTGTCCTTCTGGCTCACCCCCTGCGCCTTCGTGATCTTGCTGTCCAGCATCCCGCTGGGCGGGTTCCCCACCGGCTGGACCGGGTACGCCCCGCTGTCCATCCAGGCCGGCGAGGGGATGGACGCGTACGCGTTCGCGTTCGGCCTGATGGGCGTCTCCGTCATCCTGGCGGGCTTCAACCTCATCTGCACGATCATCTGCTACCGGGCGCCCGGCATGCGCTGGGGCCGGCTGCCGATGTTCGTGTGGTCGATGCTCACCACCTCCTTCCTGTTCGTGCTCGCGGCGCCGGTGCTCGTCGGCGGCATGTACATGATCATCACCGACCGAACAGCGCAGACCGCGTTCTTCATCAACCAGCTCGGCGGTAGTTCCTACCTGTACGAGGACCTGTTCTGGTTCTTCGGCCACCCGGAGGTGTACATCCTGGCGCTGCCGGGCTTCGGGATCGTGTCGGAGATCATCCCGGTCTTCACCAGGAAGCCGCTGTTCGGTTACAAGGTGGCGGCGGCCGGCATGTTCGGTGTCGCGATCTTGTCCTTCTTCGTGTGGCAGCATCACCTGTTCGATTCCGGCATGGACCCGGACATGCGGCCGCTGTTCATGTTGACGACGGAGCTGATCTCGATCCCGACCGGGTTCATCTACCTGGTCGCGATGGGCACGTTCTGGAAGGCCAAGCTCCGGCTCAGGCCGCCGATGCTGTTCGCCATGGGAATGTACGTGAACTTCCTGTTCGGCGGCATCTCCGGCGTCTTCCTTTCCGACGTGCCCGCTGACACGACCGCGCACGGCAGCTTCTTCGTCATGGCGCACTTCCACTACACGATCATGGGCGGCCTGATCTTCGCGTTCTTCGGAGGCCTGTACTACTGGCTGCCCAAGATCATGGGGGTCACCCTCAATGAGCGGCTCGGGAAGATCCACTTCTGGACCATGTTCATCACGTTCAACTCCACATTCATGCCGCTGTTCGCGGTCGGCATGCTGGGACAACCGCGACGGGTCTTCGAGTACGCCCGCAACCTGGAGACGCTGAACGACTGGGTGTCTATCTCCGCGTTCTGCCTCGGTGTCTCGATGCTTATCTTCATCTTCAACTTCGTCATGTCCACGGTCGTCTGGCGCAAGCGCGCGCCGCAGAACCCGTGGCAGTCCCGCGGCCTGGAGTGGCAGGTCTCCTCGCCGCCACCTCCTGACAACTTCACCCACATCCCGGTGGTGCTGGCGGGCCCCTACGAGTACGGGGACCCGAACGCCCTGCCCGTGGCGGACCTGAACCCGCCAGCCGGGGTGATCGGTGGCGCGCTGGCCGGGGCCGGCGCCACCACGAGCGCCGGAACGGAGGCGTAGCACATGTCTGAGGTATCCGCACCTGGCAGCAACGAGGCCTCGGTCAGGGCTACCGAGGAGGCCGCCTTCTATCACGAGGCCGCGCTGAACGCGACGTGGACCGGCAGCAGGCTGGCGATCGGCGGGCTGTCGTTCCTGTTCGGCTGCTTCCTGTTCGCCTACTTCTACCTGGAGTCATCCAACGGCCATTCGAAGTGGCTGCCGTCGTCAACCACCCCGCCGAAGGCCTGGTACGGCGCGGTGATCATCGCGCTCATCCTGGTGAGCGCGATCGTCCAGACGGTCGGGCTCCAGCAGATCAAGGCAGGCCGCAAGGGGCCGTGGGCGTCGGCGGCGCTTGGCGCGCTGGTCCTCGGGGTGGTGGCGGTGGCGCTACAGATCGTCGAACTGCTCAACCTGCCGTTCCAGCCGGGCGAGTCCGGATTCGCCAGCGTCTTCGTCGGGTTCTACCCGGTCGCGCTGGTGACCTGGCTCGCCGCGATGATCTGGCTGGAGATCCTGATCGTCCGGGCGAGGAAGATCCCGGCGATCTCGTTCGTGGAGCAGCCGCCTACCTACGCGCAGGCGTATGAGGTGCAGCGGTTCCAGTCGGCGCTGAGTGCTTTCACCTTGGTGTGGAACTACCTCGCCATCGTCGCATTCATCTTCTGGCTGCTGTTCTACGTGCGCTGAGCAGGAGGCACTGTGTCTGTACTGCACGTCGCGGACGGGCCCGCCATGTACCTGGGCGGGTCGATCATGACGTTCGCCCTGCCCTACGGGGCGTTCATCGTGATCGCGACCACGCTGTTCTATCTCTACCGCAGACCGCACCACGGCCCGAGGCTCAAGTACCTGACCTCGGGACTGGTCAGCTCGGTGCTGACGCGGGAGCCGGGTCCTGTCCCGGCGCCCGCGGCCAAGACCGCTGACCCGCAGGACAAGGCGGATTCGAGCGCGCCAGTAGGCGAGGAGTGACCTCCGTGCCGAGCGCGCCGTCGGCGATCGCGGCGGGCCATGACGGCCCGCTCGCGGTCGCCAAGGCTAGACGTCCCAAGGCGGTTGCCAGTGCGCTTGTCGCGCTGACTAAGCCGCGGATCATCGAGTTGCTGCTGGTGACGACGGTGCCGACGATGCTGCTCGCGCAGCGGGGCGTGCCGTCGCTGCGGCTGGTGCTGGCGACGTTGGTCGGCGGGACGCTGGCGGCCGGCAGCGCGAACACCATCAATTGTTACATTGACCGCGATATCGATGCGGTGATGAAGCGGACCGCGCGCCGCCCGCTGGTGAACAAGCAGGGGGCGGTCAAGCCGGCTGAGGCGCTGGCCTGGGGGATCGTGCTGGGCGCGGGCGCGACCGTGCTGCTGGGGCTGATGGCCAACTGGCTGGCCGCGTCGCTGGCCGACACGGCGATCTTGTTCTACGTGTTCGTGTACACGCTGCTGCTCAAGCGGCGCAGCCCGTCGAACATCGTGATCGGCGGCGCGGCGGGCTGTTTTCCTGTGCTGGTCGGGTGGGCTGCGGTCAGGGGGACGGTGGCGCTGCCGGCGGTCTTGTTGTTCGCGGTCATCTTCTTGTGGACGCCGCCGCATTTTTGGGCGCTGGCGATGAAGTTCCGCAAGGATTACGCGGCGGCGGGGGTGCCGATGCTGCCGGTGGTCGCTTCGGCCGTGGTGGTCACGCGCAAGATCGTCTGGTATTCCTACGGGATGGTGGCGGCGACGCTGGCGCTGGCGGTGTATGCCGGGTGGGTCTACGCGGTGGCCGCGGCGGGGCTCGGCGGCTGGTTCCTGGTCGAGGCGCACCGCCTGCATGCCGTCGTACGGGCGGCGGACGGCGAGGGGCGGCAGCCGCCGCCGGTGCCGATGCGGTTGTTCCACCTGTCGATCGCGTACCTGACCCTGCTGTTCGCCGCGGTCGCGGTCACCGCACTGCTCCCCTGGGGCCACTGGTAACCGTTCGGCCAGCTGGTAGCCCTGACCGCGCACCGTGACGATTCGGTCAAAGCCCAGCTTGGACCGCAGCCGCCGCACGCACACGTCGACAATGTTGGACCGAGGGTCGAAGTCGCATCCCCACACGCTCGCGAGCAACGTCCCCTTGGGCACCGGCTGGCCGACATGTTCGGACAGTTCGCGCAGCAACATGAACTCAAGGCGGGTCAGGGGGACGGGACCGCACCCCGCGTCGGCGGCGAGGTGGGCCACGTCCAGAGTCAGGCCGCCGGCTCTGACGCATGGGCGGGCATTTTCCCGGAGCCGGAGGCGGACGCGCGCGAGCAGTTCGGCCAGCAAGAATGGCTTGGTCAAGTAATCCTGGGCGCCGCGTTCGAGGCAATCGACTTTCGTGGTGGTGTTGTCCACGCATGACACCGCGATCACCGCCTGATCTGGGCGGGCGCTGAGGATGCGGTCGAGGACGTACATGCCGTCCATGTCCGGCATCACCAGGTCGAGGATGATTAGGTGGTAATGGCATTCCCGTGCCCGCGCCAGCGCCTGGGTGCCGGATTCCGCAAACTCGGGCAAATATCCAGCAGCCGCCACTGCGCGGCCGATAAGCGAGCGGACTCCGGGCTCGTCGTCCACGATGAGGATTCGCTTTACTGCTCCGCTCCCGGCCAATGCGGGCGCAGCCTGAACCGCTCCCTCGCGCGAAGTCATATTGCCGCCTCAGTGCTTGTCTGACCCCCGTCAGCGAAAAGTCAACTCAGACGGTTCCCAGCATTGACATCGTTACACCTCCGCCGCCGCACAATCCGTCGCGACGTCGCGACGTCGCGACGCGACACCGGCATAGCGGGTCGAATTCGCCCTTAGCTGGGCAGACTCGGCGCCGACACGTTGGCGGAGAGCGCTACGCTCGCCGAGGTGATGAGCTTGTCAATCGCGCCACGTTCGGCGTTCAGGGCCCGCTGATCGTGACGCAATTGCGCGGACGCGGCCTCGGCCTCGGCTGGCGTCGTGGCGGCCACGAGCCTGCCCACATCGGCCTGAACCCGTTGCGCGAGCGGGAATCCCCAGGTAACTAGGTCGTTCACGGCCGCATCGAGGTGAAAAGAATCCAGCGACTCGGGAACCTGGTACTCCACTAGGTCATCCATCTGCATGTTGTTCGCTGGCGAGCAGTTCGCCACTGCCGTGTTGGCGATCAGCACCGCCGTCCCCACGTCGTGACTTGTGCCGGACTCGATGGCCTGCAGTGCTGTGAGCGAATCGGTTACACCACCGGCGCACGACTCGATGTCCGTCGTCAGATCCTGCACCATACCTCGCAAATCGGCGGCGCGTTCCACGCTGGACGGCCGGTGCGGAACAGCGGCGAGCACAAGGCCGACCACGAGCACCACTCCGGCAACGATCATCCAGGTCGGGGTCCGCAGCGCGGGCCAGCCCGAATGGCGCCCGGCACCTCGTAGCTTGACCATTGCCCCTCCCCATTTCACGGGCACGTCAGGTCCGACCGGGCCATCATACGAGCACTTGCGCTTTTATTCAGTCGGCTCCGCGCGACTGTCCAAAATGCGGTTTACATCCGGATAATTTCAAATAAGAGCGCAATTGCCGAGCGTAATCGCATGACAGTTCTGTCATTCGCGACGCTACGTGTTGCCTGACAACGCGGCTGATAGGAATATCGGGCCATAGGCAGATCGGCCTGCGCCAGCTCCGTGCAATCGGATGCGAGCGTGAATTGCGTGTATTCGGCGGGAATCGGCTCGGCGTGTCGCGGGTCGGAGAAGCGAGGTGGTCTCGTGTCCTTGACGGCCAGGGTGGCGGCGCTGATCGTCGCCTTCCTCTGTGTGGTCGGGGTGGGAGTCTTCGTCGCCGTGTACTACATCGGTTCGGCGAACCAGCTGCCGACGGTTGCGTACACGGCGTCCGGCGGGGTGGTCAACGTGGCGCTTCAGGAGGACCCGCAGAATAACTCCACGACCACGCCTGACTGGGTGACTTACTACACCCAGGACCCGACGACCAAGCAGTGGCTGCACACGACGCTCTTCTCCGTCCCGGCCGGTACCAGGGTCAACGTGACCATATACGGCTATGACGGCTGCACCCCGCTGCGGAACAACTACTGGAGCAAGGTGCAGGGCACCCTCGGCAACGTGGTCACCGTGCAGCAGTTCAACAAGAACAATCGCCCGCTCGGATTGACGACGACCGAGTCCCTGATCAACTCGTGGGCTACCTGCAGCGTCGGGCATACGTTCGCGATCCCGGACCTGGGCCTGTATGTCCCTGTCGCCTCGCCCAACGCGCAGAACTCGGTGAATAACCTCTGCAGCAACTCCCCCTGCACGCCTGCCTCCGGTGGGGCGTACTCGCTGGAGAAGTTCAGCTTCATGTCTCCTAGCCAGCCGGGCTCGTACCGGTGGCAATGCCTGATTCCGTGCGGCGGCGGATTCCTCAACGGCAACGGTGGTCCGATGCAGACTCTCGGCTGGATGGCTGGTTTCATGAACGTGGTATCGACATGAGCTCGGCCGAGATCCCGCTGCCGGCCGGGCGCCACGCGGCCGAGCGCGAGCAACGCCGCATCTGGTGGCTGGTCGCGGTCTGGCTCTTGCTGTCGCTCGCTGCCTGCCTCGTCATCTGGTTCGTCTGGTATCCGCACCTTCCGCCGGGCGACATGACGACCAGCGCCAGGCATCAGCAGTTCGACATCGCGGTGCTCGCGGTTACCGCCGCGCCCGTCATCCTCGGCGTGTTCTGCTACTTCGCCTACGTGCTCGTGGTCTTCCGGGCCAGGCCGGGAGACGATAGCGACGGCGCGCCGATCTACGGGAACGCCAAGATCCAGGCGGCCTGGATCATCGGCACCTCGATGATCGTGCTCTGGCTGTTCGTGTTCGGCACCGTCGAGCTCATCGTGCCGGCCGGCGCGGGCGCGGGCGAGGGCGCGTCCCCCATCTGGAAGCAGTCCGGGGCTCAGACCGTGGCCTGGACGCCTGGCACGAACGACATCCTGCAGGTCCAGGTGATCGGCCAGCAGTGGACGTGGTCGTACCGGTACCCGCAGTTCGGCGGGATGGAGAGCACGGTCCTCGACCTGCCGGTGAACACGCCGATTACCTTTCACGTCACCTCGCTGGATGTGATCCACAGCTTCTGGCCGTACTTGCTCGGTGTGAAAGCCGACGCCAACCCGCAAGTGGACAACGTCGCGTACACCACGGCCAGGCAGACCGGCAGCTTCATTGTGCGCTGCAACGAGCTGTGCGGAATCTGGCACGGCGCCATGACGAGCAACGGCACCGTCATGACGCCAGTCGCGTTCAAGGTCTGGGCGACCGCTGTGCAGGCGAGGGAAAAGGCGAACGGGACGCTCGCGGCGCTGCCTCCGTACGCACTGACCTATGACCCGACGGTTATCCCGCAGCTCGGCAAGGACCTGGTGAACGTGGTCGGAGTGACGGGAGCCCCAGGGTACTTCTACGGGCCGGGAAACCCGGTGACGCCGTGACGCCGGCGAAGGAGTGACGGATGGCTATCGAGACGCAGCCAGAGCGGGCTGAGCCTACCGGGCGTGGTCCCGAGACCGCTGGGGGCGGTGAGCGCCCGTGGTGGCAGCACATGGGGGCGCATACCGGCTTGATCGGCGCGGTCGCCGGCTACTTCCTCGGGCACTGGCTGGGCAATTTCCTCGGTGGCGACTTCGCCCGCAGCTCGCTATCCGACGAGAACGACGTCGCGATCGTGCTGGGGTACTCGTTCGCGGTCATCGGGTGGCTGGCCGGCCTGGGCGTCTTTAACGACCTCTTCCTGCTGATGCGGGGCAAGCCGCTGCCCGAGGAGCCCAGGTTCCTTGGCCAGGAGGGGCCCGGCCTGGCCAAGTACTTCAGGTTCACGCTGGACCACAAGGTAGTGGGCATCCAGTACCTGTACGGCATGATCGCTTACTTCCTGACCGGCGGCCTGTTCGCCATGGCGATCAGGACCGAGCTGCTGTCGCCGAACTATCACATCATCGGCCCCGAGCAGTATCTGATGGTGGTGGGCGAGCACGGCACGATGATGATGATGATGATGTCGTCGGTCGTGCTGGGGCCGTTCGGCCAGTACTTTGGCCCGCTGCTGATCGGGTCGAAGCGGGTCGCGTTCCCGCGCCTCGAGGCACTCGGGTTCTGGCTCACCCCGCCCGCCTACATCATCTTGCTGTCCTCCATCCTGTTCGGCGGGTTCCCGACTGGCTGGACCGGATATGAGCCCCTGGCCACCCAGGCTACGACGGGCATGGACGCGTACTTCTTCGCGTTCGGCCTCATGGGCATCTCGATGATCCTCGCCGGTTTCAACATGATCGTCACGATCATCAACTTCCGTGCGCCCGGCATGCGGTGGAGCAGGTTGCCGATGTTCGTCTGGGGCCAGTTCACGGTGTCGTGGCTGCAGGTGCTGGCCGTGCCGGTGCTCGTCGGGGCCTGTTATATGGGGCTTACCGACAGGACCTTCCAGACCGCGTTCTTCACCAACCAGCTTGGCGGCAGCAGCTTCCTGTACCAGAACCTCTTCTGGTTCTTCGGCCATCCCGAGGTCTATATCCTGGCGCTGCCAGGCTTCGGGATCGTCACCGAGATCATTTCGACCTTCTGCCGCAAACCGCTGTTCGGCTACAAGGTCCAGGTGGCGGGGCTGCTCGGCGTCGCCACCCTGTCGTTCTTCGTGTGGCAGCACCACCTGTTCGACAGCGGCATCAACCCGGACATGCGGCCGCTGTTCATGCTGACCACCGAGCTCATCTCAATACCGACCGGATTCATCTACCTCGTCGCCATGGGGACATTCTGGAAGGCGAGGATCAGGTTCACGATCCCGATGCTGTTCGCGCTCGCCTTCTACTTCAACTTCCTGATTGGCGGCATCAGCGGGGTGTTCCTGTCCGACGTGCCCGCGGACACGACTGAGCACGGATCGTTCTTCGTGATGGCGCACTTCCATTACACGATCATGGGCGGCCTCATCTTCGCGTTCTTCGGCGGCCTGTACTACTGGCTGCCGAAAATGTTCGGGATCAAGCTGAACGAGACGCTCGGCAAGATTCATTTCTGGACCATGTTCCTCTTCTTCAACACCACCTTCCTGCCCCTGTTCGCGCTCGGCATGCTAGGCATGCCGCGCAGGGTGTTCACATACGCCCGCAACCTGGAGACGCTCAACGACTGGGTGTCGATCTCCGCGTTCTGCCTCGGCGCCTCGATGCTCATCTTCCTGTTCAACTTCGTCATGTCCATGGCGTTCTGGCGGCAACGCGAGGTCGGGAACCCATGGCGGTCACGCAGCCTGGAATGGCAGCTGTCCACCCCTCCACCGGCGGAAAACTTCAGGCGGGTCCCCGTGATCCTCGCCGGGCCGTACGACTACGGCGTCAAGGACGCGCTGCCAGTTGCCGACCTGGACCCGCCGCCAGGCGTTATCGGCAGCGCGTACGCGCCTGCCGCCAGGGGACCGGTCACGCGCGAAGTGGAGGATTAGCCATGGCGGAAATGGCGGCGCAACCGTCCCCGTCAGCCGCGGTTCAGGCTGAGGACGAGGCCTTCTACCATGAGTCAGGGATCAACGCCGCCTGGACCGGATCCCGGCTGGCGATCGGCGGCCTGGCGTTCCTCTTCGGCTGTTTCGCCTTCGCCTACTTCTATCTGCGCTCGCTCAACTCTGCGGGCCGATGGCAGGGATCGGGCTTCGTGCAGCCGGCGGTGTGGCTGGGCACCACGATCATGGTCTTGGCCCTGCTCAGCGCCAGCGTGAACTGGTACGGCCTGCAACGGATCAAGGCAGGCCGCAAGTCGATCTGGCAGATCGCGGGGCTGTTCGCGCTCGCCATGGGTCTGGCGGCGGTCGCGCTGCAGATCTGGCAGCTCACGACGCTGCCGTTCCCGCCGGGCAGCTCGGGCTACTCGAGCGTGTTCACCGGCTTCTATCCGGTCTTCCTCACCCTCCAGCTGGCCGTGCTGATCTGGCTGGAGATCCTGCTGGCCAGGTCAAGGTTTATCCCGGCCATGTCGTTCGTGGAGCAGCCGCCCACCGTCACCGAGACCCAGTCGGTGCAGCGGTTCCAGGCGTCCCTAAGCTCGTTCACAACGGTCTGGTCCTTCATGGCATTGATAGCTTTTTCGTTCTGGTTCCTGTTCTACGCGCTGTAGGGCATCCGCGGCCGAATAGGAAGAAAGCGGGTGATCCAGCGTGCACGGTCCGATCGCGCAGTCTCCCAGCGGCGCTTGGAGCTCAGGCGGAGCGATACTGACGTTCGTGCTGCCGATAGTCTTGTTCATCGTCGTCGCACTTGGCCTCTACGTTCTGTACACGAAGCCATCGATTGTGCCGGGGCGCCGCGTCCGCGGCTCGGATTATCCGGTGAGTTACACCGCGGTCCCGGGAAATCCCACCCCCTCGCCCAGCGCGCCCAGCGCGCCCGCCGGAGGCACGACGGCAGCCGAGAGGACCGCGACAGCCGAGGGCGATAAAGCGGCGACCGAGAGCGGGAAGCGACGACGCCGATGGCGGCGTTGACCGCGGGGCCGCCGGGCGCCGTCGGCCCGGGCCCGGTCGCCGGCCGCGACGGCGGCACCGCTCCCCAGCGGCGCCGTCCCCGGGCGGTTGCCAGTGCGCTTGTCGCGCTGACTAAGCCGCGGATCATCGAGTTGCTGCTGGTGACGACGGTGCCGACGATGCTGCTCGCGCAGCGGGGCGTGCCGTCG
>Ga0210395_10004197_pt1 | contig 11078 bp, 7 predicted proteins | sample IncBWH4OmetaG_FD_150861 | JGI IMG/M metagenome (GOLD analysis project Ga0210395, IMG submission 150861) | Forest soil microbial communities from Barre Woods Harvard Forest LTER site, Petersham, Massachusetts, United States - Inc-BW-H-4-O ...
CGAGAGCAGTCGGGACACATAATAGACGACGAGGCCGGCCAACATCATGGCGACGCCCGCCAGGGACTGCAGCGGTCGATTGACCACAAGATAGTACATCATGAACAGCGTCACGCTGAGAAAAATGACTGGTGTCACCGGATAACCCCAGGCGCGGTATGACCGCGCCAAATCAGGGCGGGTGATTCGCATCTTGATAACGCCAAGCACCGTGAAAAACGAGCAGAAGGTGAGGCTGAATTGGATGAAATCCAGGACCGCTTCGAAGCTCTGGGTCAACAACAGGACGTTCGACACCAGGAGTTGAAAGACAATAGCGACGGTCGGCGCGTCTTGCTTCGATTTGCGCGAGAATAAGCGGAACAGCGGCAGGTCCTCGCCCATCGTCATGGCGACCCGCGGGCCGATCCAGGTCATGGCGCTGATGGATGAGACCAGGCCAAGGCAAATCAGCGCGCCCATGACGCGGCCGCCGACATCGCCGAAAATATGCTTGCCGGCGATGATGGCGACGTCGAGTTGCCCGGCCATTTCCCGCATCGGCGTCGTGATCAGGAAAACGGCGTTGAGACAGACGTAAAGCACGATGACGATCGCGGTGCCGGCGAACAAGGCGCGCGGCACGTTGCGGACCGGGTCGTGCATCTCGCCGACGATGTAGGTCGCCGCGTTCCAGCCCGAATATGAATACATCACGAAAACCAGGCTGATGGCGAACGGCGCGCCGGCGATAAAGGTCAGGTCGACGGCGCTCGGCAGGAATGAGACCGGTTGCGTATCACCGAGCGCAAAACCGGCAATGATGAAGACGACGATGAGAACGAGCTTCAGCGCCGTCCAGACATTGTGGTAGGCGGCGCCGAAACGAACGCCTCCGAGATGCACGAGCGCTGCCAGCCAGGTGATGCAAAAGCCCAGCAGCAGCGGCGGCGCGCCGGGGATGACCGACTTGAAATAGACACCGAAGGCCATGGCGGCCAGCGCAATCGGCGCGGCGAAACCGACGGTCGCCGACAGCCAGCCGGCAACAAAGCCAAACGCCGGATGATAGATACTGCGAAGGAAATTGTACTCGCCGCTCGAGCGCGGAAACATCGCCGCCAGCTCGGCGTAGCAGAAGGCGCCGCAGATCGCGGCGATGCCGCCGACCACCCACAATAACAGCAGCGAGAAGCCGGAAGTTATGTCGGTGACCTGAAAGCCGAGGCTGGTGAAAACGCCGACACCGACCATGTCGGCGACGACAATAGCCGTCGCCGTGATCCAGGAAACCGAGCCTGAAACCATGCCGGGGGTCGTGCCAGGCGCCGCACTGGTGGCGGCGTCGGCGGACAGACTCCCCGAATCAGATCTGCTCATTGAAATTGCTTTCGGCACCCATCCGGGCCGCATTACAAGGTGCAAACCCGTTAAATTTCAAGGACGTTTTTGGTCCTTTCGGGACGGCCAAACCGCTTGACTGCCCAAACCGTTTGCCAACCGGCATAATTCGAGTTGCAAGAAAGTCACATACTTTCAGAACGCAAACGGCGGAGCAGTCCGCCCTTGGCACCCGGCGCACGGCTACCCCGGGTTTCAGGCTTTCGTGAGGTCACTGCCCGAATCCGTTCCTGAACAAATGTCAATTTTGCCACCGCCAAGGGCCCGAGCACGAAGGGATAGAGATCGTGCAGGCCCATGCTGCGATTGACGGAATTGACTGCGAATGTGAGCGCCAACCAGGCCTCGACCAGGCGTTTCACATCGGTGTCGTGGGGATGGAAATCGAACACCGCGCCCGGATTCAGCGGCAGCTGCGGACTGGCAGCGAGGCCGGCGACATGGGCTGTCTCCAGCGTGTCGACCATGTGAAAGTAGTGTGCCCACGTCTCGGCAAAGTCCTCCCAAGGGTGCGAGCTCGCATAAGCCGAGATGAAATGCTCCGACCAGTCGGCGGGAGCGCCATTGGCGTAATAGGTCTGCAGCGCCGCCGCATAGTCCTGCTGCTCGTCGCCGAAGATGCGGCGGAATTCGTCGAGGTGCGGCGTGTCCGCGATCAGCCGGTCCCAATAATAATGTCCGATCTCGTGGCGGAAGTGGCCGAGCAACGTGCGGTAAAGTTCGCCCATTTGCTGCCGCTGGCGCTCGCGCTCGGCATCGTCGGCTTCTGCGAGATTAATGGTGATGACGCCGTCGGCATGGCCGGTCATGATCGGCGCGTCCGCCGGCTCGACATCGGCGAGAAATTGAAACGCCAGTCCGGCCGGGCTTTCGGCCTGGGTCTCGACCGGCAGCCGGAGCTGAAACAGCGTGTAGAACAGCCGGTGTTTGGCTGCTTCCAGCGCGCGCCATCTGATCAGATTTTCCGGTAACGACAAATCCGGAATCATCTGGTTGTGGCGGCACGCCGCGCAATACGCATCCGATGACGCCGCCGGAATCAGCCAGTTGCACACATCGTATTCGGCGTTGGCGCAAAAGCGGTAGCGCTTTCCATCGGTGAGCGCCGGCCAGGCGCTCTGCTCCGGGTGGCCCGCGCTCTGGGGCCGCTCAAGCGCGGTGATCGTTTCGCGATCGTGCAAGTAACCGAGCGAGAGCCCGCAGCGTTCGCACCGCGTGTTTTCGAAATAAGCGGCTGACCGCAATTCTGGCACTGAAATAGCTTCATTGCATTGGCTCAAAGCGACGGGCCGCGTCGGCACCGCGAATCGCTTAACCAGGATAACGTGGCCCAGGTTGCAAAGCGCCGTAGCGGCATTGCACGCGTTTGGCGTCGCCGCAACGGTGCGAAGTGGTTAAAAGTGTCCGTTGTGGCGGAAAATTGGAGGATTTCGGAGTGTCGAGCCCGACGATGGCCGGTTATAGCGACGCCCTGGTTTTGCTCGGCACCGCGGGTGTGGTGATACCGCTGGTGCGCCGCTGGGGAATGAGCCCGGTGCTCGGCTATCTCGGCGCCGGCGCGATTCTCGGGCCGCTCGGGCTCGGCTCAATCAGTGATCGGGTGCCCGGGCTTGCCTGGTTCACCATAACCGACGCCCAGAACATATCAGGCATCGCCGAACTGGGAATCGTCTTTCTGCTTTTCCTCATCGGTCTCGAACTGTCGTTTCCCCGATTGTCGGCGATGCGCCGCCTGGTGATCGGGCTTGGCGGTTCGCAAGTGCTCCTCACCAGCGCCTTGATCGCCGGCGCCGCGATGGCATTCGGCAAGAGCCCTTCCGAGGCCATCATACTGGGCTCCAGTCTGTCATTATCTTCGACCGCGATCGTGCTGGAGTTGCTGTCCAGCCAGGAGCGGCTGACGACCGGCGTCGGGCGCGCCAGCTTCTCTGTTCTGCTCGCGCAGGACCTTGCGGTCATCCCGATCCTTTTATTCATTTCCATCCTGGCGGCGCACGCCAGCGGTTCGGTTCTGACCAGCCTCGCCAGCGCGCTGTTGCAGGCCGCGGCGGCGATCGTAGTCATCGTTGCTTTCGGCCGCGTGTTGCTGCGTCCGCTGTTCCGGCTGGTGGCGACCGCGCGCTCTACCGAGGTGTTCATTGCGGCGGTCTTGTTCGTGATTGTCGGCGCCGGCGTGATCGCCGAACAGGCGCACTTGTCGATGGCGCTCGGCGCTTTCGTTGCCGGATTGCTGCTCGCCGAGACGGAATACCGCAAGGCAATCGAAGCGACCGTTGCGCCTTTCAAGGGTCTCTTGCTCGGCATCTTTTTCTTCACCGTCGGCATGAATGTCGACTTCCGCGAACTGTGGCGCGAACCGCTTTTGCTGGTCGGCAGCGTGGTAAGCCTTATTGCTGTGAAGTCGCTGGTGCTAATCGGCCTCGGCAGGTTTTTTCGCCTGCCATGGCCGGTCGCGGTCGAGACCGGCCTGCTGCTTGGTCCGGGCGGCGAATTCGCGTTCGTCGGCATCGGTCTGGCGGCAGCGGCCAGTTTGATCGAGCCGCGCTTGGCGAGCTTCACGCTTGCGGTTACGGCCTTCACCATGGCGCTGACGCCGGTGCTCTCGATCGGTGCGCGGCGGCTCGCCATGCTGCTCTCGCCCGACAAGCCGCTCGATCCCGAACTTACGGTCCGGCCAACCGCCGGGCAGCAGCACGCCATCGTCGTCGGTTATGGCCGCGTCGGCAAAGTGGTCTGTGCGATGCTGGCCGAGCATCGCATTCCCTACATCGTTGCCGATTCGGACGCGCTTACCGTCACCCGTGACCGCCGTGACGGCCATGACGTGTACTACGGTGACGCGGCCGATCCGCAATTCCTCGAAAGCTGCGGTCTCGCCAAGGCCGCTGGCGTCATCATCACCATTCATTCGGCGCGCCAGATCGACGAGGTCGTCGCCCATGTCCGCGCCATGCGGCCGGACGTGCTGATCGTCTCGCGGGCGCGCGACGCCGACCACGCCCGCCACCTCTATGCGCTCGGCGCCAGCGACGCCGTTCCTGAGACCATCGAAGCGAGCCTCCAGCTTTCCGAGGCGGCGCTGGTGGGATTGGGTGTCGCTACCGGATTGGCGATCGCCTCGATCCACGAGAAGCGCGACGAGATCAGGCATGCCTTGCAAGAGGCGGCGTATAAGGCCGGCTTGACCGGTAGTCACGCGGTCAAAAGCAAGACCCAGAAAGTACGCAGCGCCAGGTGATTGGGCGGCGGGATTTTACGTCAGTGCCGTTGCAGACTGCGGCCGGCGAGCTCCAGCACGACCGGCGCAGTCGCGGCCCGCGAAGAGGCCAGGCGCGCCGGTGCGCGGCGGGTCTCGGTGAGCGCACGCAGAAAATCCGTAAACCAATGCTGCACCGACGCAGTCCGCAGCTTCGCGATCATCGCGTGCCAGCGCTCCCGCCGCTCGTCCAGGCTCATTCGCAGCGCGGTCGCGATCTGTCGCGCCATGCCGTCGATGTCGTGCGGATTGACCAGCAGCGCCGCGTCAAGCTCTCGGGCGGCACCGGCAAATGACGACAATACCAGCACGCCGGGATCGAACGGGTTCTGCGCCGCGACATATTCCTTGGCGACGAGGTTCATGCCGTCCTGCAGCGGCGTCACCAGGCCGACCTGTGCCGCGCGATAGAAACCGGCGAGCGTCAGCTGCGAAAAGCTCTTGTTGAGATAGCGGATCGGAATCCAATCGACTTCGCCATGGCGGCCGTTGATTTCGCCGACCAGCGACGCCAGCTCCGCCTTGAGCTCGCGATAGGCGCGGATGTTGCCGCGGGTCGGAACCGCGACCTGCAGCAGCGACACATTGCGTTTGAGCTGCGGCTCGATCTCGAGCATGCGGTCGAAGGCGCGCACGCGGTTCGCCAGGCCCTTCGAATAGTCCAGCCGGTCGACGCCGAGCGCGAGCTTCGCGCCCTGCAAGCTGGCGCGAAGCCGCGATACCTCGGCGCGCGTCGAAGCTTTGGTGGCGCGATCGCTGAACTCGTCGACATCGATGCCGATCGGAAAAGTGCCCAGGCGGGTCAGGCCGCGCGACGACGCGACCGCCCCGTCAAAGATCGTCAGCCCGAGCTCGTGTTGAAGATACTCTTCGAAGTTCCGGCGATCTTCGTCGGTTTGAAATCCGATCAGATCGTACGCCAGCATCGCTTGCACGAGTTCGGCATGGCGCGGCACCGCCGCCATGGTGCGGCGATCGGCCCACGGCGTGTGCAAGAAAAACCCGATCGGCCGGCCGATCTGCAACCGCCGCATCTCCGCGCCGAGCGGCAGAAAATGATAATCCTGTACCCAGAAGACTGCGTCCGGTCCGGTGAAGCGCAGCAGTGCGCGCGCCATGAAGGCGTTGACCTCGCGATAGGACGTATAATCGTCGCCGGTGACGTTGATGAGGTCGGGCCGCGAATGCAGTGCCGGCCAAAGAGCCGAGTTGGCGAATCCCTCGTAGAAGCCGCGATAATGCTTCGCCGGCATGTCTACGGTTGCGAGCGCACCGGTGCCCAGCGCCTCGATCTGCCCGAAAGAATCCTTTTGCTGCGGGTTGTCGCTGGTCTGGCCACTCGAGCCGACCCAAATCGCGCCGGACTCCCTGACCAGGGGAATCAGCGCTGCCGCCAATCCGCCGGCGACTGGCTCATCCGATTTTGCCCGCGCGACGCGGTTGGAAACGACAATCACAGTCACGGGATACTCCTTCAGTTCCGTGCTGCAACAACGAGTTTGGACACGATAAGTTCCATTCTTTCGTTTCGTTCATGATGCATCGCACCCCCAGTCTTCGTAAAATCCACGAATGAATGCCGTGAAACTCGGCGACACGCGAGATTTTTTCTCTCGGCGCAATATGATGAAAAATGCGCGGAATATTTTCTTCCGCGCCGAAATTGTCAGGCGTGGGCGTAGGCGGTCGTGGACAATAGACTCACTTCGGCGTGGCGGGAATCCAGCCGGGTGTGCTGCACGACGATCGGCACGTCCGATTCAAACACCGATGAATAGTCGGTGTCGCGCGGAATCATTGCAGGTTCCTTGAGATCGTCGAAACGCAAATGCAACGTGCGCCGCCCCGCAACCGTGACCTGATATGGACCGAGGGGTTCGCGATCGGCCAAAAATACGGTGATGGTGACGTGAGCGTCCTGATCGCCGGCATTGAGGATGCAGGCGGTCTCATGCGACACGAGGGCGCGATCGGTGAACGAGCTCTTTGAAGGAATATAGCCTTCGGCAATGGCCCAACGCGTGCGGCCGATCGGTTCCATTTTTACCTTCCCGCCTGCTGCCGGGGAGCGCGGCGGCAAAAGAACCGCTGAAGGACGGATTGGTTCCCTGATCGGAACTTTTTGCGCGGTTGCGCACTTGGTGCGCGAGGCGGCTATTTTTGATCGGCTCGACCTGACCGCACCCATGGAAACAAAACAATGCGCGCGCTGACTGTCGCGCCAGGTATTGCCAACTCCGCGCGAGTCGAAGACGTCGCCGACCCGCCTGCCTCCGACGGTGCGATAGTGGTGCGCACGCTGGCGCTCGGCGTCTGCGGCACCGACCGCGAAATCGTCTGCGGGCATTTCGGCTTGGCGCCCCCTGGCGAAACACGGCTGGTGATCGGTCATGAGTCGCTGGGCGTGGTGCAGGAGGCGCCGCCGGATTGCGGCGTCCGTGCCGGCGACCACGTCGTCGGCATCGTGCGGCGGCCCGACCCGGTGCCGTGTGCGTCATGCGCCATCGGCGAGTGGGACATGTGCCGCAACGGCCGCTACACCGAGCGCGGCATCAAGGAGCGTCACGGCTTCGGTTCGCAGTTTTTTCGCATCGAGCCTGAGTTCGTGGTCAAGGTCGACGCCTCGCTCGGCGCAACCGGAGTCTTGCTCGAGCCGGCAAGCGTCGTCGCCAAGGCCTGGGATCACACCGAACGGATCGGCCGGCGCGCGCGCGCGTGGCAACCGAAAACGCTTCTGGTAACCGGCGCCGGACCGGTCGGCTTGCTGGCAGCGCTGATGGGTGCCCAGCGCGGCCTTGAAGTTCACGTTCTCGATCATCACGAGCACCGCACCAAGCGAGAGCTGATCCACAGGCTCGGTGGGAGCTATCACGTCGGTACGCTCGCCGACGTGCGCTTGAAGCCGGATATTGTGATGGAGTGCAGTGGCGCGCCCGGTGTCGTGCGCGACGTTCTTGGCAGCACGGCTGCAAGCGGCATTGTCTGCCTGATCGGCATCACCGAACCCGGTTATGGCTTCGACGTCGACCTCGGCGCGCTCAATCGTGCCATGGTGCTCGACAACAGCACGGTGTTCGGGACTGTCAATGCCAACCGGCTGCACTACGATATCGCCGGCGAGGTGTTGCGCAGGGCCGACAAAACCTGGCTCGAGGCGATGATCACCCGCCATGAGCGGATCGAGCAATGGACGCGATCATTGCAGCGCCATCCTGACGACATAAAAGTCATCGTCGACTTTTCCTGAGCCGATGTCCTAAAGCCCATGTCCTGAACTCATGTCCTGAACTCATGTCCTTAACTCATGTCCTGAACTCATGGCCCGCATCGAAGACTACGCACTGATCGGCGATTGCAGGAGCGCTGCGCTCGTCTGCCGCGACGGGTCGATCGATTGGTTATGTTGCCCGCGCTTCGATTCGGAAGCTTGCTTTGCCGCACTGCTCGGCTCGCGCGAGCATGGCCGCTGGCTGATTGGGCCCCGCGCGCCGGCGCGTATCACGCGCCGCTACCGGCCCAACACATTGGTGCTCGAAACCCATTTTGAGACCGAGGAGGGAGCCGCGACGCTGATCGACTTCATGCCGCTCGGTGGCCGCTACTCGACCGTCGTGCGTCTGGTCACCGGCATCCGCGGCAAAGTGACAATGCATACCGAACTGATCCTGCGCTTCGGCTATGGCGCCATCGTGCCGTGGGTGACGCGGCTCGAAGACGGAGCGCTTCGCGCCATCGCTGGTCCGGACATGATGATCTTGCGCACGCCCGTGCAAATGCGCGGCGTCGATATGACCTCGGTCGGCGAATTCACCGTTTTCAAGGACGACACTATTCCGTTTGTCTTGAACTATTACCGCTCGCATCTGCCGCTGCACACGCCGATCGATCCGGTTGCGGCGTTGCAAGACACTGAAACGTTTTGGCGCGAGTGGTCGGTCAAGTGCCGCCCGGCCGGGCCGTGGACCGACGCTGTGGTGCGATCGATGATCACGCTCAAGGCGCTCACTTATGAACCGACGGGTGGCATGGTCGCGGCGCCGACCACGTCTTTGCCGGAGCAACTCGGCGGTGAACGCAATTGGGATTATCGCTATTGCTGGCTGCGCGACGCCACGTTGGTTTTGCTGGGCGCCATGAATGCCGGGTTCTTCGACGAAGCGCAGGCCTGGCGCGAATGGCTTTTGCGGGCGGTGGCCGGCAGTCCCGGTCAATTGCAGATCATGTACGGCATTGCCGGCGAGCGGCGGCTGACCGAATGGATCGCGCCGTGGCTGCCCGGCTACGAGAATTCGGCGCCGGTGCGCATCGGCAACGCGGCGCACAGCCAGCTTCAGCTCGACATCTTTGGCGAGATCATGGACGTTCATCACCAGGCGCGCCGCCGCGGCGTGTCGCCCAACGAAACCGGTTGGCAAGCGCAGCTCGCCTTTCTTGACCATTTGCGGCAAATCTGGCGGGAGCCCGACGAAGGCATCTGGGAGATCCGCGGCACGCCGCAACAATTCACCCACTCCAAGGTCATGGCCTGGGTGGCGTTCGACCGCGCCATCAAGAGCGCGGAGACATACGGCCTCGAAGGGCCGCTCGAGGAATGGCGGGTGCTGCGGGAGGAAATTTTCCAGGAGGTGTGCGCCAAAGCCTTCGACCCGGAACTAGGCACTTTCGTCCAGGCCTATGGCGCCAAGCACGTCGACGCCAACCTGTTGCTGATACCGATCATGGGCTTTTTGCCGGTGTCGGATCCGCGCATCGAAGGCACCATCGCCACCATCGAAAAGCGGTTGCTGCGCGGCGGTTTCGTGGCGCGTTACGACACCGAAGAGACCGACGACGGCCTGCCGGCCGGCGAAGGCGCCTTTTTGGCGTGCAGTTTCTGGCTGGTCGACGCCTACATCCTGCAAAACCGCGCCGCCGATGCCGAACGGCTGTTCCGCCGCCTGGTCGGCTTGCGCAATGACCTGGGCCTGCTGAGCGAAGAATACGATCCTCGCGCCAAACGTCTGGTCGGCAACTTTCCGCAGGCGTTTTCGCATATGGCATTGGTCAACAGCGCCTATAATCTGACGCGTGTCGAAAAGCCGGTCGATCAACGGGCGCAGCCGGAATATCAATCGCCGGAAGAAGCCGCGGCGGAGTAGGGGCTTTGCTATAAAATAATGCTCGGATTGCGGATCGACTGATCGCATTCGATCAGGTTCACCTGCTTCGCCTGGATCAGCCAGCCGCCCTCGTTACGCACGACGCGATGGCCGGCCCAGCCGGCGAGCATCCGCGTCTCGTCGCCCCAGAATTCGCTGGTCAGGAAATTCGAGCGCAGCATGCGCACGGCTTCGCTCGCCGTCGAAAACACCTCGACATTGGTCACGAGGCGGACGGTTCGCGACGCCGGCGCTTGCGACCAGGCGAATCCGGTGCGCAGCCGATAAACGCGATCTTCAAGGCGGCGGCGATCGTCGAACATGATCGCGATCTCGCGCCGGGGATCACCGGCATTCGGTGTCGACGGCACCCAGTAGACGCATTCGGGCGCGTACAGGGCAAGCCAATCGTCATAGCGGAGCTGATCGAGCAGCCGTGCTTCGCGCTCGAGCAGACGGCGGAATTCGTCGCGGACGGCGACGTCGGTGACGATGCGCGCGTCGTCCTGCCAATCGGAAAAATTGCCGATCAGGTCGCGATAGAGCGCGTCGTTGACGTAATAGGAGCTGCGCGACGGATCGAGCGGCACCGGCGCGTTCATTTCACGGCTCCCGCTGGATCGCGAGATTGGCGCGCGCTTTCATCAGCCGTTTCCATTCCTTGAAATGCTCGCGCATGAACGCCTCGTCGGTCGCCGGTGCGGTGATCGAGCCGTCGTCGTGTGTCTTGACGCGATCGGGAATGCCAAAACCGCGATTCATGTAGACCCATTCGTCCTCGATCGCCATCAGGCCGCGCTGGATCTGCTCGAAATTGGCAATGTCGTCGACTTCGCCGAAATTGGGAAAACCCTCCTGGGTGCGCATGCGCAGCGCATTGATGTCGGTGACCGCATCATCGCCGAGCGTTCCGTCGGCATCGACGATCATGGTGCCGTACCAGATGGCGTTGGTCTCCTCGACGCCGACCGGCTCGAACACCTGGATGTGGTTGCCGAGCAACGACAGGTTCGGAAACACGTTGATGTTCACCGGCTCGGAGCCGGCCAAATCCAACAGCGCGAAGGCGCGATCGCCATAGCGGCGGATGAATTCGGCTTCGTAATGCTCCATGCCCGGATGCGCGCTCTCCAAGGCCCACAGGCCGCCGGGACGTTTTTCCAGATTCGGCCGCTTGTCCTTGTAGTGATTGCCGTGGCCGGTATAGCGCATGTACATCGGCTGGGTGTCGGGCGAGTTGCGGTAATAGGCCATGCCCTTGGCGTTCTCGCCGGCAAAGCGGTTCTCGGTCTCGAGCAGCGAGC
>Ga0210395_10004198_pt1 | contig 11075 bp, 7 predicted proteins | sample IncBWH4OmetaG_FD_150861 | JGI IMG/M metagenome (GOLD analysis project Ga0210395, IMG submission 150861) | Forest soil microbial communities from Barre Woods Harvard Forest LTER site, Petersham, Massachusetts, United States - Inc-BW-H-4-O ...
AATCGAACCCAACGTCTTGGTGATCAAGATCGAGCCCGACGAAGGCGTATCGATGCGCTTCGAAGCCAAGGTTCCCGGCCCCAAGGAACACATCCGCAGCGTCTTCATGGACTTCAGCTACGGCACCGGTTTCGGCGTTGTGTCGCCGCCCGCGTACGAGCGCCTCATCGGCGATGCGATCCAAGGCGACCAAACCCTCTTCACGCGCTGGGACGCCGTCGAGCGAGCTTGGGAGATCGTCACGCCGATCCTCGAAGTTTGGCAGCACACCAAGGATTTCACGTTTCCCAACTACGCCGCCGGAAGCCAGGGCCCGCCGGGCGCGCAGCAACTCTTCCACGATTGGCGCCGCTTATGAACGCATTGTCACTCTTAACCGTGTCATCCTGAGCTTGTCGAAGGACGAAGGATGTCGTTCGGACTTGTTTTGAAGGAACTGGACGAGCGCGCGCGCGAGCGAGGCGGCGGGGTTTACGTCGCCACGATGACGATCGTCGTTTTCTTCGAGGATGCCTCAATCGGCGCTCTCGCGCGCGACCGAATCCATACGCTCGCCGCAAAACATCCGTCCCGCGTGATTCTGTTCGACGGCACGCAAACCGACGTGCACCACGTGGAGGGGGAAGATTGGATCGAGCTGGGCGCAAAGGGTAGCAGCCCCGAGGTCTTGCGCGGAGCCTTGAACGCGTTGCGAATGCCCGAAGCCCCAGTCATACTGCTCTGGATCGCAACGGGAATTGGAGACGACGATCGGTTCTGCGAACTTTCGCGCGACGCGCGAACCGTCGTGTACAACAGTTCGTTGGTGGATCCCGGGGATGCCGCACTGCGCCAGCTTGTCGAATACGTCGGTCGTCACCCGGAGCTGTCCATCGCGGATATCGCCTACCTCCGCCTCGCTCCCTGGCAAGAGAGCGTCGCGATCCTCTTCGACGGCGAAGCATCGTCCGAGCTTCTGGATCTGACGCGCGTCGAGATCGAATGCGGTTCTGACCCCGAAGCGTTGTATCTGCTCGGATGGCTCGCGAGCCGCTTAGACTGGACACCCGCCTCAGGAACGATGCTGGCGGCCCCATCGGGCAAGCAAGTCGCCTTCGCGATTCGTCGTGAAGGCGAGCCTCGGCGCATTGCGCGCGTCGCTCTTACCGCGACGCACTCGAGCTTCGTGGCAGAGATCGACGCGCACGGCGAGACCATCAACCTAAGCGTGAGCGGAAGCCGAGCGAAGCCGCCGAGGCTCCGTGCAATCAATAATCCGGGCGTCGCCGCCCTCGTCGAGCGGGCGATCCTGTCGAGCCAGAACGATCGGGTATTTCAAGCGTCGCTGGCGGCGGCCGGCGCGATTCTCGCTTTTGGAACGCCGTCGCCGTGAACGAGCGCGGCGACCTGCTCGTCTACGCCGATGCCGGCGCGGTCGCGCAAGCGTTGGCGGAGTACTTCGTTGCCACGGGCGAGCGCGCGATCGAGGAGCGCGGCAGATTTACGGTGGCGCTCTCGGGGGGCAACACGCCGCGCGCGGCCTACGAACTGCTCGCCGCCGATCCTTTGTGTGCGAATCTATCGTGGAACGACGTCTTCATCTACTTTGGCGACGAGCGCTGCGTACCGCCCGACGACGAACGCTCCAACTACCGCATGGCGCGCGAAGCCTTCTTGGACACGGTTCCGATTCCGAGTGCGAACGTCGCTCGAATGCGGGGCGAAATCGATCCCGGGCTAGCGGCTAACGAGTACGCCTCGACTCTGCGCGCAAGCCTCGGAGAGTTGCCACGGCTGGATTTAGTGATGCTCGGGCTGGGCGAAGACGGGCACACGGCTTCGCTCTTTCCCGGAATCGCGCAAGAAATCGAAGGGAATTCACTGGTGGAAGCGGCGTACGCGCAGTCGCAAGCAATGTGGCGCGTGACCATGACGCCGAAGCTGATCAACGCAGCGCGGCGCGTCGTCTTCGCCGTCGAAGGGGCTGCGAAAGCGCGCGCGCTCGCAGCGGTCTATGAAGGTCCGCGAGACCCAATAACCTATCCGGCGCAACTCGTGCAACCGAGTTCGGATGAGTTAACGTGGCTCGTTGACGAGGCCGCGGCGGAACTGCTTCGCTTGAGGGCCCGCTAAAATACTAGTGGCTTAAAGGAGCACAACGCATGAGAAGTTCAGAGGTCGTTCGCTACTCGATAGGCTTTTGGGCCGCATTCGCAATGCTCCCTGGCTGCGGCAGCGCACCACCAGCGCCGCCAGGTCCGTTCCTCCTAAATACCGCCGGGGACCTTCCGAGTGCTGGAGTTTTGCCGCTGCATTACCGCCCGAGCCCGGGCCCGTCGTGGATGTCGCGCGACGCAGCGAAAACGAAAGACCTCCTCTACGTCTCCAATCTGAATTCCGGCACGGTCAACGTTTACTCATATCCCGACGATAAGCAGGTGGGAACGATAAAGGGTGACTATGACGGCCCGGACGGCATCTGCGTCGATAAGAAACAGGACATTTGGGTTGTAAACAACCTCGATGCGTCCCTCTTTGAGTATAAGCACGGCGGAAAGACACCAATCGCAACCCTTGGCGGTATCCTTTTTCCCATCGGCTGCTCCGTCGATCCGACGACCGGGGACCTTGCCGTGACGAGTTACGGCGGTAGCTCCGAAGGAGGCGGGAGCGTTTCAATCTTTGCGCATGCCAAAGGCACGCCAAAGGTCTACACGGATTCCGAAATTCCGCACTTCAATTTTTGCGGCTACGACCCCAAGGGCAACCTTTACGCCGATGGAACGTCCTCCGACGAAGAGGGATTCTTCTTCGCCGAGCTTCCCAAGGGCAAGAATACCTTAAAGAACATCACGCTGACGGGGGGCACCATTTACTACCCCGGAATGGTTCAGTGGGACGGTAAGTACGTAGCCGTTGGTGATCAGGACGCCGGCAGCGCGTCATCCGGCGTGTCGGCTATTTACCAAACCACAGGCGCGGGCGGAAAGATCGTACATGAAACAATGCTCGACTTTCCTGGCACGTACGAGGATGTTGTTGGATTCTGGATTCAGGGCAGCACGGTTATCGGGCCAAACACCGTCGCGAATCCGAACCAGGACGTCGGGTTCTTCAAGTACCCGGCCGGAGGCAAGCCTTCGAAAATACTTACGAAGGGCTTCGACTATCCGCAGGGCTCGGCGATTAGCGAATAGCCAAAATCGGCCCTAGGGCGTCGTGGTGGCGAGCGCCTCCGACCCGAGCCTCTTGAGATTGACGCCATTATCGGTCAGGATCGTACCCTCGACGCGCTGAAGCTCGACGACGGCCTTATTCAGATCGGTCTGCGCTTCCAGCTCCGCGCCGCGCGCTTGCGCCAGCTCGACCTGACGCTGTAAAACCAAGAACGTCGTCGACTCACCGTTATGAAACTTCCGAACCTCACTGGCGTAGACGGATTCTGCGGCCGCGCGCGCCCGACCCGCGCTGGAGAGGCGCGAGAGCGCCGATTGATAGGTCTGCAAGACGTTGCGCGCCTCACTTTCGATGCGCTGGTCGAGGCCCTGGCGCTGTAAATCCGCTTGGTCCTGCTCTTGACCGGCGATCCGTTTGAGAGCACGCGCGGTGTTGTTCTCGAGCGGAATGTTCACGACGAACGCGATGTTGAACTCGGGATATGCGCCCGTCCACATATTATGAAAGGCTTGCGTCATGTTGCCTTGGGTCTGCGGCGGGGGCGTCGGACAGCCTGGGGGTGGGAGATTGCACCCGAGGGTCTCGAAATTCGGAAACGGCTGTAGGATGCCGGCGAAACCATTGCTGAAGTACTGCACGACGACGTCGGCCTGCGGAAGCGCTTGGTTCTTCGCATAAACCATGTCGAGATCGGCAACGCGCCGTTCGTCGACGACCTGTCGCACCTCCGGCCTCTGTTGCTCAGCCAGCGCGACGATCTCCGCGAGATCTCCCGCCGTCGGCAACTGCCGCACGGGCGACGACGGTACCAGATTGGCACTCCAGATCGGGTCGCCGGGATCGGCGACAATCAGATTCTTGAGCTGCGTTTGGAGCTCGGAAACCGCTTGCAGTGCGGAAAAGACGCCAGCCTGAAAGTTGGCGACCTGAGTTTCGGATTCGATCGCGGTGATCCGCGCGACGGCGCCACGTGTTGCAAGACGAACGACGCTTCGCTGCTGCACCACGGCTTCGTTGAGCGCGTCCTCTTGAATCGCGACGTTACGCCACGCCGCGACCAAGTCCCAGTAGGTGTCCTCGACCTGCGCGATCGTCGTCGAGGCGTCGATTAGCGCTTGTGCTTCGTCCGAGTCGGCGCCGATCATCGCCAGTTTCAGTTGATGTTTGACGGCGTTCATCCCGGCGTTCTTGAGCAGCGGCTGCGTAATGGAAAGGTTCAGGGTGGCTTGGTAGTAGGGATTGAACGAGTTGATGATGACGTTGTTGTACGTGCGCGCCTGCGTAATGCCCGCTCCCCACTGCAGTCCGTTGACGGTTTGCCCGCTCACTCCGGACTGAAAGGAATACTGGTGCTGGATGATGTTGCCGGGCCCGCTCGTGGCACAGGGAACCGTGCCGCCGCCGAAGGCGAAGCAGGTATAACCATACCCGAACTGCCCCGGTCCGGCGAAGAAGAGATTTTCCGGCGGGGTCACGGAGAAGTTCGAGGACGGTTCGACGTGCAACTGCACGTCGAAGTTGGCTTTGGCCTGAACGATGCGGTAGCGCGCGATCCGGACGTTCGAAGCAGAGATCGCCAACTCCGGATTCTTCACCAGCGCCATTCCGACGGCGTCCTGCAACGAGATCCCCACAAATGGACTCTGCGTAACGCCGATGATCCCGGGGCTGCTCGGCTCGGCTTCGGGAGCGCGGTATCCCGGTGCCACCGTCGGGACGACGGCAAAGCTTGACGTTGGAATAGGCGTCGGCAGCGTCGCGTACCGCGGAAGCGCGGCGCTCATCTGGGCCGAGGTACGCTCGCTCGGCAACGCCGCAAGCACGAGGGCCGCAATCGCGAGGACGGCCGGAAGCGCGCGAACTCTTTGGTGCATAGTTAGTGCACGAGCGTCTGCGCGCCCAGCGTCTGCAAACTGACGCCGTTGTTAGTGAGAATCGTACCGTCGACGCGCTGCAGCTCGACGACCGATTGATTGAGCTGCGTCTGCGACCGAAGCTCCAAACCCCGCGCCTGTGCGAGCTGGACCTGGCGCTGGAGCACCAGGAACGTGGTCGATTCGCCCTGGTGGAACCTCCGAACCTCGCTTGCGTAAACGGCTTCGGCGGCCGTACGCGAATTGCGCGCTGCGTTGAGTTTCGCCAACGCCGATTGATAGCTCTGCAGCGCGTCGCGCGCTTCCGCGCCGATGCGTTCTTCCACGCGCCGCATCAAGAGCTTCGCCTGCAGCTCCTCCTCGCTCGCGACGCCGCGCATGCCGCGCGCGAGATGGCCCTGGATCGGGTAGCTGACGACGAGCGCGGTGTTGAAGGTCGGAAAGTACGCGGCCCACATATTGTGATAGGCAAATGCCATCTTCCCTTGCGTCTCCGGAGGCGGCGTCGGGCACGCCGTCAACGTCGCGACGCTCGTACACTCCCCAACCAAAAATCCTGGAACCGGAGCAAGGATGCCCGCGAAGCCATTGCTGAGGTATTGCACTTGCACGTCGGCCTGGGGCAACGACTGGTTTGCGGCGAAGCTGCGGTCGATGTCGGCGGCGAGGCGTTTGTCCTCGGCCTCCCGGACCTCCGGACGATTGCGACGGCCTTCGGCGATGATCTGCGCCAGGTCGCCGGCGCTCGGGAGCTGCTCCACCGAAGTGGAAGGCACGAGGTTGGCGGTCCAGATCGCGTCGCCGGGATCGGCGACGACGAGGCTCTTCAACTGAACCTGGAGTTGCGAAACCGTCTGCAACGCCGAAAACACGTCGTCCGCAAAGTTCGAGACTTGGGTCTGCGACTCGACGGCTTCGATCGGGGCGAGCGCGCCGCGCCGCCCGAGCCGAACGTTGCTCTGCTGCTGCGCGATCGCTTCCTTTAGCGCTTCCTCTTGAATTGCCACGTTGCGCCACGCCGCCACGAGATTCCAATAGGCATTCTCGACTTGAGCGATCGTGCTCGACGCGTCGATGAGCGCCTGCGCCGCCGAGGCATCGGCGTTGACGAACGCGAGCTTCAGCTGCCGCTTCGTCGCGTTCATTCCGGCGTTTTTGAGCAGCGGCTGCGTGAGCGCCAGGTTCAGCGTCGCGATGTAGTACGGATTGTACGCATTGAATACGGTGTTGTTATAGGTTCGGCTCTGGGCGATGCCGGCCTGATACGTCAGACCGTTCTCGGTCTGTCCGCCGATGCCGTACTGAAAGGCCGACTCGTGCTGGATGATATTGCCGGGGCCCGTCGTGTAGATGGCGCGCGGCGTGGAACCGGATCCGGGCGCAGGCGTATATCGGCCGACCTCACCGGGCCCGGCTTCGAACGCGTTCTCCGGAGGCTGCACGGAGAAGCTCGACGACGGCTTGAGCTGCAGCTGCACGTCGTAGGCGCCCTTGACCTCGACGATCGTATAGCGCGCGATCCGCATGTTCGACGCCGAGACGGCAAGATTCGGATTCTTGAGCAGCGCCATCGCAATCGCATCCTGCAGCGAGATGCCGACGAATGGCTGCTGCGTCACCCCGACGATCTGGGCCGCACTCGGCGCGACTTGCGGCGCGCGATAGCCGGGCGCGACGCTCGGCACGACCGGGAACCGCGGCGACGGCATCAGCGTGGGAACCGTCGCACGGGATGCTTGCGAAGTTTCGGGCTGCGCGGCCGTGCGCTGCACCGGCAGCGCCGCGAGCGTGATGGCCATCGCCCCAACGATGGCTGGAAGGCTGCGCAGCTTCACGGTGCTCCGCTGCCTAACGAAGAGGCCTGGCTTCCCAACGTCTGAACGTTGACGTCGTTGCTGGAAAGAATCGTGCCCTCGACGCGCTGCAGCTCGACGACGGACTCGTTGAGCTGCGTCTGCGCTCGCAGCTCACTGCCGCGTGCCTGCGCGAGCTCGAGCTGACGCTGCAGCAAGAGGAACGTCGTCGACGCACCGTTGTGGAATTTGCGAAGCTCGCTCGCATAGACTGCCTCGGCGGATTCACGGGCCTGGCGAGCCGCATTGAGTTTCGAAAGCGCGGACTGATAGCTCTGCAGCGCATTGCGCGCTTCGGCGCCGATCCGCTCGTCGACGCCCTGCATCAAAACTCTCGCTTGGGTCGTCTCCTCGCTCGCGAGGCCTCGCAGACCGCGGGCGAGGTGACCTTGGATTGGATAGCCGACGATTAACGCGATGTTGAACGTTGGGAAGTAGCCGGCCCACATGTTGTGATAGGCCCACGGCATCGAGCCTTGGGTGTTCGGCGGCGGCGTGGGGCAGCTGGGCAGCCCCAGGCCTCCCTGATTTGCCGTTCCCGTGCAATAACCGGAAATAAATTTCGGAACCGGCGTAAGGATGCCGGCGAAGCCGTTGCTCTGATACTGTGGCTCCACGTCGGCTTGCGGCAGCGACTGATTCTTTGCAAAGACCACGTCGACGCCGGCGGCGAGCCGCCTATCCAGTGCCTGCCGGACCTCGGGCCGCTTCGCTTTTGCTTCGGCGACGACGGTAGAAAGATCGCTTGCGCTGGGGAGCTGCTCGACGGATGTCGAGGGCACGAGGTTTGCGGCCCAAATTGGATCGCCGGCATGCGAAGCGATGAGGCTCTTGAGCTGATTCTGTAACCCCGAAACCGTTTGCAACGCCCGGAAGACCTCGGTTTGGAAGTTGGCGACTTGCGTCTCCGACTCGACGGCGTCGATCGGCGCAGCGGCGCCGCGCCTCACGAGACGAAGGTTGCTTTGCTGCTGCGCGATAGCCTCTCGCAGCGCTTCTTCCTGAATCGCAACGTTACGCCACGCGGCCAGCAGGTCCCAGTAGGTGTTTTCGACTTGCGAGATCGTAGTCGACGCATCGATGAGCGTCTGCGCCGTATCGGCGTCGGCGTTGATGAAGGCCAGTTTCAGTTGCCGCTTCGTGGCGTTCATCCCGGCGTTCTTGAGCAGCGGTTGGGTAACGGCGAGGTTCAGCGACGCGAGGTAGTAGGGATTGTACGCGTTGAAGGTCGTGTTGTTGTAGGTGCGGCTCTGCGTAATTCCCGCCTGATAGGACGTGCCGTTTTCCGTTTGTCCACTCACTCCGTACCCGGTCGTCGATTGATTTTGAACGATGTTGCCGGGACCCGCTGTGGCCACGCCTCCGGGATAATTCCCCACCTCGCCCGGACCCGCGTCGAGGAAGTTTACCGGCGGGTTCACTGAAAAGTTCGACTGCGGCTCCAGGTGCAGCGCAACGTCGTAGGCGCCCTTGACCTGCACGATGTTGTAGCGGGCAACCCGGAAGTTCGAGGCGGAGACCGCGAGCTTCGGATTGTTGAGCAGCGACATCGCAATCGCGTCTTGCAGCGAGATCCCGACGAACGGCTGTTGCGTCACACCGATGATCCGCGCGCCACCGGGCGCCACTCCCGGCGCCCGATAGCCCGGAGCGACGCTTGGCACCGCCGGCAACGTCATCGACGGGATGGCAGTTGGAATCGTCGCGCGGCTCGGCAGCGCGTCGTCGGGCTGCGCGGAGATCCGCTGCAACGGCCAGACCGCCGTCGTCAGAGCCGTGATGGCGACGAGCGCCGACAACGCGCGCGTTCGTATCATCCTATTCACTGATGGCCACCCCGATGCGCGGTCGCCTAAGCAAGAGCACCAGCGGTGCCAGACCGAGCGTGATCACCGCCGTCCAACGCGAGGTATCGGCGTAGGATTGCACCGCCGACTGAGATTCGACGAGGACCGCCAGACGCTGCATCGCCGCCCGGTTCTGCACGCCGCCCTGCGAGTTCACGTACTGTGCCGTCGGCGGATGGGCGAGCGTTTGTGTGCCGGCGAGGCCGGTCTGATAAATGGTGAAGCCTCGCACCAGAAGCGTGATCAGAATGGCGGCGGCAACGCTTCCTCCGATCTGGCGCGAAAGGTTGAAGAAGGCTGCCGTCGCCGGCACCTCTTTATCCGGCACGCTCCCGATGACGGCAACCGAAAGCGGCACGAAGATCTGCGAGAGCCCGATCCCGCTGACGATCAGAGGGAGGATCAGCGCGTGAAAATCCGATTGCGGCGTCGTGATGTTGGCAAGCATCCAGTTCGAGGCCGCCAGCAAAACGAAGCCAATCGCCGCCGAGAGCCGCGGATCGATAAGGCCGCGCTGCGTCATGATGGCGGTAAACGGCGTGAAGAGCATGACGGCGCCGGCACGAATCATGACGGTCGCGCCCGAGAGCGTCGCCGTAAACCCGAGCGAGTTGATGAGATACTGCGGCAGAATGATGATCGAGCCGTAGAGGCTGACGCCGAGCACGGCGCCCAGCACGCTGCCGGCCGCAACCTGCCGCAGGCGCAAGACACGCAGATCCACGACGGGAATTGCCGACCGCAGCGTCCACCACACAAACGACGCCAGTCCGGCAAGCGAAAAGAACGTAAACCAGCGAATTCGCGCGTCGTCGTACCAGTCGTACTGTTGACCGTTCTCGAGCACGAACTGCATCGAGCCCAAGCCGATGCACAACAAGATCAAACCGACCCAATCGAGCTTGCGGTATTGGGGTTCCGCCGGGTTGCGCAAGAAGTTCCAGATCAACGTGGCCGCGATAATGCCCACCGGAATGTTGATGAAAAAGATCCAGTGCCAGTTCCAGTTATCGGTAATCCAGCCGCCGATCACCGGGCCCAGCGCCGGCCCGACGATCACGCCCATCGCGAAGACGCCCTGCGCCTTCCCTTGTTCTTTGATGCCGTACGTATCGCGCAGGATCGCCTGCGAGGTTGAGATGAGACCACCGCCGCCCAGGCCTTGAATCAATCGCCAAAAGACGAGCTGTCCGAAACTATTGGAAAGACCGCACATCAGCGACGCGATCGTGAAGATGACGATCGAGCCGAAAAAGTACTGTCGGCGGCCGAAGCGAGCCGCAAACCACGGGTTGAGCGGAATCACGACGACGTTGGCGATGAGATAGGCGGTAACGATCCAGGCGCCCAAATCGACGCCGATTCCGAAGTTACCCTGAATGTTCGGCAGGGAGACGTTGACGATCGTCACGTCGATGATTTCGAGCAGCGTCGCGGTAATGACCGCAATGCTGATGATGACCCGGCGCAGGCCGTGCTCGACGACCGGGCTCTCGTACGTGCTGCGCATCATCGCCCTTCGTCCTTCGACAAGCTCAGGATGACAACGCTGACGCTATTTAATGTTGACGTAGGTCTCGACGCTCATCCCGGGCCGCAGGGGCATGTCCGAACGAAAATCGTCGACGTCGATGCGCACGGGAATTCGCTGCGTCACCTTGACGAAGTTGCCACTTGCATTCTGGGCGGGAACGAGCGCGTACGTGTTCTCCGAGGCGGGGTTGATCGAAGCGACGTGTCCGCGGAACGTCACGCCCTTGTAGGCGTCGACGCGGATATCGGTGGGCTGGCCGACGCGCATCCTGCCCATTTGCGTTTCTTTGTAGTTTGCAGTGATGTAGACTTTGTGCGGGACGATCGTCATGAGCGTCATGCCCGCGCCGATCGTCTGGCCGACTTCGGCACTCTTTTCACCGACATAACCGTCGGTTGCCGAGTAAATGCGCGTATAGTTCAGGCTCTGCTTGGCGAGGTAGAGCTGCGCGGCCGCCGCTTCGGATTGACTGGGATCCGATGCTTGCGCAAGCTTCCCTTGCGCCGTCGTCAAGGCGCCCGATGCGGCGGTCACTCCGGCGTCGGCGGCCGAAACCCGGCCCTGCGCGGCGGCAACCGTCGCCTCCGCGACGCTCACTTGATCCTGGGCGGCTCGCAACTGCGCGGCCGCGCCGGCGCTCTGCGCGCGAACGGCATCGAGTTGTTGTGAAGCGACGTCGCCGGTCTTAACCAAAGAATCGACCCGCGCAAAATCGGCCTGCGCCTTGTCGTATGCCTGCTGCGCCGCCGGAACTTGCGCTTGCGCGGCGCGCAGTTGCGCGCTGGCTTGCGCGACGGCGTCTTGCGCTACC
>Ga0210395_10004199_pt1 | contig 11074 bp, 11 predicted proteins | sample IncBWH4OmetaG_FD_150861 | JGI IMG/M metagenome (GOLD analysis project Ga0210395, IMG submission 150861) | Forest soil microbial communities from Barre Woods Harvard Forest LTER site, Petersham, Massachusetts, United States - Inc-BW-H-4-O ...
CCCGGCCCGGCGCATGCCTTCAAAGGCCGCGGGGCCGTAGATCTTGATCTGTCCGGTTTTGCGTAGCGGCGTGACGGCCGCGTCGACGTAGGTCATGGGTGGAGTTTAGCCGCAAAAAAGCGGCAATAAGCCGCCCGTTAGCCCGAAATGTAAGCCTATGCGCGCTTAACGCAAGCAATCCCGCGCCGCTACTCGCCAACAGGCTTAGCGGTCGATAATGGGAACCGGCGCCGCGATCTCGATGCCGCCGAGACTGATGTCGCAGCGCCACGCCAGCATCTCGACCCCCGCCGCGCGCGCCTCGTCGAAGGCTGCGCCGTAAGCCCGGTCGATGTCGCGGGCAATGGCGAAGCGGTTCGCCGAAGGAATTTGGATAACGAACAACAGCACGGCGCGCTTCCCGTAGGCGCGCACCTGCGCCAACTCGCGCATGTGCCTGGCGCCACGGTCGGTCACGCAGTCGGGAAATTCGGCCAAATGCGGCTGGCGCATCAGATGGACATTCTTGATCTCGAGATAGCAGGCCTCGCGGGCTGGGTCGTCGAGCAGAAAATCGACCCGCGATTTTTCTCCGTACTTCACCTCGCGGCGCACCGAGGGGTAATTTCGTAATTCCGGGATCGATCCGGCTTCGATCGCCTCGGCGACCAGTTGATGCGGCTGCCCGGTATTGACGCCGACCAGTTCAGGGCCGTTGCCGAGATCGGTCTCGACCAATTCCCAGGTGCAGGGATATTTGCGCAGCGCATTGCCCGAATCCGACAGCCAGACCCGTGACAACGGCCGGTCGAGGCCGGTCATGGCACCGGGATTGGCGACGTGAACGGTGGCGATGTCGCCGGTATCCAGCACCACGTCGGCGAGGAAGCGCTTATAGCGACGGGTGAGCGTCGCCGGGATCAGGGCCGAGTCGAAACGCATCTTCGCACTTAAGCCGCGGATCCGGCGCCAGGGAAGAGGCTTGAGGCGAAGCTTACGATGCGATCCGCCCGCCCAGTTCATCGTCGATGTGGGCGCGGATGATCTCGTCGAACGACGCTTCGGCCTTGAAACCGAGCGCGAGTGCGCGCCGCGGATCGAACCGGCTTGGCCAGCCGCCGACGATCCGCTGCACCAGCGGGTCCGGCGCGCGCCGGATGCGCATGGCGACCTTGTCGCCGGCGATCCGCCGCAGCGAGGCGATCTGCTCGGCAACGGTGCAGCAGACGCCGGGCATGGTGAGATTGATGCGCGGTCCCAGGGCCGTACCGTCAAGCGCGGCGGCGTGAAGAAGAAAGCTGACGGCGGCGCGCGGACTGGCGTGCCAGTTGCGCACGCCGTCATCGACCGGCAGCACGGCCTCTTCGCCATTGAGCGGCTCGCGGATGATCGACGAGAAGAAGCCCGACGCCGCCTTGTTCGGCTTGCCGGGCCGCACCACGATGTTCGGCAGTCTGATGCCGACGCCGTCGACAAAGCCGCGCCGGGTGTAGTCGGCGAGCATCAGCTCGACCGTGGCTTTCTGGGTGCCATAGGAAGTCAGCGGCGTGAGCGCGAAATCGTCGGGGATCGACTCCGGAAACGGCGCGCCGAAAACGGCGATCGACGAGGCGAAGACGAAGCGCGGCCGATAGTCGGTGCCCGCGCCACGAACCGCCTCGAGCAACGCCCGCGAGCCGTCGAAATTGACGCGCACGCCTTTCTCGAAATCGAGCTCGGCCTCGCCGGAAACGACGGCGGCGAGATGGAAGATCACGTCCGGCCGGTTTGCGATCGCGGCGCGTGCCGCGTCGTCGTCGGCAATATCGGCGCCCATGCTTTCGACCTGACCGGAAAAACTCTCCGGCCGCTGCGGTGCGCTCACATCGAGCAGCGTCAGTCGCTCGAGCGGCCGATCATTGAGCGCCTTCGCGGCGATCAGACGCGCCGTCAGCTTGCGCCCGATCATCCCCGCGGCGCCGGTGATAAGGATATGCATCGACTGGAGCCTGAAGTTACGTGCCCGATTACAGTGCCATGCCGCCGTCAACCAGATGGGTTTGGCCGGTGATGTAGCTCGCCTCATCGCTGGCGAGGAAGAGCACAAGCCAGGCGACCTCTTCCGGTGTCCCCAGTCGGCCCATCGGCTGACGCGCAACGAAGCCCTGGCGCACCGCTTCAAGCGATCGGCCGCTCTCCTGCGACACCGCGGTAATGCGCTCGCCGAGCGACGGCGATTCGATCGTGCCGGGACAAACAGCGTTGCAGCGAATGCCCTGCGTAATGAAATCGGCGGCGACTGCCTTGGTGAGCCCGATGACCGCGGCTTTGGTCGCGCCATAGACGTAACGATTGGGCACGCCGCGGATCGACGACGCCGTCGACGAGATGTTGATGATCGAGCCGTGTCTCTTCTCCAGCATGCCCGGCAGAAACGTCTTGATGATGTGGTGCATCGATTTGACATTCAGGTCGAAGGAAAAATCCCAGTCCTTGTCGGAACAGTCGAGCACCGTGCCTTGGTGCACATACCCGGCGCAATTGACCAGAATGTCGAGCGCGCCGTACTCGCGCCCGACATCGCGGCTGAACGTTTCAATATCGTCGCGGACAAGAACATCGAGCTTGCGCAGCTTGCCGCGCAGGCCTTGCAACTTGTTCGGGTCGAGGTCGGTCGCGATCAGCTTGGCGCCCTCCGCGGCGAATTTCTCGGCGATGGCGCGGCCGATGCCCTGACCGGCCGCGGTAACCAGCACGACCTTGCCGTCCAGTCTGTTGCTCATGGGTTTGGTCCGTTCAACGCCGCCAGACTGAGTTTCTGCCGGCCATCGCTGTCGAAATTCTCCGGATCGAGCCAACGTTCGAAAGCGCGCTTACGCGCCGGCCACTCGCGGTCCAGCATCGAGAAATACGCGGTGTCGCGGTTGCGGCCCTTGGTGATCATGTGCTGGCGGAAAATGCCTTCGAATACGAAGCCATAGCGCAGGGCGGCGCGGCACGACGGCGCATTGAGCGAATCGCATTTCCACTCGTAGCGCCGGTAGCCGAGCGTTTCGAAAGCATAACGCGCCAAGAGGAACTGGGTTTCGGTGGCGAGCGGCGTGCGCTGCAAAGCCGGGCTATAGACAATGAAGCCGACCTCGATCACGCGGTTGGCGGGACGGATTTCCAAGAGCGTCACCATCCCAAGCGCTCGGCCGTTGGCGTCGCGCACCGTGTAGGAATAAGGATCGCTGAGCGTTGCCCGCTCGGCGAGCCAGGCCGAAAAGGCACCCTCGTCGGCGAATGGGCCGTAGCGCGAAATGTAAGTCCATATCTCATCGTGGCCGCTGAACGCGCGCCACAGATCGGCGGCGTCACGGCCGGCGTCGAGCTTCGATACCGAGCCGAAACGACCTGACAATGTGACCGGCTCGGGAAGCCGCGCCGGCGTCGCGTCGACCGCCGCTCCGACGGTCCGTGGAACGTCCATCACGAAAACTTCTTGCGATCCTCGCTGAAGAATTTGTTCAGCTCGGGATTGGAAATGAGGCCGGCAAAGCCGTCGAACTTGCCGTCCTTGGCGATCTCGGTCGCCGTCTTGATGAACGCGTGCATCGCCGCGCGCGCCAGCGAGCCGCCGACGCTGATGCGGCGCACCCCCATGGCGGCGATGTCGCTCACCGTGAACTCCATCGCCCAGCCGGCGAGAAAATTCACCGGCTTCGGCGCTACCGCCTTGACCACGGCTTCGATCTGCTCGCGGGTCCTGATGCCCGGGGCGTAGAGGCAATCGGCGCCGGCGTCCTTATAGGCTTTGAGCCGGCGGATGGCGTCGTCGAGATCGGGCACGCCGCGGATGAAATTCTCCGCCCGTGCGGTGAGCACCACGTCGCCGCCGGCGCGGTCGATTGCGGCGCGCGCGGCTTTGACCCGCGCCACCGAAAGCTCGAAATCATAGAGCGGTGTTTGCGCGTTGTTCGGCGAGTCTTCGACCGACAGTCCGGCCACGCCGGTGGCGATGCAGCGGCTGACATTCTCCGCCGCGCCGTCCGGATCGTCGGCAAAGGCGTTCTCGAAGTCGGCATTCAGCGGCACGTCGGTCGCCGCGGCCATCTCGCGATAATGCGCAAGGACATCGTCGCGCGTCTGGCCGCCATCGGGAAAGCCTTTGGCGTGCGCGTCGCCGGCGCTGGTCGTCGCCAGCGCCTTGAAGCCAAGGCCTTGCAGATAGCGCGCGGTGCCGACATTCCATGGATTGGGAATGACAAAGCAGCCGGTTTCGTGGAGCTGGCGGAAGGCCTTGCGCTTGTCGGCAACCGTCGGACGCGAATTGCTCATGGGACTTTGCCTGCGTGCCGGTTCAATGATTGTCGCGCGGCACGAATTTCTGCGCGACGCGCTGATACTTGACCGCGGGCTCGAGCACCATCCCGGCAGCAAGCTGATCCACCATGGCGCGCTGGATTTCCTGCCATGGTGTCTGGCTCGGTGGATAGCGGTAGCCGCCGTCCCGTTTGAGCGCGGCGCTGCGCTCCGCCAAATCCGCCGGCGGGACGAGCATGTCGACGGTGCCTTTGTTGAGGTCGATGCGCACACGATCGCCGGATTGTAACAGTGCAAGCCCGCCACCGTCCGCCGCCTCCGGCGAAGCGTTGAGGATCGATGGCGAGCCGGAGGTGCCAGACTGGCGGCCGTCGCCGATGCAGGGCAGCGCGGTCACGCCGCGTTTGATCAACGCCGCCGGCGGCTGCATGTTGACCACCTCGGCGGAGCCCGGATAGCCGATCGGGCCAGCGCCGCGCATGAACAGGATCGTGTGCTCGTCGATGCCGAGCGCCGGATCGTCGATGCGATGGTGATAATCCTCCGGGCCGTCGAACACCGCGGCGCGGCCCTCAAACGCATTCGGAGCTTTCGGGTCGGACAAGTAGCGCTGGCGGAATTCCTCGGAGATCACGCTGGTCTTCATGATCGCGGAATCGAACAGGTTGCCGTGCAGAACCTTGAAGCCGGCGTGCGGCCTCAAGGGCTTTTCATAGGGCCGGATGACGGCGGCGTTGGTCGCTTTCGACCGCGCAACGTTCTCGGCCATCGTCTTGCCGTTGACGGTGAGCGCTTCGCCGTGCAGACGGCCCGCCGCGTGTAGTTCGTGCATCACTGCCGGCAAACCGCCGGCGCGATAATAATCCTCGCCGAGATATTCGCCGGCCGGCTGCATGTCGACCAGGAGCGGGACGTCGTAGCCGATCGTCTCCCAGTCTTCGACCGAAAGCGCAACGCCGACATGCCGGGCGATAGCGACCAGATGGATCGGCGCATTGGTCGAGCCGCCGATTGCCGAGCAGGCGACGATCGCATTCTCGAAAGCTTCGCGGGTGAGAATGTCCGAGGGCTTTAAGTCCTCGCGCACGATTTCGACCGCGCGTCGGCCGGTCTCGTAGGCGATTTGCCCGCGCTCGCGATATGGCGCCGGGATCGCTGCGCAGCCCGGCAGCGACATGCCGAGCGCCTCGGCCATCGCGTTCATGGTCGAGGCCGTGCCCATGGTGTTGCAATGGCCGATCGACGGCGCCGACGCCGCGACGATATCGATAAATTCCTTGTAGTCGATTTTGCCCGCGGCGATATCCTCGCGCGCCTGCCACACCACGGTGCCCGAGCCGAGGAGCTTGCCGCTCCGGCTGTAGCCGTCGAGCATCGGTCCGCCGGAGAGAACGATGGCGGGGGTGTTGACCGTCGCTGCCGCCATGATGCAGGCCGGGGTGGTCTTGTCGCAGCCGGTGGTCAGCACCACGCCATCGAGCGGATAGCCGAACAGTACCTCGACCAGACCGAGATAGGCGAGGTTGCGATCGAGCGCCGCGGTCGGCCGCTTGCCGGTCTCCTGGATTGGATGGACCGGAAACTCGAAGGCGATGCCGCCATTGTCGCGAATGCCTTCGCGCACACGGCTGGCAAGCTCGAGGTGATGGCGATTGCACGGGCTCAAGTCGGAGCCGGTCTGGGCGATGCCGATGATCGGCTTGCCGGAGGTCAGTTCCTCGCGGGTGAGGCCGTAATTAAGGTAGCGCTCCAGATAGAGCGCGGTCATCCCCGGATTGTCCGGATTGTCGAACCACAATTGCGAGCGCAAGCGCGGCTTTTGCGAACCGTTTCCGTTGGTCATTCCCATCTCCGCACGCCCTCAGCCGCGCCCATAGATAGGCCAATTCGGACCCGGCGCGAACCCGCATCAAGCCATGGCGGCGATGACGCAGCAGCGGACCTATCGCACCGCAGCATGGCGCAGAGATGTTTGCCTTTCCACGACAATTGAGTTCAAGTGCCGGCGATGTTGAAGACAATCGCCGCATTCGATCGCATTGGTGAGGAGAACGCATTCGCCGTTCTCGCCCGCGCCACGCAGCTTGCGGCGCAAGGCCGCGACATCGTCAATCTCGGCATCGGCCAGCCCGATTTCCGCACGCCGGATTTTATTGTTGAGGCGGCGGTGAAGGCGCTGCGCGACGGCCATCACGGCTACACACCGTCGGTCGGCATTCTGCCGCTGCGTGAGGCGGTCGCCGCCGACCTGCACAACAGGTTCAATGCCAGCGTCTCGCCGGATGCGGTGATGATTCTTCCCGGCGGCAAGCCGACCATGTTCATGTCGATCCTGATGTTCGGCGAGCCCGGCGCCGACATTCTCTATCCCGATCCCGGCTTTCCGATTTATCGCTCGATGATCGAATTCACCGGCGCGCGGCCGATCCCGGTGCCGATCCGCGAAGAGAACAATTTCGCCTTCTCGGCCGAGGAGACGTTGCGTCTGATCACGCCGCAGACGCGGCTCTTGATACTCAATTCGCCTGCCAATCCGACCGGCGGCGTGACGCCGAAAGCCGAAGTCGACAAGCTCGTGGCCGGGTTGGAGCAGTATCCGAATGTCGCGGTGATGTCGGACGAGATTTACGACCACATGCTCTACGACGGCGAGAAGCATGTGTGCTTGCTGAACTATCCTTCGATCCGTGATCGTCTCATTCTTCTCAACGGCTGGTCGAAGACCTATGCCATGACCGGCTGGCGGCTCGGCTACGCGGTATGGCCCGGCAAGCTCTACGACTTAGCCCGCAAGCTGTCAGTCAATCTGCATTCCTGCGTCAATGCGCCGACGCAATATGCCGGACTTGCGGCGCTCACCGGGCCGCAGGACGAAGTGACGAAGATGGTCGACGAGTTCGACAGACGGCGCAAAGTCGTGGTCGAAGGCCTCAACCGCTTGCCGGGCATGTCATGCGCGACGCCGAAAGGGGCATTTTATGCCTTTCCCAATATCAAGCGCACCGGCTGGAAAGCGAAGCCGCTGGCGTCGGCGCTCCTCGAAGACTCAGGCGTCGCGCTGATCGGCGGGCCGGATTTCGGCGTGCTCGGCGAAGGTTATGTCCGCGTGTCCTACGCCAATTCGACGGAAAATATTCGGCGAGCGCTCGATCGCATCGGCGAGTTTCTGATCACGCGAAAGGCGGCCTGAGCTCAGCCCTTCTGCGTCAGACGGAAGCCGATGACGACAACGGCGAGCCCCGCGAGCTGCGGGAGGCTCGGCACTTCGCCGAGCGCGACAAACCCGAGCAACAGTACGAAGGGCGGGACCAGCGAGGGAAACAATACCGCGCGCGAGGCGCCGAGCAGCACCACCGCGCGGGTGAACAGATACGTGCCGCCGGCGCCAGTCAGGCCGCCCTGGATCACCGCCTGCAGCACATTCTCAGATAGCCCCGCGGCAACGAGATTGTCGAACTTGAACAACAGGACCGGCAGCCCGACGAGCGACAGCACGCTGGTGATGGCCGCAGCACGCATCGCCGGAACGCGCCACAACCGGACCAGCATGCCGAACATAGCGAAAAATCCGCCCGCGGCGACGAACAATAGATCGCCGCCCACGCCGTGCGCGCCGATAGTGCGCAACGCTTCGGTGCCGATGATGCACAGCCCGAGCACCATGGCGAGCGCGCCGGCGATGCGGCGCGCGGGCAGCGGCTCCTTCAGCACCAGTCGCGCCAGCACAAGGCCGCCCAATGCCGCGCACGACGGCTGGATGACGCCGCCATGGCCGAGTGGAACAAACAAATAACCGATATAGCTCAACAGCGCGAGCGGCAGTCCGCCGAACAGCGCCAGGGCAAAGCCGCGGCCCCAGCCGATGCCGCCAAGGTCGCGCAAGCCGGTGCTGGCGAGAAACGGCAGCAGCACCAGCCCGGGCCACACGTAACGGTGCAATGCGAGGATAAGCGGCGATACGCCAACCGTGACGCCGTGCCGGGCAGCGACAAAACCGAGCGCCCAGCACAACGCCGCGCCGGCTCCGCAGGCTACGCCCAGTGCGGTCGGATGTTTTGGCGGCGCCGGCGGCAACGAGGCAGCGATTTGATGGTTGGCAGTCACGAGCATCACGAATCATAGTCCGCGCCCGTCGCGGAAAACAGTCGGTGAAAATGCAGGGCAGGCTTCGCCAAACGCGAAGTTGCAGATTATTCCGGATAATCCGCTTCGGTTTTGTCGAGCAGTTCCAAACCGCCCGATGCCGTCACGCGCCCGGCGTCGATCCGCAGGACTGTCGTCGCGATCCGCCGTACTTCGGCAGCCGTATGGCTGACATAGACCATGGGTACTTTCGCCTCGTCGCGCAGGCGGACGAGAAAGGGAAGAATCTCGTGCTTGTGGCCGGAATCGAGAGACGCCAGCGGCTCGTCGAGCAGCAAGAGCCGCGGCCGCATCAATAACGCGCGGCCGATAGCCACGCGCTGGCGCTCGCCGCCGGACAACAGGCGCGGCCGGCGATCGAGCAGGGGGCCAATGCCAAGAAGCTCGACGATGCGCGCGAACTCTTCCGCATTACGCGGACGCCCGCTCATGCGCCGTCCATAATCGATGTTTTGCCGCACGCTTAGATGCGGAAACAGCCGGCCCTCCTGAAACACATAGCCGATGTGACGCCGGTGCGGCGACACATTGAGGCCATGGGCAGCGTCGAACAGCGTCGTGCCGTTGAGCGCGATGAAGCCGCGATCCGGCGTCAGCAGACCGGCGATCATGTTCACGACAGTGGTCTTGCCGGCGCCCGACGGCCCGAATAACGCGGTAGCGCCGCCCGCGGCCTCGAAGCGCACGGCCAGCTTGAACGTGCCGAGCTTCTTTTCGACGTCGACCGCCAGCACGATCATTCACCCTGGAAGCGCATGCCGGCGCGCCGCGCGAACCATTCTGAGATGATCAGCGCTGCAAGCGAGAGCACGATCGCGACCACGACCAAGCGCGCCGCCAACGCCTCGCCGCCGGGAACCTGTAACAACGTATAAATCGCGGCGGAGATGGTTTGCGTCTCGCCGGGGATATTGGAGACAAAGGTGATGGTGGCGCCGAATTCGCCGAGCGCCCTGGCGAAACACAATACCGCGCCGGCGATGATCCCGGGCAGCGCCAGCGGCAGGGTGATGGTGAGAAACACCCAAATTCGGTCGGCGCCGAGCGTCGCCGCGGCGTCCTCGAGCCGGCGGTCGATGGCTTCGAGCGCCAGCCGGATCGGGCGCACCATGAGCGGGAAACCCATCACCCCGCAAGCGAGCGCCGCGCCGGTCCAGCGGAACGAAAAGACGATACCGAAATAGTGATCAAGAAAAGCGCCAATCGGCCCGCGGCGCCCGAACGAAATCAGCAAAAGATAGCCAGTGACCACCGGCGGCAATACCAGCGGCAGATATAAGATCCCGTCGAGCAGGGTCTTGCCCCAGAAGTCCTTGCGCGCCAACAGCCAGCCGAGCGCAATGCCGAACGGCAGTGCGAACGCCGTGGCGACGATCGAGATGCGCAGCGACAGTGCGATTGCGGTCCACTCGTCAGGCGTAAGGTTGAGCAAGACTGCGTCTTTCGAGTCTTATGGTGCCAGCGGGCGGAAGCCGTAGCGTTCGAAGATCGTCCTTGCTTCCGGTGTGCGCAGGAATGCCAGATATTGCGCGGCGTCGGGCTTGGCGTCCTTGGTCAGGGCTACCGGATAGACGATCGGCGGGTGCGAATCCTCTGGAAAAACGCCGACGATTTTCACGCCGGGATCGATCTTGGCATCGGTCTCATAGACGATGCCGAGCGGCGCTTCGCCGCGGGCCACCAGCACCAAGGCGGCGCGCACATTCTCGGCCATGGCCATCTTCGACTCTACGCTCGGCCAGACGCCGAGCTTTTCCAGCGCCGCCTTGGCATAGAGCCCGACCGGGACCGCGCGCACGTCGCCTGTGGCAATGCGCCCGCTACCGACGAGCCCGGCGAGATCGAAGCCCGGTACGATGTCCACATGGTCGATTTTGGAATCTTTCGGCGCGATCAGCACCAGCCGGTTGCCGAGAAGGTCGTGCCGCGTGCCGTTCTTGATGAGGTTGTGCTTGGCTCCGTAGTCCATCCAATCGACGTCGGCGGACAGAAACACGTCGGCGGGAGCACCTTGCTCGATCTGCTTCATCAACGCCGAGCTTGCCGCGTAGCTGGCCACGACCTTGATGCCGCTCTGCTTGGTGAAGCTGGTGTTGACGTCATCGAGCGCGTTTTTCATCGAGGCAGCGGCGAAAACGGTGATGGTTTTGTCCTGCGCCACGCCGACAGCCGGCGCCCCGGTAATCACGACGGCCGCAGCAACGACGGCCAGGATCAATCTTCTTTCGATCACGAAGGTTCTCCGATGCGCACGTTTGTTCAGCCGTTCGCACGCAGTGCCGCGCGAACCTGACCAACACGAAAGCCTTCGGGAACCATCGTTCCAGGCTTGTACGGCGCGCGCCCGGCGCGCCGTATGTCTCAAGCTTGAGGTTAGCAGCCGCGTGATGCCGTGGCAAAGCCGCTCAGACTGGCTATCATTCGAACCGATTTTTGCGGAGCGAAGCATGGCCGGGACGCAGCCGATCGAAGGCGACTACGACTACATCATTGTCGGGGCGGGCTCGGCCGGCTGCCTGCTGGCCAATCGGCTCTCTGCCGACAGCGACAAGCGCGTGCTGATACTTGAAGCCGGCGGGCGCGACAACTGGATCTGGTTTCACATTCCGGTCGGTTATCTGTTCGCCATCGGCAATCCGCGTTCGGACTGGCGCTTCAAGACCGAGCC
>Ga0210395_10004201_pt1 | contig 11072 bp, 20 predicted proteins | sample IncBWH4OmetaG_FD_150861 | JGI IMG/M metagenome (GOLD analysis project Ga0210395, IMG submission 150861) | Forest soil microbial communities from Barre Woods Harvard Forest LTER site, Petersham, Massachusetts, United States - Inc-BW-H-4-O ...
TAAAGCAGCTTTGAGTGCTGCTGGTACCGTAGAAACCAATGCCGATCTTCGCTGGCTGTTGATAGCTGGTGTGGTCATCATAGCTGTTGGTGGCCTTATAACCTGGGAATTTGGCATTTCATTGGGTGGAGGAGCTTTTGTGCTCGGCGGGTCGTTGGTAGCAGCATCAATGCTTATTACGTTCCTACTTCCCTATACCTGGATCATGGCATTGAGTATTCTTGGGATTGGGCTTATTTATGTTGCTTGGAGACTACGAGCCTATTGGTTGTGCAGTAAAGCGAAAGCAATGTTAGCAAAAACTACGAGTCAAGTAGAAAGTACTGCTAAAACTGTAGTTGCTGATGTCCAGGCAGATATAAAAAAATAATCATTGATTGTTTGTTTTGATTCGGTAAAATAAACAATATTCACTGACGGGTGGAGTAATGTTAACTCGCTTGTTTCTGGGACAGGAAATGTGGATTAGATTTCTACCCCGTCAACCATTTTATAGGAAGACATTTTAAGTGAAACTCCCAAAATACATATACTTAATAGAAGATAAGAAAATTACTAAGTGGGAAGTCGATGGTTCTGCTCCATATACGGGGTTTATTCAGATTAGGTCTGCTAAAATAGATAAAGATGGATATAGGACTGTGTATCCATTTCCTCTATGGCGTTTTGAGATGACTAATAAAACCATGAAGAAAAATATAAAAACTACTATTAGCATAGGATGTGATGATATGTTTTTGACTCTGGAAACGGCCAAAAAGGCTTTAAAAAAGATCAAAAAATCGAAAGAGGTAGATGATGGACCTAGTAGTTATAATATTGGATCACAATAAATAATTCATCCTTGACTTCTTAAAAATAAGTATATAATGAACCAGAGGATTAAACTATGAGTCATTGCGGTATGTGTGGTTCAACTGATTTATGGGATGACAATCTAAACGGTGGTTGTAATAAATGTGGAGCCATGTATTTGTCTGAAACTGGATGGTTTTACTTTGGAGAACCTAAACGCAAAAAACCATTGAAAATAAAAGGAGAAGTTGTCACACGATCCGAACATAGTAATAGAGTTCCACAGGCGCGCCGCCATGCGTGGAAATATAAATTCACCAATAGATATATTGATAATAATGGAGAAACCTGGATACAGGTAGATTGATATTTTATGCTCATAACAGATAACCCAGAATATAAAAAAGTCTTCGAACAAGCTATAACGACATGGGGTGTTGAAAATCAGCGCATGATGGCGGTTGGAGAAATCGGAGAACTTTTGGCCGAGTTTGGTAGGATAGTTCAAGGAAGAAGTTCTACAGATAAAATGGTAGATGAAATAGCGGATACGCTAATTATGGTAACACAATTAGCTCTTATTTACGGCGAAGATGCTGTCAAAGAACGCATCAAATTTAAGCTTCAGAAAATAAACGAGAAATTAGGGAATACTAATGGAAAATAACGAACCTCTTTATACAGATGAAGAAATGAATTTTATAAAAAATGCTACTCCAGAACAAAAAGAAGCTCTTAAAATAGGAATGAATATTGGCATGAAATTGGAAAATTTATGGTATAGAGCAGCAGTCCATTCGGACCCAACAGTTTTTCCGAAAATGTGTGATATCTGGCGAATTGAAGTTCCTGAAGCAGCGCAAGAACGAGTGAAACAACATGAAAGAAAACAAAAAGCCAAGTGGTGGCAGTTTTGGATATGGATGGCATAACGTATGAAAACACCACTCATTGAACTCAATCTTGCTTGGATTCCAGAAGCTATTATGGCTCTTATATTTCCTTTGGCTATAGGAGGATTTTTCTGGATGATGGTTCATTTGGGTAAAAATAACTTTGAACAAATAGCTATAGAAAAAGAAAAAACTCATCAGTTAGAACTTCAACTCCAGATAGAAAAAGAACGTCATAAATGAGTTATATCTACGAATGGGTCAAAACGATTTCTACACTCTGTGAACGCAAGGAATGTGCATCATTAGACGAAGCGTTTGAATTAGCTAGATTTCATATAGAAAGCGGAGAGTATTATCCAGTGAAAATAATGAAGGACGATAAAAAGTTATATGGTCCTCTGGAAATACGAGAAGAAATAAAACTTAGAACGGAAGAATAATACGTGGAACTCACGGTAAGCCAAGCTAACTTCCTCATTAGACTATACATGAATCAATATCAAAAAATAGATAGACATGTTCCTGCATATGATAATTCTCTCAGTACTTATCTACGTCTGCATTGGAGTGAGTCGCTGGATAATATAAAATATTTCAACGAACAAAGCTTAATAAAATCAGAAATAAAACATCATACTAGAAATTATTACGATGTTTTCTATTCATTTACCCTAAAAGGATTATGGATATCGTTTTTGATACGAAAAAATAAATATGTTATCAAAGATATCTCTTGACAATGTAGAATACAAGTTATAATAGTGGCCTATAAGGAATCTAATTTATGCCATTTATTGTAATTATCGCATTTATTGGTGCATGTGTAGCTTTAGTCATAGCTATGCTGAGCAAGGGAGATAAGCTTGCCGCCTTAATAACAGGATTCATAGGAGCACTTTTAGCGATATGGCTAGGCATTGGTGCTCATAACATCAAATATGTTAAAACTTATGCGAATACTATCCATGAAATAGAAGATGATAATGGACATACTATTCAAGTTTTTACATTTAACAATGAAGTTTATAAAGTTTATGACATAGCCCAGTGTGTTATAGATCCAATTCATGAGAGCATAGAAGCAACAGAAATTAATGAAACCCCAGTATGTGGTATTTGGTTTTGGTCACCTAAACCAACCTTCAAAGTAATAAAATATACCACTAGTATTCCAACCACAGAATCACAAAACAACTAAAGGATTTTTATATGCCAGATCTCATTATTATGGCTGTGTTAGCGTTCTTACCAGCTTTTTTACTATTTTGTTTTGCTGATGGTGATAAAAAGTCTGCTACGTTGGTGGGTGCTATAATCATAGTGCTGTCATTGTGGATTGCTAGTGCCTATATCTTTGATGTTCCTACTATAACTCATACGAAAATCATTGCTTTCAAGGATGATAATGGAAACGAACGCCAAATTGTATATTATCACGGAGATGCTATCAACATCCAAGACGAAATGAAGTGTATTCTCAATCCAGAAACCCAAGAAGTGCAAATAGTAGATAAAGAGAATACATGGTCTTGTGGTTTGTTTCTTTGTTTGCGAATCAGAAACTTTACGGCGATTCCTATTCCATTCGTTGAAACTAAAGTTGATCTCTAAAAACAGTTTGACAACAGAGAAAAACGAGATAGAATATAAATATGTGTTATATGGGGGTTTACGCCAACGGAAGAGCGGTTGTTGGGTCAATATGACCTGCAATGGTTTAAAGATTCGATTTCTTTAGCCCTCACCAAAATTATATGCCTCTGTGACGTAATTGGAAACCGTATATCGCTTAGAACGATAGTTGTGCAGGTCCGAATCCTGTCAGGGGCACCAATTTTCATATTGACTTTTTATTTTTCTTGTATATAATTTTTCTATATGACTACTACATCTCGCGTACTTATTTTTGGTGATGTTCATGGTATGCTGTATAAAGTGCAGCAATTAGAACAATATTTTAGTCAAGTGGATAAAGTCATAGCAGTAGGAGACTATATAGACCGTGGACCAGATCCTCTTGGTGTTCTTGAATATGTTCTTCATATCCCAAATTGCATACGTTTGACTGGAAATCATGAAAAAAAGTACCACCGCAAGATACTTAAGGGTCAAAAGGTTCATCCAAAAGAAATACCACCAGAAAAAGCAGATGAATTTGCTGATCTACTTTTAAAAGTAGTAGGACCAAATCCTAAACCATGGTATAAGGATGATAATTTATGTGTATCACATGCTCCTTGCGCTCTATATCAGCATAATTGGGATTCTATTCCTCCAGAAAGATTTATGTATGGTTGGACTATACCACTAAAACCAGGAGAAACTGGTTTTCCAAAAAGAATACCATTAGAAGAAAAATATCCAGGAGAAACTTCTTTAAAGCCGTTAACCGTTGGTCACATTCATTCGGACAGGATAAACATAGGAACAAATGTTTATTGTGTTGATTTATGTTCTGGAGAAATAGATGGTAAATTAGGTGCCGTTATCTTTGAGGATTCTGTCCTTGTTGATACTATAATCATATAAAGTTTTAAACTTTATATATTTTCGTTTTAATCCCATTTCTTGTCCTTGATATAAGTAGCTCATTAGCTTTAAACACCCTGATTTACTACATATTCGCATTTGAGAATAATTGCCCCTTTTACCAACGACTCTACGCAAAGAATGGTTTATTTCTAAATCAGTTAAAAGTTTATCATAACAATCCCAATTTTGTTCGTAATGACCGCTTATTGTAGCCTGATATGTTCTTTGTTTATGATTAAAATATATACAACCATCACCATCAAAAAATCCTCTCCACCAATAATGCTGGAGTTCTACTGGAATAGTATTTAAGATTTTGTCACAACTTAATATCTTTTTATTTTTATAATTCATCTCTTTTAGATACAAATATGTGAGGCTATTACATAAATGAACTATTGCTTGTGGTTTTCTATTTACTCCATCTTTTCCTATTGTCTTTGTCATGCTCAAGTTTTTGTTTATTTTCCATAAATTAGACACATCTAATAAAATATTTTCTATATCTAAAAAATCTTTTGTGATTATTTCCAGTCCGATCATTCCACTTGTTTCCGATTTATATGAAGGTCGTAAATATCCATCAGCCCACAAAAATCCAAGTAAATAAGAAGCTTCTGCTGTTTTTACATTGATTAAAGAATCGACAGGAGGATTATACCAACATCTTTTTACTTTTATCTTTTTTGTTTTTAGTTCTACATTCATAGTAATTTCCTTTCATATTATTATACCACTAATCTAACATTTCTCTTGCTTTCCAAATCTTCTGCGTTATAATTCAGCCATCATAAACTACTTTATATAAGGACCACATCCAATGGATATTACTACCACTCCAGTAAATACTAAACTCGCCAAACTCATCCAAAGGGTCGTTCCAGAGCCTATGAGTGAGAAGGAGTTCGGTAAACTTTCACGATCACAGAAGGCTATTATGATCGCCCAGGATGCCTTGGCACTTCTTAAAAATAAACTCGTTTCAGCAAGTACTGGTCAATATGTCAATTTAGATAAAGTGATTAGTGGTAATGATTATGATATTTCTGCCACATCTCTAGAAGCCAAATGTGGTATTTTCTCTAAAGGTCGTTGTACTGTTTGTGCCAAAGGAGCTTTATTTGTAAGCACTATCATGAGGACCAACCAAATGTCCGTTGGTGATTTAGTAAATGGAGATACTGAAAGTAAAGTCTGTGATACTGAAGAAATATTTGACAGAAGAAACTTTAGTTTGATTGAGACAGCCTTTGAACTGCACTACTCTCATGAATTGGATGAAGTGGAAAATACTGATATAGATAGTGATATAATTGATGCTCATCTTTTAGGTAAGGAACTAGATCCGTGTGGCTATCCAATCCTAGCACTTACAAGAACAGAAAAAAGACATTATCAGTTATGCAAAGATGCTCTGGCATTTGGAGATAAGTTCTTGGATGAAACAGAACGTCTTGCCGCTATTCTCATCAACATCATCAGAAATAAAGGAACTTTCGTACCTTCGAAGTCTGTGAAGCCTTCAGATGTGAAACGAGCACTTCATGGACGTGGCAAGAAATAAAAGCATATGACGACTATTCAGCTCTGTTTTGTTCAAGCCCAGACAATAAATCCTGAAGCTTATAAGAATATTATTGCTAAAAAAGACAAAGATAGACCTGATATTCTCAATTATGAACTATCCTTTTCTATAGAATATGCTGTAAAGATGGAACCTGGAATGATTATGAATGATGAATCGAAATCACTTAAGGCAAGACTTAAAGATTTTGAAGCTAGAGTTTGTGGTTGTGTTTTATACGCTAAGTTTGGTAGAAAAAAGTGGATAGAGCAACTAAAAACAGTCCCACAGATTATTTTAGATAACAAACTCGCAATCATGAAAGAACCAGTGAATCACTATTATGATTATAAAGTTTAAGTCTGTTGAAGAAGATATAACTACTCCAAACCAGTTATTAGAGGAGTATTTGGAGCTAAAAGAAAGAAATAACATCACATTGAAAGAGTTTTTAACCTATCTCGAAATAGATCACTCGGACACAGTTGTAGATGAGTTAAAAAAAGTAGCTCAAGTGTTCTTGAAGGAAAGCACTTGAACAAACACGAACGCTTTATCCTTGATAATCTCTTTATAGAGCCGATGAGAAAAAGAGACTTGAAGATTATCGGAACTTTACAAAAAGGTTTTGATCTTCAAGTCGAATTTGCTTTATTAAACTTACTAAAGGATAAATATATAAGTTCCTATCCAGGAATGATGTATGGAAACCCAACAACATTTTATAAATTGACTTTGAGAGGACTTTGGTTTCGCTTTTTACTAAAAAAGAAGTTGGTAAAATAACTTGACAATGTGATTTTGGAATGTAGAATACACACATGGTGGAGATAATAAAATGAGTTGTGACAATATTGCCGCTTTTATTTGTGGACTAAGATTTTTTCTATCAGAAGATATGTTTATGATAGAAAATCCTCTATTTGGACATGTAAAATATGACCCAGAAACTGGTGAAAAAGTTGAGAAATATACAAAGGATAAAGCTACTCGCAAACAATTTTCTGATTTTATAAATAATAATTATAACCACATATTTACAGTGCCAGATGAAGTAACTAAATATACTTATTTTTGTGGTAATGTGTTTAGAGCATCTGGTGAAAATTATACTAAAGTTCCTACTAATATGCTTCCTTCTCATCCAGAATGTTATTCTGAGTTAATATCAATGCTCCAAAAACATAACATTGGATATGAAGAAGGTAATTTTCTCGTTTCCCATATGAGTTGTTAATATGAACAATAAAAAACTTATACGTCAACAATTTCGCAATGCTGTCTTCAAAAGAGATGCTTATAAATGCATTTTTTGTGATGCTGATAATGAGTTGAATGCCCATCATATAACCGATAGAAATGAGATGCCGAATGGTGGATATGTTTTGGAAAATGGCGCAACGTTATGCCCACAACATCATATGATGGCAGAGAAGTTTCATATTTCTGGTGGAAAAGAATGGGAACCTGGGTTTCATCCCGATGACCTTTATAAGGAAATTGGTTCTAGCAAAGAGAAAGCAATAGAAGTATCTGAAAAACTATGACCAAAGACGAAATCATAAGTCACATGGTTTTTGATATCATGGACATATTATCTTCTGGTGAAGAATACGACTATCCTGAAATACATATGAGTCTTGATAAAAAATATAAACTTGGTTTTAAGAAAAGACAATACGTAGTAGAAGCTATATCGAGATTAGAATATAGTAATATAATTGAATGGACTTATGATTCTTATATAAAAATAAAAGGTTTTCCGGCGTTATGGAAGTTTTTTATTCGTTATAAAAAACGACTGGCATGGGATTGCTAAAATATATTTGATTTCTTCCAAGGTTGATGTATAATATTTGTCTATATAAAGGATTTATTTCATGACTAAACCTAATTCAACTGCCATTGTGCTCATAGTAGACGAAAGTGGCTCTATGTCCAATGTAACTACTGACACTATTGGTGGCATCAAAACATTTTTAGATGACCAAAAGGCTGTTCCTGGTGAAGCAACTATTTCACTAGTAAAGTTCAACCACGAACCTACGTATCTTTGGGATTTTATAAATCTTCAGACTGCTCCAGAGTTTACTAATAAGGAATATAGACCAAATGGCAATACTGCTCTTCTTGATGCTATTGGCATTACAATCGAAACATTGGGCAAAAGACTTGCAGACATGTCAGAAGACGAACGACCTTCATCTGTCGTAGTGGCTATTTTGACTGATGGTGAAGAAAATTCAAGTGTTCGTTTTAGGAATGCTCAAGATACCATCAAAAGCATGATAAAGCATCAAACTGATGTTTATTCTTGGAAATTCTTATTTCTCGGAGCCAATCAAGATGCTTTCTTATCAGCATCAACTTTGGGAATTGATGCTAGTTCTACTATGAACTTTGCATCCACAAGTATTGGAACGAGAGCAGCATATGCATCAGTTTCCAGAACAGTACGCCGTGGTAGAACAGCAGGCGGTGCAAGCGATTCTTATAATTTCACCGAACAAGATATTCAGGATTATAACAATGCTATTGATCCGGCAAATTCGCCTACTACTCCAATAGCACCAGTTGTAGATCCAAAGAATCCATAAGTTTTGTAATTGACTTTTATTTTTATCTTGGTAATATTGCGGCATGAATAAGACCAAGTATAGTCGTACATTTCATTTTTCTTGGAGTGAAAATCTTCAAAATGACGATAGAATGTTGTCATCAGATAATATACTTGAAGGTAAGAATATAGTAATAACACATAAGATGGATGGTGAGTCATGTTCGATGTATTTTGATGCTACACATGCTCGCTCTTTAGATTCTCAACATCATCCATCTCGTAATTGGGTAAAATCTTTGTGGGGTAGTATTCGCCATATGATTCCAGATGATATTCGTATTTGTGGAGAAAATTGTTATGGCCAACATTCGATACCTTATGAAAATCTTCCATCATTCTTTTTTGTTTTTGGCGTCTATCAAGATATCAACGAGCAAGATACTTGTTTATCATGGGATGAAACAGAAAATTGGTGCCAAAAATTAGGCTTACAAACCGTTCCCGTCATTTATAAAGGACCTTGGAATATTGATATTGTGAAGAAATCATATACTGGCACAGACCCATATGGAAATGAACAGGAAGGATATGTTGTAAGAAACGCTGATAGATTTTTATATAATGACTTTGAACACAATGTAGGAAAATTTGTAAGAAAAAATCATGTCCAAACTGATGACTTTTGGATGAAAAACTGGAAGCCAAACAAACTAAAGGAAAACTAATATGCTTATTCAAGAACACACACTACAAACTGCTATGGGACCTATTCCATTGCTTCTCCTTCCAGTTGAAGGTAGAACTATGGTTTCTGTTCGTATTATGGTTCAGTCTGGTTCTGTTGATGAACAACCAGAAGAATATGGCATTGCCCATTTCTTGGAGCACATGGCATTTAAGGGCACAGACAAACATTCATGTAATGAAATAAATAGTGCTTTAGCTTCTATTGGTAGTCCAAATGCATACACTAATTATGATAAAACTGTTTATTATATAAACACTATTCCAAGTCTCATACCAAATGCCGCAGAACTTTTAGCAGAGATTTTCTTTCATTCTATTTATCCTGAAGAGGAATTAGAAAAAGAACGTGGTGTTATTCTTCAAGAATGGCAACAATATGAAGACAATCCTCAAAGCTTTTATTTCAATAACGCAGTTGAACATGTTTTTGGACAACCTGCCCATTCTATTATAGGCACCGACCAACACATCAAGACTCATACTCGGGATATGATTGCGAACTTCAAGCATAGAACATATACATCTAATAATATCGTCATTGCTGTTGTTGGTAATATTCCAAATCCAGAGTATGTTGTAAAAGAATTATCGGACATTTTTAGTCAAGAAGGAACTGATATCAAGATTGGCTATGCTAATACTAATAAAGTAGACCTAGACCTTGCCTTCAAGGCTCCAAATGATATGGTAGAAATAAAGCACAATTCAACTCAGGCATGGCTAGGAATGTGGTGGAATTGGTTCAGCGACGAACAAATAAAAAATGATAATTATACAAGCTATGTATTTGAGAATGCCCTTGGTGATGGCCTTCATAGTATTCTTCAAACAGAGTTACGCGAAAAACGAGGACTCTGTTATAGTTCTGGATGCTTCACATACGATGTCAAAGATAACAATTCATTTGTCATCTATTCTATGCTTCTCGCTGAGAAAATAGATGAAGCTCATACAGAAGTTATCAAAATCCTCAAAGATATCAAAGATAACGGAATCAAGAGAGACTTAGTAAAGGTTTCTAAATCTAACTTCCTTATCAAATCTTCTCAATCTTTTGATGGTCAAGGAAAATATACACATGCTGTAGATAATTGGCTACGAATCAGATATCTTATGGGTAATAACTTATTCACGATGGCTGATGCCGAAAAGGCAACCCAGTTATTTGACCAATCAATGGCAAAGAATATAGCTGATATGCTTCTTAGTAATAAACATCATTTTATTACCATGACATCTAAAGATACACCATAAGTAGAATGTGAATGCTCCTTCATACATATCAATCACCAGACTTTGACATATCTACTGATATTGTAGATTATAGTAAATCTCCTCATTATAAAGAAGATTTTCTAAAAAAAGAATACGATTGGTTATTTAGTGTTCTTGGAACTAATAAAGTCATTTGGTGTTATCCACAAGGGCTTGATAATGGTAATGTTCATGGAGTAGAAACAAAAGAATGGTTTTTAGATATTCCAGATAATAAAATTATTAGACAAATAAACAGACGTGTATGGGATTTGATTTTATTAGACGCACAGATTATTCCAGATGATGTTTATGAAGCTTGGACTACTGAATGGGAAACTCTGAATAAAAATAAAGAGCCAACTGCTGATGAGGAAGAAGCCTTTTTTGCTAAAAGAGAATTACAATGGCAAACGTTTGTAGGTCCAAAAGAAAAGCAATGGCGTGATAACATTTTTACAAAAGGTTCTCCTGGTTATCAAGAGTTTTTGATTCCTTCACCAATAGAAAAAGAATGGATAGTAGATATACGACATTATTCTGAATATGATTTAGAATTATATGAGAATTGTAATGGATGTTCTTTCAACTCCAAAGATGAAGCTGATAGATACATGAATATCATATATAATTTTATGAAGTTTAGAAATAAACCATATTTATTAGAATATAAAATAGAAGCGCGAGAAGACTATAACCATAGAATAGACTTCACAAGAGGCTA
>Ga0210395_10004202_pt1 | contig 11072 bp, 9 predicted proteins | sample IncBWH4OmetaG_FD_150861 | JGI IMG/M metagenome (GOLD analysis project Ga0210395, IMG submission 150861) | Forest soil microbial communities from Barre Woods Harvard Forest LTER site, Petersham, Massachusetts, United States - Inc-BW-H-4-O ...
GCGGTGGAAGCGAGGCCTATTATTTTGAAGCGACTCCTCGCGGCACGCGCTACGAGCAGGCCAATGAAAACGTGCGCTTTCGCCCGCGCTGGAGCGCCGCCGGAAAAGTCTCCGACGGAGCGTGGAGCGCCATTATGATTATTCCGCTCGACGTCTTGCGCGTGCCGCGCGGCGGCAAGCAAACGTGGCGGCTGCAGTTCGTTCGCCAGATCGCGGCGCCGGGCGAGCACCTTTCGTGGGTTTGGAACCCGATCATGGGGGATGCTGGGAGCGGAACCTGGCCGACCTTCCAAAACGATACGCGGTTTTGGGCCGGCGGAGACTTCGACATCGCGGCATCGGCCGCGGCTCGGCCCAAGCCGCGTGCCGATATCTATGGCCTCGCCAGCATTGGCGAGGATCGCAATCTCTTTCAGCAAGCCAACGGCCAGTTTTTGCCGGAGAACGTGCGCTCGTTCGGCGGGGACGTCAGCTACCCGATCACGCCGACGGTCCGTTTCGTCGGAACGCTCAATCCGGATTTTTCCAATGTCGAGATCGATCAACAAACAATCGCGCCGCAAGAGTTTGAGCGGCAGCTTCTCGAGTATCGGCCGTTCTTCGCACAGGGCGCAGCTTTCATCAATGCCAACTCCGGACCGCGCTCGCCCAGCGGCACGAACGTGAACGCCCCCGACCTCGTGTTCTACTCGCCGTCGGTCGGGCCGTTCGATAGCGGCGGCAAGGTCGAGGGAACGTTCGGCGACCAAAGCTTCGGCGTTCTGACCTTCCACGGATTCGACGAAACGACGAGCAACACGTTTAGCGATCAGGCATACGGCTACGAGCATGCGCTGCCCAACGGTTCGTTCATCTACTGGAGCGACGGCGTCTTTGCTAACCACAGCATCGCCGGCACCGACGACACGATCGAGGCCGGCGCAGAAGCGCGCGATTATTCAAACGGAATGATCTACTACTTCGACCACTCGTTCGAAGACGGCACGTGGGTACCTCAAGGCAACGCCGACTTTACCGAACTCTTCGTCGATCGTCATAAGGGGCCGTTCGAGGCAAACGTCGGCTACCTCGACGTCTCGCCCAACTACAACCCGATCGACGGCTACACGCCGAACTCCGACATTCGCGGGCCGCAATTCTACACGGACTATACCGGAACGGCGCCGGGCATCAAAAACTACACGATCTTTTTTGCCACGGATCGCTTTCTCGACGACTCGGGAGCGGTGCATCAGGCCGACACTCAATTCTTTCTCAGCGCCACCTTCAAGAATCTCTTCTCACTCGACGGTGTAGGCGAGGAAGTCGGGCAACTTCGCTCTTACAACATTCCGACCGGCCCGGGCTGCAGCGGACCGATCCTGTATCAGTCGAGCTTCACGGGCTATCCGTGCTACCTCGACGGCGTGACGCAACCGTTCAATCTCTATCAGATTCCCGTCGGCTATCGCGACGGGACGCCATCGCCTTTCGATGCCAGCTATCAGTGGGGACCGTTCGGCGACGACTACGTGCATCTGTTTACGCTCGTTACGAGCCGCCCGGTCGGCAAGCGCTTCAGCCTCGGATTGGAGTATGACGGAACCTACGAGCGCGCGTTCTCCGACGGCGTGCTCGATTCACAGTGGTTACGGCGCATCTCGCTGGGTTACAACATCAGCAACGAGAGCAGCTTCAGCTTGGAACTGCGCGATATCAACGGCCTTGGCGGTTTTGCAACTTCCTATCAAATCGGCAACAACCTCGCGCTCGCGTATCACCAGCGATTTCCCGAAGGCGACGAGCTCTACGTAAACTTCGGAAGCCCGGCCTCGGGTGCGACCCTCAACCGTCTAATCGTCAAGTTTGTTCTTCACGAAGGCGCCGACGAAGGGACGTAATGGCGTTGGCGGCGTTCGCGCGCCTTCGCGGCCTCTACCTCACGGTCGCGCGGCGGCGCCTGCGTGACCAGCGAGTCGAGTAGCTCCCGCGCCGCGCTGGTTACCCGGTCGACCGCGCGCTCGAAGGCTGCTTCGTTTGCCTTCGATGGGTGGTGCAACCCGCTCAGCTTTCGAACAAACTGCAGCGCCGAAGCGCCGACCTCTTCATCCGTTGCCGGGGGCGCGAAGTTGTACAAGGTCTTGATGTTACGGCACATGAACTCTCCGGTGCTTGACGTTTAAGGTTACTTCCCTCGACCACATCGTTCTCAACGTGTCCGACGTCGACCGGTCGCTCGCCTTTTACGTGGACGGGCTGGGGCTCGAGCCGGTTCGACTCGGTGAATATCGTCGCGGCGACGTGAAGTTCCCGTCGGTGCGCGTCGATGCAGGCACGATCATCGATCTCTTTTCGCCGGAGATGCGATCCGGCGCGGCACCACCCAACGCCGCGAACCTGAATCATTTTTGTCTGGTCGTTGAAGGCGGCATCGACGAGATCCTCGCACGCGCGCGGGCGATGAACGCGACGGTCGACGAAGGCCCGATTGAGGTCTTCGGAGCGCGCGGCAACGGGAGGTCGATCTACATCTCGGATCCGGACCACAACAAAATCGAACTCAGAAGTTATGCGTTGGAGTAACGTTGCGGCGGGTTCCGCGTTCGTCCTGGCATTTCTCGCCTGCGGTTGCGTGGCCGAGACGGCGGGGAATTCGGCAAAATGCTCGGAGGTGGCGCCCCTTATGCAGACGCGACTCGTCACGGCAGAGAACGATCTCGGCTTCACGCTCCTGCATGCGTCGACCGGAAAGAACGTTTTCATTTCACCTCTTAGCATCGCGCAAGCGCTCGGTGTCGCCTATCTCGGCGCGCGTGGCGCGACTGCTAAGGCTTTCATCGAGAGTTCCGTCGTCCCGGCGGGCGGTCCGTCGGACTTTGCTTGCGCGTCGGAAAACTTGCGCACCGGCCTGCCTCAGGCTGACGCCGATGCCGCGCTCGAGTTTGCAAACGCCTTGTGGGTTCGCCAAGGCGTCTCCCTCAAAGCATCGTTCGTCGACCGCGCGCAGGCGGCGTTTGGCGCCGACGTCACGCCGCTAGACTTCAACAGCCCCGACGCGGCCCGCACGATCAACGCATGGGTAAGCCGGCGGACGCACGGGCACATCCCCACGATCGTTAACAGCGTCGCCGGTTCCGAAGCGCTCATTACCAATGCGGTCTATTTTAAAGCGCTATGGGAACAGGCGTTCCTATCTTCCCAAACGCACACCGGCCGCTTCTTGGGCACGGCCGGCGCGACGAACGCTTCCTTCATGAATCAAACCACGACGCTCTCGTACTATGCGGGTCCCGAGTTTCAGCTCGTGCGCCTCGGCTATCGCGGAGGACGCTTCGCAATGTACGTCGTGCTTCCCAAGGAGGGCACCGGTTTGGCAATGGAGAGCGCGCTTCCGCGCGCCTTTGCAACGGCACTCGCGAACGCAACCCAACGGCGCGTGAACCTGCGCCTTCCGAAGCTGCACCTTTCGTATGAAGCCGACCTCATTTCGCCACTGAGGGATGCCGGGTTGGGGATTGCATTTTCGGATCGTGCGGATTTTGGCGGAATCAGCGATCGACCGCTGCGAATCAGCAGTGTCATTCACAAGACCACGCTCGACGTTGACGAAGCCGGAACGACCGCCACCGCCGCGACGGCAGTCGTGATGCCGATGAGTATACAATTCGGCGGCACTCCCATCGTCGTAAACGTAGATCATCCGTTCTTCTGCATCATTCGCGACGATCGGAGCGGCGCGGTGCTGTTCCTTGGGGCGATTAGCGATGTCCTATGAGGAGCGATAGATCGCGGCCGAGCACGATACCGTCGTTGAATCGGTCGGCTTTCAGTGGCGCTCTGCGAGCAAGTCGCCCGACTCCATACGCAGAACCGCATCGCGCCAGCGCACGGCCCGTCCGGTCAGCCCCCAAAACCACACGGCAATCCCGAAGAGATCGCATGGCAGGATGAGCCACGCGGGAGCGGGTGCGACGCGAAGCGCGCGCCTGGAGGCGCGGTGCAAGGCGGCGCGTGCTATTGCCGCGACGAACAGCGCCACCGCGCTTTCCAGCCGCGGTGCGAGTAGGAACGCGAGCAGTGCGAGCGGCACCGGATACGTGAGGAACATACCGGCGTAGCCAAGTGGTTGCACTCCCCGAATCGTCCGATGCCAACGCAACTCGTGGTTCCACAGCGCTGCCAGACCCGAGTCCGACACGATCGTTCGCACCACGTAACGCGAGATCACGACTCGCAAACCTTGGGCCGCAACGAAATTTCCGAGCATGAAGTCGTCGGCAAGATGGGGCGCGAGTGCCTCGAAGCCGCCGATGGCAGCGAGGACCTCAGCGCGTATCGCATTCGTAGGGCCGAGGCAGTGTCGCGTCGGTCCGAAGAGTCGATTGACGAGCACCGACGGGATAAACTGCTCGTTCATAAACATCGCGCCGAGTTCCGACGATGGCGTGCCATCCGGAACGCCGGCGAAGGGACAGGTTACGACGCCGACGCCGGGTTCATGTAGTGGCGCGGTGACCGCGCGGATGTACGTGGGTGTGACCCGTGTGTCGCTGTCGGCGAGGATCAAAAGCTTGTGGCGCACGAGCCGCATCATCGAGAGCACGTTTGCGATCTTGGGATTACGCGCGCCGGGTGTTTCACCGATGTCTATCTCGATGTTCCGATCGGGAAGCGCCGCCACGACGCGCTGGGCGACGGCTAGCGCAGGATCGTCGGCGCGCGCGACGCCGAGAACCAGCTGATAAACGGGGTAGTCCTGTAAGGCAAACGAACGCAAGTTCTCCTCGAGATCGCGCTCCAGGCCATGCAGCGGCACGAGCAAACTGACCGGTGGCATGTCGTCGGCGTTGTGGGGCTCTAGCTCGCGTCCGAAGCGCGCAATACAAACGATTGCGACGGTCGCATAACCGATCGCTGCGATCGTGGCGACACCGAGGGTCGCCGCGAGGAGACGCACGAAAGTCACGTGGCGCTGTTCGCTAACCTTAGGAGGCTGCCTTGCTTTTATATACAAGGAAAGCACGGAATGAGCGAAGGCTATGGCTGGCGGTTCGCCGGCGCCGGGTGCCCCGATGAAGCCTAACTGGCTGATGATCGCCACGACCTACGTCACGCGCCAGGCGTATCTCAAGTTCGCGATCCGCGTTCGGCAGTGGGGCCGTTTGCCGGCGAAACGCGGGGCGGCGGTGCTCATTACGAATCATCAGCATATCGACGAAGGGGAAATGATTACGGCGCGAACGTTTCTTCTGCACCCGTGGAAGCCGCTGACCATGTGCAACTCCCGCCGCACGTACGAGACGGGATTCATCGCGACGGTGTGGCCCCGGAGCGTGCGGCTCACGCGCGGCCTGAATTTGAGCTGGCTTTGGGACTGCCTCGGCATTCTGCCGATCGAGAACCACCTCTTCTCACGACCGCTCATCAGCTTAGCAGAGGAGCTACGCGCCGCGCACGGTGATTTGGCGCTCGATGCGATCTTGCCGGCCGAAACGCTCGCGCCGTTAGAACTGGACGGCTGCGTACTGAGCGACCTCTGGAAACTCGCCAACTTCACGCCTGCCCACGCCTGGGTCAAAGTGGCGCGGCTGAAGCAACCCTACCGGCATGAAGTGCTCGAGAACCTGCGCAGCGTGACAAAGCGGGATATTGCGGCCATCGTGGAACGGGTGCGCGCCGGCGCGACTTTCTACATTACGCCGGAAGGCGACTTCAGTCGCGATGGCCGCATGCATCCGATGCGCAGCGGAATCATCGACGCCCTCTCGCCTTTTGCCGATCTCTGGCTCTGCGCGATCGCCTACGACCCTTTCCAGGGGCGACGGCTCTCGATGCTTTATCGCGTCGTTCCATACGTAGGCGTTGCCGATATCGGCACGTCGCTAGCCGCGGCGCGGCCGATCACGGTCTCGGCGCTCTTGGCGGCGTTTCTGCTCGACGGCCCGGAAACGTTCGGGGTCGCGGACGCGGTGCGTGCGGTGCGCGAGCGGCTCGACGCACTACCGGGTAACGTATTCGTCGACCCCGAGCTGCGCCGCGCTCCGGACGCTGCGGTCGCGAAGGCCTTTGCGGCGCTGGAAAAGCGCGGTACCCTGACTAAGGACAGCGAACGCTACCTCCTTACCACGCACCGAACCGACGCGCGGTTCCCGCACGTGCCCGACATGATTACGTTCCAGCGCAACATGCTCGACGAGACGCTGGAGTCCGCCCGGCGCCTCGCGTAGCGTAAATCCCCCCTACCTCGTTGTCACGAGCAGCGGCGCGGTGTAAAGAGTTTTGCCTCCGACGAACTGAAGCCACAAATTGTAGTCCTGCGTACTCGGAACCAGAAACTCGAGCTCGAACTCGTTGCCGATAGTTAGCCCTGGGGGCATCGGCGTCATCTGCATCATCACGCTATCGCCACAATCGTTTGCGCTTGACATATCGAGCATCGCTTCGGTCATGCCGTGCACGTGCATGTAGGCCAGATCCTTGGTGCCTATGAGGACACCGTGCGACATCACGCCAAGGTAGGGGTGCAAATCGCGCGCCGGCCGGCCATTTTTTAGAATTCGAACAGATATCTCAGCGATCTCGCCGATCGGAACCGAGGTCGGGTCGATTAGCACCGTGTAAGGGCCGACCTGCACCGAGGAGCCCGCGGCGTGAACGTACCGGATCGCCGTTGGCGTCCCCGGTTCGGCCGGTACGTCGAACCGGAATACATTTCGCCCAGAACCGTGAGGCAGTCCATCCATGTAGATATGGTAGGTTTGCGCGGGTTTCGCCAAATGCAGATCGATAGTGAAGTGCCCGTTCGACAACAATGTGGGATGGACGTGCTGAAAGTCTGTGAGGTCATCTGATACGACGATCATATGCATAAGTTTTGTCATATCGATGTCGTAAGTTCGAACCGGTCGGCCGTGGGTCACTTCCCACGCATCAATGCGCAGCGCGCCTTCTGGGGTGCGGGCGGCGCGCAAGAAGGCGTTACCGGGCGCGGTCCCGGGGTACGTGATGTCTTTTCCGGGAATCACTTCGTCGGCACGGATCTGTCCCGGTGCGAGTACGGCAAGCACTAGAAACAATGCTGCGATGATATCTTTAGGTCTCATCTCGTACCTCGCAGTTCAATCTCTTTGTAAAACGTGGCGAATTACGGGATCGAGAGCAGGGAGGGAGAGGTTCAGGAAACGCCAAGGTCGACGGGAGCCCCACATCAACGTACCCTGGTTTGCTGGAAGAGGTTATCCGCCTTTCATGCCTGTCGGCCGGTCCACCCCGGGGGTGCCGAGTCAGGCTTCCCGAGAGAGTCTGATCGCTTCATACATGCTTTCATGAAAGAATAGAGCAAACATCCATCATGCAGATCTCTAATTTGACCAAGTACGCCGCCGGCGTAATGGTGTTCGCCGCTCTGCTCGCAGGTTGCAGCAGCGGCAGCAGCTCGACGCTCAGCCCCTCCTCCTCGGGAATGCAGAACGCCGTTCGTTCGGGTCACCTGCAACCGCTCAGAGTTGGCGGCCTGCTCGTCGCATCGGCGATGCTTCCTCTGGTGAAACCCATCCACGTCCCGACCGCGCTCGACAAGCACAGGAAGAGAAAACCCGACGAATACATCTCGAACTTCTATAGCAGCAATGTTCTGCAGTTCGACTATCCCAGGGGTGACGCATCGACCGGAACGATTTCCGGCGCGTCGGAATATCAAGGCGAATGCGCCCAGAATCGCAAGAAGGCTTTCTGGGTAGTCGCTTCAGGAGCGGATGAGATCGAAGAGTTCGCCTACGGCGGCCGCAGGCCGATCTCGACCCTCAGCGAGGCGGCCGGCGAGCCGGCCGCCTGCAGCATCGATGCGAAATCGGGCAACCTTGCCGTGACGATCCTGGAAAACGGCGACGTCGTGATCTTCACCGACGCCAGCGGTACCGGCACCACGGTGGCCGACGGCCTCGCCTCCTCGTTCTTCCCCACCTACGATGGTAGCGGCGACCTCTTCGTCGACGGCATCACCAAGAGCGACACCTATGGCGTCGTCGAAATGGCCTCAGGCAGCTCGAGCTTCAAGGCGGTCAGACTGCCCAACACGATCGAGTTTCCGGGTGGGATGCAGTGGGACGGCACGTACGTAACGCTGGACGACCAGGATGCTCACACGATCTACCAGTACACCTGCGCGCGCGACTCCTGCTCGCTCAAGGGTACCGTTGCACTCACCGGCTCGAGCGACTGCGTGCAGACGTGGATTACCAAGACAATCGTGTACTGCCCGGATGCCGCAAACGATAATGCCACGGTATACAAATACCCGGCTGGCGGTTCGCCCATCGCGACCCTCACGGGAAGCTTTGACCTGCCGATCGGCGCAGTCTCAATCACGAATGTCATGCGCTAACGAAGGGCCCGCTGCGGAAACAGCCCACCCCAGCTGCTACGCGCGCTCACGCGAGGCCATGGGCGACTTCTTCGTGGGCCTGGTAGGATTCGAACCTACGCGCAACCAGTTATGAGCCGGCCGCTCTACCGCTGAGCTACAGGCCCGCGTGAGCTCGGTATTCGCGAGGATGCTCGAGAGCCCTTAGAGGCTTGTCGACTCCGGATTCGTAGTGTATAATCTCCAAAAGAGGATACCGCACGATGACCGCTCTCGCCTACCCCGACACCCGCTACGCTCCCTCGGCCCTGGTGGACATCGCGTCCGCAGAGGAACGCAAGCGGCTTGGTCCGTCAGCCTTGAAAGCCTTCTTCAACATCATCGAGTGCTGGCATGTCCGCGATGAGGACGCGATGCGGCTCCTGGGGAGCATGGCGAGCAGCACCTATTACGCCATTAAGAAATCGCCGCGGCGCACGCTCGATCCCGATACGATGCTGCGGATTTCGTACTTGATCGGCATCTTCAAGGCGCTCAACATTCTCCACAGCAAGGCCCTAGCCGACCGGTGGATCGGTCTTCCAAATACGAGTCCTATCTTTCGCGGCATCGCGCCGCTGGAATACATGATTCGCGGCGGCATTCCGGCCTTTCAGGCCGTGCGCCGGCTGCTCGACGCGCGTCGTGGCGGCATCTAAACCGTTTCCGAAAACCTCGCTCGTTCGCCGGAACGACACGCATCGGTTCATTGCATCGAAGCGGGGTGAGAGCGTCCTGGGGCGTATCGCCGATTCAAACCGGCATCTCGTCGATCTCTTCACGCTCGACAATGCGACGAACGATCGTCTTCTCGTCGAAGGCGGAATTCCAGCCGGCATCGACAGTCACGAGCTCGTCTTCGGCATCCCGTATTACCGCGTCGTCAACGCCAGCTTTACGCATGCCCACCCACTAGGCAGCCGCTTCAACGGACCGGACCGCGGGGCGTGGTACTGCGGCTTCGAAATCGAAACCTCGCAGGCGGAAGTCGCCTATCACAAGAGCGTCGATCTGGCCGAGATCGGCGTGTTCGAAGACGACGTCACCTACGACGACTTCACGGCCGACTTCAGCGCGGAGTTCCACGATGCCCGAGATGCCAAGCGCTTTACACGGTACTTGAATCCGGAAAGCTACGTGGCGTCGCAAAAACTGGCGGAGGAGCTCTTAGCGATTGGATCGCTCGGAATCGTCTATCCGAGCGTGCGTCATTCCGGCGGCACGTGCATTTCCTGTTTTCGGCCGGCGCTCGTCATGAACGTAAGGAAGCAACTCACCTATCGCTTCGTGTGGGATGGCTCGCCGACGCCCCAGATCGCGCTAGTGTAGAAAAACCTTGGCGCCGGCGTAGCGCGCAGCAGAGCCGAGCTGTTCCTCGATCGCCATGAGTCGATTATATTTCGCCGTGCGATCGCTGCGTGAAAGCGAGCCGGTTTTGATTTGACCGGCCTCGGTGGCGACGGCGAGGTCCGCGATCGTCGTGTCTTCGGTCTCACCTGATCGATGAGAGATGACGACGCCATAGCCGGCCCGCTGCGCCGTTGCGATGCAATCCAAGGTTTCGGTGAGGGTTCCGATTTGGTTCAGTTTGATCAGAATCGCGTTGGCGACGCCTTCGCTAATCCCGCGCTCGAGAAAGCGGACGTTGGTTACGAAGAGATCGTCGCCGATGAGCTGGACGCGGTCGCCGAGCGCAGCGGTGAGCTTTTGCCAACCCGTCCAATCGCTTTCCGCAAGGCCGTCTTCGATCGCGACGATGGGGTAGCGGTCGCAGAGTTCGGTGTAGAGCGCGATCATGTCGTCGACGCTCGCCGCGCGGTCGCGCGTGAGCGGGTAGTACTTGCCGTCCTCGAAAAACTCGCTCGAGGCAGGATCGAGCGCAATTGCGACGCCGCTACCGGGCTCGTACCCGGCGCGCTGGATCCCGGCGACGATCAGGTCGAGCGCCTGCTGCGGCGTCTCGAGCGGTGGCGCGTAGCCCCCCTCGTCACCCACGAGTGTCGACAGACCGCGTTCGTGCAAAATCCGGCCGATCGCGTGAAAAACTTCCGAACCATAACGCACGGCTTCGGCTTCGCTCTCCGCTCCGAGCGGAACGATCATACACTCCTGAAACTCCAGCGCACCCTCCGCGTGCTTGCCGCCGTTGATCACGTTCATCATCGGAACCGGAAGCGTTGCCGCGGCGGGTCCGCCGAGATACCGGAAGAGCGGCATCGATAGACTGGCCGACGCGGCGCGCGCGACCGCGAGCGAAACGCCGAGCAGTGCGTTGGCACCCAGCTGCGACTTGTTCGGCGAACCGTCGAGCTCGATCAGCTTCTGGTCGATCTCGCGCTGCGCGGTTGCATCCAAACCTTCGATGGCCGGACCGATCAGATCGTTGACCGCCATTACCGCATTGCGTACGCCCTTACCGTTATACCGTTGCGCGTCACCATCGCGCAGTTCGACGGCCTCGTTCGCTCCGGTCGAGGCGCCCGACGGCACCATCGCCTCCTCGACCACGCCGAAATTCGTGGCGACCGCCACCGCGACCGTGGGATTACCGCGGGAATCGAGCACTTCGCGCGCGTGGACCCCTTCGATTGACGGATTACCGCCGCCGCGCAGCGACTCGAGCGTCACGCTTATTCCGTGATCCAGCGTTCGAGGTCGTGACGCCGCGAAACGAAATCCTTGTCTTCGAAGA